>Ga0209347_1006575_pt1 | contig 10213 bp, 9 predicted proteins | sample AutmiccommuBRH23_FD_187382 | JGI IMG/M metagenome (GOLD analysis project Ga0209347, IMG submission 187382) | Deep subsurface microbial communities from Mt. Terri, Switzerland - Autotrophic microbial communities BRH/23 (SPAdes) (version 2) | ecosystem: Environmental > Aquatic > Deep subsurface >... | reverse complement strand
AGTCGCTCTCTCCCGCGCCTGCAAGAGCAACCGGGCCCCAAATGGGCGATACCCGCATGGTGGACGGGCAAAAGCAGGTCTACTTTCTCGGCTTCGGTTGGATTGAGGACAGCGGCGAACCAAACCGCGGCGAATACGCTGCCGATATGTATGAAAACGGCAACAAGATCGGCATCATGGGCGGCGGCACCGTCGTGGATGGCGGCGGCGATATCAACAAAATGGTAGGCATCACGGCTGCACTTGTCAAGGGGTGCAAACTAAAAAAGGCAAAAAAATACGGCAGGGCGTTTAATTGCCCTGCCTTGTCGTTCAGATTGTCGGCGGTAGCCGCTTAGTGATTACAGCTTGGAAATATAATGGTCATACCATTTTTATTTTCTATATTTTTTTACCAATATAGAAAACATATCCATAATACTGTTTATATTTTGAATACAATTCCGCCTCATACTTCATATTTGCAATATAAGCCTCTGCGGTTTTATTCCCAGCATATTTTTCCAATAATGCTTTTTGCGCTGCTTCCCGCGGAATAAAATAATTATCCGTCCAGCATTTTTCAGGCAATGTAAATGCGGCAACAAGATTATAACCGGCTTTTTGCATTATTGAAATATTATGCCCTATTGTGTCAATTTCAGGAACAGCATCAACCCAAAACTTTTCAATTTCAGCGGGGCGTTCATCGGTAAACCATGACTCATATGTTACGGCAATATAGCCGTCTGTTTTGAGGAAGTCCTTCCAATAGTTCAAGCCTTTTTCAAAACCAATATTGGCAATAGCCCCTTCAGACCATATAAGGTCAAATCCTTCTTTTTGGAAAGAAATATTTTCCATTGAGCCAACAATGCCATTTACTCTTTCTTGGAGATTTAATTTTTTGGCATTATCGTTAAAAATATTTATAAAATCGGGAAAAAAATCTACACCAGTGATATTTCCGGTAATATTTTGTGCAAGAACCATTGTTTGCCCACCAGTTCCACAGCCTAAATCTACTACCCGTGAAATTTTATTAAGATTATCCAGAAAACTTAATGCCTTAATAGTCATTTCAGGGCTACCAGGCCCTTGCCGTTCCAACCCTACATGTAATTCACAAATTAAGTTTAAGTCAAAATCGTGAATTGATGGTTGTTCATTTTCCATTTTTTACTCCTCAATTCAGTATTGTATCAATTATTCATTTATTGTTTGACAGCAGCCCTAACTGTCCGCCCCATCACAGGGATTTATACTCGGTTCAATTTTTGTCCCTATGACACCCCGCCTAAAACCGAGGGGCCTTGATTTTAGTGGAGCCGATGATGAGACTTGAACTCACGACCTGCGCATTACGAGTGCGCTGCTCTACCACTGAGCTACATCGGCTTATTCAACTGCAGTGATTATTATAACAGAAATTCCTCGCAATATCAACCGGAGGGCTGTCTCAACCCCCACACCTGATTATCCTTATAAGGCTTGGTGGGCCATACTTGGGCACCCTTACCTGAGTTCATCATGGGGGTGCTGGGATATAAGGTTTCCCCTCGCTGAGCGTCGTTAATCATCTTAACCCAAAACCGCCAACAGCAAGATCGCTATTAGGTCTGGATATGTTCATAAGGTTTCGTCGTTACTGTCGTACCAAGACTTACTGAGTCCCCAGGCAAAGTCGAGGGCGGAGCCATGGATGGCGGAGCGCCGTCGGGCCACGGATGGCCCGTACGGCGGGCACCCCTCGACTTTTCCTGGGGAGGAAGTTAGTCTTGGTAGACGGGAATGTCTGAAACCGTTGAACATATCCAGTCCTCAAGCAGCCTTGCTATTGGCGGTTTTGCACTGGGACGAATCGACGGCATTGTGGGAAGCTCACTATCCCAGCCGCCCTGCCTCAGACTCCATCACCATATCAGGCACCTTCTGCCGTACAGGAGCACGCCACTCCCGAACAATAATTGCTGCTACCAACACATAGCCAATGAGATCTGTTGCCACTCCCACATCAATAAGCATCAGTGCCCCTAAGGCCAGAAATGCTCTTGAGACGATGGATATGGGTCTTCTGAAATAGCCTTCCAGGGAAATCGCCAAAGCAATCACCCCAATTATAGCTGAAACAGTCGAAATAACAATATCTGTTAGACTACCCTTTAATATCAGCGTTGGCCCAAGCACAAACTGAAATGGAATTATGAAAGCAACAAGAGCCAACCTGAAGGCCACAAACCCGGTTTTTGTCGGGCTGCATTTGGCCAGCCCAGCCGCCGCATAGGCCGCCAAGGCTACAGGGGGAGTAATTGCTGAAACAATTCCAAAGAAGAAGATAAACAGGTGGGCAGCCATGGGATCCACACCTATATTGATGAGCGCCGGCGCCGCCAGGACAGCCAAAACGATGTATGCAGCAACCGGAGGCAACCCCATCCCGAGTATCAGTGAAGCTATCATTGTCAGGAAAAGCAGAAGCAAAAGATTACCCCCTGCCAGGCTGATCAGCATGCCAGAAAGTCTGAGTCCTAAACCTGAAAGGTTTATCACCCCGATAATGATGCCCGCTGTTGCACAAGCACTTGCTACCACTAAAGTTAACCGGGCACCCCGTTCAAGAGCTGTAAATATACTTTTAATACTCATCCGGGTCTTTTTACTCAGGAAACAGGCAATCGGAGTTGAAACAATACTCCAAAAAGCCGCTTTTGTCGGGCTGTCTTTAACAACAAAAAGGAAAATGACAAGAACAAGCAGCGGGATAAATAAATGACTCTGCTCCTTTAATAACAAACGCACGTTAGGCAGCTCTTCACGGCTAACCCCTCTAAGGCCCAGCCGGGCTGCTCTGAGGTCCACCATCACGTACAGGGCCAGGTAATACAATACTGCAGGCAGCGCTGCGGCCATTGCTACATCAATGTAATTGACCTGAAGTACTTCAGCAATCAGGAAAGCTGTAGCACCCATGACCGGTGGTAAAAACATACCTCCTGTAGAAGCAACAGCTTCTACCGCTCCGGCAAACTCGGGCTGATATCCGCTTTTCTTCATTAATGGGATGGTCAGTACCCCTGTACTCACCACATTAGCAACCTGGCTGCCGGAAATCATCCCAAACAATGAACTTGCACCGATAGCCGCCTTAGCCGGACCACCCCTCATTTTTCCGAAAGCGGCCAGAGCAAGGTTAATAAAAAACTGACCGACTCCCGATTGCTCCAAAAAAGCCCCGAAGATCACAAACAATGCCACATACGATGCCGACACTCCGAGGGCTACCCCCAATATACCCTCCGAACTGAGGGCTATTTCAGAAACAATACGTTCAAAGCTGTATCCTGTGTGGCGGATTACCATAGGCAGAGTGTCACCGATAAACGCATACCCCAAAAACACTGCGGCAACTACTACCATAGACCAGCCCAGCACGCGCCGGCTGGCCTCCAAGACTAAAATAAGTAAAGTTAGACCAATTACAATATCCCCGGTACTGGGGGAACCGGCCCTAAAACTCATTTGCTCATATTGAGAAAATAGGTAACCCCCTGCCAAAATTCCGGCTGCCGCTAGAACCAGATTAAGCCAGCTCCATTTTCCCTGCTTGTCCTCAGACTCACCTTTTCGTGACGGGAACAGTAAGAAAATCAAGACCAGGGCCAGCCCCAGGTGTACAGCCCTCTGCTGCTGCCCCGGCAGCAGCCGGACTCCACCGGTGTATAATTGGAACAGGGACATCCCCACGGCAGATGTCAGTGCCACATAGCGCAGCATTTTCTCCAGCCTTGCTGTCATACTGTCTCACCTCCGCACAAGGTCACAAAATTAATCCTTCAGAAGCCCTGCTTCCTTGTAATATTTCTCAGCCCCCGGGTGAATCGGTATACCGATACTGGTTAAAACTGTTTCAGGTGTCATTTGTTGTGCCGTCTTATGAATAGCTACCAGTTCCTCATGCTTTTCCAAAAGGGTCTTGATAAGATTATAGACCAGGTCATCTGAAGCTTTTTCATTTGTAAGGATCAAAACGCCGAAGGCCAAAACAGGCACGTCACTGTCAATACCTTTATAAGCGCCGGCTTTAACTTTAGCTTGATAATAGTATGGGTTGTTCTTAACTATGTCCTGCGCAATTGCTTCATCTACCGGAATAATACGGACATCCTCACTGCTGCTTAACTCGTTATAAGCTGCCACGGGTGCCGCTCCGGCCAAGAAACCGCCGTCTATACTGCCGTCTTTAATCCCCTGTACAACTTCCTGATAACCGAGAGGCAGTGCTTTATACTGGTCTTTCCCAACCCCGCTTTTTTCTATAAGCAGAGAAGCCAGTGAGGCCACTGTACTTCCCGGTGCTCCTACACCGATCCGTTTTCCCTTAAGGTCAGCATATGATTTGACAGAAGAATCCTGGGGAACTACGAGATATAATTCTGCACCGTAGAGGAATGAAACGGCTCTTAGACTTGGATAGGCCTGCTTAAACTCGTTCTGCCCATTGTAGCCGTTATACACGCCGTCTGAAGCAATTACAGCAAAGGCTCCTTTACCTTGCTTACTTCGGTCATCCATCAGCTGCACCATACCAAGAGACCCTGTCGATGCTTCGGCCACAAGGTTTAGCTCAGGTATGTATTTATTTGCGATACTTGCAATTCCACCACCTAAAATGTAAGCTGCTCCGCCGCTGCCTGCCGTATATATCGGCATTAGTTCTTTGGTCACTTCAGCCTTATCACTTACTGCTTCCTTACTGCCACAGCCCTGAAGAAAAAATAACGTCGATAAGGAAATTATCAGAAGCATCAACATTCCTGAAAGCCAACTTCTTTTAACCATTTTACCTTACCCCTTCCATATTGTTTAATATTAATATCGCATTGTCCCTTAATATCAGGTTTTTATGCTTATCCGGCACAGGCATATCACCGATGCTGGCAATGCCCTCCTGAGTATCACCAATAACATGCGGATAATCCGTTCCAAACAAAATGTGTTCCGGCCCAACGATATCGTAAGTACACATCATGGCAGCAACATTGAGGGATACAGCATCATAGTAAAGTTTTTTAATGTAATAGCTGGGAGGATTAGGAATGTTCTCACGGCTTTCTGGATATGCCCGCCACCCGATATCCCATCTACCCATAAGATATGGCACTGTTCCGCCCAGATGAGGCAGGATAAATTTAATGTTGGGATACCGCTCTAAAAAGCCGCTGAAAATCATCCGGGCAACCGTCATGGTAGTGTCAAAAACAAAACCAACCAGGGGCGCCAGGCCATATTGCTGCATATGCTCAACACCAATGGGGCTCATTGGGTGCAGGAGGATTGCTGCTTTTAATTGGTCAGCCCGTTCAAAAAAAGGTGCCCATTTTTCCGAATCTAAATACTCTCCGCAGATGTTGGTTCCGATAATAATTCCATTCATCTTGAGGTCCAATAGCGCCCTGTCGAGTTCCCTGACCGCCTCGTCCACATGGGGCAGAGGCACACTGCCCAAACAAAGAAAATGCTCCGGGTAATTGGCCCGTAGTTCTACATAACAATTGTTTGCCAACCGGGCCAGGTCAGCCGAGGCTGCAGCATCTTCCAAATGGGCATTGGGAATGGAAAGGGACAATGCCTGCACCACACCAGGGGCGATCCGGCTCATTTCTTCCAGCCTTATATCAATTTCCTCCATCGTATCAGTAAGGGTTACAATTCTGCTCCCCCGGTCGCATAGGACCCGTCTGTTCTGGGAGTCTGTCTCAACGGTAAATGTAGTATTCAATTGTTCGAGCCGCTTTAAGTATTCAGGTGGGTAATAGTGTACATGAACATCAATTATCTTCATTTAGTCCTCCGTATATGTATTTATTTAGATTGTTCGTTCAGTTCACCTCCCGGGTCTTTCTTCAACTCCGGCCACTTTGTATACCCCAAGTGATAACTTATTTCCCGGGCAACCCCTATAACTATCTCACCCAACTCTGGGACCCGTTCAGGCGGTATGCGATAGGTAAATCCCGGAACCCCAACAGCCCCCACCACTTTCTCCGTGTAGTTAAAAATCGGGGCAGCGACAGAAACAACACCCGGGTAACGCTCTTCACTGTCAATTGAATACCCTCTCGAGCGAATAGCCGTGAGATCCTTCTCAAGTTCCGGAAGACCGGTAATCGTGTGGTTGGTATAAGCCTTTAGATGCTTCTCACGCAAAATGGTGCGCCGCTCCTCTTTTGGCAGAAAAGCCAATATGGCTTTTCCCGTTGCAGTACAATGTGAAGGGACACGGCTTCCCACAGTGGAAGCCATCTGAATTTCCTGAGGAACAGTTAGTTTATCTAAATAAATAACATCTCCCATGTCGATAATCCCCAGGACAATAGTTTCCTGAACCTGGAACAACAACTGCTCCAAGATAGGTCTGGCGATTGTCCGCAGATCATTCTGGAAAATGGCGCGATTGCCAAGTTGAAAAAGTTTAAAAGAAAGATGATATTTTTGATTTGATAAATTCTGGGTCAAATATCCCCCTTCTGTCAGTGTGAAAAGCAAACGCTGCACTGTGCTCCGGCTTAACCCGGACTGCCTGCTAAGTTCCCGGACACCTATTTCTTTTTCACCGCTAATAATTTCTAACAGCTCAAGGGCACGTTTTACCGATTGGACTGCATCACCGCTGCTCTTGTCCCTCATTGTCACTCCTCCAAGTGTCCCACATTGCGGGACAGAGTCCCGTTTCTAAAATAAAAATAAAAAACACTCCTGGTAGGAGTGTAGAAAACGCAAAAAATAAGGGCACTAGCATACCAACGGCCCAAATATTCTACCATCCTGCCATACTAACCTTGTCAAACTGTAAACTAATACCTACCGTAGTGATACAACCGTGATACACATATATTATAATTTGTTGTTTAAATTTTGGCAAGACCTATCCTTTTGTTTTTGCTGCTATAAAGGATCTGCATAGCTGGATATTCTTTACCGGGTCAACCAAATTGGCGGGATCCAACAGCAGTTCAGCCTCTTCTTGTGATAGTAACCCCCGTTTTACTGCTGTCATAGCAATGGTATCTCCCGTCATCATGGCCTCATGGGCAACCGTGCTGGCAACTTCGTGCCCAAAAATTGGCGATAACACAGAGGAAATAGACATAGAGCTTTCGGCATAATAGCGACATTTTTCAGGGTTGGCCTTGACTCCCATCAGACACAGTTCACCAAAAGTATTAGCAGTTCTGGAGGTCAGGGTTATTGCCTCGATGAGGTTTTTTATTATTACAGGTCCCATGGTATTAAGATCTAATTCCCCTGCATCAACAGCCATAGTTATGGCAGCATCATTACCACAAACCTGATAACAAACCTGATTTACTAATTCAGGTATAACCGGGTTAAATTTACCGGGCATTATTGAAGAACCAGCCTGAACGGCCGGTAATTCAAGCTCAGAAAATCCAGCCCTAGGACCGGAGGATAAGAGTCTTAAATCATTAGCTATCTTTGACATGGCTATGGCGCATGTCTTAACCTGTGCAGAAATGATTATACACTGGTCTAAATTCTGTAGAGCGTCAAATAAGTCTTTCGCCCCAATAAGCCGCAGGCCGGTATATTCAGATAAATACAGTAAAACTTTTTGTCTGTAACCAGGGACAGTATTTAGTTCTGTACCAATAGCAGTTGCTCCTAAGCTTACTTCGAGACAATGTTGCTGTACATTACGAACCCCATTTAAACATCTGGTAATTAATTCTTTATACCCTCCAAATTCTTGACCAAGGGTTAATGGAACTGCATCCTGCAAACAAGTCCGACCCAATTTTATTATGTTGGCAAACTCAACGGCTTTCTTTACCAGCACATTTCTAAGATTTTCCATGGCCTTTTCTAATTCCAGGAGATTCCAATATGTTGTAAGGGCAACCGCAGTGGGAATAACGTCATTCGTTGATTGGCACATATTTATATGGTTAATAGGATGGATTACTTCATAGGAACCCCTTTCAATGCCTAGCATTTCTAGGGCCTTGTTGGCAATTACTTCATTAGCATTCATGTTGGTAGAAGTACCGCCGCCACCCTGAAAAACATCTGATGGAAATTGGTCATTCAATCTGCCGCTTATCACATCATCACAGGCTGCAATAATTGATTCCCCTATGTGTGATTCTAATAGCCCCAGATCTATATTTGCTTTAGCAGCTGCTTTTTTTATCATTCCTATGGCTTTAATGTAAAAAGGAATATCTGAAATCTTAGTTCTTGAAACCTGAAAATTATCAAGCGCTCTAAGAGTATGAATACCATAATAAACGTCATCCGGAACACATCTTTCACCCAAGTCATCATGTTCAGTTCTCAACTTAAATCACTCCTACCATATGTAACTATTGTACTATGTTAAATGCCACTATATCGCACCTAGGTTTAATGAAGAACTTTACTTAGAAAATTTTTCAACCTTTCATCCTTAGGGTGGGCAAAAAACTCTTCGGGGGGGCCTTCTTCCGCCACCACCCCATTACTCATAAAGATGATTTTGTTAGCCACAGCTTTAGCAAAGCCCATTTCATGGGTAACAACCATCATGGTCATCCCACTTTTGGCTAAATCAATCATTACATTTAAGACTTCATTAATAAGCTCAGGATCTAGAGCAGATGTCACTTCATCAAACAGCATAACCTCGGGCTGCATCATCAACGCCCTGACAATCGCAATTCTCTGTTGTTGACCCCCGGAAAGTTGGCCGGGGTACACGTCTCTTTTGTCTAGCAGACCTACCCGGTCAAGTAAAATCTCTGCATACTCTGTTGCTTCTTTCTTATTTTTCTTTTGCACCTTCATTGGAGACAGAATCAAATTTCGCATAACGTTTAAATGTGGATATAAGTTATAACTTTGAAAAACCATACCCACCTTTTGCCTGACCACTTGCCAATCGACTTTTTTGGACGTTATATCAATGTCCTTGACCACAATTCTTCCCGCATCAATTTGTTCTAAGCCGTTAATACATCTAAGCTGTGTGCTCTTGCCACATCCGCTGGGGCCAATAACGACAACAACTTCGCCTTTTTTTACGTCTATATTAATACCGTTCAAAACCTGAAGACTGCCGAAAATTTTATGAACGTTTTCCAATCTAATCATTGACTCCATCCAATTCACCTTCTTAATTTAAATTAATTTCCTTTCAAGTTTACGGGACAAGACGGACAAGGGGTAATTAATAATAAAGAAAACAGCCATGATAAATATATAAACTTCCAATGGCTCTAGTGTTCTGTCGACCACCATTTTACCTGCCATGACCAAGTCATTCACTCCAACCAGGGAGGCCAATGCCGTACCTTTCACCAGGCGAGTGTAAACACCGATCAAGGGTGGCAGCATTCTCCTTACTGCCTGAGGTATCAAAATGTATATTAATACCTGTGCTTTGTTTAAGGCCATAGCTTTTCCCGCTTCGACCTGGCCTTTGGGTATCGACTGAATCGCCCCTCTCATAATCTCGGCAATTTCAGATAACTCCCATAACGTAAGCCCTATCACAGCTGCCAAAAAGCTAGGTATTTCTATTTGAAACAACATTGGCACCGCAAAATACACAAAAAACATTGTGATAAGCGTCGGAAGACCGCGAAAAACTTCAATAAATGCTCGAGTAGTAATCTGTACAAGGAAAACTTTAGAGGTACGTAAAACCCCCATGAGAACCCCCAGCACGGTACCGGCAATTATTGATACAACAAATATTTCTATAGTGGCCTTTAGACCCTCAGCCAAAGATACCCAGTTTTTTACAATAATATCCCAAGGCAAAAGTATTCCTCCTTGATTAAAGCTCGTACTTAAACCTTTTTTCTAAGATGCCTAGCAACCAGGAGATGGTCCAGACCATAATCAAATACAATAAAGCAACGGCAGAAAACATTTCAAAAGCATGAAATTGATTAGCAATCACATCATTGGCCACAAACGTTAATTCAACTATGCCAATAGTGGCCAGCAGGGAAGACATCTTCAAGATAAATATCAGGTATCCAATTAACGATGGCAGGCATATTTTTAAAGCCTGGGGGAAAACAATATTAACTATCACTTGTCTATTTTTTAGAGCAAGGGACTTGGCAGCTTCTACCTGAGTTTTTGGTACCGCTTCAATTCCAGCACGAAAAACTTCAACGAGATAACCACCTCCAAAAAAAGTCATAGCTATGATTCCGGAAACAAA
>Ga0209347_1006574_pt1 | contig 10213 bp, 12 predicted proteins | sample AutmiccommuBRH23_FD_187382 | JGI IMG/M metagenome (GOLD analysis project Ga0209347, IMG submission 187382) | Deep subsurface microbial communities from Mt. Terri, Switzerland - Autotrophic microbial communities BRH/23 (SPAdes) (version 2) | ecosystem: Environmental > Aquatic > Deep subsurface >... | reverse complement strand
TTGATGTCGAGCAGCGCGCCGACCTGACGACGCGCCTCGACCTTCGCCTCCCCGTGCTGCTCGAGCCGGTCCAGGTACATCCGGACCGCCCGCTCACGGGTCGCCTCGTCGAACTTCTTCGGTGCGGGCATGGACAACAGTCTCCCTTGCTAGATCAGCACCCTCCGGGAAACTCAGGACGATTCACCCAGGGCACCGTCACCTATCCCGGACAGGTCGTGACCTCTTCGCCCACGCCCCTGACGGTCAGGCGGGCACCGAGGGTGCGCGTTAGGCCCTGTTACGAAATCCGTCTGAGCCAGTGATCGATGTTCGCGACGCGTACTGTGGCGTCGAAGCGGACGGCGAGCTTGTCGTAGCGGGTGGCGAATCCGCGATGATGTTTGAGGATATTGATGCCGCACTCCACGGCGTGCCGGTCGCGGTAGCGGACGGCGTCGAACGCAGGCGGGCGGCCTCCGCGTGGTCCCCGGCGCCTGCGGTGTCCGGATTGGTTTGCTGGGACCGGGATGGTCGCTCGGATCCCGTGAGCGCGTAGCCAGGCTCGGTTCGCGCGGGAGGAATAGGCCCGGTCGGCCAGCACCCGGTCGGGACGCGTGCGCGGCCGGCCCGGGCCAGGTCGGGCCACGGTGATGCCGTCGAGGACCGCGATCATCTCGGGTGAGTCACCGCTCTGCCCGGGGGTAAGCCAGAACGAGAGGACCCCGCGGTGCTGGTCGATCGCGACGTGGGTCTTGGTCGACCAGCCGCCGCGGGAGCGGCCCAGCGCGTGATGATCCGGCTCTCCTGCAACGAGATCCACGCTGTCACGGCGGGCCCCGGCTGCGTGCACGTGGGCTCGGGATGTGGTCGAGTCGACCGAGACCTGCCAGGACAGCTTCCCGACTGCGTCGGCCGCGGCGATCAGCGCCGCCTCGATGTCCTCCCACACGCCGAGCACCTGCCAGCAGGCGAACAGCGCGTACACCCGCCACCACGGCCCATACCGCTCGGGCACGTCGCGCCACGGGCAGCCGGTGCGGGTGCGATGCCGGACCCCGTCGACCAATCCGCGCAGCGGATACCGCCGGGGCCGGCCCCGCCGGGGCGAGGCGGGCAGCAACGGCTCCAGCACCGCCCACTGGGCGTCCTTCAGGTCATGACGAGACGCGGCGGATATCGTGGACACGAGGCCTCCAGCAGTGCGCAGGTGATTCGACACCAACTGCGCTACTGCGGAGGCCTCACCTCATGCCGGATGACACGCCGAAGTCACACCAGCCACTTTCGTAACATCCCCTAGCCCTCCACCGGGCATAGTCGTGCGATCGTCGTCCGCGTCAGAGCAGCGGAGACTGCGCGACGGTACCGGCGGCTATTCGTAGTGCGTTCACATGCGCAGGATGTGGACGACATGCTGGTCGGGCAGGACCTCGTAGACGAGGCGGTGCTGGATGTTGATCCGCCTCGAGTAACAGCCCGCCAAGTCTCCAACCAGTTTCTCGTAGCGCGGCGGCGTGGCAAACGGGTCCTCGCTGATGACGTCCAGCAGCCCCTGGACCTTGATCTTCAGGCCCGAGGACGCCAGCTTCTTGGCGTCCTTCTGGGCTTGGCGCGAGTAGATCAGCGTCCAGGCGCTCACCAGTCGAGTTCGGTGGACCCGGCCTCGATACCTTCGGCGCGGGCCTCGCGGATGGACTGGGCCAGACCCGGGACAGAGGCCAAGAACAGGGTCTCCTGGATCGCCTGCCAGTCCTCCTCCCCGACCAGCACCGCGTTGCCCCGCTGCCCGGTAATGGTCAACGGCTCAGACTCCTCGTTGACCTGGTCGATCAGGCGGTACAGGTTGGCCCGTGCCGTCGTCGCGCTCACTGCAGTCACCATGACCACCTCCATCCCCAGCGTACGTCAAGACGTACGCCTCTGGAAACGAGCTATCCGCACACGTCCGTCCATCAAGCACCAGCGGGCGACTCTGGCAAAACTGGCCCGCCCGACAGCACCTCCGCCGCCGCGCCTGATCGCTTGTTCTTCGGTGGCCCCTTCTGGAGGGTGAGTCGCCGGACGATGAGGAAGAGAGGAGCCGCCTGTGGCACATTTGTGGCACACAATCACCGGAACGGACGCGTCGCAGTGTCAACGAACCGGTAGGAACCACGCACGAATTCGGGGATCGCGGCCTGGCTGAGCGGGAACTGATCGCCCTTCGTCGGTTCGAGCCCGACGGGCCCACCACACGTTTCCGCAGGTCAAATGCAGTCTCCGGTCTCTAAGCCGGACCTCCGAGCCCTAGAAATACAAACCCGATGATGTGCCACAAATGTGCCACACGGACCCGTGGAAGCACCGACCCGGTCCGCTAGAGGGGGGCTGACCAGCGCAAACCTGTCGAGCAAACCTTGCGTCTCGATTACTGACCGGCGGATTGGGCCTCGCTGGCGGCAAGGCTCGTGCGGCCGGCGAGGCGACGCGCAACGCTGCGGACAGCTTGCACCCTCCGCGCCCTCTACCCTTGGCTCATGGGCACGATGACGACGCAGAGCCAGTCGCTGCGTGCAGCGATCGTCCGCCATCGAGGAGTGCTCGCGGCGATCCTGGATCGCTACGCCGCCGCGAATCCGCGGGTGTTCGGTTCCGTGGCCCGCGGGGATGCAGGGCCTGACAGCGATATCGACCTGCTGGTCGACCTGCTGCCTGGTGGGGGCAACGAACTTCTCCGCGTTTCCGGCATTGCCGAGGAGCTGAGCGACCTCCTGGGAATGCGCGTCGACGTTGTGGCGGGATCGCTGCTGCGAGGCGAGGTCTCCGCCAACGCTTACGCCGACGCGGTGCCAGTGTGACGCGGACGGAGCAGGAACGCTTTGCGGACATCCTCGACGCGATCGACCGATTCACGCAGTATGCGCGGCATCTGCACTCGGGCGACCTCGCGTCGATGGCGTACCACGCCGTGCTGCGCAACTTGGCCGTCATCGGCGAGGCCGTCCGATCGCTGCCACGCGAGACTCGCGAGGCGATGCCCGACGTGCCGTGGGCATCGATCGCGGGCCTGCGCAACATCGTCGTGCACGAGTACTTCCGGGTGAATCCCGAACTCATCCTCGACATCGTCGAGCACCAACTCGCCGACTTGGCCCGGTCTATCCACGACCGCTAACTCAGGCCAGCCCACATCCCGCTTCAGGCGAGTAAATCGCGACAGCATGACGCCTTTGCGCCTCGCTGAACGCGCAGCTGCTGCGGATGCGGACACTCGTCCCAGCACTTTGACGTGGTCGGCGAGAGGCTGAGGAGCGCCTCCCAAACGAATGGCGGACGTAGCGGGTTCGAATTCCAAACCTTCTGATCCGAACGGGGATGTTGTTCGACAAGATCTGTCGCCGTAACGGGATCACCCACCGGCTAACGACGCTGGCCTCGCCGAACCGGACGGCAAGGTCGAGCGGTTCGATGGCCTGTTCCGCTTCTACTGCTCATGGTGTGGGGCAGAAGTTCGCGCGCGGCCGCTCGCACCGCTACGGGACGGTCACCGTCCACGTCGCCGAGAACGCCCTGACGATCGCGCTCGACGGTTAACCCATACCGTGCGCCGGACGACAAGCGTGCCGGTGCGGAGCATCAAGGCCGACCGGTCCCACGCAGCCAACGATGAATGAGCCGGCCCAAGCGCGCCGTCAGGCCCGGAGCGGGCATCTCGGACCGGCCAGACGCGAAAAGAGCCATGTTGTGGGGCAGGTCCTGCTCTTTGAGCCATCGTGAAAGGTCCACGCCGTGCTCCATCATGCGGCGCACCAGATGCCCAGTGGCGGCACGGCGCAGATGTCCCGGCTCATAGATCCGGCCCAGGCTGTGCTCGTGGCGGTCAACCGGCTCGCCAGCAGTTGCGCGTCGCTCGATGTCGGTCCGGATCGATGCCATGCACGCCTCGAACTCCCTCTTCTTGTCAAAGGCCGCCACCAGGACGTGACGCCGCTCGGGCCGCTCGGGGTCGAAGCGGTAGTGGTACACCACGAACCGGCGGATGCTGTCGTCCCCCCCATCGACCTTGGCCACGGCATGAGCCTAGAACGATGATTCCTCGGCGGCCCCTCGGATTTGTCCTTGACCGGCCACGGGCGGTCCCTTCAGTTTCCTAGGCGAAGGGACGCGTCGACCAGCTGAAGTACCTCCGCTCCCCAGCCTGATCGCTGGAACCGCGGTATCTCCTTCTGGAGGGTGACGCTCGACGATGAGGGAAGAAGGAGATGCTGTGGCACATTTGTGGCACACAGTCACCGAAACGGATGTGCCGCAGTGTCAACGAACCGGTAGGAATCACGCACGAGTTCGCGGATCGCGGTGAGGCTGAGCGGGTACTGATCGCCCTTTTAATCCGCCGGTCGTCGGTTCGAGCCCGACGGGGCCCACCATGCGAGTTTCATTGTGCAACAGTGGTATTCGCGATACCTTCATGAGGCCTTTTCGCCTGGGATTCCCCTGGTGGCCGGGTCGTGGCCGGGTACCTCTTCAATAATCCGCCGGTCGGCGGTTCGGGCCGGATGACCGGCTCGCCCCGTATGTGCAAAACCGGGCACCCTTCAGTGGAGCCAACGTGGCCTCAGGGCGCCCCTCCAGGACCGACCGCGCGGCATGTCCTGACCTCGCCCGCAGGTCTAGCGCCAGTCGCTTCAGGCTTTCGCAGCGACAAGTGGCACACGGTTGTCTCTGCGGGCTTCGCGGCCGTGGCTCTCACGCCCTTGCTCCCAACGGCGAGGCGCGCCGATTCAACGCGTTGACCGGGATAGCCTCGGCGGGTGGTTCGCTGGCATGCGCAGGCAGCCCCGGAGTGCTGACCTCTCATGATCTGATCGCCCTGCCCCTGGTGCTGCTGGCCGCCATCAGTGCCGCCTTGGTAGCCCGGCGCGCACAGCCCGACTCCTGGCCCCGGTCTCTGCTGCTGATCCCCGTAGCGCTCGGCGGCTGGGTCGCGGTGGTCCGCGTAGGAATGATCAGCAACTACGTTCGCTGGCTCTACTTCCAAGTGGACTGGGCACTGGCCATAATCCCGGCGCTCGCCCTCGCCCTGTGGCACCTGATGCGGCGACCCTCGATCGCACCCGTCGTGCGCGCCTGGGTCAGCGCCGCGTTCCTGTTCATCACGCTCGCGACGATGACCACCGATGAGCACGGAACGGTCGGGCTCAACGGCACGGCGGGCCTTACCGCGTGCGTCGCCGGCCGGTCCTCATGGCTGCCGGGATCCGTTGCAGACGTCTTCGCCGACCTGCTGCCCAACCTCGCGCTCTTCGCGCCCTTGGGCTACGGCCTGGCGGCTCTGGGCTGGCGCTGGCGACGAGTGATCGCGACGGCGGCGCTGCTCAGCCTGACCATTGAGCTCTACCAGGCCCTGTTCACCGATCGGGTCTGCGCGCCCCGGGACCTGTTCTGCAACACCTTGGGCGCGGTCGTCGGCGCTGCCGTGCTGCTGCTGGTCTGCGCCGGACCAAGGCGGCCACCAAACGACAGGCTCAACGCGCCAGATGGAGAAGAGCTCCCGGTGATGGCCTCGGCCGCCCGTACCGCCCCCGACATCCAGTACTGACTGATGCCCTGGCACAACCTCGAGGACCGACCCTCGCTCAAGCCGTGAGCGGTAGCTCCAGGCGTTCTTGCCAGATGGCTAGCGCCAGAGTCCGAGCGCGGCATCGAGCGCGTCGTTGGTATAGCCGCTGTACCAAACCAGGATGTTCCGATCGCTCTCCAGCGGCGTAAACCCGAGGTAGGTCGCCCAGTGACCGGCGAGGCGCTTCTGCTCAGCGTCCCAGAGGGCCTGCTCGGACTCCGTGAAGCCTTGGTGGTGATCGGCGAAGCCGGGCACTCCGTCCTGCCGCGCCAGTGGGGCGGCCATCGTCGCTACCAAAGTCCGGCCGTGATCGAACAGCGCGACGGACTGGGCAGCAGCCCAAGCACCAAGGTGGTGGCCGCGCACGATCGGGCTGATGCGAACTGACCGCAGCAGGATGGCCAGGTCGGCACCATCAGCGTCACCAAACGCGTTCAGGGTCGCCTGGGACCACATCGTGTCGGGATCGTCGAGACTGACGATGGGGCCGACGAGTTCGTTCAGGTCGTTCGCTTGGGCGTCTGCCGCGTTGAACAACGCTTGGCCACTGCCGAGGTACTTGCGGCCCGCGGCACGATTGAGATCGCTGTGGAGATTCGCGGTCACCAACTGTTGCGTCCCGACCCACGCAGGCTCCTCGCCTGAGTGGTCGATGCCGTGGTCTGCCAAGGCGTCAAGGACCTGCCGCCAGGTCGGGTTTCGCAGTTGGAGATGGGCGCCGATGGCCTCCGGAAGCACTGGGTCGTCCTGATCCCAGTCCACGCCGACCGTCAGGTTCCATGAGTTCAGACCCAAGTCCCATGTGTCGTCAACGTCCATACCGCCTTGAACGACGTGGACAACGGAGGTGGGCCGGGGCAACCGCAGTGGGGACAGCCGACAGCAGTGAGGCAGGTCACTGACGAACATCACCGGTCGCACCCGACCTCCCCCAAACGATCCCTGCACGCCACCACTGTCTCAGAGCGTCCTCGCCTCGGCGCTCATTCGATCGAGCGCCCAGCAACTCGATCCTTCCGCAGCGGATGATGACCGGGAGTTTCAGGCCTCTCGTACCATTGCCTGACCGAGCCAGGTGTCGAGCCGCGACCTCCGTCTCTTCTCCCCGTGCGATTGGTGCCCTTGGCCTTCTACACAGATTTCTGTATAGTTTTGCCATGACCATCTTCGTTGACGTACACCCCGAGCGGACTCTGTCCGTCACCGCGGCCACCGGTCGCGGCGTCGCGGGCTTGGTCAAGGACGCTGAACGTGGTGAGGACATCATCGTCGAGCGCCACGGTCGCGCGGTCGCTGCAGTCATCTCGGTCAAGCATTTCGAAGAGCTCCACCGTGTCCGGGCGGGCCTGCTTGCCGCGTCCCTCGTCCTGGCGCGCGAGCTCTCAGACACCGGCACCCGCACCGACCTGGACGACGCCATCGCGTCGTTCGGGTTCGACCGGGCCGAGCTCGAGGCCGAGCTCGACGCTGACATCGCTGCCGGGCGCGAGTGACCCCGCTGCCACGGAACGGGCTCCAGCCTGCGGTGACGTATGGCTGAGAAGAGGAAGCACCCGAATGTTCCAGGGTGCATCGTGCGCCTGACCGACGATGCGGTCGAGGACCTGCAGACCTTGTTCAAGGCCGACTCGCAGATCGTGCGTTGGGCCTTCAAGAAGATGATCCAGCTCGAGCGTGACCCCAATGCAGGCGACCCCCTGCTGGGCGGTCTCATCGGCTACCGCAAAATCACCGTCGGCGATCGTGACTGGCGCGTCGTGTGGCGAGTCGTGCAGGACGACGCAGGCGACTTCCGGGTCGAGGTGGCCGAGGTGTGGGCGGTCGGATACCGCAAGGACGGCGAGGTTTACGCAGAGATCAGGCGGCGCATCGCCGACGCCGGCTCCTCACCCAAGACCGATGCGCTCACCGAGGTCCTCGAACTCTTCGCCAAGCAGGCACGCGAACTGACCGCGACTCCCGAACCAGAGAAGCCTGAGCCGGTCCCGAAGTGGTTGGCCGACGCCCTGCTCTACGTGGTGCGCCTCCCGTCCTCGCAGGTCGAGGGGATGAGTCTCGAAGAAGCCGAGAAGGCCTGGACAGACCACATCACCGGTGCGGGTTCGGGAACCTAGCTGTCCCCCTCAAGACCGGATGTCCTCACGCCGCACCGATCGCGGATGGTCGGGCGTTCGCCCTCAGTGCGGCAAAGGCGAGGCTCAGTCTCCGTGTGGTATCGCGGTGCGCGGTTCGGGTGTGACGGGGGTCCATAGGCGGTCGATGGGCATGACGTGGAGGCGGTCGGAGTAGGTGTAGGAACGAGCCCCTGTGGTCAGGATGATCCCGCCGGCGAACCGTGGTCCAAGGGCGTCGCGAAGTTGGGCCAGACCGCGGAAGTCCGAGCCGGGTGCCCGTTCGCTGGCCTTGACCTCAACTGCGACAACCGTGCCGTCGTCATACTCGATGACCAGGTCGACCTCTACACCATCGCTGGTCCTCCAGTGGCCCAAGGTGACCGGCTCATCGAGCCAGGAGGCCTGCTTGCGGATCTCGCCAACGACGAAGGTCTCCAGCAGGTGCCCGAAGTCGGCCAGTGATGCCGGATCGAGTCCTGCGAGTTTGTCGGGCGTGAGCCGGAGCAGTCGGGCAGCCAACCCGGAGTCGACGACGTGAACCTTGGGTTTGACACTGACTCGTGAGCGCAGGGTCTTGCCCCACGCGGGCAGCCGCACCACGAGGAAGAGGTCCTCGAGCAGCCGCAGATGACTCTCAACGGTGGCTCTACTGACACCGAGCTTCTCCGCTGCAGCGGAGAGGTTCAGCAGCTGCCCTGTCTGCGCAGCAACCAGACCCAGCAGCTCGGTCATTGCTCGTCGTTCACGGATCCGGCTCAGCTCCAAAGCATCTCGTTCGACCGATGCCCTCACGAAGTCATCGAACCATCGGGCACGAGCCGCGCCGGAACGTCGCAGAGCCAAAGGCAACCCGCCTGCACAGACGCGCTCCACGTAATCCCGGCGAACGGTCTTCGAGGAGGGAACCCGGCTGACCACTCCATCAGCGTCGGCCCCCAACGTCTCGAGCAGGTCCTCTCTGATCCCGACGATCTCGCCTTGAGACAGCGGCCAGATGGTCAGCGAGTGAAGCCGCCCCGTGAGAGCCTGCGCCGTGGCGGGCAAGGCATCCTGTCGGGTCGAGCCGGTGATCACGGCAGTGCCGGGAAGGCTGCCCTCCCGGTTGAGTCGCGCCTTGAGCGCATCCAGGATGTCGGGCACCCGCTGGTACTCATCCACGCACACCGGTGCCCGACCACCAGCAACCGAGGCCAGATTGCCGACGACCGCCTCACGCACCGCGATATCGTCCAGGTCGAGGACCGATCCCCCCACGTCGGCAGCGAACCTGCGCAAAACGGTGGACTTACCGACCGAGCGCGGCCCGTGTAGAGCGATCACCGGCTCCACCGCGACCAACCCTGCCAAGAGCTCGCTGACCCTACGAGGGACGAGCGAGTCGAGGATCATGGTCCCAACCTAGCAGACATGAGGACGCGAGCTATGCATACGTGAGTGAGGCTAGTTAGCAAACATGAGGACCTGTGCTGGGCAAACTTGAACGACCGGACATCGGCATGAGCGTGTTGTCACGACCACCCGCAATCTGGGCGCGGGGCCGCTCCCCGTAGGCGTATCGACGGCCCCTCCCCGTCTCAGGATCAGCGCGTGGCGGCTCGTCGCACGCCCACTTGGAGCCGTCCTCAGCGTCATCACGTCCCATGCCGGGCCCGTTTCGAGTTCGAGGTGGAGCGGTGATGGCCGGATATTGGCCGGGTACACGCGGCGAATTCCGGCCCCCGAGGAGCCATAGCGGTGAGCAGAGTACCTGAGAGGCAAGGAAATTCGCCGAACAAGGTGTTCGGGTCCGCCCTTTTGATCCGCCGGTCGTCGGTTCGAGCCCGACGGGGCCCACCACACGTTTCCGCAGGTCAAAGCCACTTTCTTCGCCCTAGCAAGGCCTTCGATGGTCCAATATTGACCCGAGACGATGTGCCAGAAATGTGCCACACGGGCATGGCGGCGCAGCGCACGAACGGGCCGGAGTGGGGCTGTCCTGCGGTAAAGCGCCGGTAACGACCGTCCTTCGGACCTTGACCGGCGGATTCGTCACCCGAAGCAGACCCCGCTCCCGTCGATGAGACGTCCCTCTCCGGGTGATCATCCTTGCCAGCCGGTCCCCGTCCTAGCCACTGGCGCAACTCGACGGGACGCGTTGCCGGTAGAACCGGCAGTGCTAAGCACGCCTGTCGGCCTGCACCGACCTCTGAGCGCATCCCGCGGCCGGAGCCGTGCCGGGGCTCAGGTCAGCCGAAGGTGACCGGCAGGGCCAGTGCGGAACGAAGCTGCTGCCCATAGCGGGCTCGCTCGCTCGTGTCGACCCAGCGCGCCTGGTCGTGGCGCTGGTAGAGCTGATCCTCGACGTGGCGGGCAAAGACGTGCACGTGCAGGTGCCACACGTCCTGGTTGCCGGCAGGCTCGTTGTGCTGCCGGATCGAGGTCCCGGCGCATCCGTACGCCTGGCGGATGGCCACGGCCACGGCCTGGGTCAGATCCCACACGGCGTGTCCGTCCTCGGCGGACATCGCGTAGAGGTTCT
>Ga0209347_1006573_pt1 | contig 10216 bp, 11 predicted proteins | sample AutmiccommuBRH23_FD_187382 | JGI IMG/M metagenome (GOLD analysis project Ga0209347, IMG submission 187382) | Deep subsurface microbial communities from Mt. Terri, Switzerland - Autotrophic microbial communities BRH/23 (SPAdes) (version 2) | ecosystem: Environmental > Aquatic > Deep subsurface >... | reverse complement strand
CGACCCTCGTGATGCGCTGCGCGCCGGTCACCCATCCGTGGATCTCGCCGCCGCCGCAGGTCAGGTACGTCGGGTTGTCGAGTTCGATCCGTCCGGCGGCAACACCGCACGAGCCCCACGACTGCACGCCTGACTTCTCGCCGATGACGTAGACGTTCGAGCCGACGGCGACCGGGCTGACCTTGACTTCGTCCTCGTGCGTCAGCGTGACGTCTTCGTAGATGCGCTCGGCCGAGCCCTCGTACTGCGGCACGGTGAAGTCGAACACGTCGAATGCGATCGTCCGCGCCGCCGCGAGAGTCATCGGGTCGACTTCGTCGATCAGCGTGATGAGTCGTGCGCCCTGAGTGTCGTACCAGGCGTGACGGCTGAAACGGATCGGGTTCGTCCGGCCGATCGTGAGGTAGTGCGGGATGGTGAGGATTGCGGTGCGGAGGAAGTACGGCGATACGCCGGAGCGTGCGGAGAAGACGTCGATCGTCGTGTCAGTGCCGACGCCGACCCAGTTGACTCCGTTCGAAACCAGCCACTGACCGCCGCCCAGCCGTTCGGCGAAGAGGTTCGGTGCGAAGGCATTCGAGATATCGAACGCCAGCAGCGCCACCTCGGACAAAGCGACGAGATTTCCGGAGACGAACGTGATGTCGTTCAGGCCGCGGAAGGTGAACCGGTTGCGCGAGTGGATCGTGCTCACGCGCTGCGGGTTCATCAGGTTGGTGATGTCGACGATCTCGATCTGATTCGTGCAGTACGCCGACCCCGTCGGATAGCAGGGGAGGTCGGTGGCCGGAAACAGGCCGGCGAGGCGACTGCCGTCCACCGCGATGCGGCGATAGTGGAAGCCGGCCGCGCGATGCACGAGCGAGGGCGCGCTTCCTCCGACGCTCACGTCGCTCACGTCGAAGATCTCGAGCCCCGATTCGCCGCTGACGAACAGGTGGCCGTCCGAATAGGCGACCCCACCTTCGGTCTCGCGCGAGGCCATGGCGGTGATGAAGTCCTCCCGCACGAGCTCGAGATTGCCGATGTCGTTCACATCGTACGTGAGCAGCGTCTGCCCGCGCAGCGCGTGCACCAGGTCGCCCTGGCGGAACACGAAGTGCGGCGAGAGGTCGAACTCACTCGAAGGCGGCGTGACGCCGGTCAGAGAGAGCGGGCAGCTCGACTGATAGTGTTCTGCCTCGATGAAGGAAGCGGAAAAAAGGACAACGACGACCAGAGCGATCCGTGACCAAACGCGCATACAAGCCTCCCAAAAACACACCCGTGACGCCCGCTGCCGTTTGCGCGAGCCGTCCACTGATACGCGGGTGCCGCGCGTTTTCCCCGGCGCGGCCGCCGCTCCCAAAGAGCCGATCGAGTTCGTCTAGCCCGTAAGTGTGTAGCAAATCAGGGCCTTTTGGCAATATTGGCCGGGGCCGGCTCGCCGCGTCGGCGCTTCGCGGTGGGGTGTATCATGGCATCGATCACCTTCAGAACGGGGCTTCGGGGAAGCGCCGAGGCCGCACCGCATGTTCCGGAAGGTGGCGGCTCTTTATGCTCGACGGTCATGTCCTGGTTCTGAATCGATTGTTTCAGGCCGTGCAGATCACGTCGGTACGACGCGGTCTGACGCTCCTGTACAAAGGACAGGTTCGCGCGGTCGACTCGGAGTACAGGACCTACGACTTCGAGAACTGGATGGACATCGCCGTCCAGCCCGACGACCACTACGTCATCACCCCGGGCCGCAATATCCTCATCCCCGCCGTCGTACAGCTTCTGGTCTTCGACCGCCTTCCGCGACAGGAGGTCAAGTTCTCCCGCGGGAACATCTATCTCCGCGACCAGAACCGTTGTCAATACTGTGGACGGAAGTTCCCCTCGTCCGAGCTCTCGCTCGATCACGTCATTCCGATTTCGCGCGGAGGGAAGTCGACGTGGGACAACGTCGTGTGCGCCTGCCTGCCGTGCAACGTCCGGAAGGGCAACAAGCTGCTGAGTGAATGTGAGATGCGATTGCGGCGCGCGCCGGTTCGGCCGCGCTGGCACCCGCTCCACCGTCTGCAGGGCCGCGCGTATCCCGAGATCTGGAAGAACTTCCTCGACGAAGCGTACTGGAACGTCGAGCTGAGGTCCTGAGGCGGTACCTCGGGTTCCTCGGTTCCTCGGGTTCCTCGGGTTCCTCGGGTCGGTCGCGGGCACCCTCACTTTTTCGGAACTGCGAGCTCTCCCGCAATCGCGAGTCGCGGGAAGCGTGTCCTCGTCTTCCCAGGAACCGAGAATCCTGGAACCGCCTGAGTTCGCTCAAACCAGACGGGACCACTTCTTGCTAACTGGTCAGTGCATGTACAGCTCTGTTCGAGTGAGTCCCCTGGGCATGGAGTGGTTGGTATGACGTTGGTGAACTCTCTCTGCGCGGAGATCAGTGTGTATCAGGGCGTCGGTGAAACGACCGGCGTGCTTGTCGAGCGAAGCGCAATTCGCGGCAAGAAGGGGTTGTGCAAGAGCATGCGCGACCTCGCCATCAAGTCCCGCGTCCTGGGTGACGGCTACTACTACATCCCTGTGGATCTGTGGCCGAAGGCGAATGAGCCGATCGTCGTGCACAAGCACGACTGGACGGTCATCAGCTCGATCCCCCGCACGACGCGCACGTCAAAGAAGGGCGCCGTCGCAAAATGAGCTCAGCCGTGGTACGCCGCGTGCAGTCCGGCCGATGACGAAACCACAGCGGGGAGTTCATTGATGAAGTTACTGAAGATCGCATTCGTGGTCGCCATGATGGCGACTCCCGTTCTCGCACAGAACGAGGAAGGCCCGGCCCAGGCCCAGGGCGCCGCCGTCGACACGACGGGCAAGGGTTACACCGCCGCATACGTCATCGAAGCCTCGACCGGCCAGGTGCTGTTCGCCGAGAACGAGCACATGCAGCTTCCGACCGCATCGATGGCGAAAATGATGACCCTGCTGATCGCCGAAGAGGAGATCAAAGCGGGCAACCTCAAGTACGACGACTGGGTGACGATCTCGGCACGCGCCAGCCGGATGGGTGGATCCCAGGTCTATCTGCGCGCCGGATCATCGTGGCCGGTCAAGAACCTGATCATCGCGACGAAGGTCGCCTCGGCCAACGACGCGGCAACGGCACTGGCTGAGAAGATTGCCGGTTCGGTCGAAGGCTTCGCCGACATGATGAACGCTCGCGCGAAAGAGCTCGGCCTCGAGCACACGATGTTCTATGACCCGCACGGTCTTCCCAATCCGAGCAATCCCGATCAGGTCGACAAGATGTGCCCGGCCGATCTCGCGGTCCTCGGCAAGGAGCTGATGAAGCACCCCTTCATGAAGGCTCTCGGCACCGTCGCCGAGATGCCATTCAGGAACGGCACCCTCGAAAGAATCTACAACCCGAATCACCTGATCAATCCGCGTAAAGCGAACTACATGCAGGACGCCACCGGCATCAAGACCGGATACACCGCGCAGGCCGGCTATTGCGTCACGGCCTCAGCGAAACGCAACAACATGGACGTCATCGCGGTCGTCATGGGCGCGAAGACCGGCGGTGGGCCGAACGGTTCGTTCGCCAATGCCGCGAAGCTGATGAATCAGGCGTTCGTGAACCACCGCATGGTCGTTCCGGCGAAACGCGGCAGCGTCGTCGGCCAGGCGACTGTCGAGAAGGGGGCAGCGGCGACCGTACCGGTGACCCCGGCGAGCGATGCGAGCGCGCTCGTCAAGCGCGGCGAGGAGAAGGGTGTGACGGTCACCTTTCAGGGCGGTCCTGTGACGGCGCCCGTGCGCAAGGGACAGCAGGTGGGCAACGTGGTGGTCCAGCAGGGCGGCAAGACGCTCGCGACGATCCCGGCGCTCGCTACCCAGGATGTTGCTGCGCAGCCGTGGTGGAAGGCCTTCTGGCCGTTCTAGAGTCGACGCGTCGACAAGAAGCCGGGACGCACATTCGTTTTCGTAAAGGCTGATCAAGCCCGCGGGATCCGCGGGCTTTTTCATAGGCCGAAAACGACACGGCGTCCATCTACCCGCCACGATCCTTTCGACAGCAGATGCAACGCCTCGACATACGCGCGATGCTCTTCGCCGAGAATCCGCGCAGACAGTGTTTCAGCCGTGTCGCCGTCGAGCACCGGCACCGTCTTCTGGATGAGGATCGGGCCGGCGTCGAGGTGCTCGTCGACGAAGTGCACCGTGCAGCCCGACACCTTCACGCCGTATGCAACGGCCTGGGCCTGTGCATCCACTCCGGGGAACGACGGAAGCAGCGACGGGTGAATGTTGATGATCCGGTTCCGGTAGCGTTCGACGAACGATGCGCCGAGAAGACGCATGTAGCCGGCGAGGGCGATGAAGTCGGGGTTCGCCTCGTCGAGCACGCGCATGACATGCTCTTCGTGCGCCGCCCGGTTCGAAAAAGCCTTGTGATCGATGACGTGAGCGGCGTACCCGTAATCGCGGGCGCGTGCGATGCCCGGCGCGTCGGGCCGGTTCGAGATCACGCAGACGATCTCCGCGTCGAGCGCGCCGCTCCGCACTGCGTCGTGGATCGCCTGAAAATTCGAGCCGCGGCCGGAGAGGAGAACGGCGAGGCGCACTTACTCGATCCAGCTTGCGAAGCCGGAAGGCGGCACGTCATAGTCGACGCGTCCCGAGCCCTTCACGACGTTGCCGATGAAGAAGTACTTCTGATCGATCTGCGCAAAGTGCTTCGTCACACGGTCGACCTGATCGGTTCCGACCATGAGCACCATGCCGATGCCCATGTTGAACACGCGCAGCATCTCCTCGCGATCGACTCCGCCCTGCTCGTACATCAGCTTGAAGATCGGCAGCACCGGCCACGAGCCGAGCTTGATCTTCGCGTCGAGCGTATCCGGCAGGACGCGCGGCACGTTGTCCGTAAGACCGCCGCCCGTGATGTGCGCCATCGCATGAATCGCGCGTTCTTCGACGAGAGGAAGCAGGGGCTTGAGATACGAGATGTGCGGCGCGAGCAGTGCTTCGCCCGCCTTGCCGACGCCCGGGATGATCGACTGGTATTCGTAGCCGAGCTTTTCGAACAGGATCTTGCGCGCGAGCGAATATCCGTTCGTGTGCAGGCCGACCGAGGGGAGGCCGATGAGGACGTCGCCTTCGCGCACCTCTTTGCCGTCGATCAGGTTCTTCGCATCGACCACCCCGAGGATGAAGCCTGCGACATCGTAATCGTCGTCCCCGTAGAAGCCGGGCATCTCCGCGGTTTCTCCGCCGATCAGGGCGCAGCCGTTTTCCTTGCAGGCGCGCGCCATGCCGCGGACGACATCGGTCATGACGGGCGGCCGGAGTTTTCCGGTGGCGTAGTAATCGAGGAAGAAGAGCGGCCGCGCACCCTGGACGAGAATGTCGTTCACGCAGTGCGAGACGAGGTCATAGCCGACCGTGTCGTGAATCTTCATCGCCTGCGCGACGCGGAGCTTGGTGCCGACGCCGTCGGTCGATGAAACCAGAATCGGCGACTCGATGCCTTCGAACGTACCGCGGAACAGGCCGCCGAACGACCCGATGTCCGACAGAACGCCGGGGGTGTAGGTGTCCTTGACGATCCTCCGCACCTCGCGGAGAGCCTCGTCCTGCGCATCGATGTCAACACCGGAATCGCGATAGCTCGTCACGGGGCGAAGTCTATCCGATGCGCCTTCGGTTGTGGGCTCGGCGGACGTCCCGGGCGCCGAGGAACCGACTCACGGCATCCGGTAGAGCGCAGCGCCCCAGTGGAGCCCTGCCCCGAGAGCGGTGAACGCGACCAGCATTCCGGGCTTGATCCGACCGTCGGTCACGCACTCGTGGAAGAGAATCGGCAGCGTGCCGGCGGTGGTGTTGCCGTAGCGTTCGATGTTGTGCGGGACTTTCTCGGGTGGCAGGCCGAGCTGCTTGGCGACGGCCTCGATGATGCGGAGGTTCGCCTGGTGGATGAGCAGGATATCGATGGCAGCCGGTTCGACGCCGGCGTCTGTGCAGACCTCGCGCACCGCTTCGGGCATCTTCGAGACGGCCTGCTTGAAGACCTCGCGCCCTTCCATGACGGGGATGAATTCGCTCGCGTCGATCTGGCGATGATCGACGTAAGGCCGGTGACGGAACCCGACACCCGGCACGAAGAGCGCGCCGATGTTCGACCCGTTCGTGAAGAGGCGCGTCGCGAGGAGGCCGGACTCGCCCTCCGCTGCCTCGATGACAGCCGCGCCGGCCCCGTCGCCGAACAACACCGTGCGATCGCGGATCGCGGTATTCGCGGCGTACTCCTCGGGCGTGACCTGCCGGTCGCTGAGGCCGATCGTCGTGTCCCAGCCGTTGTGCCACGGCATGAAGGGGGAGTGGACGTCGGAGCCGATCAGCAGAATCCGGCGGTACTTGCCACTGCGGAGCAGGGCATCGGCGAGATCGAGCCCGTAGAGGAAGCCCGAGCATTGCTGACGGATGTCGAACGTCGGAATCGACTCCCGAAAACCCATGCGCGACTGAACGATCGGACCGTTGCCCGGAAAGAAGTAGTCCGGGGTCATCGTCGCGAAGACGATCGCTTCGATGTCGTCTTTCGTCCGGCCTGCTGCTGCGAGCGCAGCCTCCGCGGCCATGATCCCGAGGTCGGCCGAGCCCTGTCCGGGGTCGACGTAGTGGCGCTGCTCGACCCCGCTGCGGGTGCGGATCCACTCGTCGCTCGTGTCCATGATCCGCGCGAGCGCGTCGTTACGAACCACGTTCTTCGGAAGACCGATGCCGGTGCCGGTGATCGCTACTCTCATCGTGGCTGGCAGCTTAACCGAGTTCCTCGGGTTCCTCGGGGTTCCTCGGGTTCCTCGGTTCCTCGGTTCCTCGGCGGCACCGCGTCGCGCCCCTGCGCCACTGCGCATCTGCGCCCCTGCGCCACTGCGATCAAGAATCGTGTTCGGCCGTGAGCGGCAGCAGGTCGTCGGCCGAAAACGTGTAGCGCCGCCCGCAGAACTGGCAGCGCACTTCGGTTCCGCCCTCGTCGATCATCTCGAGGATTTCGCTCTGATCGAGAAGCGCCAGCGGGGCGAGCGCGCGGTCCCGCGTGCAGGAGCAGGCGTACTGCACCGGCTGGGCGTGACCGTCGTCGATCTGCTTGTAGTTGGTTCCTTCGAGGATGGTCGCGACCGCGTCTTCGATGGGCATCGTCTCGAGAAGGGTGCTGAGCGACGGCGCTTCGCGAATGCGGTTCTCCATCATCGAGATCACCTCTTCCGGCGTATCGGGGAAGGCCTGGATGATGAGGCCTCCGGCCGAGGCGACGCCGTCACGCCGATTGAGCACGCCGAGAAGCACCGCCGACGCGATCTGCTCCGAGCGCATCAGGTAGCGCGTCAGGTCGGTGGCGATGCCGCTTCCGCCGAGGAGGATCTGGGAGGTGTATGGCTTGCCCTCCGGGGGCGTGCCGCGGATGACGGTCAGACTGCCGTTACCGATGGCGCTTTCGGCGTCGAGCGCGGGATCTTCGGGCACCGGGTTCGCGACGTAGCCGCGGACGTTTCCGCCGATCGTTCCCTCGGCGATGATCGTGCCGAGGGGGCCGTCGCCATCGAAACGCAGCGAGACGTACTGGTTGCGGACATCTTTGTCGAGCATGCGGGCCAGCAGCAGCGCGCCGGTCATCGAGCGGCCGAGGGCCTCGGTGGCGACGGGCGCGAGATCGAGGATCTCGCGGGCGGTTTCGACGGCGGTCGTGGTCTGGGCGGCGAGGACGCGGAAGTGGCCATCGGCGGCCATTCCCTGAATCAGACGATCGGCTGTTCCGTGCATGGAAGTGGTGAAACCAGTTTTGTGGCCCGCGTCATCCCGGCCTCATCCGGCGGCGGCCCGTGGATTGCTTGTGGGTCCATGCGGTCCCCGGGCGGACGCCGGAGAGGTGGCGTCGGACCCGAACGCATAGATAATCCGGTGTGGCGGACGTGGACTCCGCCCAGCTCACTCTCGTCGAAGCGAAAGAGGAGGTCTTCCTGATGGTGTCTTTCGGAAGAACGTCCGTCGCGGACAAGACCCAGACGCTCAAGGTCGGAGATCCGGCCCCTGATTTCGAGCTTCCTGGTCACCGCGGTGAAGAGACGTTCAAGCTCAGCAGCCTGCGCGGCAAGAACAACGCCGTGCTCGTGTTTTATCCCCTCGACTGGACCCCTGTTTGAACGGTTCAGATGCCGTCGTATGAGGCCGAAATGGCCGATTTCGAACGGTATGATGCCCAGGTCGTGGGCATTTCGGTCGATTCCATTCCTTCCCACGTAGCGTTTGCAAAGTCCATTGGCGGGATTGAGAGATATCCGCTGCTTGCCGATTTCCATCCGAAGGGCGACGTCTCGAAGAAGTACGGCGTCTTCAAGGATGACAAGGGAATCTGCGAGCGCGCCATCGTGATCGTCGACAAGCAGGGCGTCGTTCGCTACATCGACGTGCACGACATCGGCGAAGCGCCGGACAACCAGCAGCTCATCGACGTTCTGCGCGAACTAGCCTGATCGAACGACGGGCCGTCCACGGGCCCGTCGGTTTTTCTCAATAGCAAAGTAGCAAGGTAGCAAGTAGCAAGGTAGCGGAGTAGCAGAGTGGCGGAGACGCAGCATCAGGCTCCGCGGCTCATTGCGAGAGGTGCGAATTGCTCAACATTGCGCGTAAGTGCGTTCCCTTCACCCCCTATGACAAAGACCTCGCGAGTGCGACGGTTGCGATCGTCGCCGCCACGGGTGTCTACCTGGAAGATCAGGAAGCGTTTCCGGTCGAGGATCCTGGCGACACGACATATCGCGTGATCCCCGGCGACGCCGCGCCGTCGGCGATGAAGATCGTCCACGGTCATTACGATCACAGCGAAGCCGACGGCGATCCGAACATCGTCTTCCCGCTCGCCACGCTGCGCGAGCTCGTCGCCGATGGATTCATCGGCGCGGTCAACGACAAGCACTACAGCTACGGTTTCACGACGAAGCTCAAGGAGCTGTACGAGAACACGTTTCCCGAGATCGCCGACAAGATCGAGCGCTCGAAGACGAAGCTCGTGCTGCTGTTCGCCGGTTGTCCCGAAACGTGCCACCGATCGATCACGAACATGGCGCGCGAGATCGAGGCGCGCGGGATTCCGACGGTCATCATCAGCGCCTCGCCTGCCGCGACCGAGTCAGTCCGTCCGCCCCGTGCGATGACGTGGGACGGGGCCGCGATCGGCCGCATCGTCGGCAGCGCCAACGATCGCGAGCAGCACAAGCGCGTCGTTCGCGCCGCGCTCGAGATGTTCACACACGACACGCCTCCGGGACGGGTCGTGATGAAGAATGTGTGAGCACAGTTGCGCAGTAGCAAAGTAGCGCAGTAGCAAAGTGGCGAGGGGCGGTGCGCCGCCCTTCGTTGCAGTTGCCGAGGCCGGGCGGGTTTACGATGACGCGCATGTCGAAAACCAGCCGTCGTCGCTTCGCGAAGTCACTTGCCGCTGCCGGCGCGATCGCGCCGCTCGCCGTCTCCGATCTGCTCGCGCAGACGCCGCCCGCGTCGCCGGCGCCTGTCGTGACGCCGCCACCGGCGGCGGAACCCGCGCCCGAGTTTTCACGCTTCGGCAAAGCGTTGACCGAGATGGTCCGCGCGAACTATGGAGAGCATCTCTCCGAAGCTGAGATCGACAAGCTCCACACGGACTTTCAGCGATTTGCGCCGTATGTCGAACGATTCCGGAAGTTCCCTCTCGTCAACGCCGACGAGCCGGACTTCACGTTCGCCTCGCTCGTGGAGAGGTGGTGAGCCATGCCGATCACTCCATGGTCCACGATCGCTGAACTGGCGCGGGCGCTTCGAGCGAAGGAAGTCTCGTCGGTCGAGCTGACCCGCTTCTACATCGACCGCCTTGCACGTTACGGCGAGCGGCTCGGCGCCGTCGTCACGATTACGCGCGAACGCGCGATGCGTGAGGCGGAAGCCGCCGATCGCGAGCTCGCCCGCGGCGTCGCCCCCGGCCGTCCGCTGCTCGGTATTCCACACGGGGTGAAGGATCTTCTGGCAACCAAAGGCATCCCGACGACGTGGGGCGCAGAGCCATACCGTCAGCAGGTCTTCGATTACGACGCGACCGTGGTCGAGCGACTGACGCGCGCTGGTGCCGTGCTCGTGGCGAAGCTCGCGATGGTCGAACTGGCGGGCGGGTTCGGCTACAACAACGCCGACGCGTCGTTCACCGGGCCGGGAC
>Ga0209347_1006572_pt1 | contig 10217 bp, 12 predicted proteins | sample AutmiccommuBRH23_FD_187382 | JGI IMG/M metagenome (GOLD analysis project Ga0209347, IMG submission 187382) | Deep subsurface microbial communities from Mt. Terri, Switzerland - Autotrophic microbial communities BRH/23 (SPAdes) (version 2) | ecosystem: Environmental > Aquatic > Deep subsurface >... | reverse complement strand
TGCCCATGCCGGTCGCCCTGGTGGGCATCCTGGCGCTGTGGCTGGTGATGACCGAGGAGATCTGGTTGCACTATGAGTCCCGCAGAGCCACCGATCAGTGGCAGTTCCTGGCACAGATGTACATCTCGGTGCTGTGGGCTGTATATGCCAGCGTCCTGATGGTCGTGGGCTTCTGGCGGAGGGTCAAACCGCTGCGGTACATCGCGTTAGGGATTTTCCTGCTGCTTCTGGGCAAGATTTTTCTCGTGGACACCCGGACGGTCGAGACCATGTATCGCATCGCGGGCTTCCTCGTCACCGGCTTGGCGCTGGTCGGCGTCTCCTACCTGTACCAGTACCTCAAGAAAAAAGGCTTCTTCGAGACGGTCCGGTGATATGCGTGACCTGGACGAGCTATTCGAGACATTGAAACGGTCGAAGTTCCGCAGCCGCTTTCGGCTTCGCGGCCGGGAAGCGGCGTACCTTCAACAAAAAGGCCTGGAAACCATCCTGGAGCACGCCCGGGACTTCATCGAGCAGCGGCTCGCCCCGGCGGAACCCGCCAACGACGGCAAACAGACGCCCATGAGAAACCATCCGGTTTTCATCGCCCAGCACGCCACCGCCACCTGCTGCCGAGGTTGCCTGGAGAAATGGCACGGGATTCCTAAAGGCCGAGCGTTATCTGACCGAGAAGTTCTGTATGTGGTGACCGTCATCCGGCGATGGCTCGTCGGGCAGCAGTCAGGGTGACCGCCACGGGGCAGACGCGGTTGCGTCCGGAAAAACTCGTTGTCCGCATACAGCCATGTCATTATACTGTCTGCCTGAAGTAGAAATCGCCCGATTTCGGCGAATTTGGCCGATCCGAGGCGCACGATCGCTCGGGGATGAGGAATGAAATGACGGAACGGAATCCGAAAATCGTTGTCATCGGCGGCACGTACATCGACCTGGCGGTCAAGTGCTGCAATATCCCTTCGCCCGGCCAGGCCATCAGCGGTTCGTCCCTGACTTGCAGCGTAGCCGGCCCAGGCCCGATCCAGGCGGTCCAGGCGGCCTTGTGCCGTTGCGAGGTGTCCCTGATCAGCAAGGTCGGCGGCGACGCCTTCGCCCAGATGGCTCTCAAGAGCCTCGCCGAATGCAGGGTGGACACCGAGTACGTGTTCTTCGCCGAGGCCAAGAACACCGGGGTCATCGTCACCCTGGTCAACTGCGAAGGCGAAAACGCCATCTGCCACTACACCGGCGCCAACAACGCTCTGCAGCCGGCGGATATCCAGGTGGCCGAGGAACGCATCGCGCAGGCGGATATCTGCCTGATTCACGGTTGCCTGCCCCAGGAGGCGATTGCGGCGGCCGTCCATTGCGCCAGTGCGCACGGGACGCGAGTGATTCTCAACCCGGCCCGGCCGATCGAGCAGGCGGACCGACATGGGGTCGATCTGCCCTCGGAGTACTTCGCGGCGGATTGTCTCGTGGCCAACCTGGAGAACGCCGCCGAGATCACCGACCAGATGGGCGCCGACGTCCGCATGGCCAAGTTGATCGGCTCCGACCTGGTGGCCCGCGGGGCGGGCTGTGCGGTGATCACGATGGGCCGGCGCGGCTGTCTGGTCGTGGACCGCAGCGGGGCCGACCACATCCCGGGCTTCGAGGTGGACTGGGTGGACCGCACCGGCAGCGGGGACGCCTTCGCCGGGGCGCTGGCCGCTTACTGCGCCGTCAAACACGAGCCTCGTGAGGCCGTTAAGTTTGCCGCTGCCGCCGGAGCCTTGGTCTGCACGAAATTCGGCGCCATCGAGGCCCTGCCCACCAAGGCCGAGATCATCCAGCTCCTCCAGAACGAAGACATCGACCTGCTCCACCACAGCGAGTGACCCGTGAAACGTGACTCGTGGCCCGAATCACGAGGCACAAGTCGCGCGCCACGAGCTAATGGTCCGTGAACTCCTGCATCCACCGGGGCCAGTCCTCCGGCTCGATGCCTCCCTGCCTTATCCCTGGCGCCGCCGTTGCGTTGCCAGGCACAAACACCACATTCCACCTGCTGATTCTTGCATGCTTCAAACCCCAACACACCCGTCAACATTGCACAACTTCCCGCAGATTCATCCCACCGCGCAATAGCTTCGACCCCATCGGGACCCAAAACGTCCGTCAATCACCGTGACGTAATAACGGCAGAGTTTCCGCAATTTTGGGCACACCGATTCGGCCGGAATCTCCCACTGACTCCCTGGGAATAGCAAAATTCGTGCAACATCTCAGAACCCTAAAACACCCCTGGCGCACAATTTTTTTTATTCCATGCCGCAACTCAAGTTAGGTGAATTTCGACCTTCCGCAAAACACGAATTTTTCGCCAGATTCGTGCAACATCGGGCAAGGGTAGAGGGACGCGTCAGCGTGAGCGACCCGCAAATGTGATGAAAAAAATGACACAGGCAGAAAGGGCAACGAGCCATGGGATTCGAGCTTGAGGCTTTCGACGGGCGGAGCGACGCGGACTACCTCGACTGGCTGGTGGACGTACACTCCGCGAACATCCAGCAACACTTCTCGCGTCTTTGGGACTACTACGCCAACCCCACAGTCGAGGTCTGCGGCACTGCGGCGGCCGACCGCAAGGTCAACGAGTCCGGGCGCTGCTACGTCCAGGCCCAGGAGTACGGGCTGCCCTCGCGGATCACCGGCCTGGCCCATTCACCCCACGCGGGCGCCTTCGGATCGCAGGCCGTTCGCGATATCCAGCGAAAAGAAGTCGTGATCGAGAACGATATCGCCTGGCGCGTGAACGCCGCGGCGGATTTTCTGTTCGGAAAACCCATCAGTCTAATCTCCAGGGCCCCCGATGACCGGAAGCGCAAAGACATCGAAGCGATTCTAAAGGCGCTCTTCGCGGCCAACGGCGGCCCTGGCTTCTTCCAGGATATGGCAGTGCTCGGAGGGGTCTACGGGTTTGTCGATTGCCTCATCAGGGCGCCCCAGATGCAAGACACCGCGTCCAGGGGCCCTTCCTCCCTTCCACTTCCCTCCTCGCCTCCGTTTCGGGGTCCCCAGGTGGCCGACACCGGCTCCGGCGATCCTCTCTCCCCCGTGCTGCAATGGGCACAGGCAATCGATCTGGAACTGATCGAGGCCCCGAGAGCACTGCCTGTTCTGGATGAAGACGACTATCGAGCCATCCGGCTGTACGTGCAGCACTTCCACCAGAAGAAGAACACGATGGGCAGCCGGGGCTCGTTCCTTTCACGAATCCTCGGCGCCGCCGGCTATCGAAGCGACACCAGGCAGGTGGTCGCGGTGACGGAGATCACCTCGCCGGACTACTGGCAGCGTTATGAGGACAAGGAGCTCGTCGCCGAGGGGCCGACGCCGTGGGGATTCCTGCCGGTCGTACACATCCAGAACGTCGCGCAGCCCTACTACTATGAGGGCGTCAGCGATGTCGAGCCGCTGATGCCACTCCAGGACGAGCTCAATACAAGGCTCAGCGACCGCGCCAGCCGGATCACGTTTCAATCGTTCAAGATGTACCTGGGCAAGGGGATCGAAGGCTTCGAGAACAAGCCCGTCGCGCCAGGCCGGATGTGGTGTACGGACAATCCCGAAGCCTCCATTCAGGAATTCGGCGGAGATGTCGCCGCGCCGAGCGAGCACCTGCACATCTCGGAGATTCGCGAGGCGATGGACAAGGCCAGCGGCGTGACGCCCGTCGTCGCGGGCATTCTCCAGGACCGGCTCGGCAATCTGACCAGCGCTGTCGCCCTGCGGCTGACCTTCATGGGCATGCTCAGCCGGAACGAACGAAAGCGACACACTTACGGCGAGGGAATCCGCAAGGTCTGCCGGATGGTTCTGAGCATGCTCGATACCGCAGGCATCTACGAGACCAGCGAGTCGGAGCGCGATGTGGAGATCGTATTCCCAAGTCCCCTGCCCGAGAACCTGACGGAAAAGCTCCAGGAAGCGCAGATCAAACGAGAGTTGGGCGTTCCCCAGGAGCAGGTGCTCAAAGAACTGGGGTACGAGACGAAATGATTGGGGATCAGCAGGGATTCGAGATGTCTGCCCTCAATCATCCATCACAAATCATCAATCATCAATGAAGTACGGGAGACGGTATGAGCGACGGTGACGTGCATGACGATGCGAACAACGCGGGGGCTCTGGCCGAGCAATTGGCCCAGGCGAACGAGAGGATCGCACAGATGTCCGAGGAACTCGGCGGCCTTCAGATCGAGCAGAAGCTCACGCGCAAGCTCGCGGCGGCCGGGGCGATCGACCTGGAGGCGGCAGTCCTCGTGGCAAGGGCCCGGATCGAGGGCAAGACCGAGGCGGATATCGACAGTTGCGTGACGCAGTTGAGAAAGGAGAAAGGGTATCTCTTCGGGGGATCGAGCCAGGTCGTGGTCCCCCGCAAGACCGCCGCAGCGAGGGATCGAGTGACACAAAACCAGACGGTGCTCGAACAGGCGGCCAAGCGAGCGACCAGGACGGGAAGCCGCATCGACTTGCAGCGATACATGAAGCTGCGAAGAAGCATGATGTGATGGCGGATTGACACAATCCGCGATGCGAACAGGCACAAAGAACGATTCATGAAGGAGAAGCAAGCATGGCATTTACCGGAAAAGCGACGTACACCGCGGGAACGGCCCTGCCCGAGTTGGCGGAGGATGTATCGGATCTGATCGGGATCATCTCGCCCGTGGATATCCCCCTTCTCGATGCACTGGGCGATCCCCTGCGGGAGGCGACCAGCATCCGGCACGAGTGGCTCGAGGATGAGCTGCTGCCCAACAAGGACGCGATCAACGACGCCACGTGGACGAACCCCGCGGCCGACACGACGTTCGACGTCGACAACGGCGGCCGGTTCCGCATCGGCGACCAGATTCAGGCCGAGGGCAGCGAGGAACTCATGTTCGTCACGGCCGTCGCCGGCAACACGCTCACCGTGGTCCGCGGGTACGCCGGCACGACGCCCGAGAACCTCGGGAACGACAAGATCCTCAACATCCTGGGCAATGCGGCCCTGGAAGGGGCCGAGAAGCCGAACGCCCGATTCACCAACCGCGTTCGCTGCGGCAACTACACGCAGATCTTCACCGCCACGGTGGAAGTCAGCGGCAGCGACATGGCCTCCAGCCAGCTTGGCCTGGCCGACGAGATGGACTACCAGAAACAGAATCGACTGCGCGAGCTGGTCTGCCATCTCGAACGCACTGTGATCAACGGCGGCCAGCCCGAGAGCGATCCGGAGGGCAGCGGCACCGTCCGTCGGACGATGAAGGGCATCATCCAGCACCTGGACACGAATATCTTCCATACCGGCGACAGCGGCTTCCCCGTGGGCAACGACCTCGACGAGGCGAAGATCAACTACGTCCTGCGGAAGATCTGGGAGAACAGCAGCGGCAACGTAGACCTGATCGTCGTTGGCGGGTTCCAGAAACGCAAGATCAACGCCTTCTGCTCCGAGAGCCGCAGCTACGGCGCCAATGACACGACGTTCACAGACATGGTCAGCATCTACGAGAGCGATTTCGGCATCTGCCGGATCGTGACGGCGCGAGGCATTCCCCAGGACGCGGTCCTGTTCCTGGATTCGTCGAGAATCAGCGTGCTACCCTTGGCGGGTCGCAGCTTCCACTTCAAGCCGTTGGCCAGCGCCGGGGATTACGAGTGCGGCGAGCTGATCGGCGAGTACACGCTGGAGCTGAAGAACGAGGCCGCCCACGGATTGATCCGCGGCCTGACGACGAGCGAAGGCTGATCGTGATTCGGCGCGGCTTGCCGAGACAGCGGCCGGAGCAATCACAACGTGTAGGGTGGGCCGTGCCCATCGACTCTTTGGCAGGAGAAAGACAAACGGTGTGCATGGCACACCCTACGAAGAAGGCGGATGAGGTCGGATATGACAGTCAAGTTCTCAAACGATGTGGATGTTCTGAAGTATGAGCCGGTGCTGTTCGGAGAGTTGCATCTGTCGTCCCAGGTGAAGGCCAGCGGAACGGGCGCGGTTCTGAGCGGAACCACGCTGACCGCTTCAGAGGCGGACTTCATCACGGCGGGAATCGAGGCCGGCGGTGTCGTTTACCTGAGGTCTTCGGACGGGTCCCTGGACGGGGCGTATGAGATCGTGTCGGTCGATTCCGCCACGCAATTGACAATCTCCGTCCTCCGCGCAGACAGCACGCAACCCCCGACTGCTCCGCCGACCGGCGGCGAGGTCTTGTACCGAATCGCCACGCTCAACCCGCAGGCTGTCGAGGCGGCGATTCAGTTGACGGAGTACTTCGGCATCCAGCCCGGCAATCCCGCGAGCGAGGTCTCGGTCGATCATCTCCTGGGCACGGAGGGCCTTCGCAGGACCTCGGTTCTCCTGGTGATCTCCAGCGTCTACGCGACGTGGGCACACCGCGTCGAGGGCGAGTGTTTCCTTCAGAAGAGCTTGTTCTACAAGCAGCTCTTCGAGAAGGCCCGACAGCGGTGTCACTTGAGTGTGGACCTGGGCTCCGACGGCGTGGCCGATATCAACCGCATCGGAGGCGTGGTCAGGCTCGTGCGCGACTGAGTAAGCGGCGAAACACCAGCAACGTCCGGGTGGCAGCGGCAAACGACAACTTGCCGATGGTCTTGCTCACAACAGGCAAGAGCCATCCCCAACGCCTTCGGTCTCGAGGCTGCCACCCAGGACTGATTGAGGGTCTGGAAAGCGTCACATGGGAAAGGATCAGCGATGAACGTCACACTCGATGGGCGGGCAATCTTCGATGAGCAAGGGCTGACCATCGCAGCTGGGAGTCCGAGTCGGGCTTCGCTGGAGCGGGCCATTGCCGGACTGGATGGCATGTTGAGCATCGACCTGGGAGGCCGGTCCAGACAGATTCGACAGACGGGGACCCTCCACGCAGCGAGCCGGACCACGATGCACGCCCGCGTCAGAACGATCACCGCATTCATCGACGGCCAAACGCACACGCTGGCGACCGCCGACGGGCAGGTATTCAGCGCACTCCGCATGGACAGTTTCAAGAAGGTGGCAGAATACCCCGGAGGGTGCGGAGTCGTCGCCGATTATGAAATCCTCTATACGCAGTTGGGAGGCCAGGACGATGTCGCTTCATCGTGAGGGTATTGGGAGTGTGCGAGTCGTCGCTCTGCCCGATGGGATTGCTGCGGATGGCGCTTGCGTCGTCGTTTCCACCGCGGCATTGGTGGCGTGGCGTTCGTCCAATGCCGGGATGCTGCACCAGGTATACCTCGACGGCTGCCTTGCAGGGGTGACTCTCGACGCACAACAGAGGCAACTGGTGGTGCAAGCGCCGGGATCGCCTCAGTCGGCTGTGCGAGTGGAGGTCGTGGCGGTGGAGCCGGGCGACGTTTACACGGACTTCGCCGAGGAACTCGATCCGCCGCCGGTCGGCAGCCGCGTCCGACTGAGCATCTTGCGGAGCCAGACTCTGCCTCTCGGCGGAATGGCCAACGTGTACTTCGACAACGGCAGCGGACAAATCGACCACGACAATCCGCTGAATGCCTCGCCGATCGCGATCTGGCCCTGCTCGCAGGACAAGGCCGGCTTCGGCACGGCACAGTTCGGCGAGGGTGACTTCGGGTACGATTCAGCGGCCTGCGTCGGCTTCGGCAAGGGAAGCTTCGGGGGCGGCCAATTCGGCATGGACGCCGACACGATCGAATGGATCAGCCCGCCGTTGCCGCTGGGCAGGTATCGATTCGGAGTAAAGACCCTCGATCCGTATGGCAACGAAAGCGCCGCCAGCGAGACCGACCCCGTTGCGGTCGTGCCTCCCGCGAAACCCGCCGTGGCACTGAACGTCACGGCGTTCGACCCACGGACAAACCAGCTCACACTTCATGTCTCAGATGAGTAATCAGGAGAAGACCATGGCTGAGGTATATCCATCGGACAATGAACTGTTGAACCTTCAATCGGACGACGAGACGGGCATCGAGTACATCCCGACCGGCACGGCGCCCTACTATCTGCACTTCCGGAGACTGTTGCACCGCCTCTTGCTGGCGATGCGGCGAGCGAATGATCTGAGAGTGTACGACGAGGGAGGTCTCGGCATCGGCGTCAAGGCCGGCAAGTTCTGGCTGGGCACCGATCTCATCGCTTTCGCCGGTTCCAGCGGCAACACGCTCGGGGACAATCAGGCCGCGATCTACGTGTATCTGGACGCCCAGGGGAATCTCGTCACAGGAGAATACGGCGCTTTCCCGAGCATGGCCATCACGCCTCACGTTCGTTTGGCCATCGTGAGCACCTCCGGAGGCGACATCATCTCCATCACCGACTGTCGCGGCGGGCACAATGTCGTCGTCCCGTATCCGGCCGGTGGCATCCGCAAATCCATCGAGGTCCATGCGGTCGGCGACACACTCGCCATGACGGAATCGGGCAGCATTCACACGAATCTTGGGGCGACCGGCACGGTGACGCTCACACTCCCGGCCGGCGCTGCGGAGGGCACCGAGTTCACTTTCGCCGTGCAGACGGCCCAGGAGCTGCGCGTCGAGCCGGGTGAGGCGGCGATTCGCGACAGCAGCGGCCAGACGCCCGGCAAATACAAAGCGGCCTCTGCCATCGGCGCAAGTCTCACCGTCGTCGCAGATGGGAACGGCGACTGGGCCGTGACGGCCAGGGCGGGGACGTGGACGCAGGAGCCGTAAAACAGGCATCAGAAGGAAAGGCATAGATCCATGGCATATGAGATTCAAGCGGACTACGCGTCGGGCAGCGTGCTGTACGCGATCATTCGCAGCCCGGCGGGACAGGTGTGGCGCCCTGTGGAGCAGGCCTTTGAAGACTGGGGCTCCGGCGGCCACACAATCGACGACTACGACATCGCCCTGATGGACAAGAGCGGCAGCAAGTACGTCGGCAGCTTCGACACCGACATACCGGGCGGATGCTACTGCATCCAGGTGTTCCGGCAGGCGGGGGCGAGCCCCACGGAAACCGACGCCCTCGTGTGCAGCCGCGAGATCGTCTGGACCGGCATTGGGGAGTTGACGGCCGTCAAGATGCTGGCGAACAAGGCCATCCAGGACAAGATCACCGGAGTTATCGAGCATTACGACGACGACGGCCAGACCGTTCTGGTGACGCTCGTTCCCTACGATAACGAAGAAATAGCCGTGCGGATGCCGCAGTAGCGTGGACTCCGAATGGGAGATCACAGTCGAGACCATCCACAAGTTCAACCTTTACTGGAGTGTAGATGATGGGCAGTTTTTCGAACTACTGGGAGAACGAGGTTCTGGATCATCTGTTCGGCAAGGGCGTCTACATGCCTCCGACCATTTACGTGGCGCTCTCGGCGACGGACCCGGGCGAAAGCGGCTCTGGGATCGAAGAGCCTGCGGGAAGCGGGTACGCCCGTGTCTGTACCGCGGCGGGCGACTGGAACGTGGCCGATGGCGGCCTGCTCGACAACGCCGTCGCTGTCGCGTTCAACACCGCGACGGGCGACTGGGGCACGATGACGCACTTCGCGCTGTTCGACGCCGCCAGCGGAGGCAACATGCTCGCCCACGGCGCGCTGACGCAGGCCAAGAGTGTCGCCAGCGGAGACACGATTCAATTCGCTCCGGGCGATCTGGACGTCACATTGGATTGATGAGGGATGATCGATAATCATCCTTCTCACAAGGAGACCGGTCATGAGTGACATCAAAACCAAGTACGGCGGCAGCAGCCAGGCGATTGCCGTCACGATCAACGGTTTGGCGAACGACGCGAAACGCGAGTCCACCGCCGTGGACAACTCGGCGAACTGCTTCCTGGACGCACTGGTCCAGGTGAAGATCGCCACGAACACCGCTGCGGATTCCAGCGGTGACAAGTCCGTGTACGTCTACGCGTACGGGACGGTCGATGACGGGGCCGCCTGCTCCGCAAACGCCTCGGGCAGCGACGCCGCCTTCGGCACGGACCCGCAGCAGCTCAACAATTGCCGGCTCCTCGGCGTGATCTACGCACCGACGCAGAACAAGATCTACGAGTCGGACCTGATGAGCGTCGCCTCCGCCTTCGGCGGGCTGCTGCCCCAGCGATGGGGGATCATCGTCCACAACAGGACCGGACAGACGCTCAAGACCGGCGACTGCTCGGCCGTTTACCAGGGTCTGTACGCACAATCGAGCTGAGCCATGTTGACCAGAACGCAATCGAGAGTCAAACCGGCGGTTTCCGCAGGAGT
>Ga0209347_1006571_pt1 | contig 10217 bp, 9 predicted proteins | sample AutmiccommuBRH23_FD_187382 | JGI IMG/M metagenome (GOLD analysis project Ga0209347, IMG submission 187382) | Deep subsurface microbial communities from Mt. Terri, Switzerland - Autotrophic microbial communities BRH/23 (SPAdes) (version 2) | ecosystem: Environmental > Aquatic > Deep subsurface >... | reverse complement strand
AATCCTCACCTCCACAAATTTTACCCTTTTCAACCCTGTATGACCCTGCCCTTCCTGAAAAATATTCCTGAAGGGTGCTGTTTGAGGTTATAAAAACCTGTACATCCCCCTTTAAAAGGCTATCCAGCCCTTTCCTTCTCCAGTTGTCCAGCTCAAGAAAAACATCATCCAGAATAAGTACGGGGTATTCACCGTATTCCTGGTAAAACATTCTCATCAGGGCAAGTTTCAAGGCCAGCACTACCGATCTTTGCTGTCCCCTGGACCCGAATTTTTTAACATCCGTCTTGTTTATAAAAAAAGTTATATCATCCCTGTGGGGTCCGGACAGGGTTTGCTGCCTGGCAACTTCATCATCAAACTTTTTTCTTATAGTATCTTCATAAAGCTTTGACATATCACCGGGATTGATTCCTTTTTCCAGGGGGAGGCTGCAAAGATAGTTAAAGCTTAATTCTTCCTTACCTCCGGTTAGATCAATAAAAACATCTTTGAGATGGGGAAAAATGTTTCTCAATAAATTTATTCTGGAATTTATTATCATGCTTCCATATGCAAACAACTGTTCATTCCAGGGCTCAATCATTTCGATTAAACTTTTTTTGTTTCCATAACCGTAGTTTTTCAATAAATTGTTTCTTTGGCTTAAAATTCTATCATAATGATTAAAGTTATAAAAATATTTATAATCGTAGGGACCCAGCTCAAAATCCAGCCATTTCCTTCTTTCCGAGGGTGATCCCCTGATTAGATCAAGATCTGTGGGAGTGAAGGAAACAGATAAGCAGGGCTGAAATATTTTACCTTTGCTTTGTTTATGACCATTGATAAAAAAATTCTTTGACCCGTTTTTGTTAAGAGAAACCAAAATTTCCTGAGGTGAGGAAAAATTTTTCCTTTCAATCTGTGCCCGGGCAAAGCATTCCTCCTCCTCCCAGTTTATAACCTCCCTATCCCTGGCGGTGCGGAAGGATCTTCCCGCCGTACAAAAAAAGATTGCCTCAAGCAGGTTGGTTTTACCCTGGGCATTATCACCTGATATGACGTTTAAACAAGAGTGAGGATGCCACGTCAGATCTGAATAATTACGAAAATTTTTCAGAACCATCCGTTTTATCCTCATTCCTTTTCACCCGATCGGTACACCACCCTGAAAATACCGTAATCTCCGGCTCTTACCTCGTCACCTTCCGTAAGGACCCTTCCCCTGCTGATTATTTTTTCCCCGTTTACTCTCACCAATCCAGACTGGATAATTACTTTGACCTGTCCGCCGCTTCCGGCGACACCTGCCCATTTTAAGAACTGATCCAGCCTTATGGATCCCTTAACGTTTATATTCTTCAAAAGGGTTCACTCCTTGGAAGTTCTGGCCGGGACTATTATGGATAAATACTGGCTATCCCCTGGAGAATTTATAAGGGTAGGTGTATAAGTACCGGTCAATTTCATAGATATATCTTCTTCACAGGTTCTAAGTACATCACACAGATATCTCACGTTAAAAAGAACGTCAAGTTCCTCCCCTTCCACCAGGGCGGGAATGTCTTCTCTTATCCACCCATTTTCCGATCGTACACTGATAACCACTCCATTCGATCTGGTCTGAAACAATATCAGTGAATTTCTCTCCCCGGCAATAAGCGACGCCCGGTCGGCCGCATCCAGCATTTCTTTAATGGAGGCGTTTACCGTGCAGGAAAAAGTTTCAGGAATCACCTGGCGGTAAGAGGGAAACCTCCCCGGAATAAGTTTTGACTTTATTACAGTATCTTCGGTTTCCAGCATTATATGATTGCTGGAAAGGGTGATTTTTACCTCATTACAGGAACCCATCACCCGGACAGTCTCATTAATAGTTTTTCCAGGTACTATAACATTTATAAGGTCCCTGTGCTCAGATTCCAGTTTAAATTTATTCATAGCCATCCGGAAGGTGTCGGTGGCCACCATGATGGCGTTTAAACCTTCTATCTCCAAGAGAACTCCGGTGAATACCGGTCTGGCATCATCAGTAGATAGAGCGTAGGAAACCTTTTTGATTATATTTCTAAACTCCTCGGCTTTTAAGGTGAAGGTAAAATCACCTTCGGGAACCTGAAAGGAAGGAAAATCGTCAGCGTTATAACCGTTTATATTCAACTCAGACTGCCCGTAGCGAATGGTGGCCAGAGTGCCTCCTCCCACAGTCTCAAACTCAATAGGCACATCCGGAAGTTTTTTTGAAAAATCCGAAATATATTTGGCCGGTATAACCAGCGAACCCGGTTCAGACACACTGGCTGGAACCAAACAGTTGATGGAAAATTCCATGTCTGTGGCTGATAGTTTTAATAATCCCTCGCTACAGCTAAAAAGTATACCTGTTAAAATGGGTAAAGGGCTCCTTGGGCTAATGGCCCTCTGTACATTTTGGATGGCATAATGAAGTTTTTCTTTATTGATTAAAAATTTCATATTTATCCACCGATATTAATATATTTATTATTTAAGTTATTTTATTAACAGTAGTAGTAGTGCTTGTGAATATGTGGTTCCTCGTAAGAATGCATATAAGGCGTCTTAAAAAGAGAGTTTGAGGATGTGGATAGTTTTAATAATTCAAATTGATTAAAACATACTTTAAACATAAAAATATTTTTTATTCAAGTTATCCACAGATTAAAGAATCAGCCATTTTTAATTTTGTTGATAATTTCTTTTACATTTTCATTCAAGGTCAGGTTTATCTGTATTTCTGAGTTAATTCTCTCGCAGGCGTGTATAACGGTGGTGTGGTCCCTACCCCCGTAGGCTTCTCCAATTTTTGGGAGAGAAAGGTCGGTAATATCTCTGGTTATATACATGGCTATCTGCCTTGGGAAGGAGACACTGCGGGTTCTTTTTTTAGCTTTTAAATCTTCCGGCCTGAGGTTAAAATAATCTGATACCACCTGCTGTATAAGTTCTACAGTTATTTGGCGGGGTTTTATTTCCGGAAGTATATCTTTTAGTATTGTTTCGGTCAGTTCAATGGTTATTTCTTGTTTGTTAAAGGATGCGAAAGCGATGGTTCTGATTAGGGCGCCTTCTAACTCCCTTATGTTGGAATTAATTCTATCCGCAATGTAAGAAAGAATCTCCTCGGGGACGTTAAGATTTTCCAGTTGGGCCTTTTTTCTTAAAATTGCTACCCTGGTTTCAAAATCAGGTATCTGAATATCCGTTATAAGACCCCACTCAAACCTTGAACGAAGGCGGTCCTCCAGAGTGGGAATATCTTTTGGGGGGCGATCGCTGGAAATTATTATCTGTTTGTTAGCCTCGTAAAGTGTGTTGAAGGTGTGAAAAAATTCTTCCTGGGTTCTTTCCTTTCCGGCCAGAAACTGAATATCATCAATAAGCAATATATCCACGCTGCGGTATTTATTTCTAAATTCCAATGTTTTATCGTCCCGGATTGAGTTAATCAATTCATTGGTAAATTTCTCTGAAGAAATATAAAGTACTTTGTATAAATTTCCCTTGGAAAGGATATGATTGCCTATGGCATGCATTAGGTGGGTTTTTCCCAATCCCACACCACCATAAAGAAAAAGAGGGTTATAAGATTTTGAAGGAGAATCTGCCACCGCCAGGGAGGCGGCATGGGCAAAACGGTTGCTGTTGCCCACCACAAAGGTGTCAAATGTATACTTTGTATTTAAGTGATAAGGCGAGTCATCGGTATAGGATACGGAATTTCTTTTGTTACGGTTGACAATCCTTCCGGAGAGCTCATGGTGCAAAATAAACTCAACATTCATTTCCTGCTCCAGAAAATCATAGAGGATACTTTTGATCACCGGACCATACCTGTCGGCCAGCCAGTCCCTGGAGAATTTATCCGTAACCTCTATAATCAGTGAATCGTCAATAAAGGTAACCGGTTTCATGGCTTTTAACCATGTTTCAACAGATGGATTGTTAAGCCTGGTCTGGAGGGCGTTTAAAATATGGATCCATGTTTCGTTTAAAGTGTTTCTAGTCAAATATAAACCCTCCAACAAAAAAAGTGTAAAAATAATAAGTTTCTCAAAAAAACCTCCACAGGAAAGGCATGGAGGAGAATGCTTTGCTAATTATTAACATTATATAAATAACATGTTGAAAATTCTGTGGAAATTTGTAACCGCATTAATGCAATAATAACAAATTTTACAGGCGTTATCAACAGTCTGGATAATATAAAAGTAACCATGTAAAGCTGGTTAGCCTTGACGGTAGCATAGTGTTATTATATAATTTTCTGTGATGTGCCCGATAATAAAATTTTTCAATAAAAAAAGAGTATTGATCATCAAGGAGGTGGAGAATTATGAAGCGTACCTACCAGCCGAAGAAAAGAAAGCGTCTAAAAATACACGGTTTTCTTAAAAGAATGTCTACCTCGGCCGGACAGAACGTTCTGAAAAGAAGAAGACTTAAAGGCAGAAAGAGACTCAGTGCATAAGGCCGCTTAAAAAGTGGCCTTTTCTGTATTATGGTTGTTCTGGAAGGGTGTAAGCCAAATTTATACCATTAAGAAAAACCCTGATTTTAAAAAAGTTTACGCCAGGGGAAAGTCTGTGGGCAGCAGGTATCTGGTAATGTATTGCCTTGTAAAAAAAACAGGGGAGTTAAGATTTGGCTTTTCCATCAGTAAGAAGATTGGTAAGGCAGTGGTAAGGAACAGAATAAAAAGGGTCTTAAAAGAAATATGCAGGATCAATAAAAACTGGTTCAGACAGGGTTACGACTATATAATAATACCCAGAAAAGGTTCCGATAAGAAAAACTACCACTTCCTTAAAGAAGAACTTTTTAAACTGGTCAGGAAAATGGAAGGTTACAAATAACTGTATTGGGGAAAAATTAAAAGGGATGATTTTTTGTATATTAAATTATTAAAAGCCCTTTTTTTTATAAAAAATCTGCCGGTTTTATTTGCTGTTGGTTTAATAGGAATATACAGGAGATATATATCCCCGTTAAAACCGGCAACCTGCAGGTTTTACCCCACATGCTCTCAATATGCCGTAGAAGCCTTGGAAAAGTATGGTATAATAAAGGGTACATACAAGTCATTAATAAGAATTTTAAAGTGCCATCCTTTTCACCCCGGAGGGTATGATCCTGTAAAGTAAGGGCATCGGTAATACATTATGGAGGTCGATAGATTGTTTGAGATACTTCAACCCCTGGTGGATGTAATAACATACATAATAAACTGGTTGTACAGCCTTACACTGATTGCCAAAATACCCAGCTATGGCCTGGCCATAATATTTTTTACAATAGTACTTAAAGTAGTTCTGTATCCTCTTACCTTAAAACAGATGAAATCAATGTACATGATGCAGAAGCTGGGGCCTCAGATAAAGGCCATTCAGGAAAAATACAAGGCTAAAGACCCACAGAAGATGCAGCAAAAGATAATGGAGGTTTACAAGGAGAATAACGTTAATCCCATGTCCGGATGCTTGCCTCTGCTGGTGCAGATGCCCATACTTTTTGCCTTGTTTCAGGCTTTGAGAATATTTGATTACAAAGATCCTGCCCATGCCAGCTTTCTGTGGATAGCCAACCTCAGCGAGATTAACAATTTCCTTTATATAATGGCTATACTGGCCGCTGGAACAACGTTCATTCAGACCCGTATGACCACAAATATGCAGGATCAGACACAAAAAATGATGCTTTATACCATGCCGTTAATGATAGGTTATTTTGCCACCCAGGTTCCTTCGGGTCTGGCGTTATATTGGGTAACCTTCAATATATTAGGAATAATTCAGCAGTACTTTGTAAATAAGCAAACAGCGGGGCTAAAGGAGGCGATAACGGAAGGTGCAGGTGGTAGAAAAAACAGCTAGGACCGTTGACGATGCCGTGGATCAGGCCATAGCTGAACTGGGTATCTCCAGGGATGAAATTGACATTGAAGTAATTAACCAGCCGTCAAAGGGATTTCTTGGCCTGTTGGGGGCCAAGCCGGCAAGGGTGAAGGTAATGGTAAAGGATACCCCGGCCAGAAAAGTAAGGATTATTATGTCGGACATTCTTAATACCATGGATTTGAACGCTAAAATGAATATAGCGGAAAAAGACAACACCGTTGTAATCAACCTGGAAGGAGAAAACCTGGGAATTCTCATCGGAAGACGGGGAGAAACACTGGATGCCCTGCAGTATTTATTGAATTTGTCGGTAAACAAAAATCTTGAAAACCGTAAAAAATTTATACTTGATATTGAGGGCTACCGGCAAAGAAGAGAAGACACACTGAAGAAACTGGCATACAAGTTAGCAGATAAGGCCACCCAGAGGGGAAGAAATGTTGTACTGGAGCCCATGAATTCTCTTGAGAGAAGAATTATTCACACCGCGCTGCAGGGAAGGGACGACATATCCACATTTAGTGAGGGTGAGGAACCCTACAGAAAGATAATAATTGCTCCAAAAAAATAGTAAACTTTAACCCAGCAGGTGGATAGCCGGCTGGGTTTTTAAAATATTGTTTAAGGGATGTTAAAAAATGTCGGCTAAGCTTTAAGCTATTAGTGTGTTACCGTTGGCGGTCGGCGGATAGCTTGTTTAGGGGGAGGATTTTGATGTTGCCTTTTGAAGATACCATAGCAGCAATTACAACACCCTTGGGAGAAGGGGGTGTTGGGATAATCAGAATAAGCGGGGAAAATTCCTTCGAGGTAGCGGAAAAAATATTCAGGACGGCAAGACCCAAAAGATGGCTGGAGGACAGCCACAGGCTTCATTACGGGCATGTACTGGACATTTACACAGGGAAGGTTTTAGACGAGGTTCTGCTGGCCGTTATGAAAGCACCCCACACGTACACCAGGGAAAACGTTGTGGAAATAAACTGTCACGGGGGGATGGTGCCCCTTAGAGAAGTTTTGAAATCTGTGCTGGCGGCCGGGGCCAGGTTGGCTGATCCAGGGGAGTTTACCAAAAGGGCTTTTATCAATGGAAGAATTGATTTGACCCAGGCTGAGTCGGTAATAGATATAATAAGGTCAAAAACCGACGTAGCCCTTAAGGTGGCTCTTTCTCAACTGGAAGGAGGACTCTCTTCCAGAATAAGTCTTTTACAAGACAGTATACTGGGTATTCTGGCCCAGTTGGAGGCATCCATAGATTTTCCCGAGGATGATGTTGATATTGAATCAAACCGTGTGATGCAAAAAAAAGCACTGGAGATTGTAAAGAAACTGGGAATGCTGATTGATGCGGCAGCAAAGGGTAAGATTTACAGGGAAGGAATAAGGACAGTAATAACCGGAAGGCCTAATGTGGGCAAGTCATCCTTACTGAACGCCTTACTGGGAAGGGAAAGGGCAATTGTAACCTCCATTCCGGGAACCACCAGGGATGTTATAGAAGAGACTATAAATATAAGGGGTATCCCCCTGGTGCTGGCTGATACAGCGGGGTTAAGGAAAACAGCGGACCTGGTGGAAAAGATAGGGGTGGAAAAAACCAGGGAGTTTCTGTCAGGGGCAGACCTCATACTTTTTGTGGTGGATGCCTATGAGGGTATCACTACGGAGGATAGAGAAATACTGCAGACACTGCAAAGAGAAAAAACCATTTTAATTGTAAATAAAACAGATCTGGCTGAAAAGACAGGAGTAGTAAGGGAAGAGAATATGCCCTCGGTGGAAATATCGGCATTGAAGGGGGAAGGTATAGATTTACTGGAGGATAAGATCGAAGAGATAGCCGGAGGCGGAATAGCCACACCAGAATCAATAATTATAAGCAATGTAAGACATGAGGAAGTACTGATCAGAGCCAGGGGACATATGAATGATTTTTGCTATTCTCTGGAAGAAAATATTCCCCCAGATCTTCTGTCCATTGACATTAGAAACTCGTGGGAAGCTCTTGGTGAAATTACAGGGACCACGGTTACTGAAAATTTATTGGACCGTATATTCAGTGATTTCTGCATAGGCAAGTGAGGTGCGTAAGATGGAATACCTGGCTGGAAAATATGATGTAATAGTTGTGGGGGCAGGTCACGCCGGGTGTGAGGCCGGGCTGGCGGCGGCCAGGATGGGCTGTAAAACGCTGGTGGTTACAATAAATGCTGGCAATGTGGCACTTATGCCCTGTAACCCGGCGGTGGGGGGACCGGCTAAGGGACAACTGGTAAGGGAGATTGACGCTCTTGGGGGCGAAATAGGACTAAATACAGACCGTTCGGCCATACAGATGCGCATGCTTAATACAGCCAAGGGACCGGCAGTGCATGCCCTTAGGGCCCAGGCAGATAAGACGGATTACCAGAATAATATGAAATGGGTTTTGGAGAACCAGCCAAACCTTGACCTGAAGCAAGTCATGGTGGACAGGGTGATTTCAGCCAACGGAAGGGTTACGGGTGTGGCCGGCAGCACCGGGGCTGTTTTTGAGGCCCCGGCTGTTATACTGACCACAGGCACTTATCTGAAAGGCAGGGTAATCATAGGCGACCTGGCCTTTCAGGGAGGACCCAGTGGAAACTATCCCTCCATGAAGCTTTCGGATAGCCTGAAGGATTTTGGTCTTTCTCTGATGAGATTTAAGACCGGAACCCCTGCCAGAGTGGACCGCCGCAGCCTGGACTTTTCCAAAATGAACATTCAGCCGGGGGATGAAAGAACACTTAACTTTTCATATATTTCAGATATCAGGGAAAGGAAACAGATACCCTGCTGGCTTACCTATACAAATTCGGAAACACACAGAGTTATAAAAGAGAATTTGCACAGATCACCTCTTTACAGTGGTTTTATAGAGGGAACCGGACCTCGCTACTGTCCCTCCATTGAGGACAAGGTGGTGAGATTTTCCGGCCGGGAGGGCCATCAGGTTTTTGTTGAGCCCGAAGGAAGATATACCAACGAAATGTATGTGCAGGGTATGAGTTCAAGCCTGCCGGAAGATGTACAGCTGGCCATGCTGAGAACACTGCCGGGGCTGGAAAGGGTGGAGGTGGTGAGAATAGGGTACGCCATAGAGTATGACTGCGTCGATCCCACCCAGTTGAAACTTTCTCTGGAGTTAAAAAATGTTCCCGGGTTATTCAGCGCCGGGCAGATAAACGGCACATCAGGATACGAGGAGGCTGCGGCCCAGGGGATAATGGCCGGAATAAACGCGGCTATGTATGTGAGAAACAGGGAACCCCTGGTGCTATCCAGATCCCAGGCCTATATTGGGGTTTTGATTGACGATCTGGTTACCAAGGGCACGCCCGAGCCATACCGCCTGATGACCTCCAGGGCTGAATACAGACTTCTCTTGAGACATGATAATGCTGACATGAGGCTTACAGAAACCGGTCACAGCATCGGTCTAATAGGTGAGGAAAGACTTAATAATTTTTTATTGAAGAAAAATATGATACGGGAAGAAATTGAGCGGGTTAACAAAACACATGTTCCGGCTACTGCGGAAATCAAAGCTATTTTAAAAAATAAGGGTTCTGATATTCAACAGGGTGCCAGCGCGGCGGTGTTGCTGCGCAGGCCCGAACTTTCTTACCAGGACATTTTGGGTCTTTCCCCTGGGGGTCCTGAATTGCCGGAGGAAATCAGGGAAGCAGTGGAAATAGAGATAAAGTATGAGGGATATATAAAAAAGCAAAGTTCCCAGGTGGAAAGATTTGAGAGGCTGGAGAATAAAAAAATACCTCAGGAAATTGATTTTTTGAAGATGAGAGGGCTGTCCACCGAGGCCGCTCAGAAGTTGGACAGGGTCAGGCCCCGGTCGGTGGGGCAGGCAGCCAGAATTTCCGGGGTCAGCCCGGCCGATATTTCAGTTTTGATGATACATATGGAGCAGATGTCCAGGGCGAGCCGTAAAGGAGAGGGAAAAGATGTCTGATTTGACAGGGATACTGGAAGACTGCCTGGAGTCCGGGTCTGTTGAAATGGGAATAAGTCTGGATGATAACAAACTGGTGGCATTCAGAACATACTATGGATTACTGAGTTTGGAAAATAAAAGGTACAATCTTACGTCCATAGAAGGGGAAAGGGAAGTGGCTGTGAAGCATTTTCTGGACTCCCTGGCCTGTGTAAAGCTTCTGGACTTCAAATACTCCTATGTGATGGATATAGGTACCGGTGCAGGCTTTCCCGGTATTCCAATAAAGATATATTACCCGGAAATGGATATCCTTCTGGTGGACTCGGCAAAAAAGAAGGTTG
>Ga0209347_1006570_pt1 | contig 10217 bp, 7 predicted proteins | sample AutmiccommuBRH23_FD_187382 | JGI IMG/M metagenome (GOLD analysis project Ga0209347, IMG submission 187382) | Deep subsurface microbial communities from Mt. Terri, Switzerland - Autotrophic microbial communities BRH/23 (SPAdes) (version 2) | ecosystem: Environmental > Aquatic > Deep subsurface >... | reverse complement strand
TGATCATTCACAAATGAAAGATGAAGAAAACGTGCCACATCATGAACAGGAGCAGGAACAAAAGAATCAGAATAACCAACAGCACCGGAATCCTGAGAAAGAGAACAAACAGGAAGAAGAAGATAAGCATTCCGGACACCAAATGCCGGATAAAGATGTGCCGGCAGATCATGAAAAACAGCAAATGCCCATGGATGGAATGGATGCCGGGCAACAAATGCAGCATGGTGATATGTTTGCAATGTTTAACTACGATTTTTTAAAGGCCCCCGAAAAAACAACATTCGAAAATCAAAACCCTGTCAGGGAAATCCTGCTAAACCTTACCGGAAATATGAACCGCTACATCTGGAGCATGAACGGAATCCCCCTTTCGGAAGCTGATGACATACGCATTAAACAAGGAGAAATCGTTCGTATAACACTCAATAACCTGACTATGATGCACCATCCCATGCACCTGCATGGGCATTTTTTCAGAGTAATAAACCAACATGGGGAATTTTCACCACTGAAACATACAGTAAATGTTGCACCCATGCAAAAGGTCACTATTGAGTTTGATGCAAATGAATATGGCGACTGGTTTTTCCACTGTCACATCCTTTACCATATGGATGCAGGAATGGCCAGGGTGTTCAGCTATGGAACTCCCCGTGATGAACGGATGGAAGAATATCCTGCAAAGATTTTAACAAACACCAGCAACCATTTTTTCTCATGGGGAACAGCCGATGCAGCCTCTCATATGGCAGAACTGAACCTGGTGACTTCTAACATCAGGAACCAGTTCATGCTTTCTGCAGAATATGGATGGAACACCATTTTCGAAAGCGAATTGTCATACGGAAGATACCTTTTCGATTTCCTTTCTGTATTTGCAGGAGTAAACATAGAAAATGAATTAGTTGACAGCTATGAAGACACGGAATTAACAGCCATTGCAGGAATAAGATATTTGATGCCCTTCCTGTTCCATGCCGGCATTCAGGTGGATAACAGGCTGCGACCCAAATTCGGGATAGGCAGGGAGATACTTGTTCTGAGGAGGTTAGCCGTGTTTGGAGAATTTGAATACCAGGCCGATTTTGGGGTAATCAATAATAACTCAGCAAATGAAATACTTTCCGGAAATGATGGGTATCATTATGAACTTACCTGGAGTGCCGGACTGGAATATTTTATCTCAAAAAACTTTTCCCTGATGGCCGGATACGATAACCGCTTTGGAACAGGAGGAGGACTTTCGGTCAGGTTTTAATTACATTAAATATTTATATGACTTCTATTAACTTAATATTAGGGATCCTTATACTTCTTCTTGCCTTCTACGACTTTTTTTACACCACATTATCAGGAGGGGGTGCTGCTTTTGTTACAAAATTCATTGCAAGCTCAGGGCACAAATTACTTCATTATGGTGCTAAAATAACCGGGCGCAACATCTATAGCTTAAGTGGCATGGTAATTAACCTGGCTGTGCTTGTAACCTGGGTAATACTCATCTGGCTGGGGTTGTTTCTTGTTTTTTCCTCCAATCCTGAAGCGATTGTTAATGAGAGCGCCCGTCCTGCTGATACATGGGAACGTCTGTATTATACCGGCTATGTACTTTCAACCCTGGGACTGGGAAACTTTAAGCCTTTAACTCCAGCCTTTGAAATGGTCACAAGCATTTTTTCATTCTTTGGATTTATATTCTTTACAACATCCATGACCTATCTTATCTCAGTTTCATCTGGTGTTATCCATAAACGTTCTCTTGCCTTATCCATCCGCCATATGGGGAAAACACCAGAAGAAATGGTTTACCGTCTGCTAAATCAGGATGAATTCCTGTCAAGGCTTAAACTATCATCCCTTCAGGAGAAAATTGAACGCCACTGCACAAATTTGCAGGCATATCCGGTGCTACATTATTTTTCCAACCCCGAAAAGGCTGATTCTATAAACCTGAATATTGCTGCCTTTGATGAAACAATCAGTATTCTGTTCTACAGCAAACAGGGAGATAAATTAAAAAATACACTCACTCCTTTAAGGGCATCTCTGACTTACTTCCTGACCCATGTCGAACAGGAATTTTCCCGCACCCTCTCAAAAAAGGAAGGTCCCAATGTACACCAATTACCCGGATGGGATATTATCAGCAGTTCATTCGTCAGTGACCCTGAATTATTTCACAGGAGAGAAGTCCTGGGTGGATTGCTCAAAATGGATAACATCAAATGGCAGGACGTTTACCGCAACAAAATTTCTTCTTAAGAGAACCTTTCCGGGGCTAAATCTTATTTTTGCAACAAGCTGCAACAATGTTGCAAATGAAATGTTATTGCATAAGCAAAAAAAAGTATCGCATGGAGCCAGAAAAAGTGTTGCACGAACATAACCTCAAACGCACCGGTTGCCGCGAAGGGATCATTGATGTTATTTCAAAGGCCGGACAGCCTCTGTCGGAAAATGAAATCAGGAACCGTCTCTCAGGTAATTTTGACAGGACGACCTTTTACCGGTCATTTAAAACTCTGCTTGAAAACCACATCCTTCACAAAATCGCAGTCGGAAACCAGCTGGTTAAGTATGCAATCGGAGGACATGATGTAGAAATGAAAAACCATGCACATTTCCATTGTACATCATGCAATGAGATCAGATGTCTCGAACCGGTACCCGTTAAACCACTAAATATTCCTGAAAACTATGTGGTGCTGGAAACAGAAGTAATCATTAAAGGATTGTGTGCCCAATGCCGTTAAAGCATCTAAAATACAAAGCAGTTGCTTTCCTTACACTGGCTTTTCTTCTCTGGAGTAACTTGTCATTGAGCCAGGGAACCTATGTTTTATCAGGAAAAGTGACTGATAACCTCAACAAACCGTTGCCTGGGGCTACAGTTGCTCTTTCACCTGGGAAAAAGTCAACAGTTACAGATAATGATGGTAATTTTTCATTTATAAATCTTCCTGCCGGAAGATTTTCAGTAGAAGTTTCTTTCATGGGATTTCAAAAATTCTCTGAAATTGTTAATCTTGAGAATAGCCAGGAAGTTGATATACGATTAACGGAAAGAATGCAGAACCTGCAGGAAATCATTGTTGCCGATAATTATCCACTACACAGAAACAGCGAGGAAACGCTAAATGTTGAAGTGGTGAATGACGACTTCCTGAAGCAGTTTTTGGGTGGAAGCCTGATGCAGTCGCTGGAAAGGCTGCCAGGGATAAGTTCCATGGATATAGGAGCAGGGCAATCAAAACCCGTCATCCGCGGACTTGGATTTAACCGTGTGGTGGTAGTTGAAAATGGCATCAAACATGAAGCGCAGCAATGGGGTGCCGACCATGGACTTGAAGTCGACCAGTTCGCATTCGACCGGATAGAAATTATAAAAGGGCCTTCATCACTCACTTATGGTTCTGATGCCATAGGAGGAGTCATCGATCTGAAACAGGTTCAGATTCCCCAGGTAAAATCCTTTGGCGGAAATATTGATCTGATTGGAAAGTCGAACAACAACCTGGCCGGCACCTCTGCCCTTGTTTTTGGGCGAAGGGAAAAGCTTTTTTACACCTTCAGGGGCACCCTGCTTGATTATGCCGATTACCGTGTCCCTGTTGATGTTATTGACATCTATTCCTACCGGGCAACACTTTACAAAAATCGTTTGAGGAACACAGCCGGACAGGAAAAAAACATACATTTCTCCCTTGGCTTTCAAAACAATGGAACTATCCACAGAATATTTGTCAGCAATGTATCTACCCGGCAGGGATTTTTTGCCAATACCCACGGACTGGAACCGCGGCGGGTAGATACAGCATTACATGATAAATCCGACAGGGATATTCATTTGCCTTACCAGGATGTAAATCATTTTAAGATTATCAGCAGAAGTGTCGTTCAAAAGCAAAAATTCAGTGCAAGGGCGGAACTGGGTTATCAGCATAATAACCGTCAGGAATGGAGCCCTTACACCCGTCATGGCTTTATGCCTCCTTCAATCCCTGCTGAGTTAAACATCCCTGCAGAACTGGAACGGCAGTTTATAAAGTTGGTATATTCTGCAAATCTTCAGGCAGAATTCCCGATGAATGATGCCACTGAAATAACTTCCGGCCTCAGCCTCGAATACCAGGACAATGACATTCATGGAAGAAGTTTTATTATTCCGGCTTTTGAGCAACTGAATGCAGGTGGTTTTATGTTGATGAAACACCGGCCCTCAGAGCAGGTGTTATTGCAGGCCGGAATCCGGTATGACCATGGAAAGCTTCATACAGCAAGCTATTCCGACTGGTACACTACTCCTGTTGAAACCAACGGCAGCATCACCGACAGCATGTTGCAGCGGGCCCCTGAACTTACCCGCAGCTTTTCAAGCCTTACCTGGTCGGCTGGATTGAATTATCATGCAGATCACCTTTCCCTTAAGCTGAATGCAGGAAAAAGTTTTCGAATGCCTGCACCCCAGGAACTTGCAGCAAACGGTGTAAACTATCACAGGTTCAGTTATGAAAAAGGGAACCCTGATATTTTACCTGAAACATCTTACCAACTCGATGCATCGCTTGAGTACCATACCCGCAGATTTGCAATAGGGATAACACCTTTTTCCAATTATTTCCCAAATTACATATATCTCAACCCGGGATTTGAACACGACCGACTTTATGGAAACGGGAACCAGGTTTTTACCTATACTCAAAGCAGGGTGCTCCGGCTGGGAGGAGAACTCCATTCCCATTACAACATTATTCCGCAACTCAAGGCAGGCCTTATTCTCAACTATATCTGGTCGGAACAACTCTCGGGCAGTAAAAAAGGATTTACACTGCCCTTCTCACCCCCTGCTTCAGCTTTATTCCACCTGAAATTTGCACCCGGGGAAATGCAACTGAAACAATTTCCTTACCTGGCAGCAGATGTTAAAATGGTGGCTCCACAAAACAGAATTGTACCACCTGAAGAAAAAACACCCGGGTTTGCTGTTGTAAACCTTTCAGCAGGTACTGAAATAAATATCAGGAGACAAGCAGTTAACTTAACCTTTCAGGTGCAAAACCTATTTAATAAAACCTATTTTAACCATACAAGCTATTACAGGCTGATACATGTACCTGAACCGGGACGCAATGTGATTTTGGGAATAAATATCCCATTTTAAACGTACGGAACAAATGAAATATAGAATTACATTTTGAATACAATCATATGAAACAGAAATTATTCATGGTTGCACTGGCAGTTTCCTTGTTATCTGCCTGCAATAAAGATGATACCGATCTGGAAAAACCTGTCATTGATTTCTCAGCTGAAGACAGCTTTCCCAACAACTGCGACACCCTGTGGCTGGGTGAAACTTTTAATTTCCGGTCAGCTTTTACCGATAACAGTGAACTTGGCTCATATAGTATAGAAATTCATGAGAATTTCGACCACCACTCCCACTCTACCGAAGAAACACCTTGTGAATTAATGCCGGAAAAGGAACCTGTGAATCCGTTTGAGTTTCTGAAAGACTATGTGATACCTGCAAAACGTTCATCCTACGAGGCCAATGTCGATATTGAAATACCTGAAGGCAACAATGAAGGTCATTTTGATGAAGGCGATTATGATGTATCGATAAGCCTGACCGACAGGGAAGGTTGGTCAACTCAAAAAATCATCAGCGTAAAATTATTAAAAAGATAAGAGCAGCTAAATATTCATCACATTAATCAGCACCATTCATTCCAATGATGAAGGCAACAGAAATCATCGCTACATATATGAAACCCCCAATTAATTTTGGAAGCAGCTTAAAATGGGATGACTTTAATTTAAAGGGGAATATGAAATAATTAACCAAACCCCCGGTAATTCCGGCAACAACTACCAGGATAGCTGGCAGGATCATCCACCTGCCTGGGGTCACTTCATTTGCCAGTATATAGGCAAGCGTCAATAAAATCAGGGCGATAACACCACCATGAAAAGCACTGCGACCAGGGGTAGTCAGATATTTCCTGTAAATTTTTAAACTGTTTCTCATGCTGCAAAAATAAGTGATGGTATGATTCCTGATACTTTAACAAGAAATATTCCATCCTGTTTAGATCATGTGTTAATAAGTTCCACCTTTTATGAATCTGTTTGAATCATATGACAGCTTGCCAAACATACAGCTTTTATTTGTGCAAAAAAAAGTTGCACCTAACTTTTCTGTAAGTTAAGTGCAACTTTTCTTCTATCAAAAATTTAAAGTTTATTCTGCTTTACTACTGGCTGGAATTTCACTTTTTCTTACCATTGTATAAACTGAAACCATAAGTGCAACCGCCGCCAGAGCAAGTATGCTCCAATGATAAAAGGTAGGGTCTGTCGGCGTACCTGAAGAATAGACTTTTGCCTGCTTTGCTGCGACTTCCCTTTCACCTTTCACAATAACTTTTGCTTCCATGTACGGATGCGGGGTGCACATATATGTATATTCACCCGGTTCATTCATGGTATGTTCAAAACTTTCGGCATGTGCCAGTAAATTGGAGTAAAAAATCTCAGGGCCATTTTTAACGACTACATTATGAATGCCTGAAAACTCCCCTTCCATATACGTAAATACATCCTCATTTATCCATTTAATGGTAGTGCCGGGAGCTACCTGAACCACTTTCGGATGATACGAATTCCCAATAATGCGTATAATTACTTCTTTTGTTTTACTATCGTAAACAACAGGAACTTCTACATCATCTGATCCTAATCCAAATGGGGTAATTGTCCTGACTGCCTTACTTCTGAATTCTTCCATTTCTTCTTCTGAATACGCAATACCATCTGCAAGGACCTTTTTCGGAGAATCTGCACCCTCCTCACAGACCAGTAATCCCAGGGCACCTCTGTCGGTGGAACCTACAGCATGGGATAGCATCAGGTAACTTCCCTCATCAGGCGGTATCCTGAACTCTATCACCCATGAATCAGATGGACCGGCAGTAACCGACTGTCCTCCTGTAAACCTGTTCTCAGGGTTACCCTGCCAATAGGCATAATCCCAAACAATGCCAACAATATGAAATGTGGATACAAGATTGGGGCCTACATTCAGGAAGTTTATCCTTACATAATCGCCCGGCTTTCCTACAACGGGCTCTTCTATGTACCGGAACAGTTTGCCGTTGAATGCAGTGTACATAGGCCTGCCCTGTCCGTCAACAGCATCTTTTCCGCTGGCATAATACTCATGCTGTACAAGGAAAAGCTCAATATCGGGTTCTTTATTCAGGATACGTTCCAGTTCATACTTCTTCTTTGGCTCAACCATGATCATCCCGTACTGCCCAAAAATGATATGCATGGGAATGGCGTGACCTCCGGGAGCACAATGATACATGTACACACCAGGAGTGTTAGCCTGGAAAACTACGGTAGCACTGTCACCCGGGGCTATTTTCCCCAGGTATTTCGAAGTTTGAGAATAAACAGCATGAATGGATGCACCATGTGTAATGTTGCCTTTATTCACAATTGTAAATGACACAACATCACCTTCATTCACAACAAGTGTTGGCCCCGGAATTTTGTTATCGATGGTAAATCCCTTGTAAATAACCCCGTTTCCTATATAGGTATCTCCTTCTTCAAGGGTAATCCGCAGATACTTATCTGCTTTAGTATTCTGTGGCACATAACTGGTTGCCGGTATGGGCAGATTTTTATCGCGACTGATAATATTGACAAATTCCTGGCCTTGTGCACCTAACGCTGCAGCCGGGGGCGGTGCGGAAGAAGATGGTAAGGCCTCAGGATGATTCGAAAGTATTTCCGTAAGAACAGAAGGGTTAATATCAGCTACAGTCATATTATTCATCGCCAGCACATCATTTACCCACTTCACCGGAGACTCACCTTTTGATGATTGTGCTGCTATGGCTGCCCTCATTTCCTTGCTGACTAAACTGTTCATGTTTTCATCTTCAAGAAGGCTTTGCAGAAAGGTCCTGTTACATGCTTCACATGCCTGCGCAACAGGTGCATAAAGTAGAAGTATAAAAGCAGTGATGACTGCCGTTAACCATCTGGAGAATAATTTTGTGTCCATGTTACTAACTTTTAGAACAACAAAGTTAATAAAATTTATTAGTGGACAAAATGGTCCTTTAGTATTTTTGTAAAATTATTTCTGAAATGTAAAAAAATAAATAGAATAAAATTTGTTATTAGACTGTGTGTATCAATTATTCTCTTGTCATTTTTTGATTATCAGCACTGGAAAGCCTGGCCCCCGGGAGCCTCCTTAACGTATCATTTTTCCTGACAAAAGTTACGGGTATACAAAAAAGAAAGCGCGGCACGGAATCTGCCCGCTTTCCGGTAGTCTCAGCAGACGCTGTTCTTTCCAAAAATCCGTGCCGGCTTTATTAAATATGTGTTTGAATGATTCAGTTTTTACTAAAGATACTTATGAATCTCAAACTTCTCATTTTTCCATGCTGATACTGACTGGCACCGGATTTTTAATGATATCAAGAACGGGTGAAGTATTCTGTACATATTTGCACAATTCATTCAGTTTTTCTTCAGATGCGTCTGATTTGACTTTATATGTCAACCTGATGTTATTATATCCGGGCCTTCTGCTTTCCGACAAACCAAGAAACCCATGCAAATCTAAATCACCTTCCATATTCATTTCCAATCTTTCCACTTTTATGTTTTGGGCAGCAGCATTGTAAATAAAACCAACACTTATACACGATGCCAGGGCATGAAGCACACTTTCCACTGCATTGGGTGCTTTGTCATCCCCTAGCAATACATGTGGTTCATCACTTTCCATGATAAATGCATTACTTTCTCCGCGATGCTCCTGACCTGCACCATGAAACTTATGTATAGTGGTGCGGGAGTGAGCCCCGTCGATCCATTCGTTTCTTGCCCTGAATCTGAATTTAGCCAGATCAGGCTGTTCCTTAATATGGTTTATTGTCTCTACCAATTGTTCTACATTAACTCCATTTAGAGTTGTCGTATTTGTTTGTGTTGCCATAATTACCTCCTTGTTATTAGAATTTAAAAATGATAAAAAATGATCCGGCATACCGATCTTCATCCTCTGCAGATATGAGTAAAATTTTAAAGAAATGTCTTAAAGAATATTTTTGACAGCCAAAAGAACATTTTTATTGATATCAGTATTTTTTTGGAAAGAACTATACCAATAATTACCTCAAGAATCAGTAAAATTCATGAATCCCTGCTATTTATAGTCTTTGCAGACTGTTTAGGTCTGATGCATTCATTAGCAGAAACACAACAGGGGTGTACAATAAAATCCACACAAAAAATTTAATAAAATCCTCCGTTTATTGCCTGAAGCAAGTTTTATACGATTGTAGATTTTTTTCCTAATGGGAAATAATTCAACACATTGGTATTCAGGTGCAACTGCCAGTTTGAACCGAAATTTTCTAAAATAGGATGAAGCTCTGATAAGAACCTGCGCTGACAGGGATAAAAAAATCACAAAAAAAAGCGGAGCACATGAAGCCAGGAACTCCGTATAATAAGTATAAGGTGTTATCTGCTGGAATAAATTAAATCCACGATACTAAAAGGTGATTCATAATTTTCCACATTGAAAATTAAGGCATGACTGAAAATCATCATGCTTAAATGGAAAGAAAGCATGAAAATTACACAACTTATAAGCTCTGTTAATAGCTTCAGCCTATTGTATTCCTGCAGCTTGCGGAAGAGCCGGCTGTTGATTTCCGAATAAACTGAGCTGCGTATCCATGGCTTTTTTTCTTTTTGAAGCACTGTCCGACAACAGCATACGCTTAAGGTTTTCAGGCGGCAGGTCTGTTTTAAGCATGAAGGGCAATCCTGTATTCTTAATAAAATATTTGGCGCGCTTCAAAACCACTCCTATTTTCTTCAGGTGATCCATTGTAAGTTTACGGTGGCGCCGTGCCTGGATTATCTTTTGGGCCGACTGCACGCCCACTCCCGGAATCCTTAATATCATCTCATAGTCAGCTGTATTGACATCAACTGGAAAAAGATGCATATTCCGCAATGCATAACCCAGTTTGGGATCTACTTCCAAATCAAGGTGCGGATTTTCTTCCGTCAGGATTTCTTCTGCCCTGAACTTGTAAAACCTCATGAGCCAGTCGCTTTGATATAAACGGTTTTCCCTGACAAGCGGAGGTGTATTTATAGCTGGCAAT
>Ga0209347_1006569_pt1 | contig 10218 bp, 8 predicted proteins | sample AutmiccommuBRH23_FD_187382 | JGI IMG/M metagenome (GOLD analysis project Ga0209347, IMG submission 187382) | Deep subsurface microbial communities from Mt. Terri, Switzerland - Autotrophic microbial communities BRH/23 (SPAdes) (version 2) | ecosystem: Environmental > Aquatic > Deep subsurface >... | reverse complement strand
TATCAGCAAAACGATAACCAGCACCACTTTAAACAGCTTTTTCACGCAGTTCTCCCCCATCCAAAACTAACAGCTATATCCCTTTGTTCAACTTCTTTTCTCTTTAACAAAGTCCTTTATGTAAAAAATGGTCTTGAAGTGGAAAGTCCGCAAATTACGCTTCGATATTCTTCGTCACTATTCGACACAAACGCTTAATTTACACTTTTTAAACCGTCACCCCGGGAAAATCCTTTACTCTAATCCCAGCTCTGAATTTCCACTATGTTCCCTTCCGGGTCTCTGGCATAGATAATAGTTAGCAGGCCCACACCTTCAATTTCTTTCTCTACCAGTTCTCCCACTTTGCAGCCACCGTGTTCTAACAACTTATTGTAAATTTGCAGAACATCATCAACTAAGAAAGCAATATGGGCAAAGCCAGGGCCATTTATTGCAGGCAGAACCCGGTCTTCAATTTGCTCATTGTACTGAAATATTTCCAGGGTTGGGCCGTCGGCATTTCCTGGTAGCTGGAGATGGATTCCTTTTATGTGAACATCTTTTATGTTGGTAACCCTATCAATCCAATCACCTTTCAAATCCCGTTCCGGGTAAACCGGTTTACAGCCAAAAACATCAATATAGAATTGGGCCAGTTTTTTCCAGTCCCTTGCAATAACATTCGTATGCGTAAATTTCACCGTATTCATTTATCGCACTCCCTTATTAATATTGTAACTGTGTCCTTTTATTCAGTACCTTCTGGCAGGAGAGCTACTAGAAGGGTACTATTGAAAGTCTTATAGTTTTAAAAAATAAACCCCGGGTGGGGTTTAGCAGAGAAAACTGCTCTTGAGGTTTTTTACTTTGAAATGCAATCCTTGAATCTTTTATGCTATATCTCCTGGAAAATCTTTTGAGTTGTAAAATCTAATATATTTTCAGCTCTCTTAAGAGCTTTCTTTACGTCGTGTACATCTATGCCCATAGGTAAGTCACCAGGATACCTGCTTTCAATATAGTAATCCTCAATTTCACTACAATCATCTCGATATTGTTCGAAATCACTGTCATAATCACTGCATAATTTGTTTAGATAAGTAAGAGAATGTGTTTTCAATAATTCTTTTCTTGTACTTAATAAAAATGCCTTGAAAACTTTCTCTATGCATTGTTGTACTAAAAAACCCACTGCGCCATAGCTACCACCATTATTTAATAATATCTCAGCATCTTTTAAATCCTTTTAGCGCGTTCAATCCAATCTTTAACTCTCTTACTGTCGACCATATAAAAAAACACCTTCTTTAGCAATCAGGTTTGCAAACGTACCGCTTTTATTAAAATTTTTTGCCCAGTCATCGGGCGTATAAAAAATTATATCCACAGGTTTATTAAAATTTAACCCACTATATTTATCATAAATATATAATCTCAGTTGCTTTAAAAATTTTCTCCTTTCAGATACATCTGCAATAATGCAAATGTCTATATCACTGTTATCAGTTGCATCATTTGAAGCTTGAGACCCAAATAATATGATTTTATCAATCATAAATTTTGACGATAACCCTTTTATCAAATTTTGAATATCGCCATGGGACTGCATAATATATTCCTCCTTGAGACTTTATACTTGACCGTTACACTTGAAAAAAATTAATCCATCTTTTCCCATAATTCTATCTTAAAAACTTCTTAGAATCAAGCATACCTATATCATAAATCCTTCCGGATAATTTATCCTGATATACCTTTATCATCCCCTTCACGACCACGACGCCACAAAACTATATGCGTACATACCAGCGCCAATAGTCCCATTCTGACTCTGCGGGCTCGCATTTTCTATTCTAAGAATGAAAAAAAGAGCTGCTGCACTGCGAACTAATCAGTTCGTTGTGCAACAGCCCCTCTTCGTTTTGTTACTTATTGTTACATACTAAAAGTCGTCATCAAATTGCGGTGGGAATGGTAATCCCCCATCTACTGCAGGTGGGCACTGACCTAATACTTCTTCACACTCAGGCGGCTGGCAGAAGCCATAAGCAGGTACTAACAGTTGGACTTCAGCAAATAATTTAAACGCTAAAATTACGTTAATACAGCAGCGGATTTCATCAGGGCCCGGTTGTTCTTCAATAAAGCATAAGAGACACTGGTTAACCCACAGATCAACTTGGCAGCGGAACATAGGATGAGTTCCGGCTCTGGGGATACCAACGGTCTTGGAAAATTCAGGAATCTCTACACAGCCGGTTCTGGTTTGCCCGTTATCAAAAGTTAAAGTAACGCGCACAACAATAGGTCTATTTAAGTTAAACCTTATTCGACCATCTTGAACTTCACAGCAGCTTTTAACTTTGTGAGTATTGCTAGTAGCATCAGCACTGTCAACTTTATTTTTTTTGCCATCGCAATCCTCAAAGCTCATAAATAATGGCTCTAACTGGCAATCAACAATTGCTGTTGCACCAGCCGGTGGAGTTAATCTGTTACCAGTGCAAACTCCCTGAGGGTTTAGCATGTTAACAGGCAATTCGAATACGTCGGCCTGCTTACATTCTTGATAAACCTTTTTAGTCTTAATACAAACGATTTCTGTCGGCGGCGGGCACCCTTGGGGGGGACATGGCCCCGGTTCAACTACCTCACGGTATCTTTCATCTGACATTAAATAATTCCTCCTTTTAATAATTTTAGAAGCTCCCGGCCGGGGATTCCTTTGATGGTATTAATGGTTTGCCATCACTATAACCTATTAAAATTCTACAAATTTGGACAGTATCAAAGTGAAGCCAAGAAATTTTTAAAGATATTGCTACTATCCTGATATATCATATTAAAGTATGTCGAATTTTGTTAGTAACAAAGCGAAGCCAAATCGAGTAGCTAGAAGTCGGGAATAATTTCCCGGCTTCTTTGCTCTCACAGAACCGGACTTACGTTTGCCGTATCCGGCTCCTGAAATTTCTCACCGAATTAATAATAATTCGACAACAACCCAACTTCGTATTGTTGCATATCAATAAGACCTAGGTTTTCAAAGTACTGATTTGGCAGTATCCGATGTATGATGTGAACATTGGAATTTTTCCACTTTGTCACAGCCATCTTTAACCCATTTCCTTTGATACCTAGTTTTCTCATTTCTTTATGCATTGCCTTGTAGGTTTTCCATTGCTTCATTTTCACCATTCTTAGTCTTCGGCGTAGCCAACTCATAAAGTCTTTTGTGAAGCTCTTAATGTTCGCTACTCGATAGTAATTCATCCATCCTCTTAACACTGGATTTAGCTCTTTGATTATGCTTTCAAGCTTTCTCCCTGAATTTCTCCTTGTAATTCTTCTTATTTTATCTTTGAAGCGTTTTATCCTTTTCGGATTGACTCCAAGTGTTTTCCTCCGAATTACAAATCCTAAAAATTCAACACCTTCATATACGCTTGTGAGTTTGGTTTTCGTTGTATTTACCTTCAGCTTCAGTTCTTCTTCCAAAACTTTTGTGGCATAGGCTTTGTAGTCTCCTGCTGTCTTCTTATCTTTTGCAAAGATGAGAATATCGTCAGCATAACGCACTATCCTTATACCTTTACTCATCATCTTTTGGTCAAACTGATTGAGGTAGATGTTACTAAGAAGTGGTGAGCAGACGCCGCCTTGCGGACTTCCGACTTCTGTTTTTGAGAAGTTATCACTGTGCATTACGCCTGATTTTAGGAATTTCCTAATCAGGTCTAATACGCGCCCGTCACTTATTTGTTCTGATACTGCTTTTATCATGATTTCATGGTCAAGTGTATCAAAACATTTACTTAGGTCCATATCTACCACATGCTCTAAACCATACTTATTCATAAAGCGTTCTGCTTTGGCTACTGCTTGGTGTTGTGACCGGTTAGGTCGATATCCATAGCTTGATGGATAAAATGTTTTATCAAAGATTGGCTCGATGATATTTACAATGGCCTGCTGCACCACTCTGTCCTTTACGGTAGGAATACCTAGTAGTCTTACGCCACCTTCGGGCTTTTCGATTTCTACTCTCCTAACTGGACTGGGTTCGAAGCTTTTGGTTTTCAGTCTTTCATGAAGAAACTCAATATTTAGTTCTAGTTTAGCCGCAAAATCAGAAACGGTTTCCCCATCTATCCCAGGGGCTCCATCGTTTCTTTTTACGTGCTTAAAGGCTAGCTCTAAGTTTCTAGTCGAATAGATTTTGTCGATTAGGCTGTACCATTTCTTCATGACTTCCCTCCATTGTTGCTGTATCTTTCAGCATCTTTTGCTTGAGCTATATGTTCTTCATTAGGGTCTCTTGACGTCTCTAGCTCTATGGCAATCTTATCTTCGTTCCCCTAATTATTCATATCCGTGTGGTCGAGATAGTTCGCAAGTTCTCTTATGCCAACTATTCGTACCTTCTAGCGTTTCAGCTTTCTTTTAACACCTTCACTCTTACTTAAGACCTTTCCGATACACTTTGAAATTTCTTCCGCCCTTCGCATCTGTCATAGGCTTTTGACTTATAACAGTCACATCAACTTTTGTGATGTGTCACTTGAGTTTTCTCCTCCTTACGATTACTCGCTTTCATTGGTTCAAGTTTTATCACTACTACGGCTTCATCTGTATACTGCATTCTCTTTTCACTTCTTGCTTTCGCTTGTAAGTGAAATCTACAGCTTCGAGTACAGTGCTTCCGAGGTTAAGTTGCTCCGCCTGTTGTTAAAACGACCATCATAACACATGTAGCTAAGCTAATTTTTTTTAGGACGTTCCCACTTAATGGAGGGTTATCCGCTACATATGCCAACATTGGTTCACTGATGTTCCGTTCCAACAACCGCCATCGGCTTCCTTCAGACCCTTTCGTCGCCGAAATCGCCCTTGCTTACAACTTGTCTTCCCATTAGCTAGGTGACAGGTTTTCTTTCAAACCATCGGCTCGGCAACATGCCTCGCAAACATTAATAAAACTTGGCTTACGCCAAGTCTTTAGACACCGGCGAAAGCCTTAGTTTTAATTTAATGCTAATCAGAAAGTTATACTTTCTGATTGTAAAATAAAGGAGGAGGCTTCTCTTTCGAAGCTTCCTCCTTTATAGATAAAACAAACTTCTTGTTACCTTTTACGCAGCCCTTTCGTAGCCTCTGCAACTTCTGCAACACGCCGCGCAAGAACTTTCGCCCGGGTCAAGGCAAAGTCATCATCTTCCGCCGGTTTTTTTGCACAAGCACCGTGATGACCACAACCGTCATCTATGTAACCATCAGATACTATTGTCATACCTTGGACAAACATCATATCAAACATTGCGTTTAGCGTAGTTTCTTGGCCGCCAAAACGGCCTGCCCCGCAAGAAACAGCCGCACCTACTACATTTAAAAATGCCTTCTCTTTTCGCAAGACTCTAGTCTTATCCCAAAATGCTTTCAGCTGCCCGGATACTGTTCCAAAATATACGGGGCTCCCAAAAATGATACCATCGCTGTTAGAAATAATTTCATACGCATCTCCCAGCTTAGTCCCGGCAAAACACTTTCCTTCGCAAGGGACACTGCAATTATAGCAAAAAGGTACTTTCTGGTCTTTTAAAGCCTCTGCTGCATGAATTAACTTAGTTTCTGCTCCTAGACGTTCAGCTTCGGCCAAGGCCTCTTTGAGCAACACTGCTGTACTACCGTTTTTCTGCGGACTACCGTTCAACCCGACAATTAGCATATTATACCTCCTCGTAAAAATACTCACTAACAAACATTAGTATATTATATAAAAGAAATAAAATAAAGTTCCTTTGATTTAAGTCTTTAGACACGGTGGAAGCCTTAGTTGCATTATGTTAATCTAGAAGTTATACTTTCTGATAATACAAAGTAAAAATGCAGGCCTAAGGCCTGCATCATGTTAACTTATACCAGCCGCCACTCTAACCATATATTGATGGTCAGGATCTAAGCTGTTTGTGCCGTGAGTCCTGCTTCCCAAAAAATGAATGCAAAAATGCCCTGGAAAATTATTTCCTTTAATAGCGCCGGCACCGTGGGGCATTCCGTTCATTGAAGCGGCCATAGTACGCCCATTGACTGTAACTAAGATAGCCCGACGACCCCAACTCCACTGTCCATACAACTGTTTCATTTTTGCAGTATCGGCAGCAGTCAATGGTTGAACGTCGGCGTGCTTTGACCCGCCTCTGCGCTGCACCTTAAAGGAGATACCAGTCCTCACATCTGTTACCACAGCGTAATCATACATTGCAAAAATATTTTTAGCCTTATCCCAGCTTATTAACTCACCTAATCTTCTGCCGCCTCGCGAAAGCTGAGCCTCATTGACCCGATCAGCTGCAGGTATATTTATGGTTTGTCCAATGTACAGCATATCCCCAGATACATTATTAACATTTCTAATGGCTTGTACTGTGGTTCCGTACCATTGTGACAACAGCCAGAGAGTGTCTCCCCTTTGAACCGTATGGATAGCTCTTATCAGGGCTTTGGGCATTAATCGGGAGATGGTTTGCTGTCCCACAATACCATCTACCACAATCCCCTGATCACTCTGAAACTTTTTTACTTCCCTAAGGGTAACGGGCCCAAAATAACCGTCTATGCGATATCCCGGGTAGTATCCATGGTTCTTTAACTCCTGCTGCAATTTTGAAACATCGTCGCCCCGCATACTGTATTTCAGGGTTCTTTGGCCTAACTCCATAGCTTGGGCCGGCAAAACAATTACTAAAACTAGCATCAGTGCTGTTAAGATTATTAATCTCCACTTTCCCCTTAACAACTACTCTCCCCCCTTATGTAAAATTATTGAAATCTATTACTTTTTTTTACATTACCATTTTACATGTTCCAAGGGGGAAAGGGCAAAGAGGAAAATGCGTCGTCACTTTATTCTGGCCGTTACTGGCTGGCCTATCCACATTATTCGACACACAACCATTGTTTTAGACATGCATGGTAAATAATGGCCCTGTTAATTAACAATAAAATCCAATTAAACTGCAAAAACTATTATCAAAGTAAATAAAGAGGTGCTGATATTTATGAAGACAATGTCTAAAATTCAGAAAATTAAACAACTAGGACAATCCCGAGGTCAAAAGCAGGAAGAAATAAGTATCCAGGAAGTTTATAGTCTATGGGACATGTTGGTGGCCAGGTATGAGGTAATTGAAACTACAAACGTTTTGGAAAACTTTACCCGCGACGATGATCTAAAGTGGATATTATCCAATGGGCTTAATTTTTTACAGAAACAAACTGAACAGTTGGAAAAACTGTTGGATCAATATGGTATTCCAATGCCCTACAAGCCTCCGGAAAATGCCACAAGTACTTTAAATGTAGAAATTATTACCGATAAATTTATTTATAAACATGTACTCTTAGGGATACAGCGGTTTTTGCCCAAACACTTGGCTGCCTTTATAAAGAGTACCTCGCCGACAACTAGACAGATGTTTAAGGAGTACCTAACCAAGGAAATCGATCTGTATGACAAATTAGTTATGTATGGAAACACAAAGGGCTACCTTGATCTCCCCCCCGTTTATCGGTCCTAAAGAGCAAATAATAAAGGGTAGAGAACAAATCAGTTCTCTACCCTTTATTATCTTACAGAGCCGCTTGAGCGGCAGCTAATCGAGCAATAGGTACCCGGAAGGGCGAACAGCTGACAAAATCTAAGCCAATTTGGTGACAAAATTCTATTGAGCTGGGCTCTCCCCCATGTTCACCGCAAATACCAATTAAAAGGTTGGGGCGAGTTTCCCTTGCTTGTTGCACGGCCATCTTCATTAAGGACCCTACGCCTTCTCTATCTAGCACGATAAAAGGATTATCACTAAGAATATTTTCATTTACGTAGTGATGCAAGAATTTGCCCTCGGCATCATCTCGGCTAAAACCAAAGGTGGTCTGAGTTAAATCATTAGTACCGAACGAGAAGAAATCTGCCTCTTTAGCAATTTCTCCTGCAGTTGTACAGGCTCGCGGAACTTCTATCATTGTCCCCACTTCATATTTAAAGTCTACACCTGTCTCTGCCTTAATGGCATCGGCAGTTTCAATAATTAATTTACGCAGACGAGTCAGTTCATTAACGTGGCCTACTAGAGGAATTTCTACTTCCGGTTTAACATCAACGCCATCTTTAGTTAACTGCACAACGGCTTGAAAGATCGCCTTGGCCTGCATTGCGTAAACTTCCGGGAATGTAATCCCTAAACGGCAGCCCCGATGACCAAGCATCGGATTAAATTCAGTTAAAGCACGTACTTGACTTAATAATTCACGTTTATCCTTTAATTCTTCCTTCTTGTCTTGGTATTCTAGTTTTGTAATTTCTACTAGAAGTTCTTCTAAATTGGGCAGGAATTCATGCAGTGGCGGATCCAGTAAACGGATAGTAACCGGAAATCCGTCCATGGCTTTAAGAATGCCGTAAAAATCATCCTGCTGCATAGGCAGCAGCTTATCCAAAGCTTTTTGACGCTCCTGAACACTGTCTGCCAAAATCATATGCTGGACAATAGGAAGCCGTTCCTGAGCCATAAACATGTGCTCTGTACGGCAGAGGCCAATTCCCTCAGCACCAAATTCTCTTGCCTTTTTAGCATCCTGCGGGGTATCGGCATTAGCCCTCACTCCCAGCTTCCGAACATCATTGGCCCATTCCAATAGAGTCAGGAATTCTTGACCTAATTCAGGGTCTATCATGGGCACATGTCCCTTTATAACCTGGCCGGTGGCACCGTCAATAGAAAGATCATCACCTTTTTTTACTATTAAGCCATCCTGGGTTACTAGTTGTTCCTTATCATAATCAATCTTTATACCTTCACAACCGCATACGCAAGGCTTACCCATTCCCCGGGCAACCACTGCAGCATGACTGGTCATACCACCGCGACTGGTTAGTATCCCTTGGGCAGCAACAATTCCGTGGATGTCATCAGGGGTAGTTTCTGTGCGCACCAGCATCACTTTCTTACCAGCTTCGCTCATCTGCTCCGCTTCGTCCGCATCAAAGACTACCGTACCTGAAGCCGCACCCGGTGATGCAGGCAGACCTTTGGCAACTACCTCCAGCTTAGCTTTGGGATCAATTCTCCGATGTAATAACTGATCCAGTTGAGCAGGTTCCACCCTCTTCAACGCGGTTTCTTTGTCGATTAGACCCTCGGATACCATTTCAACAGCAATTTTTATAGCTGAGCTGGCAGTCCTTTTCCCAGTTCGAGTCTGCAGCATATAAAGATTGCCCCGTTCTATGGTAAACTCGATGTCCTGCATATCCTGGTAGTGTTTCTCCAATAAATCGCATGTTTTAATAAACTGGTCAAATACCTCCGGTAATTCTTCCTGCAGGCGTGTAATAGGTTGAGGTGTACGTATTCCGGCTACTACATCCTCACCTTGAGCGTTCAGCAAGTATTCCCCGTATAGAACTTTTTCTCCTGTAGAAGGGTTACGGGTAAAAGCTACTCCGGTACCGCAATTACTACCCATATTACCAAACACCATAGACTGTACGTTGACGGCCGTACCTAGACTATCGGGTATTTTATTGATTTTGCGATAAACATTAGCTCGCTGATTATGCCATGAGTCAAATACAGCCCTAATGGCCAGATCCAACTGTTCAATGGGATCCTGAGGGAAACTACGGCCGGCCTTGCGACTAACAATAGACTTATATCCTTCAATTATTTTCTTCAAACTATCTTCTGTTAACTCATAATCAAATTCAATACCCTGCTGATCTTTATATTTATCCATCACTTGTTCAAAATTATAATGTTCAATCCCAAGTACCACATCACTAAACATCTGAATAAACCGTCGATAGCAATCCAACGCAAACCGTTCATCGCCGGATGCTTCTGCTACCGCATTTATTGTAGTATCATTAAGCCCTAGGTTAAGAATGGTGTCCATCATACCCGGCATTGATATAACCGCTCCGGACCTTACTGAAACTAGTAGAGGATTTTTTGCATCGCCAAATTTTTTACCGACGGCCTGCTCCACCTCTGCTAGTTTTTCTCTCAGCTGTTCTTCCAATCCCTTGGGAAATTGCTGCCCCTCTTCAAAGTACTTATTACATGCTTCGGTGGTGATTGTTAAACCCGGAGGCACCGGTAATCCTATCTTAGTCATCTCCCCCAGATTGGCCCCTTTACCACCAAGCAGCGGTTTTAAATCTGCTGCACCTTCTTT
>Ga0209347_1006568_pt1 | contig 10219 bp, 11 predicted proteins | sample AutmiccommuBRH23_FD_187382 | JGI IMG/M metagenome (GOLD analysis project Ga0209347, IMG submission 187382) | Deep subsurface microbial communities from Mt. Terri, Switzerland - Autotrophic microbial communities BRH/23 (SPAdes) (version 2) | ecosystem: Environmental > Aquatic > Deep subsurface >... | reverse complement strand
GCCTACAGCTGGCCCTACAGGGTCAGTTGAATCAACAATAATAATGTCATATGTATTTTCATGCTCCTGAATATGTTTTATGCCATCAGCTATCAACACCTGCACTTTAGGGTCAGCCAGAGCACACGAGATTTCGGGCAAATATTTTTTTGATGCCTCTACCACACCCTTATCAATTTCACACAAGGTGACTTCTTTCACTTTAGGGTGTTTTACGATTTCTCTAATGCTTCCCCCATCCCCGCCGCCGATTACCAAGACCTTTTCAGGGTTTGGATGAGTATTTAATGCTATCATCGATATCATTTCATGGTAAACAAATTCGTCTTCGACAGTAGTTTGAATGACACCATCCAATAATAGCATTCTCCCAAATCTTTCCGTATCAATTACTCCAACCTCTTGGTACTCAGTCTCTTCCCAATGTAGAGTTTTGTTTGTTAAACAAGAAATTTTTAAACCCGAGTTCTGCAGTTCAGTGAACCATAAACCTTTCATAATTAAAGATCAGTCCCTCCATTAGCATATACTTCCTGTCAATTCATGAAATATTATATCAAACTTCGGCAAAAAATAAACTGATTACACTAAAATATTAAAAATAGGAGGAACTAAATTGGTAGATGATAAATATACCCCAGACGAATACACAGAAGATATTCTGGAACGAGCAGGCAATATTAACCCAAATATGAAATCTTCCGGCCATTTAGCCATTGATCGTTTCAAGATGGCCATGAGCCTTAATCCTGCAAAAAACCAGGAAGTTGAAGAATTTCGCAACAAACTGACTGAAGAAGAAAGTTTCCCCCCAAACGATGAAAAAAATCAGCAAAATGATTTAGAAACATAAAAGGCGAGGCATATCTGCCTCGCCCTGTTAATCTATTTTTTTACTATAGCTTCCTGGGAAGAATTCCTATCTACAACACCTTTACTAAACAGTACAATAGGATATAAGACCAGCGTTACAACTGTATTAAATGCAGCTGTCGGTAATACAATGGTCGAAAATAATAAACCGAAGGATGCGCCTAAATCAAACCCGAGCAGATAAATTCCTACTGATAAGAATATGGTTCCACTAATTAAAGTACCTATGAAACCAAGTATGCCGCTAAGTACTTTGTCATTAATTCTGCCGTATAACGGCTTAACAAGAAAGGTAAATACAATAAGGGTAGTAAAAAACTTATCGATTAAGTTTGCCACCTGCATGCCTGCACTACCTGTTAATGCACCTAAAACAGCAGCGACTAAACCAGCTAATACCACCGAACGAAAATCACGCTTCAACAGTACTACTATAAACAACATTCCTAACGAAGGATCAGGCTTCATCCCGGCAAATATAGGGGGCGTAATAACATGCAACAATGCACCAATACCTAACAACAAAGCAATCTGAACAGAATCTCTCAAATTCATTCTTTTCTCTCCTCTCCTAACCTCACATCTAAAGTCTTCGGGAAATAAAAAAAACACCTCTGCTTCACTCGTCTCTTCTCAACTCATCTCATCACTCCTCTTATTTAGTTAGGTAGATTATATATTATTTTCTTTAGTAGTTCAACCCTTTTATCCTATATTTTTTAGCGTACCTATTCAATTTTATTTGTCCGCCAACCAGTAATAAAGAAGACCGGCCGTTAAGCCGATCTACTTATACATTAGCAATTGCTTCCCCCATTAACAACGAAGCCTTCTCCGGAAAAAGTTGTCTGGTAATCTATAGTTATTTGCGGCAGCATTCCTTGTACTTGCTTATCCACAACAAAGTTGATGCCACCTTCTTCTACAACCATATCTTCTTCTTTAGGCTCGTCCAGAGCCAAACCAAAACGTGGGCCGCCTCATCCAGCACCGGCTATGTAGACGCGAATTGTTTTTCCTTGATAGTCACCCAGCTTATCTACAGCTGTTTTAGAAACAGATAATTTCATGGTATTTACCTCCCTTAAGAAATTTTAATGTTAATACCTTTGTTATATGCTTAAATGTATGTTTGTAATCATTATAAATAATAGCGTAAAATAAATCAAGTATACGAAAAATATATTTATCTGATATGCTCTAACTATTTTGCATTGTAAAGGTAATAATTACAACGTATTGTTTCTCCACAACATCAAAACCTATTAATGTAAAAATGTAAGGAGCTCAAATAGCCATGGAACAACAATGTCCACTTTGCAACGGATTAATGGAAGTGTCAGAGGACTGTCCAAACTGCGGCGAGGTAATGGTGGATTCAGGGCGTGTAACTGCTTATCTTGGTCCCTACAGCGCTTACTTAGAACAACAATCGAACAAAGAAAAGTGTGTGCATCTATTAGCTTGTCAAAAATGTGGTTGGGATATAAGAATATCGGTGAATACGGTACCCTTATGAGGAGGTATTTTATGGATAAGAAGAAAAAAGAATTACTGAAGGCACAGATGAATGATGCAAGCAGCAAGAATCCGGACGATTTTGAAATAGCTGAGAAGCCAAACAAAAAGAAACAAAGGAGGTATTTAAATGACTGAGGAAAATCCCAATAGGAAATTCGTTTCTGAAGGTCTTGGTTCTGCCACAAGAGTTAGTTTGGACGGCAAATCAGAAAAGGAGGGCGCCGTAACCGCCGGAGCAGATGGGAATAGGCATCCCAGTGACGATTACAGCACCTTGGGACCGCCTTGGGATTTGCAACCGAGCCTTAAGCAAAAGGCTGAAGAGGTTGGAGTGGACGTAGATTTAATGATAGATGGTTTCGCCCAAGGGAAAAGCGATGCTGAGATAGCACAAGAATTCGGAGTACCGGAAAAAACTATTACGTACCTTCATGATGATTTTGAGAAATTTGGATTACATTCAATGCAGGGTATATCCGGGGGCGACTAAAGATAAAAAAGACCGTGCACCTTGTTGTACGGTCTTTTTTGTATTCATCTTTCTGATGGTATAAAAAACTGTGCAGCAATGAACTACACAGTTAGTCGTAACTATTGATCCTGAATCTGCCCAGTATTTTGATTTGGGTTTTGAAAGTAACGACCGGGTTGTGAAAGATCAAAATACATCTGAGAGTCTGCGGTAGTTCCGAAATCTTGGTTAGATCCTGTATCTCTAACTATTTCAAGAGCTTCTCGGAATAAAGCATTATGCGCTTCTTCCCTATTCAGGAGAAAATCAATGGTTTGGCGAACACCCTTATCATGGATTTGTCGATATAAGTATTCGTAAACAACTTTCGCTCGCTGCTCAGCTGCCATATCAGATAGTAAATCTGCTACTAAATCTCCTGTAGAATTGACGTATACCCCCGTCCATGGAAAACCGGATGCGTTCATTATTGACGGAGTTAAACCGCCAAGTACTGAAGCTTCAACGTTGCCATGGGGCATTTGAGGATGTGTCATACCACCATTGTCGGTACTCCTCGGATCTACGTCATGACCATTTAACATATTAATCATGGTAGCAACCATTTCCATGTGGCTAAACTCTTCTGCGGCAATATCCAACATTAAATCCTTAATGCGCTTGTCCTTTACACGAAAACTCTGAGTGAAATATTGCATTCCAGCCTTCAGCTCGCCGTTGGCGCCGCCTAACTGCTCCTGCATCAGCCCCGCATAATGTGGATTAGGTCTATCGACCTTTACATCGTGCAACAGTTTCTTATCATGCCTAAACATAACATCACCTCTCATATGTTTTTCCTGTTTAGCTTTTACGAGAAAGATTGATAATATTCCATCCAATAGTTACCACATGGCTTATCTTGTCAGAATTAAAAAAGGGCCTAGTAATCTAGGCCCTTATCATATCTTTATACAACATATTCCTCTGCTGCTATAACTGCATCGGCGGCTTGGCGCTTGGCCGCTACACTATTGATAGGATTGTACCGGGCGAGTTTTCTTAATGCAACCAATTGAGTACGTAAAACATCGCCTTCTTCAATTGCAGCCAACGCTTCTTTCGCCCATAAGTCCATCCTGCCGATTGAATCATTAATATATATCTTAGCCAACAATCCTTTCATGGCAGCTGCTTCTTCTCCACCGGCTTCAAAAGCTTTTAAAGCTCTAAGCAACGCACTTTCCATTGCAAAAGTTTCAATAACTAAATCTGCCGTCTTCCCTAATACCTCTTGTTGCTCCTGAATCTTTTGCCCATATTTCTGAGCCGCCGTACCGGCAACCATCAGAACTATCTTCTTAGCCTTTTCAACAATCTGCTTCTGTTCTCCAAGGAAAGATGTGTCTTCCACGGGCATAGACGGCGTCAGTAATTCCTCCTGGAGCTTTTTAGCGGCAGCCAGTAAGGGCAGCTCTCCCTTCATGGCCTTACGCAATAAAGTGCCAGGGATTATCATCCTATTAATCTCATTTGTTCCTTCAAATATTCTATTGATGCGAGAATCTCTGTAAATACGTTCAGCAGGATACTCTTGGGTGTACCCATATCCACCGTATATCTGCAGCGTTTCATCAGCTGCATAGTCCAGCACTTCCGAACCATGAATTTTATTAATGGAACACTCGATAGCATATTCTGCAATTCCTTCGGCTGTTCTTAAGCCTGCATCCTCCCCATTCATATCAATATTATGAAGCATATCATCAATCATCCCGGCGGTGCGGTATGCCATGCTTTCAGATGCAAAAATTCTCGCTGCCATCATGCCTATTTTTTCTTTAATTAAACCAAAAGATGAAATGGGTACTTTAAACTGTTTTCTCTCGTTAGCATATTTAACCGCATACTGTAATGCAAGTTTTGAAGACCCAATGCAGCCTATAGCTAATTTATACCGGCCAATGTTTAAGATGTTAAACGCAACAACATGGCCTTTTCCAATTTCATACAGCACATTCTCTGCAGGTACCTTGGCATCTTCAAAAATAACACTGCGAGTGGAAGAACCTTTAATGCCAAGTTTCTTTTCCTCTACACCCAAAGATAGCCCATCCGTATCCGCATCTACAATAAAAGCCGTAAATTTATCACCGTCTATCTTTGCATATGTTACAAAAACGTCGGCAAAACCGGCATTGGTAATAAATTGTTTACTACCATTTAAAGTGTAATACTTCCCATCCTCGGAAAGAACTGCTTTTGTTTTAGCCGATAACGCATCACTACCTGAACCGGGTTCAGTCAGTGCATAAGCAGCCAGTTTCTCACCACTTGCCAGCCCAGGCAGGTACTTTTCCTTCTGCTGCTTGTTGCCAAAAAATACGATAGGTAAAGATCCGATACCTGTGTGGGCGCCATGGCCAAGGGAAAATGACCCTCCCTTAATTATGTTTTCTGTGATTAACATAGAGCTTATCTTATCTAACTCCATGCCGCCATATTCTTCAGGCACATCGGCTCCCAGCAATCCAAGCTCACCGGCTTTCACTAACAACTCCCGCATTAGATTGTCCTTTTGTGCCTCCAAATCATCTATAACCGGTTCAACTTCTCCTTCAACAAAGCTTGCAGCAGTATCAGCAATCATTTTATGTTCATCAGTAAAATCTTCCGGCGTAAACACATTTTTGGGTTCTACCGCCTCTACTAAAAAACTACCACCTTTAATAATTTCTCCGGACATACATATCCCTCCCCATTATTAATTAATTCTTTCAAAGACCCCGGCAGCTCCCATGCCACCGCCAATACACATAGTCACAACGCCGTATTTCGCTTCTCGCCTCTTCATCTCATTAAGCAATGTGACAGTTAGCTTGGTGCCCGTACATCCTAATGGATGGCCCAATGCAATAGCTCCGCCATTGACGTTAACCTTATCCATATCTAGCCCCAACTCTCGAATTACATATAGGCTTTGGGAGGCGAATGCTTCATTAAGTTCAAATAAATCCACATCTTCTATTTTAATACCAGCCAATTTTAGCGCTTTGGGGATGGCCTTGATGGGGCCGATTCCCATTTCATCCGGGTGTACTCCCCCAACCGCAAAAGAACGGAAGACAGCCAACGGTTTCAACTCAAGCTCCTCAGCCTTTTCCTTTGACATGACAACTACTGAAGCAGCGGCGTCGCTGGTCTGTGAAGAATTGCCTGCCGTAACGCTTCCCTTCGCATGAAAAGCCGGACGTAATTTACTAAGAACTTCAACGGTAGTTCCAGTCCGAACGCCTTCATCAGTATCAAAAGTGACAGTCCGTTCTACCAGCTGGTTTCCCCTTACTTCTTTGATTGGAACTTCCAAGGGCAATATCTCTTCCTTAAACTTACCTTCTTTAATAGCTGCCGCAGCCTTCTGATGGCTGCTTGCTGCAAATACATCCTGTTCCTCTCTGCCGATGTTGTATCGGTTTGCTACGTTTTCCGCTGTTAATCCCATAGAAAGATATATTTCAGGGTAATGATCCATTAAATATGGATTTGGGGCAATTTTATTTCCGCCCATTGGCACAATACTCATACTTTCTACACCACTGGCAATAACAGTATCTGCCCAGCCAACCATAATTTGCTGGGCTGCCAACGCTACGGCCTGTAACCCTGAAGAGCAAAAACGATTGATGGTAAAACCCGGAACACTTTCAGGCAATCCGGCTCTTAAGGCCAAAACCCTTCCCATATTCATGCCTTGTTCGCCCTCGGGAAAAGAGCAGCCAACAACTATATCTTCTACATCTTCGGGTTTTAAGCCCGTAGCACGTTTAACACTTTCAGCAATAACTGCTGCACCCATATCCTCCGGGCGATAATTTCTTAAAGTCCCCCGTGATGCTTTTCCGACAGCTGTACGTACGCCCGACACTATGACGGCTTCCTTCATAAGTACTCCCCTCCTTAGTTTCTTAACGGTTTTCCAGTTTTCAACATGTGCATCATACGTTCCTGAGTTTTCGGTTCCCCACAGAGACTTAAGAATGCTTCTCTTTCAATATCCAACAAATATTGTTCACTAACCAAAGTATTTGCGGGAACCAAACCACCGGCTAGACAGTAGGCCACTTTGTTGGCAATTTTTTCATCATGTTTACTTATATAGCCGCTCTGCCTCATAGTATAGGTGCCTAGCTTCAAGGTTGCGTAGCCCGGTTCTCCAATTACTCGAATGTCCTTTGGACTTAAGGGCTGATAACCCTCTTTAGCCATGGCTAAAACAGTTTCTTTGGCATCATAAAGCAAATAATCCTGATTAATGGTAATTCCATCGGTCTCTCTCATCAAATGAAGATTTTTCGCTTCCTGAGCACTGGTAGATACCTTGCTCATTGCTATAACTTCAAAGGCCTTATTTACGAAAGGCTGTAGGTCTGCTTTCGGGTCAGTGATTCCTTCAATATAGCGGATTAAGACCTCTTTGTTTCCTCCGCCGCCAGGTATCAGACCAACACCAATTTCAACCTGGCCCATATATGTTTCTGCGGCTGCACGAATTTTATGACTGGAGAGGCTAATTTCGCATCCGCCGCCTAATGTCATTGCAAAAGGCGCTGCTACCACCGGCTTCCTGCTGTACTTCATCTTCATGCAGGCGTCTTGAAAACCTTTGACGATGAAATTAATATCATCCCAGTTTTCATCTTGGGCCTCCATCAATAAGAGCATTAAATTGGCGCCAACACAGAAATTCTTGCCCTGATTACCAACCACCAGTCCCTGATAATTTTTCTCTACTTCTTCTACAGAATAATTAATCATTTGAACGATATCAGCACCAATGGCATTGCTAGGAGAATGGAATTCCAAGCAAGCTACTCCATCACCCAAATCAATGAGGCTGGCCCCTGAGTTAGACTTGATAACTTTACCCGCTTTTTTAGTATCGGATAAGTTCACTATTTCAGGCTTAGCAACAACCGGTTGGTATTCTTTCGTCTTAACATCATAATAGTAAATCCTTCCCTCTTCTTTCTTATAGAAAGAGCCTTTACCCGACGCTAACAATTCCTCTACCCAAGCGGGGATTTCTTCTCCTTCCTGCTTCATTCTTGCTACCGATTTCTCTAGACCAATTGCATCCCATGTTTCGAAGGGACCAAGCTTCCAATTGAAACCCCAGCGCATGGCTTTATCGATACTGATAATGTCATTAGCAATTTCCGGTACTTTTGCCGCAGAATAAAGCAAGCCTTTCTTCATGGTCTCCCAAGCAAACTTGGCAGCCTCGTCTTTACCATTTACTAAGATCTTAAGCTTATCTACCAAACTACCAGGTGCATTTTTCGCAGTTTCTAGTGATGCGAACCTGGCTTTTTCTTTTGGCTTATATTCTAGAGTCTTATAATCAAGCACTAATATTTGTTTTCCTTGAGGGGTTCTTTCTTTTTTATAAAAACCTTGACCAGTTTTGCCCCCAAGCCATTTTCTTTCTACCATGTCGTTCATGAACTTAGGAACTGTAAAAACTGCTTTTTCCTCTTCATCATCCGAATTATCATAGACGTTTTTAGCAACATGAACAAAAGTATCTAAACCTACCAAATCCAGGGTGCGAAATGATGCGCTTTTGGGTCTTCCCATGGCCGGGCCTGTGATGGCATCCACCTGAGATATGCTTAGCCCCTGCTCCTCCATTTGTCTTGCCGTCATCAGCAATCCATATGTTCCGATCCGATTGGCAATAAAGTTTGGAGTGTCTTTGGCCAGTACTACTCCTTTACCCAGTACCCTTTCCCCAAATTGCATCATAAAATCGACTATTCCCGAGTTAGTCTCCTCAGCTGGAATAATCTCCAGTAACTTCATGTAACGGGGCGGGTTGAAAAAATGCGTACCTAAAAAATGTTCTTTGAATTCCTGGGGCATATCCTCAATCATAGCATTAATGGAAATACCCGAAGTGTTTGAGCTTATGATTGTCCCCTCTCGGCGATGTTCATTAACCTTTTCAAAAAGTTGTTTCTTAATGGAAAGGTTTTCAACCACCACTTCAATAATCCAATCAACATTTTTTAAAACTTCCATGTCATCCTGGAAGTTACCAGCGGTAATTAAATCAGCATTTTCTTTGCTATATAACGCTGCGGGCTTTGCTTTTAACAAACCCTTTTTTCCCTGATCAGCCAATCGATTTCTTACCACTTTATCTTCTAGAGTTAAACCCCGGGCCGCTTCCTCTTCCGATACATCCCTGGGTATAATATCTAAAAGATATGTTGGGATACCAACGTTTGCCAAATGAGCGGCGATAGTACTCCCCATTACTCCCGCACCTAAAACTGCTGCCTTTTTAATGTCCATACATCCGACCTCCCTCACTAGTTTCCCTCTCATCCCAAATCTTCGAAACAGCCTCCTATTCCAAGGGAACAGACTGGCAAATCACCTCCTATGAATCCATCCCCTTCCCAAACTGAATGACTATTCATTCTATTCCCATTATAAATTTCGCCTTTAAAACTGTCAAGGAAATCTTTAAATTTTCTGAAAACCATTCCCAACACTTTATTCCAAAGTTGTCCAAATTATGATGATGACAAGAATTACCGTCAAAAAAACTGTCTCTCGGGGAAAACTATTAAAAATACTTACGGAAAGGACTTGGTGATATGGAAAAACACAAACTGAAGCTGAACAGAGACTTGGATAAGCCGGTTGAATTTTTTACCTTTAACCTGGGTAAAGACAAAAATAAAAAAATAATACTTCCCGAGGAAGAAATAACACCCTGGGAAGCACTAAATGAAGAAATAATTTGGGATCCGGGTTTAAGTGATTAGCTATATATTAACATTCTATAGGCGGCTTAAAACGCATAATTAAATTACAGCATTCATGGGGGGAGGATGCTCTGATTACGCCACAAGCTAATCTGGGTCCGGAATTACCTGCAGGCTGAGATCGGTAGTCATCAGGATATTGATGAATGATTACTGATTTGCCGATAACGTCTTCCGGCTTAAATTCATTGGTAAAAAACTGCATCCTGGCACGGCCGTTATTAGAAAACAAAACCGGAAAATCACCGGGATGATTGCCATGGGGCTGGCCGGTCGGATTCCAATGCTCGCCCGCCCCTAAAAACGGATTTTTAGTATCTCCAACTTGACAATTCCCTCGTTCGTGAATATGAAACCCATGGGGGCCGATGGGAGGACTGCCGTTTTGAGCCGGTTGATAGGCAGGAAGACCCCTCACTTCCACAAATACCTCTGTTCCCCCTGGGACGGCCACAAAGCAGATACTACCCATTAACCTGGGCGCTAAAGGCCCACCTTCAATTCTAGCCATCGCTACATTATGGCCGTCCCAGGGGGA
>Ga0209347_1006567_pt1 | contig 10220 bp, 9 predicted proteins | sample AutmiccommuBRH23_FD_187382 | JGI IMG/M metagenome (GOLD analysis project Ga0209347, IMG submission 187382) | Deep subsurface microbial communities from Mt. Terri, Switzerland - Autotrophic microbial communities BRH/23 (SPAdes) (version 2) | ecosystem: Environmental > Aquatic > Deep subsurface >... | reverse complement strand
GAGCCACTCATGGGCCTCCACGCGGATTCGCTCCGATTCGAGCAGCCGCCGGCGGCGAGTAGACCGATGGCAAGAACGACGACACGGATCAGCACGCGGTCCACAGGACCCGGCTGACTGACGGCAACGGGCATAGCATTCCTTCCGGCCGCCAGAGGATTGACTCTGACCGCCCCAAATTCCAGGTACTTTATGATGAACATCCGTCGTCCGTGATTGGGCGGCCAGCATGTACATGGATTATAGCCGATCGAGAGGCCCCCCGTCATGTCTTTTCCCAATCGAAGTGGTCTTGCACGTTTGGTCGGGGGCGTTATGATGGCGCGTTTCAGGCGGGTGTCCGCCTGACGGTTGCCCAGGAGAATAGGAGGACTACGGAATGGCCGTGGATAAGAAGCAGATTTCGGCGTGTCTGGATGAGTGCGGGCGTCATCTCACCACGGAACTGCTGCCGTTCTGGCTGGACCGCTGCAAGGACGACGTCAACGGCGGGTTCAACACGCAGTTCGACAAGGACGGCAACGACAGCGGGCTCGATGAGAAATCGATGCTGGCCCAGATGCGGACGATCTACTCGATGTCGGCGGCCCACCGGGCCGGTTTCGGCGGCGGCAAGTGCGCCGCGTACGCCGAGCACGGCGTGAACTTTGTGCTCGAGAAGATGTGGGACAAGGATTGCGGCGGCTTCATCTGGACGACCAACCGCAAAGGCGAGGTCGCCATCGACAAGAAGATCATGTACGGCCTGAGCTTCGCCATGTACGCCCTGACCGAGTACACGATGGCCACGGGCGACCCCCGCGGGCGGGAGTATGCGGACAAGACGTTCGACCTCGTCAAGAAGTACGGGGCCGACACGATGTATGGCGGCTTCTTCGAGATGTTCGAGCGCAACTGGGACCTGTGCGGTCCCGGCTCCAAGGGCGGCGACCGCAAGACCCTCGACGTCCACATGCACCTGATGGAAGCCTTCACGAACATGCTCGAATGCACGAGCCAGAGCATCCATCGCCGGACTCTGATCGAGGACATCGAGATTCTCATCAAACGGATCCTGCACCCCAAGTACGCCACGGGCATCCCGCAATTCACGGCCGACTGGAAGATCGCTCCGCAGATCAAGTTCGACGTCGTCTGGGGCTGGGACCGATTCGCCGAGGGCGGCGCCAAGCCCAACGCCCAGGACAACACCTCCGCCGGGCACAACGTCGAGTTCGCCTGGCTGCTGGCCCACGCCACCGACGTGCTCGGCTCGCACTGGGACGAGTATCACAAGGTCATCAAGCAGGCGATGGACCACGGGCGGGACAACGGCATCGATTGGGAGCACGGCGGCGTCTACGTCGAGGGCCCGCACGCCGGCGGCGTTCACGACAGGGAGAAGGAGTTCTGGCAGCAGGCCGAGGTGATGATCGGTATGCTGGAGGGTTGCCTGCGGTTCGGACTCGAGGAGTACTGGCCGGCCTATCAGAACGTGCATCGATTCGTCTTCGACAAGATGATCAATCACCCGGTCGGCGAATGGTGGCCGCTGATGACCCGCGAGGGCGTCCCGATCTGGACGCACATGAGCCACTCGTGGAAAGTCAATTATCACACGATCCGTTGCATGGTCGAGTCCATCAAACGGCTTGAAAGACTGCTTGATTGATAATGGATTATGGATGATGGATGATTGATTGGTCATCCGCGTTTTTTCTGGAGTATGACGTTAGTGATGGAATACGAGGGTAGGTACAAGGCATTCGACTCCAGCCGGGTCAGGACGTATCCGCTGGCGACGCGAAGCAATAAGGTCAAGCTGGGCGATCTGGTGTTTCCCAGGGATGTGGGTGCAAAGGCGTTCGATTTTCCGCAGAGAGTTCGTCGCGACATTCAAGCGGTCGCGGAGGCGATTCTCGCCGCCCGAAGGGACGGCAGGCCCGTGATCCTGTTCACTGGCGCGCACCTGATCAAGAACGGCCTCGGGCCCTTGCTGGTCGATCTCGTGGAGCGGGGCTGCCTGACGCTCGTTGCGGGCAATGTCGCCACGAGCATTCACGACTTCGAGCTGGCCCTGATCGGCGAGACGAGCGAGAACGTCCCGGCCGGGCTGGACAAGGGCCAGTTCGGCATGGCGTACGAGTTCGCCTACATCAATACGGCCCTGACCGTGGGCAACCAGCAGAAGCTGGGCTTCGGCGAGGTGCTCGGGCGGATGATCTGCGAAGAGCCGTTCCGCCGGCAGGTGCTCGCCCTTGTGGCGAAAGAGGGTTCGCCGTCGGATTTCGCCCATCCTGAATTGAGTGTGCTGGCGGCCTGCTATCGCCGGGGCGTTCCGTTCACGGTTCACGCGGGTATCGGCACCGACGTGATCGATCAGCATCCGAGCTTTGACGGCCAAGCAAAGGGCGGCTGCTCGGGCCGGGATTTCCTCCTCTATACGAACGAGGTCTGCAAGCTCACGCAGGGCGGCGTCGTCCTGAATATCGGCAGCGCCGTCACGGGGCCCGAGGTGCTGCTCAAGGCGGTCTCCATGGCCGCCAACGTGGGCAGCGTGCCGCAGGGCATCCTCACGGCGGATTTCGACTTGCGAGAGCACGACGCGCGGCAAATGAACGATGAGGCCGCACCAGGTTACTACTTCCGCGACCAGAAAAGCGTCGTGACCCGCATTCCGGAGGCTTTCGGCGGCCGGGGACTCTATGTCCAGGGCGACCAGAAGAAGACTGTGCCCCTCCTGTATAAGCAGATTGTTGAACGTTCGTAAATCCCAAATCCGAATTTCGAAATCCGAAACAAGCACGAATGATCGAATTTCGAAATTCAAAACCGCTCCCGCCCGGTCGGCGACAGCGTTTCGGTCATTTGGGTTTTGAATTTTCGGATTTGTTTCGGGTTTCGTGCTTCGGATTTCGAGTTTTCCCGTGAGAGGATTATGGATCAGCATCGCATCAAAGAGATTCTGGCGAAGATCGAGCAAACGAGCGTGGCCGTCTACGGCGATTTCTGCGTCGACGCCTACTGGATTCTGGACCCTCAGGGCTCCGAGGTCTCCGAGGAGACGGGCTTGCAGGCCCGCGCGGTTCGCAGGCATTACTACTCGCTCGGCGGGGCCGCCAACGTCGTGGCCAACCTGGCGGCTCTGAAGCCCAAGGTCATCCAGGTGATCGGCGTGGTCGGCGACGACATCTTCGGCCGGGAGCTTCGCCGGCAGTTCGACGAGCTTGGAATCGATACGACGCACCTGGTGATCCAGAATGAGAACTATGACACCGTGGCGTTCGGCAAGCCGTACATCGAAGAGGCGGAGGAGCCCCGGATTGATTTCGGCTTCTTCAACCGGCGAAGCGCCGCGACGGATGCGGCCCTGCTCGACGGCGTTTGTCACGCGCTCCGGACCGCCGACGCGCTGATTGTCAATCAGCAGGTGCCGGGCAGCATCACGAATGAGGTGTTCATCGAGCAGGCCAACCGGCTCTTCAGCCAATGCGCCAACAAGCCCATCCTGCTGGATTCACGGCATTTTGGCGACCAGTTCAGGCACGTCATCCGCAAGACCAACGATCGCGAGGCGGCCCGGCTCAACGGCGTGCAGGTCGCGCGCGGTGAGACCCCGTCGATTGAGGACGTGAGGCGGTACGCGCAGAGCCTCTACGACCAATTTGACCAGCCGGTGTTTCTAACCCGTGGCTCGCGCGGAATGCTCGCGGTGGACGGCGAAGGCATTCATGAGGTCGCGGGCATCCAATTGCTCAAGAAGCTTGACCCGGTTGGGGCGGGGGACACCGTGACCAGCGCGCTGGCTTTGTGCCTGGGGGCGGGAGTGCCCGCCGCCGAGGCGGCCGAGTTCGCCAATTTCGCCGCCGCCGTGACGGTCCAGAAGCTCTTCCAGACGGGCACCGCCTGCGGCGACGAGATCCTCGCTGTCGCCCGAGACCCGGATTTCATTTATCAGCCGGAGTTGGCCGAGAGCCCTCGCAAGGCGAAGTATCTGCCGGGGACGGAGATCGAAATCTGCGGAGAAGGATTCGCACGGACCGACACGGACGGACACGGACCGACACGGACAGCGATTCGCCATGCGGTTTTCGACAACGACGGTACGATCAGCACGCTGCGGGAGGGCTGGGAGGCGATCATGGCCCCGGTCATGATCAAAGCCATTCTCGGCGACCGCTACGAAACCGCCGACGAGGCGCTTTATCGCAAGGTACACCAGCGTGTCCTCGACTACATTGACAAATCCACCGGCATCCAGACCATCGTGCAGATGGAGGGGCTGGTCGGGATCGTCCGCGAGGTTGGCATTGTGCCGCCGGAAAAGGTCCTCGACCGCTTCGGCTACAAGCGGATCTACAATGACGCTCTGATGCAGATGGTCAACGAGCGGGTCGCCAGGCTCCGACGCGGCCAGCTCGACGTGAGTGATTTTACCGTCAAGGGGGCCGTCGAGTTTCTCAAGGCCCTGCGCGAGCGGGGCGTTACGCTCTACTTGGCCAGCGGCACGGACCATGATGACGTGGTCGCCGAGGCCGAGGCCCTGGGGCACGCCAGGCTGTTCAACGGCGGGATCTACGGCGCCGCCGGCGACATCGACAGTTGCTCGAAGAAGATGATCCTCGACCGAATCATGAGCGAGCACTATCTTCAAGGCCCGGAGCTGGCGGTCTTCGGCGACGGTCCCGTCGAGCTGCGAGAATCTCGCAAACGGAGCGGTCTGGCTATCGGCATCGCCTCCGACGAGGTCCGCCGCTACGGGCTGAACCTGGACAAGCGTACCCGGGTGATCAAGGCCGGCGCGCACGTCGTTGTGCCCGATTTCTCACAGCGCGATGAGTTGCTCAGGCTGCTCTTTGGCGAGTGACGAGCATAACGGAATAGTCCGCCATCGCATCCTTCCGATCTCCCCGGCGCAGGGTTTCGGATGTGTGCCGCTCTCTTTTTGAGCTCCCGTGAACCGCCGTCTTCTTCCGGCGTATTCCCCACCGTAAGGGATTTACTGATTGCGTGGACTTCGCTACGTTCTTAGAGTCCGTGGGAATATGGCTGGGAAGAAAAAACCGAAACGACTCCTGCTCAAGCAGTTGATCATGCGTCGCGTCCTGTGGGCGTTGCTGCCCTGTGTCGCAGGGGGGATCTATTTCTTTGGCTGGCGGAGTCTCGCCATCGTCCTGTGGGCGGCGGTCGTGGGGTTCATCGTAGAGTACATCTTCACCCGCCTTCGGGGCGAGCCCGTCACCGAGTCGGTCTTCGTCACCACCACGATCTTCGCCCTGATCATGCCGCCGACGGTCCCCTGGCATGTCGTGGCGATTGGGACGGTCTTCGCGGTGATGTTCACAAAGGAGATTTTCGGCGGCTTCGGGCGGAACTTCTTCAACCCGGCCATGGCGGGCCGGTGCTTCGTCTACATCTGTTTCCCGGTGGCGATGACGGCGGTCTGGTCGCCCGCCGCCGAGGGGGTATGGGGGGCGTTGGACCGATGGACCACGGCCTTGCCCCGCGATACACAAACTACGGGCGGGGAGGAGGGCGGGAACGAGGTGCCGCCGGGGCCGGCCCCTGCCGATATCCCCACCTTGTCGCCTCCCGCTGTGCCCGAGGCTGTCACGGGGGCCACCCCCATGGCATATCTCAAAATGGGCAGAATCGTGCTGGTCTCGGGGGAACCGGCTGTTTCCGACGTGCCCTTTGAGATTCCCGAGGACCAGACGGTCCGTGTCCGCAGGGGTTCCTTCTGGGTACAGCAGTTCTTCGGTCGGATCAGTGGGACGATGGGCGTTACCAGCGTGCTGTTGATCCTCGTCGGGGGCATCTACCTGTTCTACACCAAGACGGCCAGTCGGACCATCATCCTCTGGCTGATCGGGACCTACGCCGCTCTGAGCCAGATCCTGCATTCCTTCGGCGTCTCCCCCGTGCCGACGGCCTTGACTGCTCTGCTTGGGGGCGGCTTCCTCTTTGGCGCCTTCTACATGGCCACCGACCCCATCAGCGCGCCCAAAACGGAACTGGGCCGGATCCTGTATGCGATCCTGATCGGGGTCTGCACCGTCGTGATCCGGAACTTCTCGATCTTCAACGGCGGCCTGATGTTCTCGATCCTGATCGGCAACATGTTCGCCCCGATCATTGACTACGCAGTACGGGCCCACGCCGCGGCCGGCGCCAAGCGCCGGGAGGGGAAGGAGGTGCCGGCATGAGGCGCGAGTCTCGAACACGGACAATCACGGACTGCCACGGACTCTCACGGACGACGCCGTCCGTGCCGGTTCGTGTGTGTCCGTGTCCGTCCGTGCAGGCCGCTTTTGTCTCATCCAAGGAGACGCTTTGATGCGACAGACGGGGGCCTATCCAGTCGCGTACATGTTCGTCGTGACGGCTGTCTTCAGCTCGGTCATCATCGGCTTTGCCGCCGTGACGCGTGAGCGGGTCCAAGCCAACGCGAGGCTCGCATTGGAGAAGGCGGTCGTGGAAGCTCTCCCCGGCCTGTACGAGCCCGGCCTGAGTTCTATCGAGATTCACAATCGGTTTGTCGAGCAGGTGACCGAGCCGGACGCCTCCACGGGCGGCGCCTATACGCTTCGCAAAGGCGGGCAGATCGTGGCCTACGGACTTCCCTTTGAGGGACAGGGTTTTTGGGCCCCCATCCGGGGCATTATCGGCATTGCAGCCGACAAACGGACGGTGACAGGGATCGCATTCTACGAGCAGACGGAGACCCCCGGCCTGGGCGCCGAGATCGTCCGGCCCGCCTTCCGAGGCCAGTTCGAGGGCAAGGTGCTCGCCGTGAAGGGCAAGCCGATCAACATGCGTCGGCCCGGCACGCCGCTGGGGGACAACGACGTCTACGCCGTCACGGGGGCGACGCAGACGAGCGTTCGGCTCGAAGCGATCGTCAATCGGGCCGTGCAGGAATGGCAAGCCCAGGTGGGCAAGGAGGGCAGCGCACCATGAATCCTGCGGCCGGAGGAGCCGGAGCCCGGAATATCGCCATGCAGGGGCTCTGGCGGGACAATCCGATCTTTCGCCAGGTCCTCGGGATCTGCAGCACGCTGGCGGTGACGAACCTCGTGCTCAACACGGTGGTCATGTGCGTGGCGCTGGTGTTCACCGTGTCGCTCAGCTCGGCAACCGTGTCCGCGCTGCGGGCCTACACGCCGCGGAACATCCGCATGATGGTCGAGACGCTGATCATCGCGTTCTACGTGATTATCGTGGACGTGGTCCTGGGCGCCTACTGGCCGTCGATGCGAGCGAATCTCGGGCCGTATGTCGGGCTGATCATCACCAACTGCATCGTCATGGGCCGGTGCGAGGCCTACGGCAATGCGAATCCGCCCGGCGGAGCGTTCCTGGACGGATTCTTCAATTCGCTCGGCTACACGTTCATCCTGCTGATCGTCGCCACGTTCCGCGAGATCCTCGGCATGGGGAGTTTCATGGGGATGGCGATGCCGTTCTTCTCCGGGCCCGGCTGGGACCGGTGGATTATCATGGTGATGCCCCCCGGGGCGTTCTTCATGCTGGGTGTCGTCGTGTGGGTGTTCCGGTGGATCCAGCAATCGAGAGAGGAGCCGCAGAAATGACCGTCGGTAGTGAAATCGGGCAGGCATTCATCGTGTGCATCGCGGCCATCTTTACGCAGAACATTCTGCTGGCGTACTTCCTGGGGCTGTGCCCGTTCATCGGGGTTTCCCGGGAGATCCGGGCCGCCTTTGGACTGGGGCTGGCCGTCATCTTCGTGCTCACCTGCACGACCCTGCTGAATTGGCTGGCCTATCACTACGTCCTGGTGCCGCTGGGGCTGGAGTTCTTCCGGTTCATCCTGTTCATCATCATCATCGCGGCTTTCGTCCAGTTCGTGGAAATGGTGATCGAGCGGTACTCGCCGTTCCTGTATCAGCAGCTTGGCGTGTTCCTGCCTTTGATCACGGTCAACTGCGCCATCCTGGGCGCCGCGCTGTTCATGGTGATTCGCGACTACACGTTCATCGTCACGATCGGCTACGGCCTGGGCAGCGGGATCGGCTGGTTCCTGGCCATCATGGCCATGGCCGGCATCCGCCAGAAGCTGGCCAACGACCGCATCCCTCGCGGCCTGCAGGGGCCGGGGATCACCCTGATGATCGCCGGACTGATGGCGCTGGCGTTCATCGGATTCGCGGGGGTGCTCCAGGGACAATGAGACAGACAACTCCAGCGGGGGACTGATGATTGGTTCGACGCTTATCGCAGTTTTGATCGTAAGCTTCATCGCGGCGGCGTTGGCTGCCATTCTGGTCGTCTCCGAGCATTTCATCGCCAATTACGGCGAGTGTACGATCAATATCAACAACGAGCGAGACCTGACGGTGCAGGGGGGCAAGAACCTGCTCTCGATGCTGACGGCGGAGAAGATCTTCATCCCCAGCGCCTGCGGGGGCCGGGGCACGTGCGGCCTGTGCAAGGTCAAGATCCTGGAAGGGGCCGGAGCGATCCTGCCCACCGAGGAGCCGTACCTGAGCCAGCGGGAGCGGGAGTCCAACGTGCGGCTTTCCTGCCAGGTCAAGGTCAAGAACAACCTGCGGATCCAGATCCCGCGGGAACTGCTCTCGATCCGGGAGTACGTCACCCGGTGCGTGAAGATCGAGGACCTCACGCACGATATCAAGCTGATCCGCCTGCAACTCATTGAGCCGGCGACGATGGACTACATCCCGGGGCAGTACGTGCAGTTTCTTACCCCGGTCTACGAGAAGAGTCCCATCGAGGTCTACCGAGCCTATTCCATTGCCTCCGATCCGGCGGAGAAGGGCATTGTCGACTTGATCGTCCGCCTGGTGCCCAACGGGATCTGCACGACCTATTGCTTCGAGTACCTCAAGGAGGGGGATGAGGTGAAGATCAACGGCCCGTACGGCGAGTTCCATCTCTCCGATACGGATGCTCCGATCGTTTTCATCGCCGGCGGCTCGGGCATGGCGCCGATCCGGTGCATCCTCTACCACATGAGGAATACAGGCATCAAGCGGGAGGCGGTCTACTTCTTCGGCGCCAACGTGGTCAAAGAGATGTTCATGGTCGAGGAGATGCGCCGATTCGAATCGGAACTGCCGGGTTTCCGGTTTGTGCCGGTGATCGCCAAGCCCGACCCGGACGAAATCTGGGAAGGCAAAACCGGGCTGGTCACGCAGGCTGTGCAGAGCAGTGTGAAGAATGGGGCGATCGCCGAGGCCTACCTGTGCGGCAGCCCGGGCATGATCGACGCCTCGATCAAAGTCCTCAACGATCTCGGGGTCACGAATGACAGGGTCTTCTATGACAAGTTCGCGTGAGAAGGCGATGCCGACGCGCGGAGATGCGAGCGTATCGCCTGCACGCCTTTTTCGGTGGGGCGTTCTATGAAGCAAGGGCCTGAAGTGCAGGAACTGGACATCGCCCTGAGGGCGTCCACTCTGGTTGCGGGCGGGTTCATGGGCAACGATCCCCGCAGCGTTACCGAAGTGATCGATACCGATGCCGGGGAGTTGTCTCGATTGGGCGTATCGGCCGCAGAGCTTGCCACCCGGATGAAGGAGGTCACGGAGAAAGCGGCCAAGGCTCAGGGGACCTGGACCGAGACCGGTCCCGGCCGGGAGGCCCAGGTGGACGAGACGCGGGGGGCGAATCCCTGCCCCTGGCGGCATACGGGCCGCTACTTCAAGAGGGTCACGACGGTCCGGCGCAAGGACTCCGACGAAATCATCCGCTGGTCCGATCTGAACACCCACATGATCGGCGCACACGGTTTCTTCGAGGGCAAGGGCTCGATGTTCCGAGTCGAGCCGGCTGAGCTTGTCAGGATGCTGTTCTGATCGCATTGGGCTCTCGCTCCAACCTCTCTGTCCAGCGGCGTCGCCATTCTCGGTCGCGCCGGCCTTCAACGCAAGCACGGTCAAACAAGTTGGCAACATTCCAAGTCCTTGAATTGTGCTCATGCTACAGACGGATGTGCGGTTTGCACTCCATCGGAAGTCTGACGAACTCCGGTCCCGGTGGACGACAGGGTTTTGCCTACGGATTTGTGTGCGAGCCTGCGGCCGTTAGGTGAATGGAATCGAACCATCCGGCGACTCCCCCATTAGTAATTGTAGCGAGAGGTCGTTGAAGGAGATTGCGACCTCTGAATTTCGGAAGGACGATGTATGGGCGTGAAGCTTTTCAGGGAACCTCAGTTGAAGCGGCCCATCATGATATGCGGTTGGTCCGGCATCGGA
>Ga0209347_1006565_pt1 | contig 10223 bp, 7 predicted proteins | sample AutmiccommuBRH23_FD_187382 | JGI IMG/M metagenome (GOLD analysis project Ga0209347, IMG submission 187382) | Deep subsurface microbial communities from Mt. Terri, Switzerland - Autotrophic microbial communities BRH/23 (SPAdes) (version 2) | ecosystem: Environmental > Aquatic > Deep subsurface >... | reverse complement strand
GCCTCGAGCTGTTCTTCACCGAGAAAGCCGGCGGCGATGAACGGTGGCCGCGGGACCGCGCTCGAGAGCGCGATGATCGCCGCTGGGCCGCGCAGTTTCACGCAGGGGAAGCTTCCGGCGGGGAGGTCGAGCGCGAGCTCCGGAAGATCGCTCCGGAGAAACTGGCCGAAGTGGTGCTGGAACCGCCGCTCCCGGTGAATCGGCGGAAGGTAGATGTCGTGGTTTCCCGGGACGACGGTTGTCTCGCACGACACCGCGGCGCCGTCGAGCAGCTCGCGTGCTTCTTCGTATTCGCTCTCGAGCGCCAGGTTCGTGATGTCCCCGGTCACCACCAGGTGATCGGCAGCGCGGGTCGCCTCTTCCAGGACGCGCAGAAGGTACTCCCGACGGTGCACGCGTCCGCGACGGAGATGAACGTTCGCCCATCCGGTGATCCGCTTGTTGAGCAGCATCTCACGCCAGTGGACGCCCCGGTCGGAGAGGACGTGAAGATCGGTGATGTGTGCAATTCGAAGCATCGTTCAAGTGGCAACGGTCTTGAGAATAGCTCACCCGAGCAGTGGCCGGGCTCTCCAGAGCCCGGACCCGCCGTCTCCACGCTCGCGCAGCGCGATGCTGTGAGCCTGAGGTTATGATGCGCACGTTCGGAGGAGAGATCGAATGAGCCAGGGAAAAACGGAGCAGCGGATGGTGGAGCGGCGCGATCGCGGGGTGATCCGCCATCCCAGTTCGGTCTACGGAGCCTCGGTTGAGGGCATTCCTCTGACCGTCTACCTCCCCGACGACGGACGCGCGGAGATTCTCATCCTCGCATCGATCCACGGCGACGAAGCGGAAACGACGGTCACTGTTTCGGAAGCGCTTCGCTGTCTCCCGCTGGGCCATCTTGGAGCGGCGGTGATTCTCTGCGGCAACCCCGATGGGATGCTGCGAGGCACCCGCGGCAACGCCCGAGGCGTCGATCTGAACCGCAACTTTCCGACTGCGAACTGGAATGCCGATCCGGTGTTCTACAAGAGCCGGGAGCACGACGCGCGCGACATTGCGCTGAGCCCGGGCCCTCATTCGGCATCCGAGCCGGAAACGATTGCGCTTCTCTCCCTGCTCGAGCGGCTCAAGCCTCGCGCGGTCGTCTCCCTTCATTCGGCGCTCGCCTGTATCGACGACGCCGGCGAATCGCACCTCGGACGGCAGCTCGCCGGCCGGACCGGGCTTCCCATGCTGGCCGACATCGGGTACGCGACGCCCGGGTCGATGGGGACCTGGGCGGGAGAGCAAGGGCTAAACCTCGTGACCTGGGAGCTCGAGTCGGCGCCGCTCTACGACCTCAAGGACCACCACGTCCCGGTCCTGCTCGACCTGATGACCGGCCGGTTCGAGCTCGAAGGATAGTCATGCACATCCTGATCACCGATTCGGGCGTCGGAGGGCTCTCCGTTGTTGCGTACGCGGAGAGATTCGTCCGCACCCGTGGATTCACCGAGCCAGTCAGGCTGACCTTCGCCAACGCCGCTCCGGAAAACGACTACGGATACAACTCGATGCCGTCGCGCGAAGAGAAGCTGCGGACGTTCGACCGATTCCTCCGGAACGTGACTAAGCGCTTCGCTCCTGATTCGATCTATGTCGCCTGCAATACCCTCTCGGTGCTCCTGCCGGATACTCCTTACTTCGCCGAAGCCGCCATCCCGGTCAAAGGGATCGTCGAGACGGGCCTCGAGCTTCTCCTGAGGCAGCTCGAACAGGATCCGAGGAGCGTGGCGGTGATCTTCGGGACGCAGACGACGATCGACGCCCGCACCTATCCCCGGCTGCTCGAGGAGCGGGGCATCGCGCCGTCGCGCATCATCAGCCAGGCGTGTCCGGGGCTTCCCGACACGATCTCGGAAGATCGCGAGGGATCGAGAACGGCGGCGGAGATCCGCAGGTGGGTCGGCGCCGCGCTGGGGAAGGTGGACGCGGATGCGCCGGTCATCGCCTATCTCGCCTGCACCCATTACGGCTACCGGCAGGAACTGTTTACCGCGGCTTTCGATGAGGCGGGAATCGTGGCGAAGGTGGTCGATCCGAACGAGCGGGCCGTCGACGACTTGTTTGGGGCGGGGTTAGCTATTCGCGTCGAGGGGCTCAGCCGGGAGGTGGAAGTCGAGTTCGTGACCCGATACGCGATTCCGGCGACGACGCTCGAGACGCTCACCTGGTTCCTCGGGGACATCTCGCCGCGAACTGTCTCCGCGTTGCAGAACTTCGTGCATCTCCCGGATCTGTTCTGAGCCCCCGGTGCGCGGCTCGTGCAGTCCTCGATGTTCATCTGCATCGGGGAAGGTCGCGCGGATCATTCGACGATCTCGGGGGAGACCTGGCTGTAGTTCGACGCTGGCGACCGCCGCTCTCCCACGGGGCGGCAGCATCTGCACGAGGCGCGAGGTTGCCTCAGCGCCGTTTGTTCCAGTCATGCAGGACCTTCTCGGTCGCGGCGATCATCAGAGAATGGAATTCCTCCATTTGCTTCAAGGACTCCTTGGTCCGGGCGTAGCTGGCTGGGAGCGCGGCGCGCGCCTTCGCCGCGATCCGACGGCCGGCGCGTTCGCGCTGGATTCGGCGCTCGTAAAGGCGCTCGAGAAAGTCCGGGCCTGCCTCGAAGAAATCCTTTCGGTCGGCCAGCCGGCTGACGCGGCGGATCGCGCCGCGGGACTCGAGCAGACGCGTGTTCGTCGAGACGCTCGCGCGGCTGACGCGAATCTGCTCGACGATGTCGTCGAACGACAGCGGCTCGTGCCGAATCAGCAGCAGGCCGACGATCCGGCCGGCGATGCGCGGCACGCCCTCGGCTTCAGCGATCAGCGACAGATCCTCGATGAACTCGACGGCGGCGGGGTGAAGCGGATCCTGACACATGGCACGAACGCTCTCGCTCAAAGCTGCTCCCTTCGGTCGGGCCGGTCCCGACCCATCTCGGGTGAATTCCGGTCCGGAGTTCCTCTGCAAGTTGAACTCCCACCGATCAGACTAGTTCTCTATTGACAGATTGTCCAGTAACAACTACTTTGTTCAGGAATTACTGAATCACCCCTGCACCACGACGCAAACGACTCTGAGGAAAGCTTCGCCTCGCAGCAAAGAGTTCCGTTCCGACCCACAAGGAGTAAGCCGTGTATAAAATCAGCCCGCGCATGGTCGCCCTCGGGCCATTCGTCGTTGTCGCCGCGCTGTCGGCATGCAAGCCTGCCGCGCCGCCGCAGATGCCACCGCCCGAAGTGAGTGTGGTAACTCTCACCACGGCACCCGTCGAGCTCACGACCGAACTGCCCGGTCGCACCCTCGCGTCGGCCATAGCCGAGATCCGGCCGCAGGTCAACGGCCTCATTCTCGAGCGGAGGTTCGTCGAGGGGAGCGACGTGGCCAAAGGGAGCCTCCTCTACCAGATCGACCCGGCTCCGTACAGGGCCGTGTACGATCAGGCCGCTGCGGCGCTCGCGAACGCGCAGGCGGCTGTTCCAGCCCTGCGGTCGCGGGCCGAGCGCCTCGAGCAGCTCGCCCGGATCGACGCGGTCGGCCACCAGGAAGCCGACGATGCCAAGGCCGCCCTTCAGCGTGGCGAAGCTGCCGTCGCCGCCGCTCGGGCTGCGCTCGAAAGCGCCCGCATCAATCTTTCCTACACTCCCCTCCGGGCTCCGATCTCCGGCCGTATCGGGCAGTCGAATGTCACGATCGGGGCGATGGTGACCGCGTATCAGCCGATGCCTCTCGCCACCATTCAGCAGCTCGATCCGATCTACGTCGACGTGACGCAGTCGTCGGCTGACTTGCTCCGGCTTCGGAAGCTCTTCAGCGGGGGAACGCTTCGTGCCGACGATTCGATGAGACAGCGCGCGCGACTCCTGCTGGAGGACGGGACGGCCTATCAACACCAGGGTACGTTCCAATTCCGCGACGTGAGCGTCGATCCCGCGACGGGCTCGGTGATGCTCCGGATGGTTTTCCCGAACCCGCAGCAGGAGCTTCTTCCCGGAATGTACGTCCGCGCGCTCATTACCGAGGGCGTCGAGGACCGCGCGATTCTCGTTCCGCAGCAGGGGGTTACGCGGAATGCGAAAGGTGAGGCAGTCGCCCTGGTCGTCGGCGCCGGAGACAAGGTGGAGGAGCGGATCGTCCAGGTCGGCTCCGCGCGGGGCAACCACTGGGTCGTGACCGCGGGCCTCAATGAGGGCGACCGCGTCATCGTCGAGGGGCTGCAGAAGGTCCGCCCGGGCGTCCCGGTGACCTGGACCGAATTCACATCACAGTCCGAACCGCAGGCCGCGGCAACCGTCCGCTAGGAGTCTTCCGTGCTCTCCAGATTCTTTCTCCAACGTCCGGTTTTTGCCTGGGTCATCTCGATCGGGATGATGCTGGGCGGCGCGCTGGCCATCTACAACTTGCCCATCTCGCAGTATCCGCCGATCGCGCCGCCGTCGATCTCGATCCGCGCCGTCTATCCGGGGGCCTCTGCTGAAACGGTGGAGGACACGGTGATCCAGATGATCGAGACCTCGATGACGGGGCTCGACAGCTTGCTTTACATGCATTCGTCTGCGGATTCGTCGGGCACAGGGGAGATCACCCTCACCTTTGCGCCGGGCACCGATCCCGATGTCGCGTGGTCGAAGGTGCAGAACAAGCTGCAACTCGCAATCCCCGCGCTTCCCGAGGTCGTCCAGCAGCGGGGCGTACAGGTCAATAAAGCCACACGCAGCTACCTCATGATCGTCGCCCTCACCACCGAAGATGGGAGCCTGTCGCAGGCCGACCTGAGCGACTATCTCGTCTCGCAGGTGCAATCGCCGGTCGGCCGGGTGCCGGGAGTCGGCGAGGCTCAGGTGTTCGGTACCGGTTATTCGATGCGCATCTGGTACGACCCGACCAAGCTGACCAGCTACGGGATGACGTCGGAGGACGTGGCTCGTGCAGTGCGGGCGTACAACGTCGAGGTCTCGGCCGGCCAGATCGGCGGTGCTCCGGCGGTCCCGGGCCAGCGTCTCAACGCCTCGATCCTCGTCCAGTCGCTGCTGAAGACGCCCGAGGAGTTCGGCAATGTGCCGATCCGGACGAGTGCCGATGGCTCGATCGTGCGCATCCGCGACGTGGCCCGCGTGGAGCTCGGAACGGAGATCCCGGATGTCACGATCCGCCTCAACGGGCGGCCGGCCACCGCCATGGCCATTCGGCAGGAAGCGGGTGCGAACGCCCTCGACACCGCGGACGGCGTGAAGGCGAAGATGGAGGAGTTGTCCCAGTTCTTTCCACCGGGCATGGAGGTCCACTACCCGATGGACACCACTCCATTCGTCCGGGTAGCCATCAACGAAGTCTTCAAGACGCTGATCGAAGCGGTCATCCTCGTCTTCCTCGTGATGTTGCTGTTTCTCGGCAATCTCCGTGCGACGCTCATCCCGACCATTGCCGTGCCGGTGGTCATCCTCGGAACGTTCGGTGTTCTCGCGCTCTTCGGTTTCTCGATCAACATGCTCACGATGTTCGCGATGGTCCTCGCCATCGGCCTGCTCGTTGACGACGCCATCGTGGTCGTCGAGAACGTCGAGCGCATCATGAGCGAGGAGGGTCTGCCGCCTCTGGAGGCGACCCGCAAGTCGATGGACGAGATCACGAGTGCTCTGATCGGCATCGGTCTCGTGCTTGCGGCGGTGTTCGCCCCGATGATGTTCTTTCCGGGATCGACCGGCGTGATCTACCGGCAGTTCTCGATCACCGTCATGGCGTCGATGATTCTCTCAGTGGTCGTCGCCCTGATCCTCACGCCGGTGCTCTGCGCCAGCCTGCTTCGCCCCGTCGAGAAGGGACACGAGGCGGCCGAAACCGGTTTCCGTCTCACTCGTCCGTTCTTTCTCTGGTTCGACCGGATGTTCTATCGCCTCCGCGATCTGTACGTGAAGACCGTCGGGGCCGTGCTCCATCGGAAGCTCCGCTTCATGGCCGTCTTCCTCGCGATCCTGGCATTGATGTCGTTTCTCTATCTCCGCATGCCGACAGGCTACCTCCCGGAGGAGGACCAGGGATCGCTGGTCGCGATGGTGCAGCTCCCCGTCGGTTCCACCCTCGAGCAGACCAACGCGGTGATCGACAGACTCGCCGGGTACATAGACACTCGCGAGAAGGAAACGATCGATGCGTACGTCACGATCGCCGGCGTGGGATTCGCCGGCCGCGGCCAGAACCAGGCGATGGCGTTCCTGAAAATGAAAGATTGGGATGAACGTCAGAAACCCGGCCTTTCAGCGGAAGACGTGGCAGGCCGCGTCACCATGGCGTTCATGTCCGATCCCGCGGCATTGGTGTTCGCCTTCCCTCCGCCCGCAGTGACGGAGCTCGGCATTGCAACCGGCTTCGACCTGATGCTTCAGGACCGCGGTGGACTCGGTCACGAGAGTCTGACCGAGGCACGTAGCCAGTTGCTCGGTTTGGCCGCGCAGGATCCGCGTCTGGCACGCGTACGCTTGAACGGTATCCCTGACCAGCCGCAGTACAAGGTCGACCTCGACTGGGAGAAAGCCGGCGCGCTCGGGGTTTCGATCAATTCGATCCAGAGCTATCTCTCCAGCGCGTTCGGATCCCAGTATCTCGGCAACTTCGTGCAGGGAGGACGCGTGAAGCGCGTCTACGCCCAGGCTGATGCGCCGTTCCGAACCTCACCCGAGGATCTGGAGCTGCTGCGCATGCGCAATGCGATGGGCCAGCAGGTCCCCCTCAGTGCGGTTGCGAGCGGACGATGGGTCTACGGGCCGCCCCGTCTCGAGCGGTACAACAGCTTCGAAGCATCGAACATCCAGGGCGAGCCTGCGCCCGGCTACAGTAGCGGCGACGCAATGCTCGCGATGGAAGAGCTGATTCAGAAGCTTCCGCCGGGGATCGGATACGAGTGGACCGGCCTCTCCTACCAGCAGCGCATGTCGGAATCGCAGGCTGGACTCCTCTACGCGTTCTCCGCTCTGGTCATCTTCCTCGTGCTGGCGGCTCTCTACGAGAGCTGGACGGTGCCGATCGCGATCGTCGTTTCCCTCCCGCTCGGCGTCATCGGCAGCCTGATCGCTTCCTCGAGCCTCGGCATGGCAAACGACGTCTACTTTCAGATCGCGCTGCTCACGGTTCTCGGGCTCACCACGAAGAACGCGATCCTCATCGTGCAGTTCGCAAAGATGTACCGGGAAGAACAGGGGATGGGCCTGATGGAAGCGACCCTGGAGGCAGCGAAGACACGGCTGCGGCCGATTGTGATGACTTCCCTCGCTTTCGGGTTCGGCGTCGTCCCCCTCGCCATCGCGAGCGGCGCGGGCGCCGGCGCGATGCGCGCGATCGGCACGGGCGTCCTCGGAGGGATGATCTCCGGCACTTTCCTCGCCATTATTTTCATTCCGCTCTTCTATGCCCTCACCGTGCAGCTTCTCGAGAGGAAGAAGGCCCCCCAGAACGATGCTGAGATGGAACCGAACGCAGTCCCGGTGGAGGGCAGCTGACATGAATTCGAAAGCAATTGCACTCTTGGCAACGGTAGTTCTGGCCGGTTGCACGATGATCCCCGAGTACCAGCGACCGCCGATGCCGGTGCCGGGGAGCTACGGTGTCGAGCAACCCGGTGTTACCGAGGCGCCCGCGGCGCCCGAGCTCGCATGGCAGGACTTTTTTCCCGACGGGGACCTGAAGTCGATCATTGCCCTTGCTCTCGAGAACAACCGCGATCTCCGGGTGGCCGCGCTCAACGTCGAACGAGCCGCGGCGTTCTACCGGATCCAGCGCGGGGAGCTTCTGCCGGCCGTGGGAGTCGGCGCATTCGGAGAAAAGGTTCGGATCCCGGAGAAGCTGACGGAGTCGGGCGAAGCCGATTACTCGGAGCGTTACTCAGTGAACCTGGGAATCAGCGCCTGGGAGCTCGACTTCTTTGGCCGGATTCGCAGCCTTGCGGCGGCGTCCCTCGCACAGTTCCTCGCCACCGAGCATGCGCAGAGGGCGGCGGGGATCTCGATCATCAGCGCGGTGTCGCAGAGCTACCTCGCAATGGCGGCCGATCAGGAGAATCTGTTGATTGCCCAGTCCACGCTCGCGGCGCTGGAGCGATCTTCGGAGCTCATTCGCAGGAGTCATGACCTGGGCATCGCTACCGGTCTGGAGCTGCACCAGGTGCAGAGCCAGGTCGAAGCGGCGCGTGCGAGTGTGGCCGCCTTCCGCGGAGCCGTCGCGGTCGATCGGAATTTCCTCGATCTCGTGGTCGGCGCGCGTGTCCCGGCGGAACTGCTCCCTGAGGGGCTGGAAGCGCTGGGGGAGATGAAGGAGATCTCTGCCGGCCTTCCCTCGGAGGTGCTCCTCGAGCGACCCGACATCCTCGCCACGGAACAGCAGCTCATCGCGGCGAACGCGAACATCGGCGCGGCGCGGGCGGCGTTCTTTCCACGCGTGACGCTGACGAGCAGTCTCGGCACGCTCGATACTTCGGTCTCGGGTCTGTTCGAGTCCGGAACGCGCACCTGGAACTTCGTACCGCAGATCCTCGCTCCGATCTTCGCGGGGGGCTCGCTGCGCGCGAACCTGCGCGCAACCGAGGCCTCGCGGGACATCGCCGTGGCGGAGTACGAGCAGGCCATTCAGACGGCATTCGCGGAAGTCAGCAACGCGCTCACGCTCCGCGCGACGCTGCTCGAGCAGGAAGCCGCTCAACGCGCGCTGGTCGAGGAGCTCGAGATGACGTATCGGCTCTCGGAGGCACGCTACAAAGCGGGAATCGACGGGTACCTCGGCGTCCTCGTGGCGGAAAGAGCGGTCAACGAAGCCCGCCGGGCCTACGTCGCCGTCAGGCTCGCGCGTCAATCGAACCTGGTCGAGCTCTACTCGGTTCTCGGCGGCGGTCTTTGACCTGCCGCCGCGGGTCGGGAGCAGGATTCCGGGCGAGCAGCCCGGTCCGTTTCACGACCGGCGATTCGTCCCCGTCGTCTCCCGCGCCGCGGCCGCGAAGAGCAGCGTCGAGACGAGCATCAGCGCCGCATTCACGGAAAATGCCGGGGCGTAATGAACGACGTGTCAACAGCCGGCGCGTCTCGGCGACCTTGACCTCGGTGCGCGAGATATTCACCCCCGGATTCGCGCTCAGAGCGCGTCGGAACGCCTCGTTGAGCGTGAGCACCCGCCAGGGTGTGGCTCCTGAGCAAGAACAACTTCCGCGGACAACGACAGACACATGAGGGTTAGGAATCGTTTCAAGTCGTGCCTTTCCCGGGGATCAACCCGTGGAGATACAAAGAGGCGAGCCATTCAGCATCGTCCTCGAAAGTCGGACCAGTCTCGAGCAGGCGGCGACGCACGATCGCGCTGAGTGATTCGGTCAGGACGAGCGTGACGCGGTCCACGTCGAGACGACGAACCTGCCCGGCGGCCATTGCACCCGCGACCCACTCCCGGATGCGGTCGAGATAGCTCCGGTACCGAACCGATTGGCCGCCGCCCTGCTGCGTGCAGGCAGCCTGATAGAGGCGGAAAAACTCGCCGTGCTCGTCGAAGTAGGTGAGGACAGTGCGGAAAAACCGGCGCAGCTGGACGTCGAACGGCTCGCTCGAACCGATGACTCCCTGCACCTGCTCCATCAGCTCGGTAACGGCGTAATCCGCAGCGTGGTTGAGCAGTTCCTCGCGGCTCTTGAAATAGAGGTAGATCGTCCCCTTCGCAATCCCAGCCTCGGAGGCGATCGCATCAATCGTAGCGCCAGCGACGCCATTCCTGCTCACGACACGGCTCGTCGCGTCTCGGATCGAACGCATTCTGAAATTGCGTACGACCTCTTGTTTGGTGTCTTCCATCAAAGTGTTCAGGTCGTAAGCTGGTGACCGGCCGGTCTATACACTGAGCGACCGGTCATTATTCCACCGGGCCCATGTCCGACCGTTCGCATCTCGTCGAGCTCTACCCGGTCCTCGGCCGCGGTCTTTGACCACCCGAATCGCGCCAACGCCACCGCGGGGAAGAGCTATGCGGGCGGTTCCTCCGGCCGAAGCCCCCGGCGGGCGATGGCGCGCACCCGGATCAGATACCGGCTCGGCGACGTCCGGTGGCGGCAATCGGCGCCTTCCCTGAATTCGGTGCCGGCCAGGACGTCGCTCGCGAGAGCGAACCCGAGGTCCGCAATTGGGGCCAGCTTCTCCCATCGTCTCTCGGCGAAGGAGATCTGGAGCGGATGCCGCGGG
>Ga0209347_1006564_pt1 | contig 10224 bp, 11 predicted proteins | sample AutmiccommuBRH23_FD_187382 | JGI IMG/M metagenome (GOLD analysis project Ga0209347, IMG submission 187382) | Deep subsurface microbial communities from Mt. Terri, Switzerland - Autotrophic microbial communities BRH/23 (SPAdes) (version 2) | ecosystem: Environmental > Aquatic > Deep subsurface >... | reverse complement strand
CATCGATAAAAACATATAAAAAAATGCGGAAATCCGCATTTTTCAAGGATAATATTCCACTCGTTCTGATTCTTATGCTATGCTAACTGTAAAAGTCAGGTATATGGGGTCAGGCTCTTAAGAGCCTGACCCCGTTTTTAAGAGCCTGACCCCGTTTTTTTCGCCATGTTTCGTTAGAAATATGGTATAATATGAACTTAGTGCAACATTATTCATCAGGCGGAGGGATAACATAAGGTGGAGATAATTACCACCCACACTAACACCGATATGGACGGACTGGCCGCTATGGTGGCAGCGTTAAGGCTATACCCGGACGCCAGACCGGTATTGCCCGGCAAGCTTTCCAGAAACGTGGAGGAATTCGTTTCCCTGCATAAAGACGCTCTTAACCTTTATAGCATAAAACAAATAGACTTGGACCGGGTGACCAGGGTTATCATAGTGGACACCAAGAGCCCCCGCCGACTGGGCAAAATTGCCGATATACTTGGCAAGCCCGGTTTGGATATCCACATCTACGATCATCATCCCTGGGTGGACGGGGACATCAGGGGTTCGCTGGAAATAGTGAACCCGGTGGGCGCTTCAACCACCTTGCTGGTGGAAAGAATCAGGGAAAACAACATTGAGTTAACTCCTTTGGAAGCCTCAATCCTTTGCCTTGGCATATATGGCGACACCGGCTCGCTGGTATTTACCAGCACCACCCCCAGGGACGTGGATGCCGTTTCGTATCTGCTGCAACAGGGTGCCAACCTGGCGGTGGTGGCCGATTTTTTGGGCCGGCCCATGACCAATGAGCAGAAATCTCTGCTCAAGGATCTTTTGGTCAATGCCGACCGGCACCAGATTAACGGAGCTAAAATACTGATTGCCAGGGCCAAAACCGAAGAATTTATAGTCGGATTAGCCCTGATCGCCCACACCATTTCCGAAATTGAGAGGCTGGACGTGGTTTTTGTAGTGGCCGAAATGGAAGACCGGGTGCACATCGTAGGCCGCAGCAGCATCCCCCAGGCCAACGTGGGCGATATTCTCAAACATTTCAAGGGTGGCGGTCATACCTCAGCGGCTTCTGCCACCGTAAAAAAGGCCAGCCTGGATGATGTCATCTGGGAACTGTTGGACGAGGTCTATAAAAAAATACGGCCACCCCTGTGCGCGGCGGACATCATGTCTGCGCCGGTAAAAACCGTGGCGCCGGAGATGACCATTGACGAAGCCGGTCATATTATGCTGCGCTACGGGCACTCCGGTCTGCCGGTGGCCAAAGACGACAAGATGATGGGCGTCATTTCCCGCCGAGATGCGGAAAAAGCGCTGCATCATGGGCTGGGCCACGCCCCGGTTAAGGGTTTTATGACCGTCAGGGTGGTTTGTGTCCCCAGTGACATGCCGGTGTCTGAAGTACAGGAACTAATGATCAGTCATGATATCGGCCGGGTGCCGGTGGTGGAAAACGACAAGCTGGTAGGTATTGTGTCACGTACCGACGTATTACGGACACTGCACGGGGAAGTACAAATCCGGCACCGGATTACTTATAATAATGTCGCGCAGATAGCCCAGCACCGACATATTAAAAAGCTGATGCAGCAAAACCTGACCCCCAAAGTGCTTGATATACTTGACGAGGCCGGACGCATCGCCGATGAAATGGGTTACAAGGTTTACACCGCCGGGGGCCTGGTGCGTGATGTGATGATGGGCCAGGAAAGTTTGGACGTGGATCTGGTGGTGGAAGGAGAAGGCATCTTGTTGGCCGAGGAACTGGGTAAAAACCACCTGGCCAAGGTAAGATCGCACTGGAAATTCGGTACCGCGGAAGTGGTTTATTCCGAGGAATTCAAGGTGGATGTAGCCACTGCCAGGGTGGAGTTTTATGCTTATCCCGCCGCCCTGCCGCAGGTGGAGAGTTCTTCACTGCACCAGGACCTCTACCGCCGCGATTTCACCATTAACGCCATGGCCGCTTCATTAAACCTCGATAATTTTGGTGAACTGGTGGATTTCTTTGGTGGCCGGGAAGACCTGAACCAGGGATTGGTCAGGGTTCTGCATAATCTAAGCTTTATTGAAGACCCGACCCGGATCCTCCGGGCAGTCCGGTTTGAACAGCGTTATGGGTTTAATATCGAACCGCAGACATTAAAGCTGCTTAACGAGGCCGTACGTCAAGGAGTACTGGGTAAAGTGACTCCGGAGCGCATTTGGGAGGAGTTAAAGCATATACTGGTGGAAAGGGAGGCGGCAAAAATGCTGCTGCGTCTGGAAAAACTCCAGGTGTGGCCCTACCTTTTCCCCGACATCAATTACTGGGAAATAGATCCGGTATTAAAAGAACTGCATCAGGCCATGGAGATTATCAACGAGTGGGGTCTGATGGGGCCGACTGAAAAATGGCTGCCCTACATCATTGCCATATTGCACTGGTCCGATGCCGAATCAGCCGGTAAAATATGCCAGCGATACAACATGAGCAAAAGGCAGACCGAAAAAGTGGTGGCGGCCTTGGAAGGTTGGCGGCAAGCGGTTTCCCTGATCTGGAAAGCACCCCAGGACATCAAGCTCAGCAGCCTGGCCAAGGTGCTGTTGAAAATGCCCCGGGAATCATATCCCATGTTAATGGCCATCCTGGAAGAGGACTGGATCAAAGTCCGGTTCAGGCAGCTTTTGGTGACCATCAAGGATAACAAACCCAGGATTAACGGCAAGTATATCAAGGCACTGGGTTACCGGCCCGGCCCGGTTTACCGGCAAGCGCTGGAAGCGCTGTGGCACGAACGGCTGGACGGTAATGTAGCCACAGAAGCAGATGAAAAAGCATTTATAGGCGATTACATGGCCCGGGCAGCTGAAGGAGGGAAAAATGTTTAATTTACCAAGCCTGACTGAGCTGGTGTTATTACTGCCGGCCATCCTGATCGGGTTGACCTTTCACGAATTTGCTCACGGCTGGGTGGCCGACCGGTTGGGTGACCGAACCGCCAGGAACCAGGGTCGGCTGACTTTAAACCCCATTGCGCATATTGATCCACTGGGTTTTTTAATGCTGATCCTGTTCCGGTTCGGCTGGGCCAAGCCTGTCCCCGTCAATCCGTATAACCTGCGGATGGATCCCGCCAAGGGTATGTTGATGGTTTCGCTGGCCGGGCCGGCAGCCAACATTTTGGTTGCCCTGGCGGCTGCATTGCTGTGGCGGCTGGGTATTCATGAACTGATCCCATACGGTTACGGTGCGATATTGCTTATTTTAATTATCCAGATCAATGTAGTGTTGGCCATATTTAACCTGTTACCGGTTCCTCCGCTGGACGGCTCGAAAATACTGGCCGGACTTTTTCCCAGCCAGGCGCGGTTCATCTATGGCATGGAAACCTATGGCATGGTAATATTACTCCTGCTGATGTTCACCGGTTTCATAGGCAAAGTCCTGTGGCCGGCAGTTAGTTTCGTGGTGGGCATTTTTAAATTCATAGGCGGAGTGCCTTATTAATAATAGTCTCAATACAGGAAGGAGCCGGAAAATAATGATTAAGAAGGGAAGAATCTTGAGCGGGATGCGGCCTACCGGGCGTCTGCACATCGGGCATTTAAGCGTCCTGGAAAACTGGGCCAACTTGCAGGATTCCTACCAATGCTTCTTTTTCGTGGCGGATCTGCACGCGTTGACAACATCCTTTGACGAAACCGAAAATATCCGGGAAAATATTCGGCAGATGCTGGCAGACTGGCTGGCGGCCGGCATAAACCCGGAAAAAAGCGTGATATTTCTGCAGTCAAAAATCCCGCACCACGCCGAATTGCATCTGCTTTTCTCTATGATTACGCCCTTAAGTTGGCTGGAGCGGGTTCCAACCTATAAGGACAGTGTGCTTCAGCACCGGGAAAGAGGCAAGGATATCACCACTTACGGCTTTTTGGGCTACCCGCTGCTGCAGGCGGCGGATATCCTGATGTACCGGGCCGACGCCGTACCGGTTGGTGAAGACCAACTACCCCATCTGGAACTTTGCCGCGAAGTGGGCAGGCGCTTCAACCACATTTACGGCCACGTCTTTCCCGAACCACAGGCTCTGCTGTCCAGGGTTCCCCTGTTGCCCGGCGTGGACGGGCGCAAGATGAGCAAGAGTTACGTTAATGTCATTGAGTTGGCGGCCACCGCCAAGGAATTGCAAACCGGGATTAACTCCATGGTCACCGACCCGGCCAGGATACGCAAGACAGACCCCGGACATCCCGAAGTATGCGTGGTGCACAAGTACCATGGTATCTACCGGGCGGACGAGCTGTCCGGATTAGAGGCCGAATGTAAAGCCGGGGGCATCGGATGCGTAGCCTGTAAAAAATTATTAACCGGCACTTTGGAGGAATTCATGGCCCCCATTAGGGAAAAAAGGGAATCTATTATTAGCAACCGGAGCTATATTGACGATATTCTTGAAGCAGGAACCAAAAGAGCAGCCGAAGAAGCCCGGCAGACCATGGACATGGTATGGCCCAAAGTATTTAAAGGATAATAAAAAAATTCTTGATTCAGGTGGCGTTAAGCTTCTGTAGTCAATAAAAGGCTCAACTGTGGTTTATTAACTACTGGTTGAGCCTTTTTAATTGATGTCCTGATGCCATTGGCATCACTTTTTTTATTACTTTAAGTAATTGTTTCGACGTCGGGTTTTAAGCGTTGATCAAAATTACTACATATATTTAGTTAACATATTAACAATAAGGTGGTAAAATAATTCTGACAGGCGTTGCTGTGATCAAAATGTGGTTGACAGACAAACAGGAGGTGACTGGGCATGGTCTGCGTAAAATGCCGGGAAGAAATTGAAGCGGGCGATGAGATGCAATTGAATGGCGAAACCTTGTGTGAAGATTGCTTCATCATTGCCGTTCAGCCGCCGAAAACTTGCGACGTGGCGGCGGTAAACAGCGCTGTAACACACCGTAAAATGGCCGGCCAGAGCGGTACGGACGGGTTAACGGAGCTGCAGAAAGATATTTATGATTTCGTAAAAGAAAAGGGTAAGGTTACCCGCCCGGATATTGCCGAGCATTTTAATTTAAAAGAGTGGGAAATGGAACGCAATTTCGCCGTACTGCGGCACTGTGAATTGCTGACAGGAACCAAAGAGGGCCAAACCGTTTATATCAAGACCATGAATTAATCAATGCTCTCTTCGTATATTTATCCACCCCCCTTGGCAGAATAAGGGTCGGGGTGCAGCATGTGGCTCGCAGCAGCAATTACAATTACCGTTTTGGTGCTGGTGACAATATTACTATCACCGGTAACAGTGGAAATTAAATACACCTACTATGAGCTGAATAACCCCCTGACAGGCACACCCCAGGAATATGTGCCGGACAGGGGAGTTCGTTTTTCTCTGCTCTGGGGTCTCATTAACTTGCGCCTGAAGCTTTCTTATTTCAAGCTGGCCCATCAGGCGTTTACCCCGGTTTTGAAGCTCCGGGCCAAGTTTAGTAAAGGTTCGGGGCCCGTACTGGCCAGGGAAAAAACCAGGCTCACAACCCGCCGCGCCATTGAGCTTTACAGGCGGGCGATTAAAATTTACCGGGCCACCAAGCCTGCATACCGGTATATGCTATCCAGAACAACACTGCATCATTTCAAGTGGAGCACCGGGCTGGGACTGCCGGAAGCCGGGCAAACCGGTATGGCAGTGGGTTTGCTATGGATTATCAAGGGTAACACCACCTCTTTTCTTTATCGAATGCTTGACCGCTGTGCACCCGGGCCGGAACTGGAAGTGGTGCCGGTTTTTGACGGGCAGTTGTTAAGGGTTAATTTTGATTGCATATTTAGCCTTAGGAGCGGTCATATTATTTATACGGGATTGCTGGCGGGCTGGTATTTTTTATTAAACCGACACAAATTTAGAGCTTAATTGGTACGTTCTTTCACCAAAAAGCTAGGATATTATCGATATGAAACAAAAAATAGAATCTCAGAGATTACATAATGGACCATATTAAAAACGAGGGTGATAAAATGGATGAACAACAGCACCCAATAGAAGGCTTAATGAGAACCGCGATGGAAAGTATTCAAGAGATGGTTAGTGTCAACTCGGTGGTCGGTGAACCGGTGGAAACGCCGGACGGTAGTGTAATTATACCGGTTTCCAGGGTTTCCTGCGGTTTTGGAGCCGGGGGCAGTGAGTTTGAGATTGCTGGTAAAGGCAAAGGCGGTAATGAAGACGAACAACTGTCTCCGGCCTTTGGCGGAGGCAGTGGCGCCGGTATGTCGGTGAAACCGGTGGGCTTTCTGGTGGCCGGCAACGGTCATGTACGCATGCTCCCGGTAGACGGTAACGCGCTGTTGGATCGATTGATGGATATGACCCCGCAGCTGCTTAGCCAAATTCAGGGTATGTTTGAAAAGGCCAAAAAGGATAAAAAACCGGAATTAGATTAGAAACGAGGACTGAAATCTTTTTCAGTACGATTGTGATTCTAAACGAAGTTAAAGAATCTAGACCCCACCGCTAACGATCGGATGACAACCCTAAAGAAAAAGCGCGCTATCTGAAATAATCATAGCGCGCTTTTTCTTGTTGATTACAATTTAGTATTTAAAAGGTAATCGGTAAGGGGACACACCTCTTTTAAGGAAAGGGGACATTAAGGAAAGGGGACACATCTCTTTTAAGGAAAGGGGACACACCTCCTGCGGAGGAATGTCCCCAATGTATGAATATCCCTCATATGCGAATGTCCTTAACGAGGTAATTTTTTACATATTACCAGGGGATCGATCATACCTTTCTATTAGTAACCTTTCTGGAGGAAATTGGTATGGTCAACTTTGTCTGGCTGGGCATGATGGCGATCGGCGTTGTGGTGGCAGGCTTTAACGGGCATATCGAGGTGGTAACCAAGGCGGCCCTGGAAGGCGCGCAAATAGGTGTCCAGGTCGCTTTAGACTTGATCGCCATCATCACCTTCTGGTTGGGAATCATGAAACTTGCTGAGGCCGCGGGGCTGGTCCGGGCCCTGGCCCGTCTGGTACAGCCCGTAACAACCTTTCTCTTTCCCAGCGTACCCAGGGAGCATCCGGCCATGGGTGCCATTGTAATGAACCTGAGCGCTAATATCCTGGGTCTGGGCAACGCGGCCACGCCCATGGGACTGATAGCGATGCAGGAACTGCAAAAGCTCAACCGGGGCGACCCCAAAACGGCCAGCGATGCCATGTGTACGTTTCTAGCCCTTAACACTTCCTGTATTACCCTAATCCCCACCACTATTATCGGCATCAGACTGATTTACGGTTCGGCGGACCCGACGGAGATAGTGGGTACCACCGTTTTTGCCACTGCAATCGGTATGACGGTGGCGATTTGTGCGGACAGGCTGTTTCGGTACTTCTATTCCCGGGGGAGGTAAACTGATGTTTGGTATTGTATCCGATCTGTCACGCTGGGCTATCCCAATTGTTTTATTACTGGTGCCTCTTATTGCCGCGGCCAGGAAAGTTAACGTTTTCGAAACCTTTGTGGAAGGCGCTGAGGCCGGTTTTGCCACAGCTATTAAAACAATTCCCTACCTGGTGGCCATGCTGGTGGCTGTTAGTGTTTTCAGAGCCTCCGGAGCACTGGACTACATGGTACTGCTTTTCACACCTGTACTAAGTGCGATTGGCATGCCGGCCGAAGTTTTACCTCACGCTATTATGCGGCCTCTGTCCGGAGGCGCTGCCCTTGGTATCGCCACTGATGTAGTTAGAAGCAATGGCCCCGACAGCTTTGTCGGCCGCCTGGTTTCCACCATGCAGGGTAGTTCTGATACTACATTTTATGTGCTTACCCTGTACTTTGGCTCGGTTGGCATTAGCCGCTACCGCTACTCGATATTCTCCGGACTGACTGCCGACTTTACCACCCTGATTGCTTCCATTTACGTCTGCCACAAAGTATTCGGCAGTTAAGTTTGGGTGGGGGAAGGCCTGACCCCCTTTTTTGCTTTTGGGGGGGGGAAGCACGGGGGAAGCACGGGGACGGTTCTTTTGCTTCCCCCCCGTGCCCCCCGTGCTTCCCCCCCGTGCTTCCCCTTTTTTGCTTTTTACGGGATTAGTGGTAAAATCTTTGCAGGTGATTTTATATGGAGCGATTACAAAAGTATATGGCCTGGGCGGGAGTGGCTTCACGCCGGCAGAGTGAGGAACTTATCGCCAAGGGATTGGTAAAGGTTAACGGTCTGACCGTCAGCACACCGGGGCTGAAAATTGACCCGCTGTCCGACCGGGTAGAGGTAAACGGGCAGGTATTAAAAAAACCGGAGGATTTGGTCTACATTCTACTTTATAAACCTGTGGGCTGTGTATCTACGGTCAGAGATCCCGAGGGGCGCCGTAAAGTTACCGACCTTTTGCGCGACATTAAACAGCGGGTTTACCCGGTGGGACGGCTGGATTACGATTCCGAGGGACTGATTTTGCTGACCAATGACGGCGAACTGACCTACGCCCTGACTCATCCCAGCCATGAAGTACCTAAAACATACCGGGCCTGGGTGACAGGCGTTCCCGGACCGGACAAGCTGAAGGCGCTGGCCCGGGGGGTTGAACTGGATGACGGCCCCACCGCCCCGGCCAAGGTAACCCTGGTTGGTATTCAAAAAGGGGAAGGGATATTAGAAATTACCATCCACGAAGGCCGGAACAGGCAGGTACGTCGTATGTGCGAGCACATCGGTCACCCGGTGCAACACCTGCTCAGGGAAAGCATCGGACCGCTGCATTTAGGTCAGATGCAACCAGGTCAGTTTAGGCACCTGAATGCCGGAGAACTAAAAAAGTTGAAAAAAATAGTAAAAATATAAGCGAAGGCGCACTACTGGCAGGATATTCTATCCTGCCAGTAGAAATTAGAACATCAAACTCCGACCGGAGGTGCGCCGCGATGAAGACAGATTTAAATGAAACCAGCGAATTAACAGTCAAAATAAGGTTGGATTTTAAAGGACAGGCCCGGCCAGGACGATTTTTATTTGGCGGCAAGCCGGTGGATAAAGTGGCCGAGGAAATACGCGAGCAGCAGGTGGCACTGTTTAGAAACGTTCCCGTGCAGGGCGTTCATATAGAGGACATCGAAATGAGCATGGATGTGTACACTGTTTGGGATGAATTAAACAACAGTGAAGCGGCCTATGCACCTGTGGTGCTGACCGTAACAGCTGAAAATATGGTTGACCTGCTGCGTTTTATCGCCCGGGAAGAATTCAGAAAAGTAGAAGTGATTGAACCGGGGCACCAGTACCTGACCAAGTACGATATGGAGCGCTTGATGTTCAAAATGCATGAGGAATTTAGGAGCTACATCAACCGTCTGGAGAGGAAATACAGCTCGCGGTGAGGGGTTTGGTGTTATCTACAGATTGCTACTCGCCTTCATATTTGGTAAGCGGTCAGGGGACACACCCGCTGAAGTTCGGGTATTTCTTTGAGGTCGGGAATGTCCCCAATTTATCGTTCGCTTGCGGGCGCCGGAGAACTCGCACCCTGCGGGCGCTCAGACATGCACCGGCGCTTTTCCTCAAGCTCTCTCGCTCTAGTTGATATGATCAGGCCTAGGCCGCAACGGCAGGTAAAAAATATTAATAACTCTATTGTATCATGCCGTTGCCATCCAATCTTCCGATAACGCCAAACCCCACCGAAATTTGTTTGGCAATATAATAGAATTTGGGAGGAATGTACTTGACAACCGTGGGCAGCAGAGAAGTAGCCCGGGCTGCCATAAAAATGGCCATTTCCGAGACCCGGGAACAGGAAAGAGAGTTCAAGGCCCGATTTATTAAAGTTGGTATCAAGACCGCAGCAGTGGACCACGGCGGAGACTTCATCGCCTCAGTAAACAAGATTACCGAACGGGCTGTGGTGGCGGCCAAGAGAGAAGGCGTGATACGCGAAGTGCATGCCGATGAGGGAGCGGTGGCCGGTGCCACCAGAGAAGCTTTGACCCAGGTCATGCCCAAGGCGCTTGGCCTAAACGTGGGAGGAAAAATCGGTATTGCCAGGTACCAGGATCATATAAGCGTTGCCGTATTCTTCGGCGTAGGACTGCTGCACCTGGATGAGGTGGCTATTGGAATGGGTCACCGGGCGGTTTCTTCCTGATTTTTTGGGTTCGCCCGGCAGAAGTTTCGATTTTGTTTAAAACGGAGGGAGCATGGCAATGCGCGGTAATCAGGGGA
>Ga0209347_1006563_pt1 | contig 10226 bp, 10 predicted proteins | sample AutmiccommuBRH23_FD_187382 | JGI IMG/M metagenome (GOLD analysis project Ga0209347, IMG submission 187382) | Deep subsurface microbial communities from Mt. Terri, Switzerland - Autotrophic microbial communities BRH/23 (SPAdes) (version 2) | ecosystem: Environmental > Aquatic > Deep subsurface >... | reverse complement strand
TATTTGCGGGCACTGGCGATAAACTCCCGGCTGCCGGCCAGGATTGAACCCACCGGGGCGCCCAGACCCTTGGACAGACAAAACATCACCGAGTGGCAGCTGGCGGTGAAATCACGGACGTCACACTTTAAGGCCACGGCGGCGTTAAAAATCCGGGCGCCGTCCAGGTGCACGTTGAGTGACCTCTCCACGGCCAGGTCGAAGATTCCCTTCATTATTTCAGGGTCGGTAATAGTGCCGCCGCCACGGTTGAAGGTGTTCTCCAGGCAGACCAGGCTGGTGGTGGGAAAATGTATGTTTTCCGGCCTCAGGGCGGCCAGCAGGGCTTCCCCGCCCTGGGGGCCGTTCAGCCCGTCCACCCCCCTCAGGCTCACCCCGGCCCACATGGCCGGAGCCCCCACCTCGTAGTACAGTATGTGGGAATGACTGTCCACGACGGCCTCTTCCCCGCGGCCGGTGTGGGACAGTATAGCCAGCTGGTTGCCCATGGTGCCGCTGGGTACGAACAGCGCCGCCTCTTTTCCCACCAGGGCCGCCGCTTCCTCCTGCAGGAGGTTGATGGAGGGGTCCTCGCCGTACACATCGTCCCCCACCGGGGCCCGGGCCATGGCCTCCCTCATCTCCGGCGAGGGCAGGGTTACCGTGTCGCTGCGCAGATTTACCGTCCGGATAATAAATCACTCCCCTCTTGATCCTGTAAATAAAAAATCAAGCCCCCGGGAAGGCCTGCCGAAAACCAATTTTTTTGTCTCTTCGTTGTTTGATTTATATTTTATCATAACGTTTTGACCGTTGGAAGGATTTGTCCGTAACCTATCCGGATAAAAACCTCAAGGGCCACGGTGGACTTTTCAGGCAGTCCCGGTATAATGTTATTAGATTTTTCTGCGTGAGGTACGAACAGATGGTGGTGGGCGTATTAACCCTGGAACTTTTCCTGGCAGAGGCATCCTGCCTGAAAAGCAAGCGCCGGATCCTGAAAAGCCTGCTGGACAAAATGAAGTCCCGTTTCAACGTGGCCGTGGCCGAGGTGGACCTGCAGGACCGGTGGCAGCACTCCACCGTGGGGGTGACCTGTGTCACCAACGAGGCCTCCCACGCCCACCAGATGATGTCCTCGGTGGTCAGGTTCGTTGAAAACACCGGCACCGTGGAAATACTGAAAATCCAGACCGAACTTCTTTAGCAGCAATAGGGAATCCAGGCACCAAGCCATATAAAAGACCCCAAACTAAGTCTTAATCCCCAATCCCCAATCCCTAATCTCCAATCCCCAATCCCTGCCTTTTCGTGCTGCCCTTCAGGTCGGCTATCAGCATCCCGGCCAGGATCAGGGCACAGCCTGTCGACTGCCTGGCTGAAAGCACCTCGCCGGCCAGCAGGTAGGCGCCCAGCCCGGCGAAGACCGGCTCCATGGTAAAAATTATCGCCGTGTGGATGGTGGAGGTAAATTTCTGGGCCTTATTCTGGATCAAAAAGGCCAGGGAAGTGGCCGGAATGGCGGTTAGCAGCAGCGCCGTCCAGACCGGCGTGGTAATGACCCTGGGCAGTGTTTCCAGGGAGGCGCCGAAAGCCAGGCTGATTACCGAAACGGTGCCAATCTGGATCAGGGTGAGGTTGGCCGGGTCAAGCCTGGTGGCGAACCTGCCCACCATTAATATGTGACCGGCAAAGCAGATGGCGCAGCAAAAAACCAGCAGGTCGCCGTAATTGAAGGTCAGGGAGCGGCTGAGGGAAAGCAGGCCCAGGCCCAGCACCGAGCTGGTCACCCCGGCCGCCAGATAGGGAGAGGGCAGGCGCCTGGAGGAAAGGCTGACGAAAAGGGGCACCAGCACCACCGACAGTCCGGTGATGAAGCCGGCGTTGGCCGCCCCGGTGTATTTTAGTCCCACGGTTTGAAAGGCGTAGCCGCCGAACAGGAAGAGTCCGATAAACACCCCGGCCGCCAGTTCTTTTTTGGTTATGCCGGTTAACTGTCTGACGTAAACCGCCGCCAAAAAAAGGAAGGCCATGGCAAACCGGAGGGCCAGGAAATAATAGGGGCCTATGTCACCCAGGGCATCCTTGACCACCACAAAGGTTACTCCCCAGATCAAGGCAACTCCCAGCAGGGCAATATCGGCCTTGTGCTGTCTCATTTTGCCGTCGCTCATCGCAGATACCTCTTTTTCAGGCAAAAAACCTTAAATATTCTCTCATGCCGTTGACCAGGGTGTCAAGCAGACACTGAACTGCAATTCAAAATTAAAACGGGGGAGACAAATCAGGCAGGAATTTTTCAATTTGAGTAGAACAAGTTATTTTGTCAAATTTTTTGTGGTGAATGAGGGACCACGTAAAAGGGAGGGGATTTTTTGAAAAAGGCTCTGAAACTGATCCTGGTCTGTCTGATGGTGGCTGCCCTGGCCATGACTGCGGTGGGCTGCGGAGGCGACCAAAAAAAGGACGCCCAGGCTCCCGCCAAGAAGAAGGACCAGCCGGCCCCGGCGGCTAAGAAAAAGGTTGTTCTGGCTTCGGATACCGCTTATGCTCCGTTTGAGTTCCAGGATCCCGCCAGTGGAAAGTACGCCGGGTTTGACATTGACCTGGTCAACGCCATCGCCGAGGTGGCCAAGCTGGACATAGAGATCCGCAGCATGAACTTTGACGGCATCATACCTGCACTGGAGACCGCCAGCGTGGACGGCGCCATATCGGCCATGACCATCACCGACAAGCGCAAGCAGCAGGTTAATTTCTCGTATCCCTACTACCTGTCCGGCCAGAGTATTGCCATCCGCACCGACAACAGCTCCATCAAAACCTGGGACGACCTGAAGGGCAAAAAGCTGGGCGTCCAGATTTCCACCACCGGCGCTGATGAGGCCCGCACCATAACAGGCGCCAAAGTCACCGATTACAACACCATCAACGAGGCTTTCCTGGCCCTCAAGAACGGCGCCGTGGACGCCGTGGTCAACGACTTCCCGGTTTCCGCCTACTTTATCAAGCAAAACAAGGCCAACGACGTCAAAATCGTGGCTGATCTGAGGACCAGTGAGCACTACGGGGTGGCCTTCCCGAAAAAGAACACCGAGCTTCTGGACACCTTCAACAAGGCCCTGAAGACCTTGAAGGAAAACGGCAAGTACGCGGAAATTTACAAGAAGTGGTTCGGCTCCGATCCTCCGGCCTACCTGCCCGGAGAGCCGGATAAAAAATAGGCGCCCAGGGATAACCCAATAATTACATGAGAGTATGCGTAACACCAACAGTGTTACGCATATTTAATCTCTATGCCAATGTTGAGTTAATGGTGGTGATATTTTGGAAGTTGTAAGGCAGACCTTTCACATCATGCTTATTGGTGCTGCGGCCACATTGCAGATTACCGTGATTTCGGTGGCCATAGGCTGCATGCTGGGGCTGGTGGTGGGCCTGTCCAGGCTGTCAAAGATGAGGTTTTTGAGGCTGGCGGCCACTGCTTACGTGGACTTTTTCCGGGGTACTCCTTTGCTGGTGCAGATTTTTCTGGTCTACTACGGACTGCCCCAGGTTTTAAGGGACCTCCAGACCTACCTGATGGACAGCTTCAATATGCCTCAGATCCTGACCCAGTACGCCCTGCCGGTGTTCCTGGCCGCCGTCATCTCCTGCAGTTTGAACAGCGCCGCTTATATAGCCGAGATTTTCAGGGCCGGGGTGCAGTCCATCGAAAAGGGCCAGATGGAGGCCGCCAGGTCCCTGGGCATGACCGCCGGCCAGTCAATGCGCTATGTTATCCTGCCCCAGGCCGTTAAACGGGTAATCCCCCCCCTGGGCAACGAGTTCATCGCCATGCTCAAAGATACCTCCCTGCTGTCGGTGATCGGCTTTGAGGAGCTGTCCCGCAAGGGTCAGCTGATCGCCGGCCAGACCTATGTCGCCTTTCCGGTCTGGCTTACCGTGGCCTTTCTCTACCTGGTGATGACATTTACTTTCAGCCGGCTGGTGGATTACCTCGAAAGGAGGCTGAAAACAGGTGATTAAGGTTGAGGGACTGCACAAAAGCTTTGGCAAGCTCAAGGTTTTAAACGGCATCGACTGCCGGGTGGCCCCCCGGGAGGTGGTGGTGGTCATCGGCCCTTCGGGGTCCGGCAAAAGCACCTTCCTGCGCTGCATCAACCTGCTGGAGCAGCCCACCTCGGGGCAGATCTACATTGACGGGGTCTCCCTGACCGACCACAAAACCAACATCAACGCCATCAGGACCGAAGTGGGCATGGTTTTCCAGAGGTTTAACCTGTTTCCGCACAAGACCGCCCTGGAAAATATCTCCCTCGCCCCCCTCAAGGTACGCAACCTGGGCCGGCAGGAGGCCGAGGAAATAGCCTATGGCCTGCTAAAAAAGGTTGGCTTGAGCGACAAGGCCAAGGTCTACCCCGACCAGCTTTCCGGCGGCCAGCAGCAGCGGGTGGCCATCGCCCGGGCCTTGGCCATGCGCCCCAAGGTGATGCTTTTTGATGAGCCTACCTCGGCCCTGGACCCCGAAATGGTGGGCGAGGTGCTGGCTGTGATGAAGGATCTGGCCCGGGAAGGCATGACCATGGTGGTGGTAACTCACGAAATGGGGTTTGCCCGGGAGGTTGGCGACCGGGTGATCTTTATGGATGAAGGGCTGATCGTAGAGGAGGGCACTCCGGAGCAGTTTTTCCTGGATCCCAAGAACAGCCGGCTGAAGGCCTTTTTAAGTAAGATCTTATGAAAGAGACAGGTGCTGTGGACAGAAATTATGAGACGTGAAAGTGCCGGGGCTGCCATTATGGCTCTTTCCGCTGCCTGCTTTTCTTTAACGGCCATATTTGCCAAACTGGCCTATGCCGGACAGGTCAATCTGATTACCACCCTTTCTGCCAGGTCGGTGCTGGCCGCCCTGGTATTATGGGCCATTGTCTGGCTGGGCGGGCAAACAGGAGCGGTGAAGCGCAGGGACCTCTCCTCCCTGTTTATAATCAGCCTAATATACCTGGGGTTTACCACCTTCTTTATGGCCTCGTTGGAAAGGATACCTGCTTCCCTGGCCTCGCTCCTGCTTTATACTTATCCTACCATGGTGGTTCTTTATGAGGTTGTTGCCTGCCGCTACCCCCTCGGCACAGCCAAAACGGCGGCCCTGGTACTAACCGGCGGCGGTTTGATGCTGGTTCTGGGAAATATCAGCGGCCGGGTGGACCCGGCCGGAGTCTTGTTGGGGCTGGGCTGCGCGGTTTGTTCAGCGGCTTACGTGATTTACGGCCAAAAAGTGACCGGCAAGCACCCCCCTCTGGTTATGGTGGCCTTTATTTTCACCTTTGCCGCAGTGGTCTTTACCCCGTACGGACTGGCCACGGGAGGTCTAAGCCTGGATTTTCCGGCCTATTCCTGGATTTGGCTGGTGGCTATCGCCCTGATCCCGGCCTGTTTGGGGAATTTGCTGATGTTTATCGCTCTAATCAGGGTGGAAGCCGGAAAGGCGGCCATCATCGGCACCTCCGAGGTGGTTATGACGGTGTCCATATCAGCCTTATTCCTTGGGGACAGACTGACCCCCCTGCAGCTTGCCGGAGGGTTGATGGTCCTGGCCGGTATAATCGTGCTGCAACTGCGTGGAAGGCGCCGGGACAAGGGGCAGGAATCAGTTTTGCAGGATAATGTCGATAAACAGGTTAATTAAATCCGGGTCGAACTGGCTGGAGGCGCATCTCTCCAACTCCCGGCAGGCTGCCTCCGGACTCATGGCCTTGTGGTGGGGACGGTCGCCGGTCATCACCTCATAGGCGTCGGCGATGGAGAAGACCCGGCAAAGCAGCGGTATTTCTTCTTCCTTCAGCCCCAGCGGGTAGCCCTTTCCATTCCACCACTCATGGTGGTAAAGTATCCAGTCGGCAATGGAAGACAGTTCAGGGGTGGAGCGGGCTATCCGGTAGCCAGTTTCACAGTGCTGCCGCATTTCCGACCATTCCTTTTCATCCAGTGACCCTGTTTTAAAGAGTATTGCTTCGGGTACCCCCACCTTGCCCAGGTCATGCAACTGGGCCATCAGTTTCAGGTCGGTCATTTCCCGGGCCGAGAGGCCGGCGGCGCTGCCCAACCGGCCTGCGTAGAGGGAAATTCTCTGGGCGTGCCCCCGGGCCAGGAAATCCTTGTCGTCAAGGGCCTTGACCAGGGAACCCACCACCGCTCCGCTGGACGCAGCCTTGTTCTGCAGTTTCTGCCGGTACATATCGTTGTCGGCCTGCCGGTACAGATCGTCACAGCTCATGTCTTTGGAGATGTGTCCGGTGGCGCTGCCCAAGGAAAGGCAGATAGGTATGTCCGATCCCTCAAGATTATACTGGCCGACCGCTTGATGGATTCTCTCACAAATCCGGCGGGCGGTTTCTTCATCGGTTTTGGGCAGGATCACGGCGAATTCGTCCCCCCCCACCCGGGCCACCACATCCGAGGACCGGAAGGGTCCCTTTAGTATCCCGGCCACCTGTATTAGCAGTTCGTCCCCTTTTTTGTGGCCGAAGGTGTCGTTAATCATTTTAAGTCCGTCCACGTCGCAGCAGATTATGGTTACCGGAGAAAGCCGCCCCCCCTTGAGGCGGGACATTTCCTCCTCGAAATAGGTGCGGTTGTAAAGTCCGGTCATAACGTCATGCATGCTCAGGTACTTTAGCCTGTCCTCGGTCCGGCAGCGTTCGGTGATGTCCCTGACCACCCCCATAAATCCGGTCTGCCTGCCGCTGCTGTCACTGCACAGGGATATGGAAACCTCCAGGGTCCGCCTGGCCCCGTCCCCGCCTTTAATTTCCAGGCTGAAGCCCTTTTCCGGCCTGCCGCTGCTATAAACCCGGCTGTAGACCTGGTAGACGCTTTCAGCCTGATCACTTTCCATGTAATCACGGTAATTGAGACCTATAAGCCGGGCCTTGTCCGGCGCTCCAAAAATACCGGCCAGGGCCCCGTTGCAGTATTTGAGGCTGCCGGCCAGATCCACTTCGTAGAAGCCGTCCTCCAGATTTTCCAGCAGCGGATGGTATTTTTCCCCGGCTTCCGGCAAATCCCCCGGAGACTTTTCCCCCTGGGCGGACTCCGCCGTCCCGCCGGACTGATGGCCTGGGCAGGCCGAATGGCTCAAGACCACAATGGCTCCGGCCGGTTTACCCTTAATCACCAGGGGCGAGACCTTGCCCGTAAAATGCCGGTCCTTTCCCCCGCCAAGGCAATAATCAACGGGGCAGTCGTCCCCGCAGCGGCCTTCGGGGTCCCCGAAGAGGTGAAAGCATTTTATATTTTTTATTTCTTCACCTGCCAACCCTTGGGCAAACTGATCCTTATAGTTCATCAGGAACAGATTTTTGTCAAGGTCCCTGACAAATACAAGGTCCTTCAGGCAGGCCAGAATACTCTCGGTTAAACCCCGGCTGGCCAATGGCTCCACTACCTTTTAGAAAATCTGGCTCTAAATGGCTAACCATTCTTACTTAGACAATGGAGGCAAATTTCCTTCAAGGCAATGGTGTTTATTTTCTCCATATTAAGCCCAATTTCGGATATTTTTTTCTAATGTCCCGATCAGGAAGGAAAATCAAAGAGCCCCAGCGAAAAATTGGAAGTAGCCAATCTGATAAATCGGAGGAATGTCCAGTGGCCGATGGTATCGAATACCTCAACCCCATCTTTGTGGATGCCCACAACCTGCCCGACGCCTGGTTTCAGCTGCAAAAAAAACTCTGGGAAATAGATGCTTATGAGTACCCCGTGGAATGGGGGAGCTATCCCGGCCAGATCAGAAGGGAGTTTGATTTTGCCTGCTGCCGGATCAGGCACCCGGGCTTAAGGCCGCTGTGCGACGAGATCCCGCCGGGGCTCTCCATTGCCCCGCCCACCACCATCGACAGGATTGAGGAGTATTTTCAGACCTATATACTGAGCCCGGGGAAAGAGGATAACCAGAAATACACCTATGGTGAGCGCATTTGCTTACAGGTGGACCACGTGATCAGCAATTTTAAGGAGCACGGCTTCGGCCACGTCAAGTCCTGCATTGAGATTGCCCGGCCTGAGGACCTGGTGGACGGCAAATCCCAGCCCTGTCTCCGGCTCATTGACATAAAGATTAGAAAGGACAGGATTGCCAACGTCTACCGGCTGCATTTCATTGTTTACTTCAGGGTCTGGGATCTTTGGGGGGGGTTTCCGGAGAATCTGGGCGGGCTGCAGCTGTTCAAAGAGTGGCTGGTGGGGCAAATAGGACCCAATCCCAGGGACGGGCTGCCCCTTGAAGACGGGGAGATGATCGTCATGTCCAAGAGCCTCAACGTACGGGAGCATATGTTTGAACTGTCCAGGTCCAGGGTCTACCAGGGCCGGTAGTATAAAAAAAGCCGCCCGCCAGGGTGGCTTTTTTTTACCATTTCCAGGCGCCCTCAGGGTCCCACCTGACGGGCAGGGGCTTTCTCAGGCCGACCCGTTCAAGCAGTAAACTGCTGAAACTCCTGTACCTCTGTACAAAATACTCTTTTTCCTTTTCTGGCGGATACGGGCTGAACTGCATTTGCCTCGCCTCTTGGAGAGTCACTGCCCCCAACTGGCCTGTGATGGGCTGGGCGGGGTTTTGTTTGTTGTGGTAATCAACGTAGGGAGGCGGGTAGTAGATCTTTTTCTGGATGTCGATATAGACGATGGCGTGATCAGGAGCCTTTATCTTGACTGTGTAAAATGAGCCGAAAGCCATAACAAAAATGATCAGTCCAACTAAGATGGCGATAATGTCTTTTTTGAGGGTCATACGCAGTCACCCTTTTGATGTGGTTGAACTATGGAAGAAATATATGCTTTTTTCGACAGTTATATTATAACTGCCATGAGCGGCTTTTGACAACTGAGTATGTGTGGCAATGTTTCTATCCCTGGTCATGCTGTTCACCGCCGCCCTGGGGGTGGGCGGGTTGCTGTTGGCCGCTCCGGGGCGGAGGGGGCCGAAAAAAGCAAATGCACCGCCGGACAGAGGCCATCCGGGCGGATCTTGACCTTTGGTCCCCTGTGGCCACCGGGTTTGCCGGTGGAAACTAGAGGCGGTTTCTGTATTTGGTCAATTCTACTATATTCAGGGCCTCGGCGGTTAGTTTGTCGGCGTTGTCGATGGGATTGAGCAGCAGTTCTTCAAAGAGGGGGTCCTTCACTTTCTGCATCTGGGCGAACCCCTTGGCTACGGTCAGTTGGTTGCGGATATCTTCAAGGATGATTTGCAGTTCATGCAAAAGGATCACACCTCCCCGCAGAATTAAATACTACCTTATCGGATGATTTGACAATAATTAACTTTTTCCTGCATCATAACGTCTAAAAAATACAACATAAAACGATTTTTTTCGACTCTGCCGAAAAGCCTCCAGGGGCTTTTTATTTTATCACCTACAATTTTAGTCAGGTAAAATAAAAATACTAAATTAACCGGAAAATACATGCTTATGTCCGGGATGCCCATCAATACGCAGATAATTCTTCTGGCATTATAAAACTACAAAATATGGGCATAATTAGTGGTAAAACCATAAAACTGCGAGGCCGGCACAGAGTGAAAAGGGTTTTACCAGTATTGCTGTTGTTATTTTTGGTTATAGGTTCATATTTGGCTTTTCATTACCTGCCCGGGGCGGTGCTGAATCATCTGGCCGGCCGGGCGGCACAGGAGATAAATCTGGACAGCCTGGTTTCTGACTGTATAGACCAGCTGGAGTCCGGGGGGGCCGAGGAGATGGCGGGGGTCCATCCCGAAGGGGCGGACGGCCCCCCGGCCGCAACGGAGAATAAGGATAACCCCAATCCGCCCGGAAACAGCGGTCCCGGCCCTGGGGCTAAAACTCCCGGGGCCGCAGTTTCCCCGGGCAAGACCCCCGGTCCCCGGGGCGGCGTGCTGCTTGCTTCCCGGGAGGACGCCCTGGGGTTGCTGCTTTCCAGATTTTCCACGGCGGAAATAGGTGCTTTTATAGCCATGGCCCAGGATGGGCTAAACCCATCTGAGTGGAAGGAAATAGTTTCCGAGGTGAGGTCCCGCCTCTCTCCAGAGGAATATAAGGCCCTGGAGCATTTTGTCTTGAAGGAGATCCAGAGCCGGCAGATCTCGGCCCTGGAAACCGGGAGCCCCGCCGGGATTAGGGAGGCCGGGCGATCCGGACAGGCCGCCGGCGGAGAGTATGCCCAGAACCTGTCCCGGGAGGGGTTTGAAGACCTGGAGG
>Ga0209347_1006559_pt1 | contig 10230 bp, 4 predicted proteins | sample AutmiccommuBRH23_FD_187382 | JGI IMG/M metagenome (GOLD analysis project Ga0209347, IMG submission 187382) | Deep subsurface microbial communities from Mt. Terri, Switzerland - Autotrophic microbial communities BRH/23 (SPAdes) (version 2) | ecosystem: Environmental > Aquatic > Deep subsurface >... | reverse complement strand
ATGGCAAAGAAAAAAGTTTCAAGATCAAGGCGTCGCAAATCCAGAGTCATGTAGCGTACTTGTTCGTACGTGAAATGACGAGGGATGCAGCGCAACGCAGATATTGGACTTTTTACGAAGCCATCAAGGTTATTCACCCCAGAACCGCCACCATTTCTTGCGTGTTTCACGCGCTTCCTGTCCTTGCTCCGACCCCTTATCAAGTTCTTTTTGCACTTGTTCGGATTTTTTAGCCTTCTGTTTTTCCAACCCTTTCACTTCATCACCCTGCTTCTTTAACTTCATCTCTTTTTCAGTTTTAACCTTTTCCCCTTTTTCTCTTTCTTCTTCCACATCGTTGCGGATGCTTTCTTTGGCTTCCATTGCCGAATTATGCGCTTTCTTTTGTTCGACAGAAGGTTTTCCTTTTCCGGCCCAGTCCGGCTTTTCCGCAAGAGCGGGTGAGGAGACAAGAAAAATGGCCAGAAAAAAGAATATCAACGTTGTTTTCATTTTCGATACACCTCTTTTATTTGGGTTTAGAGTAAATCAACAACCATTGTGGTTATGCAGACAAGCATATCATAGAAAAACGGAAATGAAACGGAGCAGCTTTATCATGCCCGGACTGCCCGTTAACACACGGCCCCTTTCGGGTTTGACATTTATCAGAAAGTCCTCCCATTCCGGCAGAGGTTCACCTGCGGGAATGCGGAGCATAAACCGGACCTCCACCTGTTTTTCCGATTCAATATCTTTAATCGTATAAATGATTGTTTTGCCGAATCCGCGACGTTGCAGCGGCCGGTCTGTGATCCCGAAGGTTCGAGCCCTGACCGGCTTTATAATATTATGAAGCATCTCCGTTTTAAAACAGATTTCCACCGACTGCAAATTTCTTCCGGTATTTCCAACATCCATCGAACAAATAACCGTCCGGGCGCCATCGGGATTGGGAACCGCAAGCATCTCCGTATTGTAGAAGATTTCATACTCCGGGGTGTGAAATACAGAGGCGCCACCCACGGCGAGGAGAAGCAGCGCAAACAGAATAAATGCCCAGCGCGCCCTGAAATGCATGTCAATCCTTTACCCCGGTAGATTCGTTTAATAACCGCATTTTCATGAGGTTCAATCTGTTCAGGCGTAAGATTCTGGAGGAGTCATTGACGTTCCGGCTGTGCAGCGACTGAAAAGCTGTATCAAGAAAAAAAATACCGCGGCCAGCGTCCGCACCAGCCGAGGGGATTGTTGGCCCCACGGCAGTTCATGTACTTTTTCTCGCTGCAACTGTCATCTTATTCCCGCCACTTGCTGAATAATATATATCAATTCTTCCATACCCATTTTACCATTGCCGCTTACATCTGCTCCGGATGCCGGGTAATTCGCCCGGATGCCGGCGGGGTTCAGACCGGCGACAACTTTCATGGCCAGCACGGCATCGGCCAGATCGACAGACCCGTCGCCCTTCACATCTCCCTTAACGAGCATCTGAACACCGCGAACGGGCCAGACATAAAATGTATTGGCCTTGTAAAAGCCTGAGGCGGCGCCATCATGCATGCCGATTGCCCAGGCGTTCATCTCGTTGAAGGCATAAGTGCTGGAGGTCCAATAACGCTGGGGCTGAACATTGATGAACCATCCCGGGGTGTTGAGCCACCAGGAAGCGCCATTGGACTGGTCCCTGTTGACCATGCTCCCCAGTTCATTCAGGTTCGGCAGACGCCAGTCGTTATGGTTGAGGTAATTGGTTTGATTGAGGGATGCCACATAATCGAGCGCCTGCTGCCAGGTTTTCATTCCGATGGTCGGACTGCCGTCCTTATATACATCGGCCGGATTGCCGTCCTTGGTCCAGACAAGTCCCGTCAGATGATCGGTCACTGTCTGGTCGTTGTTTTCGGTGAAGCGGGGATTGGGCCAGACCACCCCCTTGCGCAAGGCGCCATCGTCACCGTCGGCATAGCTGGTGCTCTGTCCGGTCGCCGGCAGGACATCCCCCCCGGTGCCGCATGCATCGCGCACCGGCCAGACAAAACCCGAATTGCCTTTGCTGTAGGGCTGCACATCGCTCTCCACCAAGAACAGAACCCAAGCATCGCCCGTATAGCCGCCATGTGTAGTTGAAGACCAGTAATAATCGGTCTTGATATTGGTGAAGGACTGCCCATTCAACCAGTCGGCCAGCCTCGGCTCACCTGCGTTGACGAGACTCTTCAGTTCATTGATGTTCGGCAAGCGCCAGTCATTGTGCCCCAAGTAGTTGGCGGCGTTAAGGTTTGCCACGGAAGCGAGCGCCTCCTGCCATCTGCCGGGATTGGACAGGGGATTGCCGTCTTTGGTCCAGACAAGACCGGTCAACTGGTCCGTTACGGTCTGGTCGGCGCTGTCGGAAAGGCTGTTATCGATAAAGCGCGGTGACGGCCATGCGGTTCCTTTGAGGGTATCGCCATCCTGGCCAGTGCCGCTGCAGGGAATGGCCGCGCCGGATGCGTCATGGCAGGCGGTCTGGCCGGTGGCGGCGGGGATATAGGGTCTGTAGGGGCTGACGGCAAACGTGGCGACAAGATCATGGTGAGCCGAGACATTGCTGATGGTGTATTGGTTGCAGAATACGGATGACAGGCTGTCCGCCAGGTTGTCGGTGAAAGCCGCCAGGTGGTGGCCGGGTGCGGGTATGATGGTGCAGATGACGTCACTTCCCGCAGGGGCCGACGAATCGCAGTAAATGGCGCCATTACCTACAACCGAAGTGCTGATGGTGTAGTTTTCGGCTGTCCCGCTCAATGCAACATCGACAATCGGATTGACGGAATCATTGGAAACGATCCGGAGGGAAGTCCGTTTCTCTCCCGGCGATGCGGGGGCAAAAACGACGGATACCGTGCAATTGCAATCCGTCCTGATAACCGGCGCGGTCCCGCAGGTTCCGTCGGTTCCATCGCCCGCGTCCAGGGTAAACATCCCGGTGTCGCCGTCGGCGAGGGTGATGCCGCTGATCACCAGGTCAGCGGTGCCGCTGTTGCCGATAGTGAAAGTTTGGCTCTCGGATGCGCCGCCCGTGGGAATACTCCCGAATTCCTTTCCGTCAGGAGAAACGGAAATCACCTGTCCGCCGCAAACCGGCCATACGTTCAAGCTGTAACCTTTTTTGGGCAGGCTCCCGACGGTGCCGTTGCGCAAACCAACAACCCATGCCTCTTCCGGGCTGCCATCGTAAGTCGTTGATGTCCAATAGCCATACTCATCGGATGGAGCGATGACAAACCCCTGGCCGTTAAGCCAGGAAATCGAATCCGCCTCGCCGCAGTTGCTCAGACTTACCAGCTCTTCACGGTTGGGGAGACGCCAGTCTCCGTGACCCAGATGGTTGGCATTGTTGAGCGTTTTGATGTAATCGAGCGCTTGCTGCCAGTTCTTTAATTCGGCGGGATTGCCGTCTTTTCTCCAGATCAGGCCGGTCAGATTATCCGTCATTGTCCGGTCGGCCGGGTCGTCGATGCTGTTATCGGAAAAACGGGGGTTCGGCCAGGCGGCCCCGGTCCGTGTTTCCCCGTCCTCGCCGGTTCCGTCGCACTCTCTTTCCGCGCCTGTCTCGTCATAACATCTCGTCTGACCTGTTCCGGGCAGGATCAACGTCTCCGACTGTCCGCCGCGTACCGGCCAGGTATAATAATTGAAATTCGTCTTGTTCTCACTGTAGGCAATCTGGCCGAAGCAAGACCCTTCCCACGCTTTGTTCGTGGCGTCGGCAAAGGTGCTCGACGACCAATAGAATCCACCGATCTTCCCCTCCACATGCCTCCCGATATTCACAAATCCCTGGGCAGTGAGCCAATCCTTGGCATCATCCGTATGGTTGATGTCATGCAGGCTTGCGAATTCGTTCCGGTTGGGCAGACGCCAGTCGCTGTGACCCAGATAGTTTTCCTCGTTCAACTTTTTTAAGTAATCGAGGGCGTGCTGCCAGGTGACCACCCCGTCGTTGGCATCCTGAGGAGTTCCTTTATCCTGATCGTATCCCGGATCGCGGGTTTTCATCAGGTTGCCGTCCTTGGTCCAGATCAGTCCGGTCAGATGATCCGTCAGGGTCCAGTCGTCGGGGTCCGCGATGCTGTTATCCGTAAAACGGATGGAAGGCCGGGTTTTTCCAGCCTGGATGTCCCCGTCCTGACCGGTGCCGGCGCAGTTTATAAGATCACCATCGGCATTGTAACAGGTGGTCTGACCGGTTTGCGGGAGCTCGATGGTGGATGCGAATGCTTCGGCTCCGCCCGGCCAGCCGGCGTAAAGCGAGCTGTACGCACAGCATATTGCGGCCAACGACAGGATCACTATCGACAATCGTTTCAAAATGGTCGTTCCTTATTCGATTTAGCGGTTTATCATCTATTTGATGTGGGAGAGTATTCGAATCCGAGCCGAAGCATTCCGTATTTCGGAAAGAACCGAGAAATGAGCGGCATTTTTACATAGGCGTGCTTTGCGGGGCATGAGATGATCTAAAAGAAGAACAAAAAATTGTCTACAAAAAAAACACTATGACTTTATACGAAATATGAACCAACGAAGGCTTCGAGCCAAGTCCATGACCTTTCCGCTGACCAGGACAAAGACGCCCGGCCCCCAAAAAGGGGTCGGGCGTTTTGGTTTATGCGGCGTTTGGGATGCTGTTGTTTTGGTAAATCGAGGGACTCTGAAGTCTTCAAGGGATGAGTTTAACTTCGTTACCCATAACGGTTTCTATCCGAAAGGCTTTCGTCTCTCGACACCATAAAGCAGGCTTTTAGCCGCGAATTTAATGCCCTTTTAACTGCTGCTCCATCAGAATATGGATGTAGTCGTAATCGTAAATCTTTTCCGGAAACAGGATATGGCGTTCCTTGAACTGCTGCCTGCTCCAGTTTCCGTCGTCATATCTCGTCCGCAGGTCGTCGAAAGCCGTAGCTGAAACGATATAGGAATCGAGGGACACTCCCGTCAGCCCGGTGCGGTCGCTCATGGCCCGGGCGAGCGCGGGTAGCGATTCGTGCAGCCGGGCCTTGTCATCATGCTGATACGCTTCGGCGTGCAGCATCCCATGGGGTTCGACAAATACGATCCGCTGGGCATCGGCCTTCTTTACCCACAGGATGAAATCGGGATAGAAGCCGCGCGTCTCGAAGAAGCCGATCCCCTTGCCGCGACTCAGGTTTCTTAAAAGATACACTTCCGTCTCCGCCAGGGAAATGTCCTTCTCCGCGCGGCAGTACGCCCGTAAATCCTCCACAAACCGACGTTCGCTGTTCTTCAGGCCGGGCGGGTCGCTGCGGACCTTGTCCCCTCGTTCGATCAGCAGGGGCTGATAGAGATGACGGTCGAAATGGACGGTGGGAAGATCGCGCAGGTCCTGCTTGTAGATGCCATCGCCTTCGTCGATGAGTTTCCGGATAGCGGCGATCAGTTGCGATTCGCCCTTGGCCACTTTGACCGTGTAATTCTGGAAGTTGGCGTCGTCCCGATCAAGCGTCTTGTAGATCATGTGCTCCGAATCCCATCGTTCCTGCTGGATCCGGTAAAATTTGTCGACATACTTCCGGAGAATGGTCAGGGCCGCTTCGTTGAGCAGGCCAACACCTGCGAATGTATCGGGATTGACGATCGCGTCGTCGGCAACAAGGCTGTAGAGCCGCCCGGGTTCGGTCCTCGATAAAATCGCCCGTGGCGCGTCCGGACGGATCACCAGGTTTCGCAGTCCTTTCCGTTCTTTGTATTCGAGCAAGTCGAGGTAAATCTTCTCCCAGTCCACAAGCGCAAGGCGCTCCTCGGGGATAGACCGTTCACGACCCGCCGTCGCCGCCGTGGCCGTCATCCCTTTAACGCCGCTCTCCAGCGTCTGGACCTTCAGGGACATATCGACCCGCACGCGAATGCCGGGATCAATATCAAGGAGAATATCGGTTTCATCGGCGAAACAGCGATCCTCCGGAACACGCGGTACGACAAGACCCTGATCCAGAAAGGCGTCACACGCCCGGATCGGTAAGGCCAGCTCTACGTCGCCTTGTGTTTCGATGCCTTCCTTCTCCAAATACTCCCGGAATTGCGACATGTAATTTGCCCGGACGGCAAAGATGTTGAGCGTTTCCAACAGCGCGGCATGCTCCGGGTGGCTGCCGTCCAGGGCCGAGCTTCGCTTCAGCGTGAAGTCCTTGCCCCGCAACCGCACGCCACGGCCGAAAAGCTGGATGATCGCGGAACCCTCCTTGCGGCCGATGTTGAGCAGACCCATGTTCGACACCCGCCAGGAGTTCCATCCTTCCATGAATTTTTTCGCGCCGATCAGTATCTCGATGCTTGTGTCCGGTTCATTGATTCCCTCGAACAACGAATCCGTAATGGCGTCTTCTTCGAGAACGATGCCGGAATCGTCAGCCTCGACAATCTTCTTGAACGCGCTGGTGTCGCCAATGTAGATCAGGCCGAAATAATCGTCGGCGCCGCCGGCCTTGAGGCCAAGCTCTCCCGCACGGCCTCTCAAGTCGCACAAGTGAAGACCGCTTCCCTTCGGCGTATGGAGCACCTTTGCCAGGATTTCCCGGTATGTGGCGTCGGCATCCGGGCTGGCCGCGCGGAGGTATTTAAACTTATCCGCGAAGATGTCGCGCCCGTCGGAATCGACCAGCCCTGTCCCGCCGTTGAGCAACCCGCGGATCGCCTTTACCGCCCAACCCTGTTTATTCTCCAGCAAGTGGTGAAGAAATCGGGCCACCGTCAGCACGTCGCTGCGTTTTTCCCTGTCCTGGGTGTAGACCGCATTCACGCTGCTCCCGACAAATACCCAGAGCGGCTTCTCCAGATTGTAAGGACGCAGCGCGTCTTCCTGTTCCTCGAATATCCGCTGCTGTTCATAGAATGACAACAGGTTGCCCATGAGCAGCGTCTCGGTCTTGTCCTCGGTCGTTTCTTCCTTCAGATTCAGGATGCGGAAATCCTTGCCATACCCGTCGCCATGGAAATAGCGGTAGGAATAATCGAATACGATGGCCCGGCCATACTCGGTCGTCAGCTCATCGTTGCGGGATGCCGTCAGGGCCTGGCCGAACGTCGCGCTGTACTCGAACGTGAATCCCGTCCGGCCCAACGCATCGCGAAAGCTCCGCCATGCTTCGCCGCCAGAGCCTTTGTGGCCTTCGTCCACGAAGATAAGGTTGTTCCCCTCGAATGCCTCGACCGGAACACTTTGGCCGCCGCCGCGTTTTTCCTCGACCAGTTTCGTGATCTCAATGACACGGACGGCATCCCGACCGCCCACCCATAGCCCGCTTTCGTTCAAATCGAATCGGCGGCACGGGATGTTCGATGCGATCATCTCCTCGATGTGTTGATCGCTCAACCCCTCGTTCGGCGTGATCAGCAGGATGTTGTCCAGCGGCAGGTCATTGTAATGCAGGAATTGCCGGTAGTTCAGATGCATGATCAGCGTCTTGCCGCTGCCGGTCGCCATCCAGAAGGCCAGCTTCTTCAGGTCCGGCTCCGTGAACTTGGCCGTCATGGGACCGGCGACCGTGGCGTTCCGCTTGTCGACAAATCCGTTTAGCAGCCGCAACAGCTTGCCGCGCGAATTGAAGCAGGCGTCCAGGAAGATCTCCGCGTAGAGCACCGCCAGATACTGAAAATACCGGAGCGTGATCGGCGCGGGTCTGCGGGCGTTCATGGCCTGGAGGTGCTCCCGGATGTTGTCGTCATAGCGGGCCAGGTTTTTTGGCAGCACCTTCACCTTATCGCCCCGGGCGATGAGCCGGTGATACACATAACTTCGCCCGGCTGCATCGAACCCTTCCGCGGCCTCGCTCATGTCCGCCAGCAGGTCCCGGTTATTCCCGTAGCCGAAAAGTCCGTTCAACCAGGCCAGCAGGATCAATTGCTGTTCCAGTTTCACATACTCCGGCCTGCCGTTGCTTGTCCGGGCCATCGGTTACGCCTCCACCGTCGAAAACATCCGGGCCTTGAACACCGGCTCAAGCGCCCTGGCGCCGGCAATAAAGGAATCGCCGTTGACAAACACTTCGTCCGCGCCCTCCGTCATTGCCTGATCGGCGACGAACTTCTTGTCCCGTTCAAGATCCTCCTTCCGCCAGCCATCGGTGTCGCGCCAGACCACGGCAACCTGCCGGTGATCGATCCGGCCGCGATACACGAGGTATTGCCGCCCGTCATCGGAATAGACCTTGCGCGTGGCGACATGCAGACCCAGCAGGTAATTGAAGGTTTCCGGGATGTCCACCACCTTGTCGACCGACTCGCCGCTTTTGGCCACGGTCAGCTTGTAGCTGAACGGTCTTGCCAGCTTCTCGACATTCAGCAGCGTCTCGCTCCCGCGCGACTCCCACTTGAGCATGTACTTCAGCAGGTAGTCACTGAACTTCAGCGTTTGCTGACCCGAGGTCTCGTCGAACTCGATATTGTTCAGGGCGTCCTCGTAGCTTTCGAGGCGCATGTACTTGATGATCCGTGGGCTGCGCCGGGCTTCCTCGGGTGTGGCCATGCGCCTGGGCTTTCCGTCTTTCCACTCCGGAGTAAACGTTACTTTTTTGATGCGGGGGAGCAGGATGGTGTCGAAATACTGCCCCATTTCTATGAGGATGAATCTGCGAGATTCAGGAAGCATATGTAACGCCGCATGCGCCGTCGAGCCTGATCCGCCGAAATAATCTAAAATCCAATCACCTGGCTTAGTATTCCAAGAGATGACACGTGACAATAACTCAACGTTCTTCTCGGTAGGAAAATCAGTAAAGGTGCCAGCGGCTGATACGTCCAGCCAATTATCGCTAACGAGACGATGCCCTTGGGGGGGGACAAAGTATTGCACAACACCTTCATCATTCCGCCGGACGAAATCGAGATCAGTACCAGCCTGTAGGTTCTCAACATACCATTCATCCAATGATTTGTTGGCTACCTCTTTATGTAGAAAATTCTCATAGTTAACAGCAGCATTTCTTGCGCGTGTCTCTTCCCATCTCCATTGCCCAGTTTCGGGATTTTGCCCAAAAAATTCGTATCTCATTGTCGGACGATCAACACCACGCCAGAAAGTGTCCCATTTGCCTGGCTTTTCGACTTGATGGGCTTGGCGCAAATGAGGAATGCGGACACCTTGGGTGCGTGCATATACGTGGATTAAATCGTGTCCTCCAGTTAATCGCGCAATGTCGGAAAACTGGGCCTGGACGTTCTTGACGCCACGGCGCACAACAACAGAGTTCTTCCGCTCCGGAAAGACTTTATCGAGAAGTAAACGGCTACGTGCTTCTTCTTCATCGCCAATTTGCATAAAAAATAGCCCGTCCATCGTGAGTAGCGATCTTGACACGAGGGCACGGTCAATCAGCATTGATGCCCAACTCGATCCTTGATATCCATCCTTATACAAGAAGTCATCTGAGCCGGTGTTGTATGGCGGATCGATATAGAAACATTTGATTTTCTCACGATATTTTTCAAGGAGCAGGCTGAGAGCTTGAAAATTCTCGCTGTGGATCAACAGGCCATCAGTAAGAGCATCCAAATTTGTGAAGTTCGCCATAAGACGATCCACAAAGTTAGCGGTAAAGTGCTTGGTATCAAGAACAAGCGTTGGATGGGATTTAATTAATGCGATCCGCTTTTCCTTCTTGTTCATGCCGCTCGTTAAGAGTTCTTTCTTTTCCTCGTCGATGTGGAAAAGCTCCTTCCACTCGGCCCACTGAGCATCGCAGGCGGCGATTTCGGGGTAAAAGCGTTCATCGATGTTTCCGACCGTAATGCAATAATGTGCCTCGGTGATGAATTTCCGTTTTTCCCAGAGCATCTTCTGGAATGACTCAATCTGATCGAGGAAATCGATGATCCGGCCGCCGACGGTCTTGATTACCCGCAGGGATTGAAACCAGCCCTCGGCCCGGTCCTCGCCGGCGGTCTCCATTTCGTCCAGATTCAGCACTTCGTTTTTCAGATAGAAATCGAGCTCGCGGGAGAGGAACGCCTTCAGGTCCTTGTGGATGAAAAAATCGGAGGCATTCCGCCGCGTATACTGCCGCAGGTGGTGTTCCAAGTAGCTGACCGGTTGGCCGTCGCTGTTTTTGCGCCGCTCGGCCATGATGGCGAGGTGCGGCTTGTTCTCCTTATTAATATGCCTGGAGATCGCGGCCACTGCCTCGGCGATGATCTTGTCTTGTTGGTTCTTCACCCCAAAGGTGACAGCCTCCTGGCCGGTAAGCG
>Ga0209347_1006558_pt1 | contig 10233 bp, 9 predicted proteins | sample AutmiccommuBRH23_FD_187382 | JGI IMG/M metagenome (GOLD analysis project Ga0209347, IMG submission 187382) | Deep subsurface microbial communities from Mt. Terri, Switzerland - Autotrophic microbial communities BRH/23 (SPAdes) (version 2) | ecosystem: Environmental > Aquatic > Deep subsurface >... | reverse complement strand
GCGAGGCGGTCGAAGCGATACGTTGAACTGCCCCCCGAGTTGCCGACCGAAATCAGTGGGAAAGTAGGCTCGGACGGGAACTTCCGCCGTTAAAAGGAAGGGGATATCGGATTATTAATAAAATGATCCCGTATCTTGCCAAGCGAGCGGCTAATGCCGTTAATTTGAGTGGTACCGCGGAGTATAAACCCTTCGTCTCATTTAGGGACGAAGGGTTTTATGTTTTTAAGCTGAAAACCAATTAGTAAATTAGGCGTGGCTGTCGCGCAAATTTTCTTTAAACATCGGTTTGGAAGGGGGTGGTGTTGATGGAGTTGGACCTAGGTGACCTGCCGTTACTTAAATTCTTATTTGTAAAAAAATACTTTTCGAGGAGGATAAAAAATGCGCAAGCTCTATATATTCGATACCACCCTCAGAGACGGGGAACAGTCCCTTGGTATAACCCTGAACGTCAGGGAAAAGCTGGATATTGCCAGACAGCTGGTTAAGTTTGGTGTTGATGTAATCGAAGCCGGTTTCCCGGCTTCCTCGCCCGGTGACATGGAGGCGGTGCGCACCATTGCCGGGGAAATAAAGGGAGCGATAATATGTGGCCTTACCCGGGCTGTTGAGCGGGATATCGACCATTGCGCCGAGGCGCTCAAGGCAGCCGAGGCGCCCAGGATACACACCGGGATTGCCGTATCACCCGTACACATGGCAAAAAAATTACGCTTATCTCCGGAACAGGTGGTTGAGGCGGCAATGGCCGCTGTTAAACACGCTAAAAAATATGTACATGACGTGGAATTTTATGCTGAGGACTCTTTTCGCAGCGACCCTGTTTTCCTGGTTCGGGTGTTGGAAAAGGTAATTGATGCCGGGGCCACGGTGGTGAACATCCCCGACACGGTGGGCTATGCCACCCCTTGGGAATACGGGGATCTCATCTCCCACGTGATGCATAATGTCAGTAATATCCACAGGGCGGTGGTGAGCATCCACTGTCATAACGACCTGGGGATGGCTACCGCCAATTCACTAGCCGGAATCAAGGCCGGTGCCGGGCAGGTGGAGGGTACTATAAACGGGATCGGGGAGCGGGCAGGCAACACTTCCTTGGAAGAGGTTGTCATGGCCATCTATACCCAGCGCGAACGATACGCTGTTGACCCGGGAGTTAATACCAGGGAAATCGCGGCTACCAGCCGGTTGGTGGCGCGCATTACCGGCGTTCCCGTGCCCAGCCATAAAGCAATTGTGGGGGCCAACGCTTTCATGCACGCTTCGGGTATTCACCAGGACGGGGTGCTTAAGGAAAGAGATACTTATGAAATTATTGACCCCGAGGTAGTTGGTACTCCTAAAAACAGAATTGTATTAAGCGCCCGTTCGGGACGGCATGCCTTAAGGCACAGACTGGTTGAATTGGGGTACCCTTTGGAGATTATGGATATAGAAATACTTTACCAAAGGTTTCTGCAGCTTGCGGATCAGAAAGGCGAAGTATATGACGATGACTTGCATGCCTTGATGGGGCAAAACGGAGCCAATGGCACTGGTATTAGTTTAAAAAACCTATCGGTAACTATCACCGGAGCTGCAACGGCCACTGCTACCGTTACGCTTGAGCTCGACGGCAATACGGTTACCGACGCTGCTTGTGGGAACGGACCGGTGGATGCGGTGTTTAAAGCCATAGACCGGCTTATGGGATGGACAGTAAAACTGGAGGATTACACATTAAAATCGGTCAGCCGGGGCAGTGAGGCTTTGGGGAACGCCACTGTCAAAGTGCGCAGCGGGGATGACATAGCAGTGGTGGGTAGAGGAGTTAGCACCGATGTGATTGAAGCCAGTGCCAAGGCATATGTTAACGCGCTGGCCAAGGTCAAGGGTATCACAACCGGTCGTTAAACCCCCGTAGAGATTGACCATTCGTCATTCCGTCCCCATCCCCAATACACACCCATTTTGAAAATTTAGAATGCCTGGCAGGGAAGATGCGGCGGTTTACTGCCGTTCGTTATTAAGGCCAGTGGGGGCGGACGACCAGTTCCGCCCCCACTTGTAAGAAATGCTGAATATTACATAAAAATATCGGCAGCCGTTCAGGGCTGCCTTGTAGCAAAAATAATTTTATTATTTGCCGGTCTTTCTCTTGCCATATGTGTTATTCGGCCAGGGCCACCACCATGGACCATAGTACCCTTCACCCGGCCCTGGTCCGTAACCTGGTCCTGGTCCGTAACCCGGTCCTGGTCCATAACCCGGCCCTGGTCCATAACCTGGTCCGTAACCGGGGCCGGTACCGTATCCGGGTCCAGGGCCATATCCGGGACTTTGCCCTTTATTCGTTTCCTGACTTGTGCCTTCTACGTTTAAATCTCTAAAGAAACCACCGAAAAAGGGCCACCCGGGTCTTCTGCCGGATGGGCTTTTATTCTTTTTAGGGGGACTTCCAATTTGGGGTTTTTTACCAGGGGCGCCGCCTTTGGGAGACTTCGAAGGTAAGCCACCTTTCGGACCTTTTGCAGGCCCTCCGGGAGGATTCCCAATACCATATCCCATGCCTTAATCCCTCCTGTTTTTATATACAATATATAAATGCCCGGTGTAAATTGTTACAAATTACCATTGTGAAATTGCTTTTGGCTTGGCTGAAACGCTAACATTTTGTAATTTAATTGAATAACTTGTAAGTGTAAAGCCTAAAAATAGCAAGACTCAATACATTAAGGATTTTGTCTTCCTGGCAAAGCGTCGCCCGTTGCTTCATCTTAACGACTTGAGCTGTGAAGATGGGGCCAACCGGGTAGCTTGGCTCGAGGCAAACACTAAAAGGGGAGGTAATCATATGGCTTATGGAGCCGGCGGCAGTTCCGCCTACATTCTCTTCCTGATTCTGATTTTACTGGTGTTCGGGATGGGCATCTGGGGCTACGGAGCATACGAAGCAAGTTAGTAGTAATTGGAAGATAACAGAAAGTAATGAAATTTATTTTTCTTGGTATGCGGCGGTGCATAAGTCTGTTTCTGACTACTTTTCCCGCCGCTTTCCCTTGCTTTACAAAAACCCAAACTAAAAACAAAAATCCGCCTGCACAGGCGGATTTTTGTATTTACAGCGTTCTTTGTACTGATTACAATCGCTTAAAAGATTAAACATATTCTTTACTCCGGAACAGGTAATGAATTATAAATGGTTGGGAAACAATAACCAACAGTATTGCCATATCATGAGTAAGGAGTTGAGTATAAGAGATGGATTTTGAGCGGGCCCGGGAAATTTTTAGTTCAGAACAGCGTATCAAAGTACTTCATAACGGCACACCAATATGGATTGAGAACCTTGACGATGATAACAATTCCGCCACCATTAAACCTCTTAACGGCAAATTTGGTACTTCTCAGGTGCCGGTTATTGACCTGGAGGAAGGTTAAACTCAAAGTGGGCGTGCAAAGAGTTTTACGCGAAGACCATGGGAAATTTCATTTAATCTGCTCATTTTAATAACCGGAAAGGGCCCGCTAAAAAACGATTATAGCGCGCCCTTTCCGTTTTAGGGAATAAATCACGCATGATCCCTCCCCCCTGACACTGACAGGTTAAAGGATAATTAATTATTAAGCCGAATTTTGTTAAACAATTAAATGATCTGGTAACTAAAGGGAGAACCAAATGAATAATGAAGCATTAATATAGAGGAACTGCTGCTGATTGATTAAAAGCTGGTTGCAAACGAAAAGCTTGTCGATGTAGTCATATACAACGCGGCGATGCAAAAGTCCGGGTTTTAGGTTTGGTTAGAATAGTGCCGTTGCACTGTATATTTTGACCGGCTATTATTATGATAAACCCAATGGTGGAATAATAATGACCGACAGCCTAAAAAAGTTTTGGGATAGGGGTTTGGTGTTATCTTCAGATTGCTACAACTTTTAGAATTGTACGCGCTGTTTCGTCATCTTCCGATAACACCTAACCCTGCTGCAGATTATTGCTGGATGGAAAGGGTGTTTTGGTGCAAACTACAGTCCTGCTGTACCGGTTGTATGACGTGGCAGACGAAATAGACCTTGAAGCGGTGGATGAGTTGCTATCAGTGGCTAAAGCCGCCACCCGCCTCAGGTTGTCCCGCATTCCCACCAAGTCTATAGACATAGAAAACCCGCCTGTGAATGTTGAACTGGGCGGGGGGGCCATTGAACTGGCCGGGGTTAACTACAAGGTCGGCTATTTTGCCCGGGTTTACGACCTGGGCGTGGTCAGTGTGATGATGCGCATTTTACTGCCACGGGAAGTGGATTATGAACTGGTGAAGCGCATAGCACTGGATCTGGAAAAAGAAAGCGGTTACGAACGGCACTTCAGCGACCGGCTGGATGAACTGAAAAAGACCCTGGCGCCGGCACTGGTGGGAAAAGAGTCCAAGAAACTGGAAGAAGATTTCACAGTTTTCTTTTTCACCCGCTGGCAGGAAGAATGGGATCCTCTACCGCTGCTGCTGGGCGAGGAGGGCCCCTTTAGCGACTGGGTACGCTGGGATACGCTGCAAAACAAGTTCTCTTACTCACCGGAAGACATGATTATTATTACCTGGGACTCGGCCCTGGTCTTTGACTCCAGCGGCAGCACCGATTTGCCCGATTTACTGGAATTTGCCCTTTCACAGTTGCTGGAATTGCGGTATTACGATGGCTTGCTCTCTGCGGAAATGGAAAAAATGTACCATGAATTGGATTTAGCCGCCCGGGGCCGTGGAATATCACGACTGCGGCACTATCGCCGCATTATGAGCAGGCTGATGGGACTAGTTGCCGAGGTCACCGATATCACCGAACGAATACACAATTCAATTAAAGTTACTGAGGATATATACTATGCACGAATTTATACCGTGGCCCTGACAATGTTCCGTACCAGGGCGTGGATGGACAGTATTCAGCGTAAAGTAGCGGTAATCCAACAGAATTATTCCATGCTCAGCGATGAGATTGTCACTGCCCGTGCCACCTGGCTGGAAGTGGCCATTGTGCTGCTCATTGCCCTGGAAATTGTTCTGGGTTTACTACATTTTTTATAGTAAAAGCGCGGTCCGCAACAAGAATTTTAACGACAGATACCGGGGTGGGTAAATAATACTACGCTGGCCGATAATAGTAGTGAGGAATACTTATGTTAAAAGCGCGGAGAGTTTTGGTCCTGCCCAAACAATTTGGAAAAGGTATGGGTTATGACCTGGTAATTACCAACCAACGGGCATCGGTGCAGGATTACCTGGATGCTCTGAACAAAGCCATGGGTGATTTGCCGCTTAGCCGCAGCCGGAAAAAAGCTGCCCAGTGTGCCGGATGCGATTTGTGCTGCGCTGAACGGGCGCCGCTCACCTGGCCGGATGTCCTGCGCCTGGAAGAGCACTTGGGCCCCGGGGAGAACCTGCAGCGACTGTTGGACAGGGTGGGTCATATTGCGGTGGACGGCCCTGTAGTAGACATTACCCTGCGCCGTGAAGAGGATGGAAGATGTTTTTTCCTGGACCGTAAAAAACGGTTGTGTACCATTTATGCCGCCCGGCCACTGGTCTGCCAGACCTTCATCTGCTGTCCCGTAACCAGCCGGGCTGCCGAGGTGCGCAAATGGGTGGTGAATTTAGGTGAAGACGAATTGGTACGCCACTGGCTGATTCAAGCAATGGACCGGGGATACAAACCCCGGTATCACGAGGGACACCGGCCTAATCCCTGTCTGAATGACTGGCTGCCTAACGCATTTACAGGTAAGGAGCAGTACCGCCAGGTGCTTTTAAAAGACATCTTACCACCGGATTTATGGAAACAAGTTCTTTAACGTACCTTTTTCCTAACCTTGGCGATGTATTTTTCTAACACCAAGACGTATTTTTCGTACTGCTTTTGTAAGTACCCTTTTACATTCACTCCCGGGATGTTAATGACAATAAAACCGACCAGTGCCAGCATTAAAAGCATAATTAAAAACAGTGCCGTTTTCCAACCCTGCCGTCCGGCATCCTCACCGGTTATGCCCTCGGCCGGCGTATCCAGACCCAGCAATACAGGCACGGAGCTGGCCAAAAGCGTTATGCCGCTTTCGGCCTGCCACTTTTCATTGGTATAAGTTCCGGCCTCAATGAGCAACGCAGTGGACAGCAAGTCCTGGTTGTAGTTCCCCCGGGCAATATAAATTTCTTTCAGCAGTTCGGGGTGTTGCTTGTTGCCGAAAGCCAGCAGTCGCTTGGCGAAATCAAGGTTGGCCTCCATTTTGGGGTTTTGCCTGCCCACCACCAACCGCATTTGGGCTACGTTCTTGTCTGATACGATGCGCCGGTAGAATTCGGGGTCGTCCACACCATCCCGGTGCACATCAAAGATGGCTACCGGGTTTTCCTTAAGCAATTGGGCTGCAGTGCGTCGGGACCGGTAGTAGGCATTGGCGTCGTGGGGGTCGTGGGGTGTACGGTCATAAAGAACTTTAACCCGTTCATCTTTCAGTGCATCCCTGAAAGTATTTCCCACCTGGAATATTCCCCCTTTAAAGGGGATAGAGGACGCCCCGTCTGTAGGCAGGTAGGATTCAGCGGTGTGGGTATGGTATACCGCCACCGGTCGCTCGGCCCATTCGCCGGCGGCTGCCGGTACTATTTTCAGACTGTTATAGTATTTTACCAGAGCCAGGTATTCCTTTTCCTTGCCCACCAATTTCACTCTGGCGGTTTTTTCCTGTACGGAAGCGACCCGGTAATGCAGCCCTCCGGCGGTAATAATTTCGTCACCGATAAAAGGCCGGCGCGATGTGATGGTCACCAGCTTACCTTTTTGATCTAGAAAATCATAGTTCCGGCCTGCTATATGGTCGCCATCCCCAGCGGAGGGTTCTGCACAGGGAATATAAAAGCAAAGCAATAAAAACAGGCCCAGGATAATAGCTAATCTGGTTTTGTTCATCACCTAACAACTCCCGAATGATACCCGTTTAAAGAATCTTTCCCTGAACTACCCGGTCATTATTATTCTTTTTATAAAGCCCCCCAATATAATGTTTATATCACGGGCGGTTTTTTTAATGTTTGCATATAAATTATTTTCGGGAGTTGTTGCTGATGAATAAGGAAGTAGTGCCGCCGTGCCCCAGCGGCCGTTACCTCAGGGTTGCGGCAGGTGACACACTGTACCTGATTGCGGTGCGCCTCGGTACCACGGTATCCGAGTTAATCAGGTTGAACCCCGGCGTAAACCCGTTTAACTTACAGCTTGGCCAACTGCTTTGTCTGCCGGAACGGTTTTGTCCCTCCAGGGTTTTCTGGGAAGTGGCACCGGGTGATACGCTTTTTACAATCGCCATGGCTACCGGCAATACAGTGGAAAGGCTGTTAGAACTGAACCCCGGTGTAAATCCCCTGAATCTTCAGGTGGGCCAGCCCATCTGCTTACCCGGTTAGCCAAATTAGGGGGTCGGACCTGTCGTAATTAAATAACTTTTAAATAACCTATACATACCAATACCCCTCCTGCAGAGCTGGAGGGGTATATGGCCATGCCAAAAACCGGGGTGAGAAATTTTGTGATTTCTTAAAACTTTTTATCACCGCCCAGGATGCCGCCCAGGATGTCGCCGCCTAGACCGGCCACACCCTTGTGCTCACCCCGCTGTTGGAATCGTGACGCGGCTATAATCCGGTCAGCCAGACGGGAGAAAGGCAGGCTTTGCAGGTATACTCTGCCGGGGCCTGTCAACCGGGCGATAAACATGCCTTCGCCGCCGAAAAGGGCGTTTTTGAAGCCGCCAACGAACTGGATATCGTAATCAACCGAGGGTTCAAAAGCCACCAGGCAACCCGTATCTACCCGCAGGCTTTCCCGGGGCGCCAGTTCCCTGGCGATAATTGTGCCGCCGGCATGGACAAAGGACATGCCTTTTCCGGTCAGGCGCTGGAGAATGAAACCTTCACCACCAAACAGGCCTGCCCCAAGTTTTTTGGTAAAGGCAATTTCAATTTCTATTCCCCTGGCGGCACAGAGAAAAGAGTCTTTCTGGCACAGAAACTCTCCGCCCAGCGAAGCCAAATCCAGCGGGATAATTTTACCCGGATAAGGGGCGCCGAAGGTAACCCTGGTCTTGCCCCGGCCACTGTTCATAAAGGTGGTGATAAAGAAGCTTTCACCAGTAATCATTCTTTTAAAACCTTTGAACAATCCGCCACCGGTAGATGTTTGCATTTCGATGCCGTCTTCCATAAACATCATGGCGCCGGCTTCGGCGCGTACGCCTTCGCCGGGATCAAGCTCGATTTCCACCGCCTGCATGTCGTCGCCGAAAATCCTGTAATCTATAACATCAGCCATAACTAACACCCCTTTTTGTCTTAAATGTCCATTAACTATGATCCTAAATCTTGGGAGGGAGTTTGGCAATAAGGCATCACATTTTCTTTTCCACCAGTAATTCACCGGTGTCGGTGGTTAGGATCACCTGACCGGCCTGATACCTGCCGTCCCGAAGGCGGTAGACTGTTTGCAGGGTGGCAATCGTATCCACATGGGCAACCCCGATGACCCTCTGGACGGTGACGATTTCATCTACACCATCCCTGTCATGATCATCTATCCGGTACTCGGCGATTGGGTCCACCCAGGTAGAAATACCCTCTAACATTTCTTCGATGCCATCATAGCGGTCTTTTTCCAAATCAATTATATGTTCCAGGCCGGTTTCCTTGTCCCTGAAGTTTACCTTGTAATCGCCAACATATTGCGATTCAAACCTTTCTGCACCCATGTCGAAGGGGTTGGGTACGTTGAAAAGTTCATGCCAGCCTTCTTTGCTCGGTTTGAAGATATTCAGGCGCTGGGCGCCGGAGCTGCCCGTATTATAAAGATAAAGAAGCACCTCCGGCCCTTTTTTACCGTCAATGTCCTGGAGTTTGAAATCTGCGATGGTATAGGTGCCGTTTTCTCCATCAAGTCTGACCATTTCGTGTTCATCCACCACCAGGGACCATTCCACCGGCATGCCTTGTTCATTCTTATGACCGTAGAAATCGATTTGTACCATCCTGCCGTCGCTGTAAAGATTCTCTTGTGTAGATTTCATTTCCATTGTGTTTTCGCCGGGCTGGAATTTCTTCCTGGCTGTTTTAGTTTCTCCATCATCTGCGCTACAGCCTGCAAAAGTAAAAATCATAGCAGTTATTAGGCAGGTAACAGCAACTTTCCAAAACATTTCTGGCATCTCCTTTGGTGCTTGTTATGTGCGTCATTTACTTTGACGTTGCCTGGGACCAAATGTTCCAGTACGTTGAACGTAGAAAAATTGGTTGCTTATTTTTGAGGTTCTTGAAATTACTTGTTCTGACAGGCAAAATTGTTTCTTCGGCCAAGGGAAACCGTTTCCGATGGCGAAAAGATACAGCATCGGTGCTGTAATAATCCGGGTTAGGCCTATGCGCCGGGAAAAACACAGCAGTTTGGTTGCGAATTTTAACCGGGGGGATAAAGATGGAACAGGATGCAGCTTTAAAGCGCTACACACTGATGGTGGCCGCCACAGCCGCTTTTTTAACACCGTTTATGGGCAGTTCAGTAAACCTGGCTATACCGTCAATTGGCCGTGAATTCAGTGCCAACGCTTACATGTTAAGCTGGGTGGCCACCAGCTATATCTTGGCCTCAGCGGCGTTTCTGCTGCCCTTTGGCAGACTGGCCGACATAGTGGGACGGAAGAAAATATTTTTGATTGGCATAGCTTCATTTGGCCTGTCATCGTTACTGTGCGGGCTAGCCTGGTCCATTGAGGCGCTAATCGCGTTTCGGGTATTGCAGGGAATAGGCAGTGCGATGATTTTCGGTACCAGCATGGCCATCCTGACATCGGTATTCCCGCCCCAGGAAAGGGGGAAGGTGCTGGGGATTAATGTGGCCACCGTTTACGTGGGTCTTTCCATGGGGCCGGTGCTGGGCGGGGCGATGAACCACAACCTGGGCTGGCAATCCATTTTTTGGCTTACCGCGACAATTTCAGTCTTTGTAATACTGCTTACCTTGGCCCGATTGAAGGGTGAATGGGCAGGTGCCAGGGGTGAGAAGTATGACCTGACCGGGGCGGTGCTGTACGTGGCCGGTTTGGTGACGCTGTTATACGGGTTTTCTTCAGTGGCTGCCTCGGAATGGGCCAAGTACCTGCTGGCGGCCGGCCTGGCTTTAATATTGGTATTTATCCAACATGAGATTAAA
>Ga0209347_1006557_pt1 | contig 10235 bp, 11 predicted proteins | sample AutmiccommuBRH23_FD_187382 | JGI IMG/M metagenome (GOLD analysis project Ga0209347, IMG submission 187382) | Deep subsurface microbial communities from Mt. Terri, Switzerland - Autotrophic microbial communities BRH/23 (SPAdes) (version 2) | ecosystem: Environmental > Aquatic > Deep subsurface >... | reverse complement strand
GTTTACACCTCTTCCTGTGTGATAATTTTGGTTTTGTCACCTTAATTTTACCACACCATGGATAGGGGTGTAATTATTTTTAAAGAACTTATGTTTGGTGCTGTTCAGCTTTTTGTAACAGACACTATCAAGATCCTTTAAATATTTAATTATATTAGCATTTTCCAAGTATAAACTTTTGATTCTGCTTAACATCTTCTTATATTCCATATTAAGGACCGCCTTTCAAATATATCATTAAATACGCCCTTGGAAATTTCTACTTTCTTCAGAATGAGTTACAACCTCATTTACCTTATTTATGACATAATCCTGATCTTCTTCAGACAAACCATAATATAATGGCAGCGTTATAGCCCCTGCATAATACTTCTCAGCCTGTGGAAAGTCCCCTTCATTAAAACCCAGATTACGATAGTAAGGTTGAGTGTGCACAGGAATATAGTGAACATTTACATTTATTCCCGCACTTATTAATTCCCCGAAGACTTCTTTACGTGATTTAACCAGCTCATCCAATTTAAGTTGAATAACATACAAATGATAAGCCGAATATACTTCAGGGCTTTGCCCAGGTAAAAGGAGTGGTAAATCTTTCAGCGCATTATTATAACGCTCTGCTAACATATTTCGTCTCGCCACAAATTTATCTAGCCGCAACATTTGACTAATTCCCAATGTAGCCTGGATGTCAGTCATTCGATAATTATAGCCTAGTTCAATTTGTTGATAATGCCATGGACCATCAGAATTTCTCCGCACAAGATCGTAATCACGGGTAATTCCATGGGAGCGTAATCGGAGAAGCCTCTCATATAGATCTCTTCGATTGGTAAGGATCATGCCACCTTCACCAGTCGTAATAATTTTAACGGGATGAAAACTAAATACTGTCATGTCAGAGTATTCACAGGCGCCGACATTGGACCCTTGATACCGTCCGCCTAAGGCGTGAGAAGCATCCTCCATAATCTTAAAGCCGTAAAGCTTGGCCAACTCGGCGATTCGTTCCATTTCGCAGGACTGTCCACTAAAATGTACTGGAATTACGACCTTCGGTAACTCTCCATTTCGCTTAGCAAGCTCAAGCTTTTCTTCCAAGGCAGTAACGCTCAAGTTATAAGTCTGAGGATCGATATCGACAAAGTCCACCTTTGCTCCGCAATAGCGTCCACAATTGGCTGAGGCCACAAAGGTATTCGGCGAGGTCCACAAAACCTCATTTAAACCCAAATCCAAGGCTAGGCAGCCAAGGTGTAAGGCGGCAGTAGCACTGGTGAGCGCAACCGCATACTTAGTTCCACAGTAATCAGCGACTTTTTTCTCAAACTGCTCAATAGCCGGTCCTTGAGTTAACCAATCGGAGGTTAAGACCTCTTGGACAGCTAAAAGATCCGCTTGAGTAATATCTTGTCTTCCGTAAGGGATTGATTTCATGATTGTTCATTCATCTCCCTTAGCTGTTCGACGGTCAGAAAATCTGGGTTCGTTCCAGAATTGTATTCAAACCCAGGCGCTACGAGGCTTCCCTTATTTCCAGTAACATCGGTCGAATAATCTATAGGATACGTAAAGCTGATGGCAGGCTTAATCACATAGTGCTCCTCAAATTCTAACGTTAAATGAGAGTCATCGGCAGGCACCATAATCTCATGGAGCTTCTCTCCTGGGCGAATACCTATAACTTTAACAGGCATTCCCGGAGCAATGGCTTCGGCTAAGTCAGTAATTCTCATGGATGGAATTTTGGGCACGAATACCTCCCCACCCTGCATTCGTTCGAAGTTGCGCAGCACAAAGTTAACTCCATCTTGTAGACTGATCCAAAACCTTGACATCCTCGGATCGGTAACGGGAATTTCCTTGGCACCTTCAGTAATTAATTTTTTAAAGAATGGAACTACAGAACCGCGCGAACCTACAACATTACCGTACCGCACGACCGAAAAACGCGTTCTATGACCACCAGTAATATTGTTTGCGGCAACAAATAACTTATCAGATACAAGTTTAGTAGCTCCATATAAATTGATGGGATTAGCAGCTTTATCTGTCGACAACGCGATAACTTTCTCCACTTCATTTTCGATTGCAGCTTTAATAACATTTTGAGCCCCATGGATGTTTGTCTTGACACACTCCATTGGATTATATTCAGCTGCTGGGACTTGTTTCAGCGCGGCTGCATGGATAACATAATCCGCCCCCCGCATTGCTTGACTGAGTCGTTCCGGATCTCGAACATCCCCGATAAAATAACGCATTTCTGGAGCGTTAAATTTTTGTTGCATTTCGAATTGTTTGAGCTCATCTCGCGAGTATATAATGATTTTTTTGGGTTTAAAGCGTTTTAAAATAGTTTCAACGTACTGTTTACCGAAGGAACCAGTTCCTCCAGTAATCAATATTGATTTGTTGCTGAACATTCGATAACACAGTCCCCTCTTTTGAAGGCTTGAGTCCCCGTTGCAGGGTGTGGATTATTATATGTTATGCTTTCATCTAAGTTTGTGTGTTCTTGAGTTACTGACTATTATCAATGCTTGCACCCTTGCGTCAAATGAGCCCTTACCTGGCTTTCCGGATAAGGGCTCATTTGACAGAAACAATTATTTGCAACCTATCTAACTTTCTTTTGTTGTTTTTCCTAACACGCCCTCCAAATATTGCTTATTATGCAAGATCGAGGGGTTATCTGGTTTGTAACGTCTAGCAATCTCATTATGCTCATAGGCCAACTCATGTTTGCCTAAGTGATCATAGCAAAGACACAGTTGAACATGCGGTGCCCACATCAACCAACTATTGTCAGGTTTTTCTAATTGAGTGGCCAATTTATACCAAAAAACCCCCAGTTCATATTGCTTATTATTATTAAAAAAATATCCTAAGTGACAACAAAACTCAGCTCTAGGGGCATCGTATTCAAAAGATTTTAAGATGTATTTGAGTTGTTTATCCATTTCTCCGGATTCCTGAAAATAACTAACCAGTTTTTCGCAAGTAGAAATTTTATCTCCAACCCCACCCTGTCCTGTACTCAAAAATTCTTCATACGTTTCAATGGCTCGATTATTGCTTTCCATTAATAATTCTCTTAGTTCGATACCAGACAGGCAGTCATGGACGCCAAGTTCCTCTTCAACATAATTCTTTTGCTCCTCACTAATAACTTGAGTTGGACCTTGGAAAATCTTTGTGGCAAAAGCACCTGCTGGGTAATCAGTACAACTCTCTTTAACCCCCTGATCTACAATAACTGCTGGCTCCCCAAAGATGAAAAAGGGAATCCCCATTTCTACAGCATAAAAAGAATAAGAGCCGACCATATTAGACGTTGCGTATTTATGATTTCTAAGAATTTCATAAAATTTTTGTACAAATTCAAATCCTGGCACCCATGCCGACCCGGCGGTTACAATTTTGAACCCATATTTTTTATATATTTCGTCCTTCTTTCTTGCTAAATCCACATAAGTTATGCATATCGTTATTGGATGATACTCAATCGGAAGACTTAGTAGTTGCTTACAATACTTATCTATATCAAATACTGCTTCTCTCGATTCAGTGGAATGTGCGGGAAAGGCAATTGTTCCGCTAGCAGCTGCATCCTTCTCAATTTTCCTTGATTTCCGGTAGTGTACAAAAGGTGATCCAATAATAGCTGCAGGAATACTACTTGATCTTTTCCATGCTTGGAGGCGTCTTCTACTCATAACTAACATTAGGGGTTTATCAGTAAGAAGATCGAGGTGATATGCCTCTGTTATAGGGTACCACCCATGACCAAAGTGACACAACAAAGGTACGTTCGATGGTAAACCAGCATAGTCTCTAATTAGCGTATCAAGTCCATAAGTCTTAACCCATTGCATAAAAATACCTTCCTCTTTTTGATTTTTAAGAGAGCACCACATGTGTTAATGGGACTACTCTATGTTATGCTTTCACCTCCTTGTGTGTGCGCTTATGCATAGTTTCATCTGCATATTAATAAAGAAGGCTAGAAACTTTGCCAAAGCAACATAACCAAAAACAGAGAACCCGCAATGCGGCTTCTCAACACTTTTCCCTCTTACTTCTTGGGTAATTTTATGCCTATAAGATTCTCAAAATACTTCTTGTTGTACAGAACCTGTGGGTTTTCTGGACTATACTCCCTGGCGATCTCGTTATGCTCATAGGCTAATTCGTGTTTACCTAAACGGTCATAGCAAACGCACAACTGCAAATGCGGTAACCATGTCCAACAAGCTTCAGTCATGAATCCCGAATTCTCAACAGGCCTTACTAATTGAGTAGCCAGCTTATACCAGAATTCTGCTTGTTCATACCGTTTCGTATTAAGAAAATGAAAACCTAATCGACAGCAGAATTCTGCCCTAGGTGAGGCATAATCGAAAGATTTGTAAATATATTCCAGTTGCTTTTCCGATTCTCCTAACGCTTGAAAACAGTCCGCTAGTTTTCCACAAGCAGAGATTTCATCTTCAACCCAACCTTGTCCTGTCTTTAAGAAGTCTTGACAAACTTCAATTGCCCGCCGATAAAGTTTGTGATCGAATAATTCATTGCCATAGTAGTACAAATCTCGAGGAGAGAACGGATCACCGTTTTCTTTTCTTCGTTCAAATATTTTCAGGTTTCGATCAGAACTGTGACCTTCTATGCGCTTATGTGTTACACAAATGTCTGAGTTTAAAATATTTCCCGCTACTGCTAAATACTCGTGTACTGCCCCTACCCATTTAAAGTTTCTACTTCGCTTAACCAAGCGGTTTCGCCGAAAGCTAAAGGAAACATTGCCAAACTGATCAAAGGCATAATGATAGGGCATACTCACAGCATCCACGGCCGGATCCAGATTTTTCTTAAGCGTACGTAATTTTTCTTGATCTTCAGTTGTTAGTACATCGTCAGCATCCAGCCAGAGGATATATTCCATGCTTGCCTGACTGAATGCAAAATTGCGGGCAGCAGCAAAGTCATCTATCCAGGTAAAATCAAAGATTCGATCTGTATATTTCTCGACAATCTCTTTGGTATGATCGGTAGAACCCGTATCAACAATAACTATTTCATCACAAATATCTTTAACAGAATCAAGACAGCAACCAATTGTACTCTCTTCATTTCTAACAATAATACACAGACTAATTGTGATTTGCTTTCCTTCCATCATTCAATCTCCTCATATAAAAATAGTGTTATTACATATATATTCCAAGCAGATTTAAATGGAACAAAATACAATAACTATAGAAGTTAAAAACGCACCACACCGAGAGTGATGCTTTAATATAAAATTGTAGCCTGAAAATAACCCATTTTCATTCACCAGTGGTGCCGCGCAGCGGCATGGAGGCCTGACTTGGTATAGGAAAGTCCCTTGGCTTTGCCAAGGGACTAAAAATGAATTAATCTAATTTATCAATAGTCAGTTGTGCGCCAACATCAGGTGAACCAGTTGTTGTAAACGCTGTAGCGGAGGGGTTATTAAGCGTTATGACAGCACCCGCTCCAAGTGTTAGAATTGCCTGACCAATTACCGGACCAGTAGCGGCCGTCGCAATAATTCGAGTGGATGGATCTACTACACCGCCTACTGCAATAGCTATTTCTGAACCTACTCCAAGAGTAATGCTTACGCTATAGTCGATCTGATAGTCACCGGCAAGTGTAACAGTTACCGTGGTTGTACCAGCAACGTGGGTTTCGTTAACAAGCGGACCATTACTGCTAAATACTACATCTGCTCCGGCAGCTACAACTTGACCCCCTACGGTAAGATCATATACATAACCGTAGGCAGCCAAACCTGCTCCGGTTGCACCTGTCGCTCCCACTGCCCCGGTTGCGCCTGTCGCTCCTACTGCCCCGGTTGCACCTGTCGCTCCTACTGCTCCTGTTGCACCTGTCGCTCCTACTGCTCCTGTTGCACCTGTCGCTCCTACTGCTCCTGTGGCTCCTGTCGCTCCTACTGCTCCTGTTGCGCCTGTCGCTCCTACTGCTCCGGTCGCTCCTGTCGCTCCTACTGCTCCGGTCGCTCCTGTCGCTCCTACTGCTCCTGTGGCTCCTGTAGCTCCTACTGCTCCTGTTGCTCCTGTCGCTCCTACTGCTCCGGTCGCTCCTGTCGCTCCTACTGCTCCTGTTGCACCTGTCGCTCCTACTGCTCCTGTGGCTCCTGTCGCTCCTACTGCCCCGGTGGCACCTGTCGCTCCTACTGCTCCTGTGGCTCCCGTTGCTCCTACTGCCCCGGTTGCACCTGTGGCTCCTACTGCTCCTGTCGCACCTGTGGCTCCGACTGCTCCGGTCGCACCTGTCGCTCCTACTGCTCCTGTTGCACCTGTCGCTCCTACTGCTCCTGTTGCACCTGTCGCTCCTACTGCTCCTGTGGCTCCTGTCGCTCCTACTACTCCTGTGGCTCCTGCTATTCCTTGTGCCCCGGTTGCTCCTGTCGCTCCTACTGCTCCCGTTGCTCCTGCTATTCCTTGTGCTCCGGTTGCTCCTGTCGCTCCTACTGCTCCCGTTGCTCCTGTCGCTCCTACTGCTCCTGTGGCACCTGTTGCGCCTACTGCTCCTGTGGCTCCTGTCGCTCCTACTGCTCCTGTGGCACCTGTTGCGCCTACTGCTCCTGTGGCTCCTGTCGCTCCTACTGCTCCTGTGGCTCCTGTTGCGCCTACTGCTCCTGTCGCTCCTACTGCTCCCGTCGCTCCTGCTATTCCTTGTGCTCCGGTTGCTCCTGTCGCTCCTACTGCTCCCGTTGCTCCTGCTATTCCTTGTGCTCCGGTTGCTCCTGTCGCTCCTACTGCTCCCGTTGCTCCTGCTATTCCTTGTGCTCCGGTTGCTCCTGTCGCTCCTACTGCTCCCGTTGCTCCTGCTATTCCTTGTGCTCCGGTTGCTCCTGTCGCTCCTACTGCTCCCGTTGCTCCTGCTATTCCTTGTGCTCCGGTTGCTCCTGTCGCTCCTACTGCTCCTACTCCTGTCGCACCTGTGGCACCTGTGGCTCCTACTGTTCCTGTCGCTCCTGTCGCTCCTGTTGCTCCTGTGGCTCCTGTGGCTCCTGCACCTGTCGCTCCTGTTGCTCCTGCAGCTCCTGTTGCACCTGTCGAGCCTGTTGCTCCTGTTGCTCCTGTTGCTCCTGTTGCTCCTGTCACTCCTGTCACTCCTGTGGGCCCTATTGGATCAAGTTCTGCAGGTACCAAGCGATGGGCTGCGGTCAAATTCCCAGCGGCATCTTTTCCCCAAGCGGAGATCTCAATAGCATCGGAGCTGGTAATGAACTTAAATTCAAACTCATCAAACTGCGCGAAATAGATTCTTTCTGCTACCTCCCCTGGGGCCATAATAAATAACTCCGAGGCATACAATGTTTTTGTAATCCCTGTCACGAAAAATCCTTCAATGAAAACGGTAGCAGCAATTGTGTCATCATTAGTGATTTTTACTGTGAACGTTGAAGTTGGTCTTACACCGGCGACCGGCGTATTTTCAATTAATCCGGTAGTTAATTCAGCCATCCTCTCGTCTCCTCACATTATTTGTAATTATTATTTTCTTGTTAAAATGGGTTAACCTCTTGTGCAACTACCCTATGGGCTGTAGTTAGATTTCCAGTTGCGTCTTTACCCCAAGCAGTGACTTCTACAGCCTCTGAGCTAACCGTAAATTGAAACTCAAAGGCATCAAATTGGGCAAAATAGCTTCTTAGGGCTACACTACCTGCTGTGAGAGTAAAAAACTCCTCTACATACTTTACTTTTGTTGTTCCACTTTGAAAAAATCCTTCAATTTGAACATCTACCGTAGAAGTATCATCATTTGATATATTTACTGAAAGTGTTGAACTTGGTCTTACACCCTCAACCGGGGTGTTTTCAAACAAACCAGTTGTTAGATCAGGCATATTTTGTTAACCTCCTAAATTATGGTTTATACATTGTATTGTACTTGTCCGATTTCCGTTACCTTCGAATTGATTAAATCCACAACTTATAAGAGTTTTTTTAGAATTCTTACTTACTGTTTCCTGTTCTGGCGCTTGCTTCGGCCACTACCAAATGAACTGAAGTAAGGTTTCCAGTAGCGTCCTTACTCCAAGCAGATACTTCTACAGCCTGTGAGCTTACAAAAAATTGAAACTCAAAGGCATTAAATGGGACAAAATAGTTTTTCAATGCCAATGATCCCGCTGTAAGAGTGAAAAACTCTTCTACATACTTCACTTTTGTCGTTCCACTCTGAAAAAATCCCTCAATTTGAATTGCTACCGTAGAAGTATCATCATTTGAAATATTTACCGAGAGAGTTGAACTCTGTCTATCGCCCTCAACAGGGCCGTTATCCAACAAACCCGTTGTTAAATAAGGCATATATTTTCTAACCTCCTAAATTATGGGTTTATTTATTGTATTGTTCATGTCCTGATTTTGTTACCTTCAATTGTACTAATGCTGGAACAATTCCCTTTGTTGGACAATACCGCTGCGCAGTGCCACTGATGAATAAAAAAGTTAAACTGATTCCATACCCGCCAAAAAATAGAACTTTCTGGAAGGTCCCTTCTTGTTCAAAAATAAAGGGGCTGTAACAAACTTCAAAATGAAGTATTGTTACAGCCCCTTTGCTTAAAAGTCAGCCTGACAAAAATTATCTAAGCATTTATCTTTGGGGAGTTTATCTGGGCAGCAGTCTTTATCTTGGATGGTAATCCATTCTTTTATTCTATGGCACCGGTCAAACTCAACAAAAATTCTCGTAGCTCCTACTATTACCTCGGAAAAGATTTCCATAAATTGTGGCGAAACTTCCCTAAAGGCTATGACTCCTGTTTTACAAAGCTGAACAACCCAGAAAATTTTATGCCGTCTAACAATAAATAAGCTATCTTCAACGAGTCCTTGACCGCCCTTCGGACAGGGACAAAAAACCCACTTTGGCTTACATTGTTTAACACATCCTTGTATCTCTAGAAGCAGCTCATCATCTGATTCTAGCCCTTGGAATTCTAGTTCTGGCATTATTTTTCCCCCTTATTTTTTTGATAGAACAGCTCTTAGTTGTCCATCTAATCCATTATATGATGAGCTTTATCAAAGTGTTCATCACCGCTGTAAGACTCCCCACTCTCTACCTTCGTTTCTTACTATACTTACCCTAGAAAAGAACAGATTTTAAATAGTCCCATTCGGGAGGGCCTCCACCCTCATAATAACGTTTTGATCGAGGATGGTATAATTCGAATAGGCCGTCACTTGACCATCTTTAATTTCTAAGACTCCGAACGATGAATAAACAGTTTTCTTGTGTACAGCGACGGTCATATCTGCTCGCATCGCTATATGATGTTCATACAACGCCCTAAAATCCAAGGTGGTTAATTCATTACCATTGACGACTAAGAAATTGTCCTCTAGATTATCCACAATTTTTAATGGGCCTGCCGTACCTAAGGGAGCGGTTTCAACAGAATAACGAATCGATAATCCCAAATGACTGCCATTTTGGAAGTAAAGCTTGATAAAATCTGCTAGATAACCTAAACACAATAATTATTTCATCAAATCCTGCCTTTTGGAGTTGATGAACCAAAATAGCCGCTATCGGTTTTTCCCCAATAGGAAACAAAGGCTTGGGTAATATTCGAGTATACGGATCTAGGCGCGAACCTCTACCACCCGCTAAAATAATGCTTTGCATACCATTCCCCTTCCCTTTTAAATTTGGTATTTCCCTATCTGAAATCGGTTCATATGGGAAGCAACCCAGGCTACCGTCTTTTTGACCCCTTCTTCCAGTGACACACGAGGTTCCCACCCGATCGTTTCTTTAGCCAAGCGATTATCTGCGAGAAGACGGTTTACCTCGCTGCGGCTCGGGCGAACTCGTGCCTCGTCTACGACAATTTTTGCCGTACTCTGGATCGTATTTATTATAATTTGGGCTAATTGTCCAATCGAAATTTCCCTTCCTGAACCAATATTTATTACCTTACCCAACCCCTCTAGGCTCTGCGCTGCTTTAATAAATCCCTCCGCCGTATCCGTGACAAAGGTAAAGTCACGCAGGGTATCTGTGTTTCCAAGACGTATTTCTTCACAGGCTAAGGCCTGAGTTATCAGTGTCGGTATGACGGCCCGGGCAGATTGACGTGGTCCATAACAGTTAAATGGTCTTACTGTGACAACCGGTAAATCATAGGAAGCATAAAAGCTTTCGGCTAACTTATCTGC
>Ga0209347_1006553_pt1 | contig 10241 bp, 7 predicted proteins | sample AutmiccommuBRH23_FD_187382 | JGI IMG/M metagenome (GOLD analysis project Ga0209347, IMG submission 187382) | Deep subsurface microbial communities from Mt. Terri, Switzerland - Autotrophic microbial communities BRH/23 (SPAdes) (version 2) | ecosystem: Environmental > Aquatic > Deep subsurface >... | reverse complement strand
TGCTTCATCTACTATTACCCGGATGTATGCAAGGTTGCCAGAGATTTGTATTTCTTCAATTGCAGCCGTCTGTTCAATCTTGTAATTTTTGAAAAAAGGTTCCGCAAACTGAAGAATTGCATTTTTACCTGAAACCACTTGAGCACCGGGTGGCAACCAGATGACATCTTCTGTCCAGAAGGAACCATATTTCTCAAAATCACCTTTGTTGTTATTGGCAACATAATCCTCCATCCACTTCCTTAACTTTGATTCATCATTCATTGAATCAGTTTTTAAACTGCATGAAGCATCTAAGAATAATAAAAATACGATTGAAAACTTGAAGATCTTCTTCATGATACTTTTGTTTTGAATATAATTTATTGTATTCACATTTATAGATATTCATTCATGCTCCACTTAAAATGACAACAGTCGTGGCCCTGCATCAGCGTTTTATTTCTCTCTAGTTTAAGTTTTGGATTAAATGATTTTGTCATGCCGTAATCGCCATAACAACAACCTGCATATCCGATATCGCCTGCGTCGGCTTCCCTGAAAGTTTTTGCCCAAAGGCATTCCATGAATTTTATTTAAAACAGCTTTTCATCCTGACTGACGACTTCGACGGTAAGTCTGTCCTTCCAGTTTTCACAACCTCTTTTTACTTGTTCAGCAAACGCTTGTAAGGTATTTTGAGCGTAATCATTACCCGGTCCATCACTTTTATAATAAATTTTATCTGTTGATTTTTTAAGCATCTCAATAAAAAGATCGTGTCCAAATGCAGGTCAGGCTTGAATCAGGGTGTCGCCATGCATTTCAAGAAGCATATGTACTCATGTACCTACGGCATCATGGCCTTCAGATAAACATAATCCTTATAAAAAGGTGTCATGGCCTCTCCTGATTCGGTATTCCATTTTTTATATTCATCCAGTTCATGAATGATTTTATAAATTTCAGGATTCCGCCAGTTACCCTGCACCATGTAGTTATAGGCAGTTCCTTCCTCCTGGGTTATATTTCTGATAACATAACCGCAGTCGGGATACCCTGACCCTGCAATGAGTGCATTTACTTTTTGAATTTCATCATTCAGGGCCGAAATCGAAAGTTCACCAGGAACTTTAAGCAAATGAACAGTAGTGTATTTTTTATCATTTACATCAGGCAGATGGGTGCTGTGAAAAAAATCGATGAGCCATTTTCCATCAGCTTTCTTCAGAACATAACTGTCTATTGTTTTAAAATTCCATTTTGCCTGTTCTTTGCTAAAAACGGCATCGAAACTGGCAATAACAAAAGCATGGTTGCCGGAAACATTCGTCTGAATAAAATCGATGTCCACCTTTGGTTCTGCTCCTTCAAGAAATTTGAACATTTCAATAAACTCATCAACTGAATTGTATTTCTGGCCGTCTTCAATGGCATGAAAACTACCGGTTACAAAAGTACGCATGCTGTCGTAGTCGTAGGAATCAGCCGCATCAAAAAATCCACTAATGGCTGCTTCTGCACCTGATTTTTCACTTTCCGGATCAGTTTTGGAACAGCCAAACATTAACATCGTCAGCCCTGATAAAAGAAATAATGTTTTCATATTCGTTTGTTTTAATTCATTGTTGATGATAAGTTTTTAGATTGAAGTTTATTTTACCAGCCAGTCTGTGTAGGCATCCACTGATGTCATCATTTTATTAAGTTCATCCACTACAGGTTTCAGGTTGGCACGCAGTTCCTTTCCTTTTTCATTAAAGGATCCATCTTCATTCCAATAAATTGCACGGTCACTTTCTGACTTCAGAATCATAATGGCTCCGACTTTCCCGCCATCTTCGCCACGAATTCCCTTGATAGGAATCATCTTAATCTTTGAAAATTGCTTCTGAAATTCAGGTATATACTTGTTGATAAAGAAATCTTCAACCTGTTCGATTGTAACGCCTGGTTTAAGATTCATCTCATCCATAATATGAATTCCAAGAAGATTTCCCTTTTTTATCGTCTGGCTGAAAGCCATTCCTGTAAATAGAATAAACAGTATCGAAGAGAAGAGTAATTTTTTCATGATTTTGATTTTTAATTATACCATCAATTTCAGTTAAATTTTAATATACGGCATAGCACTTATGTTGCAAAAGGTTTAAATTATGTTGCAATAAGTTGCAATTATGTTTCAAGATGATGTTTTCTTTTTACTTATTGTATTTAACCCTTAATTTTATTGATATTAATCTAAAAATCACTATCTTAATTATCATCAATTATCTGCTCATATGAAACTGAAATCAATTCTGGTTGCTCATGCTGTTATTTCAGGAATATCGGGCATGGGTTCAATTTTTCTTGGTGAAAAAGTACTTCTTCTTTATGGCATGGAAAGCAGCTTAAGTTCGCTTATGCTGGTTCAGTATGCAGGCCTTGGATCAGTTGCACTTGCACTGATAGCCTGGTTTTCCAGGAATGTTGTTGATAAAAAGGCACTCAAAGCCACTTTATCCGCTTTGCTTTTATCCTGCACTGCAGGAGTGGCTATTTCTGTTGCAGGCTCCTTGTCAGGGGCTTTAAAAAATGGCTGGATGGCTGCCGGACTTTATCTTTTTTTTACTCTGAGCTATATGTATTTTTATTTTAAGCCGGAAACAAAAGAACCTGAAAAGATTTCCAACAGATGGCACAGGTTAGCATCTGTACTTCTATTGATGTTTCTGTCGGCTGAAATTTCAGCTGTTGCTCCTCATAACATTACAATCAATAACAATGGAGTATTACTAAGAGGAAAATTTTATGCCGCAGAAGGTGCGGGTCCTTTTCCAACACTTCTTTTGCTACAGGGTACACCCGGAAATGAAAATGATGTAATTGGCTTGTGTGGTATTTTATCAGATAAGGGCATTAACGCCCTTACATTTAACTACAGTGGCTCACATCAAAGTGAAGGATTGATGAGTTTCAGCAACTGCCAATCAGATATAGGTGCAGTTTTTACCTTTTTGAACGAACCCGGTAACCAGGAGAAATTTAAAATCGACACTTCAAAAATCGTATTGGGTGGTTATTCCTTCGGCGGAGGTATGGCGGTTACATATGCCATCAATCATTCTGAAATTGATTATTTAATTTCAATTGCAGGAAATGACTGGGGAGAATATATGATGGATTATGCTGAAGATACAGTGATGCAAAAACGGCTTAATGCAAATATTGATAACATTGTAGCCAAAGGTATCTACCGTTTTGTTCCCGGTGAAAAACCCTGTGATAAACTGGCTGAAGGATTCAGGGATTTTGATCCGGCTTTTTTTCAGAAAAGAAATGCTGCCCGTCTTGCCCCAAAAAAAGTTTTACTCATTTGTGGATGGGACGATTCCGGAGTTACTCTTGAAAGGCATATCCTGCCGCTTTACAGGGAACTAAAAAAAGAACAGGCAGATAACGTAAAAATAGCAGCCTTCCAGGATGACCACTCCTTCAGTCATTCCAGGGAAGCAATGGGCAACATGATTGCAGAATGGATAGGGCAGGTATTTTAATGATTGCTATTGAAGATATTATCAATACCTTTAGACATAAGTACCAAGGCTTTATATGTTCTTTTAAACCTTGATACCTATGTCTTAACTTCTATTTCTGATTTCTCTTATTAAAAAACAAGCAGTTATTCATCTACCGGTTTTACTCCCTCTCTCATTTCCTTCAGGCTTTCTGAAAGGAGTTGCCCTAATGGGATATCAGAAGATTGATGATTGTACCCCTGAATGATGTTATTTTCTCCCTGATCCCATACCAGTTCTCCCAGATCTCCTCCAACAATTGTCCAGTTGTGCGAACCAGGATTTAAATGTACCACTGCATTTGTATAGGATGAATTGGAGAAATTATTCCCCAGCATCAGGCCATTTTCATTAACCATACTGAACTGCCTTCTTATATTAACGCCATCGGTGCCTGTTCCGCTGAAGATATTGTTCCGGATAACCATCCCATACATATTCAGGCATCTTATTCCTGATACTGTATATTCTTCGGCATTAATCCTGTTGCTTTTAACCTGAACAAGCATAGGCATTTCATCGGGGTAATATCTCCTGCGGTTATCATTGATAATCATGGCAGCCTGACAATTTTCAGTATTAAAAACATTGTGTTCGATATTTACTGCTGACCTGAATGTCTGAGGAGCCTGTTCCAGACTTCCCGGGTAGGGTGCACTGTAAAGTTCTATTCCCGCCCATTCAATGACGTTGAATACATTGCCTTCAATTGAAGCTTTCATGCTGGTATTATGCCATACTCCAAGCCCCACATTGCCGTTGTTCAAAAACAGGTTCCCACCGATCGTTATACTTCCTTGTTTTAATTCCATAAGGAGTGCCCCATACCAAGCAAAACCATCGAAGGTGCAGTTGGTAATTGTTATATTATAGCTGGAAAGTGGTTTAGGGTAAATTCTTAACCCTGATTCAGCTTTCAACCCATGAAAGGTGTTGTTTTTATCACCTATAAATTCTACCTGATCAATATTCGCATCAATGAAGTTATTTTCTGATGCATAGCGGGCAGTAACTGAGGAAATTCCCACCAGTCCGTCAATGGCTTTTTTGCTTCCGGTGCTTAATGGGCCCGGGTTAGTTTTTAGAGTCATTTCAGCAATATGCACAACACCTCCAACAAAACGTAAAAGAATGGTGTTCAGGTTCTGGCTCAACAATGCATCAACACCAAGGTCGGCAACCGGGAGAATTACTGTTTTCCCTTTTCCTGCACCAAGGAATTTTCCATAAAATTCCCTGACTTCAATAAAATTAATGTGATATTCTCCTTCACATAGCCGGACGATGGATCCGGGTCCTGCAGATATTGCGTCAAGAAAGGCCTGATTTAAGGCCTGCGTGTCATCTTCACCACCGGGTTCTACTGTAAAGACAGTACCCACAGAAGCGTTTTTCAGTTCTCCATTTGCCAGTTCTTCGTCTGGCAGTTCATACCTGCTGCAGCTCAATAATAAGCCAACGCAGGTAACCATCAGAAAAATTAAATGCTGTGATTTCATCAGATAACTTTTGGTTAAATATTCCTGAAAAATTTTCATAAAAGATTAATTGGAGTAAAGCAGTTTGCAATTCTTTAACTTATGTTTCTATCTATGAATTTTCATTTTCCATATGAGCTTGTTTTAAAAAATAAACGGCTCCTCTCTGCTATCAAAAATCAATAAAACAAACTTGATTTTTCATATGATCGTTTTCGGAATTCTCCCGGTGACATATCAAATTGTTCTTTAAAACATTTATCGAAATAGGTTATACTTTTAAAACCACATTCAAATGCGACTTCCTTTATTGAAATTTCTTGATTGCACAGAAGCTGGCACGCTCTTTTCAAACGGCTTTGGCAGATAAACCGGCTGCATGAACAATGAAAGAATTCATTCATTTTGCGGTGAAGAGTCGATCGGCTGAACCCCATTTCCCTGGCAAGTTCTGAAACGCCGAAACTGTGATCATGAAGCTTTATTTCTGTTACAGCTGTTAATTGTAAAATAAGTTCTTCACCTGTTAGTGATAATGTCATTTCTTTATTTTTATTCGATTAGCATTATCTATTAAATGATCATCAATTTCCGCTAAAAATCAATATTATACATAGCAGTTATGTTGCAAATCATTTAAATTTTGTTGCAAAAGTTTAAATATTGAACCAGGAGAACTTTTTTTACGGCTGGATGTATCATTATTCACCAACAACGCGGTCTGTGGGTTTTTGATGATTCATATGCCAGGGTTGCAAAACTCTTTTCAGTTGATTTTTTTGATAAGTAAAAAATATGCTGAACCAGTACCTTTGTTTCAGAACCGCTTAAATAATATTATTTGTAAGAAGGATAGAAACCGCTAATATACTAACCCTTCCTCTATGAATAATGGTAATTATTTAACTCTGGGATTTCCCTAAAAAAACCCCGGGTTGATTTCCCCGGGGCCTTATAAAGAACCTCTCATTTAAGCTACTAGTAAATACTACTTTTCTTAATGCTTCAGAACCTTATGGGTAATGGAAAAATCACCCGATTTTACGTGAACAAAGTAAATTCCGCTGCTTAATGATGATAAATCGACTTTATGAGAGATTCCTGTTTCTTCAGCCTGATATGTTACCTTTCCGTGAATATTGATAATTTCTACCATGAAAGGCTGCCTTCTGTTTAACTGGATTGTAAGTTCTTTCTGTACAGGATTTGGAAAGATTATAACATTGCCTTCATTCCGTGCAGTGACAGATGTATAAAGCTGAGCACTTTTCTTATAATTACAGATACGAATTGGTATGAAATATAATACGTATTCATATTCAGCCGGAAAATCAGATAATTGAAATGTAACTTCCATTCCTGCCACTACTGAACTTTTCCATACAAAATTTTTGGAAATTGTTGCCAGGCTAGATTCTGTTCCTTCACGAACTACATAAAATATGCCATCAACTGCAGGCTTTAAAAGGATAGTGCTATTATCAGTAGGTAATTTCATTCCCTGATGTGTGATTTCGGGTTGAAGGATTATCCTTATTGTTGTATCAGTTTCAAGGTAAAATGATTCACTTACCATACTGTAACAACTGCCCTCTATTGTAAAGATATGTTCTTTTCTTGCATCAATTTCATCAAATGCAACTTTGCCATCTTCATCGGTAAAAGCTTCTTTTTCGTTTAAGATAACAGAAATACCGGGAACCGGATTTTCACCATTAACCAAATCAAACTTCACCTGTGCTTTTTTCCTTGTTACTTCTAAAACCGCAGTTTCACCGGGAATGAGCGGCACAGAAACTGCTTCCGTAAAATAACCCTTCCTGTAAATTCTGCAATTGAGTGTACCATTCTGCAGGTTTTGAATTTTTGTTAAACCTTTGATATCTGTCAGCCGGGCCTGCATATCATGAGTAACCACGGCTTCATAAACAGGTTCTTTTGAAGCTTTGTCAATCACCTTCACATAGGAATCCTTTATAAGTGGAACCATGATGACAGTGTCGGTATAAATGGTAATACTTTTATTAACCGTACAATATCCATCACGCTTCAGGCAAAAGTTGAGATCACCCATAGCATTGATCGTAATGCCGCTCTCAGGTACCTCGGGATAGGTTTCTTTCCCATAAGTTAAGCTGCAGCATATTTTTTCTGCTGAATAGGAATCAACTGCGCAAATCTGCACTCTGGGAATACCATCATTTATACCAACGATCGCCGGCTTGTAGATAAATCCGTTTGAACTAATGCCGTAGATCCGGTAAATGCCATTTTTTATTCCTTTAAGCGGAATTTCAACTGATTCACCAGGATTGACTTCGAGGCTGAAAACTTTTTCAGATACAATTGATTCATTATTGCCTGCTGTTGAAAGGGGGACTAAATAAATGATTCCTTCTTTAAAAATCCTTACATTCAATTTGTCAGACTTTGAATAACAATGTTTGTAATTTTCTACCTGGAACAGTGAATGAATCAATTTTTCTGAAAACATGGGAAGCATGAATTCCCTTACTCTGCCTAACAACAATTTTTCATTACTTCCTGAATAGTATCTGAATTCAGCAGGAATATTTTTGTTCTTTAATGCTTCATGGTACCTGCTGTTCAGCAGAATAGTCGCATCTGAGTTGCTGCAGTCAATTGTAATGCCTTTCAGTTTTTTCAGATGTTCTTCATAAACGGTTATCATCCTGTATGGATCATGATCCAGCCACTTTTCAGCTGCATCTGCATTAAAGCTCCCATTTCCGGACCTAAAAAATGAACCAAAGAGCGGTTCATTGTTTATATCAGGAGCAAAAGCAGCAGCCATAGCAATCAGCTTGTCTGAAAACAGATCTCCCGTTGGGAAGGTTCTGGCTGACTGAGCTGTAGTAATACTTTTTTCCCAGATTACGGTATCTGCCATGAAAGTTTCAAAATCAACAAAAGCATTCAAAGAGTAAACGGCACTGAATACATCCGGATGTTTTGTTGCCAGTTTAAGGGCGCCATATCCGCCCATACTATGACCTGCAATTCCCCGGCTTTCTGCAAATGGGATTGTCCGGAAATGACTGTCGATGTAATTAACCACATCTTTCACAATATAATCTTCCCATTTACCTGTCAGTAAGGAATTGGAATACCAGCTTCCTTTCAGTTTGTTGCTTCCATCGGGAACAACAACTATCATGGGTTTGATTTTTCCTGAAAGAATGCAATTATCAAGAATTTCCTGAAGGTACTTATCATTGCAGATACTGAACCATCCTTTATTTATACTATTTTCCCATGGCAAAAGATAAAGTACCGGATAGCTCTTTTCTTTATCTGATTCATAACATTCCGGCAGGTAAACCGTAACATTTCGTGTGGCAGCATCATTGAAAACATTATTTTCCAGCCCCTGGCTGTGTACACTAACTGTAACCAGTTTTCCCCCCTGAGTTGGTGTTGTAGTTTTTCCCTGTACTGAAATCAAAAGGAAAATTAAAAGATTAAGCGAACATAAAATTGTTTTCATGGCCTTGGAATTTAAATTGTTATACATCTCCAAGTTTCTGAAAAACAGTGTCTCAAAACAACTGTTTATGTTTCAATTTCTTTAAATATTGTTGCATTTTTTTTAAAATTTGTATCATCAATGTGTTTATTTTAATCTTAAGTAATATTGAATATTCATATATGGGTTTTATTTAAAGTAACACTTTAAGTCAAATTTGAATCTGCTGATTGTTCCTCCTTTATCACCTCAATGTCAGTAAAAGCATTCACTGTATAAATGCTGTAGTAAAGCTTCTTCAGGTTGTAAATCATTACAATCAGCTAAAAGTGGGAGAGAATACTTCCTGAAAAAGTTAGCGGTATCCGGATTTTTATTAACGGTAATAAAAATGTAAAACAAGTGATTTGAACCCTGTTTAAGAGAAAGCTACTAATATCTGGACAGTAAAGAATTTTATTCTGCTGTACCCAAAGTTGTACTTATTCCGGTAAAAATGAACCATAATGGGAATACTGTTTTTCAAATTTCCCCCTGCTCCCTCAACAACCCGGCAATCCTGTCATGTTCCTTCTGGTACTTGCCTTCAAATTCCTTTACAAGTTTTATGAATTCCGGTTCATTGCGGATGCTTTCAAAGAAAGGATCATGTTGCAGGTAGATCATGATCCACCGGGGAATTGTATTTTTGTTTCTAACTTCCTTCAGGTAAGCCAGTGCTTTTTCTTTTTCACCCAGTGCAGAATAATTCATGGCCAGATAAAAATGTGAATAGTATAAGTAAGTATCCGGTTGTTTTGAATTTATAGCATTCTCCAAAAATGCAGCTGCTTCCCGGAAATTTCGGTTTGCCGGCGTTGGTTGTCCCTTCAAAAGATAAACAAACCCTTCAGCTGATTTAAAAAATGGGCTGGAAGCCAGATTATTTCTATGGATTTCTTCAAGTGCGGAATCATACTCCCCCAGTAGTACATAACAAAGGGCCCTGTTGGATATAGAAGCCATTTCAAAAGGATTGGGTTTAATTTTTAGTGCTTCATTGGCATAGTGTATACCAAGTTCAAATGTACCGAAAAAGATATTCCCTGAGCACATGCTTAAGTAAAAACTAAGTGAATCAAGATTGGTAGCCAATCCCTCCCGCAGATATTTTTCTGCTATGTCAGGAAAACCTGTTTTAAAAAGTACCCGGCAAAAATTATTGTACATCCATGTGTGAATTATTTCTTCCTGGGGTTTCAGTTCCCTGTATTTATAAAAAGCATCTATGGCCTCATAATAATCTTCAAATCTGCAGTATTTGGCAAACATCCCCTGATAATTTCCTGATAAACTGGTTGAGCGATATTTCCGTGATTCATTAAAAATCCTTCTCGCTTCCTTAATGTCACCTTTTCTTAATAATACATAGTCGCTTTTTAATGACAGCGCACGACTCAATTCACTTTCCTTTAAATTACTGTTGCATAAGGAAATTGCCTTTTCTGCCATTACTAATCCTGAATCCAGGTAGATTTTTCTTTGTGATACATCTAATCCTTCGACATTGCTGATATAAATGTGTGCAAGATTCACATAAGCTTCTGTAAATCCCGAATCCAGCTCGATGGCTTTTAAGAATTTATTTTTAGCTTTAATCAATTCCCCATTGTTCTCATAATATCGGCTGAATGTTCCACTGCGACTGGCTAAATCCTGATGACTAAGTGCCTGCATATATAAATTTCGTGCTACAAG
>Ga0209347_1006552_pt1 | contig 10242 bp, 10 predicted proteins | sample AutmiccommuBRH23_FD_187382 | JGI IMG/M metagenome (GOLD analysis project Ga0209347, IMG submission 187382) | Deep subsurface microbial communities from Mt. Terri, Switzerland - Autotrophic microbial communities BRH/23 (SPAdes) (version 2) | ecosystem: Environmental > Aquatic > Deep subsurface >... | reverse complement strand
GGAAGCGCTGCAGTTGAAGGTCGTGAAACCGCGCACGGGTCGGCCTGCGACGTATGGGGATGATCTGCTGCCGGCTCTTGTGAAGTGCTGGGCGGTGCTACGGGCACCGGCGGGCAAGATCCTCGCCGCGTTGACTCATAAGAAACCTCCGCGTAGCACCATTCGTTGCCTCATCTGAAAACCTCCGCTTCGGCGTGGTTCGAGACGTGGGTGATGGATGTGGGATACGCCCGTTTCTATGGAGCTGACAATGACGCAACGGCAGGCTGTGACGAAGAAGAAGGCGCTCGCGTATCGGAGCGCCGACCGGGCCGGTAAGGGCCGGATACTGACCGAGCTGGTGGAGTTGACCGGGTGGCATCGCGACTACGCCCGGGCGGCGTTGCGGGCCGCGTTGACGCTCAAGGTGGTGAAGCCCAGGGCGGGGCGGGCGCCGACCTACGGTCCGGCCGTGACGAGGGCTCTGGTGAAGTGCTGGGCGGTGCTGCGGGCGCCGGCCGGGAAGCGCCTCGCGCCGATGCTGGGGATGTTGGTGCCGTTGCTGCGCCGCGACAACGAGTTCGGTCTCAGCGACGCCAAGGCGGCCCTGCTGGTGCGCATCAGCGCGGCGACGATCGACCGGCGGCTCGCGCCTGAACGGTTCAAGCTGCTCTCCCGCGGCCGGTCGCATACCAAGCCAGGGACGCTGCTGAAGTCGCAGATCCCGATCTGCACCTGGGCCGACTGGGACGACGCGGTCCCCGGGTTCGTGGAGATCGATCTGGTCGGCCACGAGGGCGGCAACGCGTCCGGCGAGCACTGTTTCACCCTGACAGTCACTGACATCGCGACCGGATGGACGGTGAACCGGTCGGTCAAGAACAAGGCCGAGAAATGGGTGTTCGAAGCGCTCATGCACGTGCGCCGGGTGTTCCCGTTCCCGATCATCGGCATCGATTCCGACAACGGGTCCGAGTTCATCAACCACCACCTGTTCGACTACTGCACGGCGAACAAAATCACCTTCACGAGATCCCGACCGAGTCACAGCAACGACGGCGCCCACGTCGAGCAGAAGAACTGGACCCACGTGCGCGAACTCGTCGGCTACCACCGCTACGACACCGCGGCAGAGCTCGCCCTGCTGAACGAGATCTGGGAACTCGACCTCCACTAAACCCGGGGCGATTCATCTCCGAATTCAACGCATACCGGCGCAGGTTGGCGCCTGCGCTGACTGCCCGGACCAAACGTTAGGTTCGACCGTCACCCCCGTCTCGAGGTGTCCACCAAGCGGACAAACTCAAGCGAATTTCTAGTCCATTTCACTTGGTGAACAGTCCAGTGTTGGATTCGTGTCGGCCGATGTGACAATGTTCTTCTGGCACAGGAACCCGTGTGCGGTCACCTGGCCTACGACCACATCGTGGGTCAGGTCAAGTGACCCCAGTCGCCCTACAACGGGCGCGAACCGTTGGCGATGATGTCCGACGCGGGGCGACCGCTTTGCAGCAGGCGCCCCATCCGTTCCAACGTCGGCTGGATGTGGCTGTAGAACTCGTAGTAGCCGGCGCACAGGTAGTTCAGCCCCGGCTCGCCGTTGGCCGTGGTGTCGAAGCGGTCCTTGGGGCACCCTCCGTGGCATGCCCAACGCACGGGGCACGCCTGGCATTGCGCGGGCAGAGACGTCCTCTTGGAGCGCCCGAACTCGCGCTGTTCGGGCGAGGCCAGCAGTTCTGTGAGCGAGTCCTCGGCGACGTTGCCGATGCGGTAGTCGGGTTCGACGTAATGGTCGCAGGAGTACACGTCGCCGTTGTGCTCCACCGTGATCGCGTTTCCACACTCCGGGGCGTGCACGCACAGAGCGTATTGCCCAAACAGGTTGCCCAGCGCGACGTCGAAGTCCTGGACGAACACCTCGCCGACATCCCGCGTGACCCACTCGTCGAAGATGCCTACCAGGAATGCGCCGTACGCCTCCGGCGACACTGACCGCGACGTCACTTGGTCCCCGTGCTGCTGATACAAGAGCGTCCTCTTACCGTGCGCACCAGGACGCCACCCCTGCTCGGCCAACTCCAGGGACTCCGCGGGTACGCGCTCCACGATCGGGATGAACTGGACGTAGCGCGCGCCGAGCTCGTCGCGGAAGTAGCGGTACACCTCCAGCGGGTGGTCCTGGTTGGCCGCGTGCACCGTGCACAGGATGTTCGTCTCGACGCCATGACGGCGCAGGGTCTCCCACCCGCGCACCACCTGTGCGTGACTGCCTCTGCTGGCCTTGTTCACGCGGTACGCGTCGTGCAGGTGCGCCGGCCCGTCCATCGACAACCCCACCAGGAAATTGTGCTCGGCCAGGAACTGACCCCAGTCGTCGTCGAGCAGGGTCCCGTTGGTTTGGATCGCGTGGTGGATCTGTTGCCCGGGACGCCGCAACTGCTCGGCGAGCGCCACCGCGCGCTTGAAGAAGGCGAGGCCCCTCAGAGTCGGCTCGCCACCCTGCCAGGCGACCTCCACGGTGCCGTCAGGAGAGGACGCGAAAAGGTTCGTGAGATAGGTCTCCAACCCCTCCTCGGACATCCGCTGCGAATCGTGGTCATACAACAGCTCCTTGGACAGGAAGAAGCAGTAGGTGCAGTCCAGGTTGCAGGCCGCGCCGGTCGGCTTCGCCAACACGCTGAAGGGCAAGAGCCGGGCACCCGGCGGCGGGCTTGGGGCCGTCATCTCACTGCCGCCGCGACGATCACTGCCACGATCGCCACGGCGGCGACGACGGCGACCAGGCTCGAGACGCCGAGGAGGAGCCGAGCGTCGGGCAGTGTGCCGTCGCCGGCCATCAGGGCGCGCATGCCGCGCTCGGCACGCCGATGCGCGGTAATGCCCACCACGCCCCCCGCAACAATGACGACGAGGGCGACCGCGAGCCCCCAATCGCCCACCATGCCGGGCAACACCTTCAACCCGGCAATACCGCCGACGACCATCGACAACGCGGTCCTGTTCCACGCCAGCGAGGTCCGCTCGGGCTGCAACCCGGGATCGAACGTCACGAGCCGCTGCCGATCACCACGCCGAGCGCCACCAGCACGCCCACCACCAGAACCCCGAGCGCGAGCGGCAAACCAAGGTGAGGCGCAGGAAGCGACATACCCTTGCGCATCGCCTTCTCCACCCTGCCCCAGTGCCACCACGCCACCACCGGAAGTGCCAGCCCCAGGGCAAGCAACACCAGCGACGCCGCCAGCCGCAGGCCGGGATACAACGGCAACCCCAGCGCCTCGAGCGCCACACCACTCGCGATCAGCGCCAACGACGTGCGGATCCAGGCAAGGAACGTGCGCTCATTCGCCAACGTGAACCGCGGGTCCGGCTCCTCGCCATGGGCGTAGACGGAACGCGGAAAGCGACGCTCGCCTGCGAAATCGGTCACGCGGGCCTCCTCTGGACTCGACGGCACCAGAGTACCCGCGTGGGGGTCCGAGGTGAACCGGATGCCTCCGGGGTGCGCGCAGCCAGGCGGGCGAAACGCTGTTGTCGACGAGGGCGTCGACGGTGCGGGACGCGAGCATGTGACTGTTCCGGCTGTCGAACACGAGCATGATGGCCCCCGTTGCTGTAGATCCTTCCCTGGACGTGCTTCGAGGAAAGGTGCCGAGGTCGATACCGCGCTCGGAGGATGTGGGCCGGTTGCCTTCCGACAGCCCGCCCACCCCACCGCCATCCAGCGTTCGGGGAGTTAATCCTCCGCCGCCGTGGAAACCTCACCGCCGAAATGCAGGGCCACGTGGTCGGTCTGCGATGTTGTGAGAATGTGGTGCGCGCGCAGATGACGCCGATGTGCTGCGATGACCATGCCGACCGACAGGGCCAGACCGGGCCGTGTGGGCTGCAGGCAGGCCCGGCAGGTCTCACGGTCGGCGTTTGAGGTCGAACCCCGCCACAACGGCAAAGTCGAACGCTACAACCGCACCCTGGCCGCCGAAGTCCTCTACGCCCGCATCTGGACCTCAGAAGCCCAACGCGCCCACGCGATCAAGGTCTGGAACATCCACTACAACTACCATCGAAACCACACTGCCATCGGAGACCGACCCCCAGCCTCGCGACTCCGAACCGGCGTCACCAACGTCATGAGCCAGAACACCTAGATGAGTGAGTCCTATTAGGCGTTGACCGCGTGGACGCTGTTAGTCGGAGGCGGAGGGTGTTAAACCCTGTGTGTGAAAACCGACCTCAACACCCTCCTGACCACACTTTACGTGCATCTTGACGATCGGATCGTCCCCGCCCTGGGCTTTTCGAGAGACGGCCGGCCGGGCCGGAAACCAGCGCTCAACGATGTTGAGCTGCTGTGCTTGGTCGTCGCCCAGCACCTGCTCGGGATCGCCTCGGATCGCAAATGGATTCGCTACGCCCGCACTCACCTTGTCGACATGTTCCCGAACCTGCCGCAGCAGTCCGGGTGGGGCAAACGCGTCCGGCAAGCCACCGGTCTACTCTCGGCCGTGATCACCGAACTTGCCCGTGACACCCCCTCCTGGGGCGAGGTCACCCGCTTGGTCGACTCGACTCCGCTGCCATGTGGCAAGTCCCGCGAGACCGTGAAACGCTCCGATCTGGCCGGCCACGCCGGCTACGGGTACTGCGCTTCCCACTCCCGATTCTTCTGGGGATTCCGGCTCTATCTTGTTTGCACGCCCGACGGCATGCCGGTCGTTTGGGGACTCGCGAACCCGAAGATCGGCGAACGCGAGGCCACCGAAGCGATGCTCCGCCACGACCGCCACCTCATCCAACCCGGCCAAGTCATCATCGGTGATAAAGGCTTCGCGGGACGCGAGTTCGAAGCGTTCATCACCGACGAGCTCGGCGCCCATCTGCTGCGCCCTGACCGGAAAGACGAGAAGAAACGCTTCGGCAAACTCGGCGGAATCCGCCAATGGGTCGAGTCAGTGTTCGACACGATGAAGGGCCAACTCACCCTCGAAGACCATGGCGGTAGAACCATCCCTGGCGTCTACTCGCGTGTTGCCGGCCGTCTACTCGCCCTCGCCGCCGGAATCTGGCACAACTGGCTCATCGGAGCACCCCAAAAACGCTCCCTCATCGCCTACGACCATTAGGACTCACTCATCTAGGCCGCTCCTTGGATCTCTCCTCGGGCTGTTGCTCGGAATCGTCGTTGTCGCGTTGTTGTGGCAACTGGGCGTGGTGCCGCCGGATCAGCTCGTCCTGTTCGGCGTTCTCGCCGTCAGCATCTTCATGGTGACGAGTATTCTTACCCAGCGAGTGGAACTCGTCCGCAAGCGCTTCATCGTGGTGACCGTGCTGTGCGGGCTGATGGCAGGTGTCGCCGTCGCGGGCATCCCGGACATGATCGCAGGCGGATCGATTTCGGACGGATGCTTTGCGGAGGGAACGTCGTCGCTCGGCAGCAAGACGCCAGACAACACGTCTCTCGCCGATCCCTTTGACATGACGCGCACCGACTCGGTGGCGTGGACCGGCGAATCTGTTGACGTGTTCACTGATTGGAAGAGTTCGACGGGCATCGACGTCGGCGGCTTCCCGGTGGAGATCTGGAGCGGAAGCTCGGCGAATGAGGATCACAAGCAATCTAACTCGGGCGTCGAAGACGTCGCCGGACGCCTTGCAGATATCGAGGAAAGCACCGGTATCGCTCTCGCCGGGATCTACCACGTGTACGGCAATCTCGACGCCAACGAGGGCGGTTGCGACATGAGCGCCTACGTGCGGCTGCCAAGCGAGGGAGCATTCACGGGCACCATGAACCTCAGCCTGTGGGGCAGCCTTGCGGTACTGCTCGTCGTCATTCTGATCATGGCGGGTGTGGTCCGACACTCGATCACGCGGGCGGCACGCGCTGTAGTCGGTGCCGCGGCACCGGCGGCCGCGGCCGCGGCCGATCCCTCTCCGACGGAGAATCGTGCGAAGGAGAGTGCGCCGCGCGCCGAGAGCGGGCGCGAGACGAAGCCGGATTCCCGGCGCCCCGAGCCCAAGGCCAAGGACAAGCCGGAACGCGCATGGAGGCAAGAGCCTGGTCGCGACGAGCCCGCAACGGGCGCTGCTTCGGGCCAGCAGATGGGGGCGGAGGGTCAGTACCCGATGCCGGGTGGCGACGAGGTCATCGAGCCGCGAGCCGAGGGCGACGTCCTTGGGGACGCCGAGGAGCCAGGCGCTTCATCTCCTGCCGACGCACCCGACGCACCACCGAGCGGCGACGACAAGCCCCAGGTCTAGGCTCACTCACCCGCGAGAGGTGGTCGGTTACGCGTCGCCTCCGGCGTTGCCGGACGTACCTTTGGTGACGTCATGCAATTCGTACCGCTCGATGGCGCGAGCCGTCGTGCCACGTTCCACCTCGCCGCGCCGCTCCAACTGCTGGAGAACGCGCGCCGCCGTCGACGGTCCGTCGATCTTGAAGTAGCGTCGCGCCGCCGCACGCGTGTCGGAGAAGCCGTAGCCATCGGCGCCGAGCGTCGCGTAGTCGCCCGGGATCCACGCGCGCACCTGGTCGGGCACGAGGTGATCGAAGTCAGTGGTGGCGACAAACGGGCCCGCCGCATCGGCGAGTTTGGCGGTGAGGTACGGAGTGCGAGGTTCGCGCTCAGGGTGCAGGAACGCCTCCTGCTCGCAGTCGAGGGCCTCGCGCCGCAATTCATTCCACGACGTCACTGACCAGACGGATGCGTGAACGTTCCAGTGTGCCTGCAAAAGCTCCTGAGCCTCGAGCGCCCAAGGAACGGCGACGCCGGATGCGAGGATCTGAGCCTGCGGGCCGTCGCCGTCGGGAGCGTCCGCGAACTTGTGGATGCCCTTGATGATGCCCTCGACGTCAACGTCCTCCGGCTCGGCGGGCTGCCCGATGGGCTCGTTGTAGACCGTCAGGTAGTACATGACGTTCTTGTCGCGGCCGTCCTCTGGCCCGTACATGCGGTCGATGCCGTCCTTGATGATGTGACGGATCTCGTATCCGAACGCAGGGTCATACGTGACCACGGCGCGGTTGGTGCCTGCGATGAGCGGCGAGTGGCCGTCGGCGTGCTGAAGTCCCTCACCGGTGAGCGTGGTGCGTCCAGCGGTCGCGCCGATGATGAACCCGCGGGTGAGCTGGTCGCCCGCAGCCCAGAACTGGTCGCCGGTGCGCTGGAATCCGAACATGGAGTAGAAGATGTAGACCGGCACCATCGGGATGCCGTGCGTCGCGTACGACGTTCCGACGGCCTGGAAGGCGGCGGCAGACCCGGCCTCGTTGATGCCCGTGTGCATGATCTGCCCGGACTCTGACTCCTTGTAACTGAGCATCAGCTCGCGATCCACCGGCAAATAGTTCTGCCCCTGCGTGTTGAAGATCTTGGCGGACGGGAAGATGGCGTCGAGACCAAAGGTGCGGGCCTCGTCGGGGATGATCGGCACGATGCGATGACCGAAGTTCTTGTCCTTGATCAGGTCCTTGAGCAGCCGCACGAATGCCTGGGTCGTGGCGACCTCGTGGTTGCCGGACCCCTTCGCCAGCAACTCGTACACCTCGGGGTCTGGCAACTCGATCGGATCGTAGGAGTCGCGCCGCTCGGGCACGAATCCGCCGAGGTCCTTGCGGCGATCCAGCATGTACTGGATGGCCGGGTCGTCGTAGCCGGGGTGGTAGTACGGCGGGTTGTACGGGTCCGCGTCGATCTGCTCATCGGTGAACGGGATGCTGAACGTGTCGCGCAGCACCTTGAGGTCCGCGGCCGCAAGCTTCTTCATCTGGTGAGTCGAGTTGCGTGCCGCGAAGTTGGTGCCGAGGCCATAGCCCTTGATCGTCTTGGCAAGGATGACGGTGGGCTTGCCGTTCGTCTCCTGAGCGGCGCGGGAGTACGCGGCGTAGAGCTTCTGGTAGTCGTGGCCGCCGCGCTTGAGCGCCCAAATCTCGTCGTCCGTCATGTCGGCGACAAGTTCCTTGGCGCGGGGGTCGCCGCCAAAGAACTGATCGCGGATGAAGGCGCCGGACTCGGCGCGGAACGTCTGGAAGTCGCCGTCGGGGACGGTGTTCATGAGGTTGGTGAGGGCTCCGTCGTGGTCACGGGCGAGCAGCGGGTCCCAGCTGCGGCCCCAGATCACCTTGATGACGTTCCACCCGGCTCCACGGAAGAACGCCTCGAGCTCCTGGATGATCTTGCCGTTGCCGCGCACGGGGCCGTCGAGGCGCTGGAGGTTCGCGTTGACCACGAACGTCAGGTTGTCGAGCTTCTGATTTGCAGCCAACTGCAGCATGCCGCGCGATTCGGGCTCGTCCATCTCGCCGTCGCCGAGGAATGCCCATGTGCGCTGCTGCGACGTGTCCTTGATCCCCCGCAGTTTCAGGTAGCGGTCGGTCCAGGCCTGGTAGATGGCCGACGCGGGTCCAAGACCCATGGACACCGTGGGGAACTCCCATAGGTCGGGCATCAAACGCGGGTGCGGGTAGGAAGACAGGCCGCGGCCCACCGCGGACTTCTCCTGGCGGAACGAGTCGAGGTCGTCCTCGGAGAAGCGGCCTTCGACGAGTCCGCGCGCGTACACGCCGGGAGCCGCGTGACCCTGGAAGTAGATGTGGTCGCCGCCGCCGGGGTGGTCCTTGCCCTTGAAGAAGTGATTGAGTCCCACTTCATACAGCGTGGCCACGGAGGCATAAGACGAAATGTGTCCGCCGACGCCCTTGCCGGCAGCCTGGGCGCGCGTGACCATGACGGCCGCGTTCCAGCGGATCCAGCCGCGGTAGCGACGCTCGAACGGTTCGTTTCCGGGGTACACAGGCTCGTTGTCGGCGTGGATCGTGTTGACGTACGGCGTGTTGAGGCTCAGGGGCACCGAGAGCTGTTTGAACGACGCGCGTTCGACCAGGCGATCGATGACGTACTCGGCGCGAGTGGCGCCGCCGTTCTCGATCATTCCGTCGAGCGACTCAAGCCACTCGTTGGTCTCTTCTGGATCTTTGTCGATCGCGCCGTGCTGTGCCACAGGGGACCTTTCGTTTCAGCGCGAGGTGTCGCGCTCATGTCACGTGCAGGTGGTTTGCGGGGTTACCGGGTACCAGAACATTCTTGCCACATCCCGGTCCAATGTCACGCCAGCCCGCTTCTTTGGCGGCGCGCGCGCGAGGCGTACCACGAGTCGGGTGCCGGGCACCGCCGTTGCGACCGATGCGCTCCGCCCCGTACTGTGGTGCAAACGAGGACGTACCAACGTGCTCACAGACGAAAGGGGCAGGCGGGCCGTGGCCACGACAGAGGGCTCGGAAGCGCTCGACACTGCAATGGTGTCGCGACTGGGTTTCACCCAGGAAATGGTTGTACAGGAATTCGGGCACGATGCCGATGTGTGCGACGCGCTTCGTAGAGCGATCATGTCCGTTACAGGTGAAGACCTGGTGGACGAAGACTACGGTGATGTCACCGATGCGGCGATTGTGTGGTTCCGCGACGGAGACGACGATCTCGCTGACTTGCTGATGGACGTGCAGTCCTTGATTGACGGCAGTGCCTTGGTAGTGCTCCTCACTCCCAAAGCTCGCCGTCCGGGACATGTCTTACCCCGCGATGTCGAAGAAGCATCTTCGCTTGCCGGGTTGCACGCGACGTCGACCTTTCTGGTCGACGAAACGTGGACTGCCATCCAATTGGGGGAGAAGGGCCGCTCGAAGTGACCCACCCCCTTGTGGGTCACGCCGCTCCAGACTTCACTCTTTCCGACCAAGACGGGATCAACGTCTCGTTGTCGGGTCTGCGCGGCAGCGACGTGCTGCTCGTGTTCGTGCCGTGGGCCTTCTCGCCCGTGTGCACGTATGAACTTGAGCAGTTGCGCGATGCCGAGGACCTGGTCGCGTCGGACGCGAAGGTGTTCGTGGTGAACTGCGACTCGAAGTTCGTCAATCAAGAGTGGGCGTATCAGAACAAGTTCCCCGGCACCCTGCTCAGCGACTTCTGGCCGCACGGCGAGGTCAGCCGCGCGTTCGGCATGTTCGACGAGCAACTGGGTCGCTCCAAGCGCGGCACGCTCCACATTGACGCCGACGGGATGGTCACGTGGGCGCTCGAGAACCCCACGGGAGACGCTCGCGACCTCGACGCCTACCGCAAGGTGCTCGGACTCGTCTAGATGAATGATTCCAAGGGGTCAGTGGTCGTAGGCGGTCAGTGAGCGTCGGATGGACAGGCCGAGGTTGTCGTTGTGCCAGATCGCGGCGGTGAGCGCGAGGACGCGTTGGGCGACTCGGGCGCA
>Ga0209347_1006551_pt1 | contig 10243 bp, 11 predicted proteins | sample AutmiccommuBRH23_FD_187382 | JGI IMG/M metagenome (GOLD analysis project Ga0209347, IMG submission 187382) | Deep subsurface microbial communities from Mt. Terri, Switzerland - Autotrophic microbial communities BRH/23 (SPAdes) (version 2) | ecosystem: Environmental > Aquatic > Deep subsurface >... | reverse complement strand
ATACTGCTTCCCCACAATAAAGTCCTCATGGCCGTGTCCCGGGGCTGTGTGTACGCAGCCGGTCCCGGCCTCCAGGGTAACATGTTCCCCCAGGATAACCAGGGAGTCCCTGTCTATGAAGGGGTGCCGGCAGACAACCCCCTCCAGGTCACTGCCCTTCATTTCCTTAACCACCTCGGGGCCGGAAAGCCCTGTGGCCTCCATGAACTGACCCAAAAGCCCCCTGGCCACCACGTAGGATACGTCACCGAACCGGGCCAGCACATATTCAAACTCCGGATGCAGGCAGATGGCCACATTGGCTATAAGGGTCCAGGGGGTGGTGGTCCAGATGACCAGGTAGGTGTTATCCTCCGGGACCACTCCTTTTCCGTTCACCACCGGGAAGCGCACGTGTATGGAGTGGGAGTGCTTCTCATTGTACTCCACCTCGGCCTCGGCCAGGGCGGTCTCACAGGTGGAGCACCAGTATACCGGCTTCAGTCCCTTGTATATATAGCCGCGCTTGGCCATTTCACCGAAAACGCCAATCTGGGAGGCCTCAAAGTGAGGCATAAGAGTCATATAAGGATTTTCCCAGTCTCCCCTTACCCCCAGCCGCTTGAATTCTTCCCTCTGTATATCCACAAACTTAAGGGCATAGTCCTTGCACTTTTTGCGGAATTCCACCGGGTGCACGGCGTGCCTGTTTATCCCCAGGGCCTTTATGGCCTGCTGCTCGATAGGCAGCCCGTGGGTGTCCCAGCCTGGCACATAGGGTGAGTCATACCCCGACATGGTGTGGTATTTTACAATAATGTCCTTGAGCACCTTGTTAAGGGTGTGGCCCAGGTGAATATGCCCGTTGGCATAGGGCGGCCCGTCATGCAGAATGAATTTGGGCTTACCGGAATTGCGCCGGCCCACCTCTTTGTAAATGTCTATTTCTTCCCAGAATTTTAATATCTCCGGCTCCCTTTCAGGCAGATTGGCCCGCATGGGGAAATCGGTTTTGGGAAGGTTTAGTGTTTTGCCATAGTCCATTATATGACCCCCTGTACTACTCTTTAATATTCTAAAAAAGTAAAAACCCGCCCCGCAAAGGGACGGGTATGACAAACTCCCGTGGTACCACCCAATTGAATACGAAAAAAAAATATTTCCCGCATCCTCTCTTGAGCCCTTAACGGTGGCTGCCGTCCCGGTCTACGGCGGATAATCCGCTTTCGGCGGGCGCCTTCCCGGGTGATTTTGGGAAAAGCGCCCTGCCCGGGTCACACCGCCCCGGACTCTCTTAAAAAGGCCTTCTTTTCTTACTCTTCCCGATCATAGGCTTTGCGCTGATAACATATTGTATTATATTAAAAACGCCCTCTAACGTCAACTATAACGCTTATACTGAGTGAATTCCTGGTCAGGAGACAGGAGACTGCCCAGAGGTAATACCTTGGGTCGGGAGACAGGAGTCCAGATATTTCCTTACAGTGAAAATTTAGCCCGGAAGCTACAGAGGAGAATAATAAAAGTAGTACCTATAAGCAATTTAACATTTCGATCAACCGTCCGGCAGTCAGTCCGTATACCCTCAGGGTTTTATTCCGTCCGGTGTGCCCGGTCAACAGTTCCACCGACCGTAGGGGAACTCCAAAAAGTTCCGCAAAAAATTTAAGACAGGCCTGGTTGGCCTCACCATCCACCGGCGGCGCTGTTAGGCGAACCTTGACGGCCCCGTCCATGACTCCGGCCAGCTGATTTTTGGAAGCCCTGGGCTGCACCTTCACCCGAAAGGTCACCCCGTCCTCATCTTCCCTTATATCAATCATCATAATCACCTGAGTAAACAAACATAATATTGCAAGTCATCCTTGCAGGTATTTATTAAACCACAGAGCACACAGAGATCACAGAGAAAAAATATTTAAAAAAGAACTGTTTAACAGGCCTCTTATGTTTTTTATCTATGCAGTCAGTATACTGAGGGCAAGATAAAAAATTTATATTTAATTTCTTGCCCGATTAGGCTTATTAGTCATGCTTATAAATCTCTGTGATCTCTGTGTGCTCTGTGGTTAATAAAAAAAACATGCATGCACAACTTGCATTATAATTCTTTATACTCTATGGTAGGCGGTCTTTAATAATAGCGGTTCAGCTCCACAAAAATCCTTCCGCCCCGGGAGGTGCCCTTTACCGCGGTTACCTCCACCCGGCCCCGGCCCCTGATGGAAATAATGTCTCCCTCTTTTACAGCCTGGGAGGGGGAGCTTTTTACCTGCCAGTTGAGGTTTACCCTTTCCGAGGTTATATAGTCGGCCATTTTTGACCGTGACACACCATATCCTGCGGCGGCCACCGAGTCCAGCCTTAAAGAGGAAACCGTAGTATTGACGGTCTTTACCCTTTCCTCGGGCAACTTCAGGTTTTTGGCCTCTATCCGGTCCACCGAAACCTCCCACCTGCCCACCCTGAACAGGTTGGCTATAATGTACGGCGACACCTCTTCCGACACAACAGCATTAGCCCCGCCATCATTGACCAGCACATCGCCCATCTTTTCCCTTTTCAGTCCCAGGCCCAGCAGGGATCCCAGGTAGTCCCTATGCCCCGGGCAGGAGCCGTGAAAGCTGCCGCTAATGGATAAATAGGCCAGCCCGCTGTCAGCGTCCTCCGGGTCCAGGTAATCCGGACAGATGACCACCCTCTGCCGCTCGGCCCCTGGATATCCGCCGTCTGCCCTGAAACTCACCCCGGCAGTATATTTAAGGGCAGAAACAACCAGACCCGTATGATACGGGTCGTAAAAGTCTGTAGTACTGGTTTTATGAGATTCAAGCACATCCCGGGCCATGTCGGCCGCCCGGGCCATAATCAGTTTGTCATTACCCCCGGCCTGGGCCATAAAACGCTCCCTGTCCAGTTCCCGATCACCCCAGCATTCCCCAAATTGCCACTAAAATACTATCAATCAGGTATTGCAGCACTTGCAGCGCCAGTATAGCCACCAGGGGAGAGATATCAAGAACCCCTATGGGTGGAATGATTTTTCTAAAAAGTCCCAGCACCGGCTCGGTAATTTCATATATAAACCGTACCACAGGCTGATGCGGATTAATTCTCAACAAAGAGAGAAAAACATTGGCAATAAGAAGTACTATATATACCTCGAAGGCAACGTCTATCAGTGTTTTAATCAAACCCATTTTAGTTCACTCCTAATCGGGGACATTCCCGTCCCCAAAGTCATCCCGATCGGGGACATTCCAGTCCCAAAGAACTGCCCCAGCTTCAGCTGGTGTGTCCCCATTCCTTAGATCCCACCGGAAATTTCCCTGGATTTACCTGTGGCAGCCTCCACCGCCCTCATCAGGGCCCCCCGGACACCATCCCTCTCCAGTGAGAACAGTCCCTCTATGGTAGTTCCACCCGGAGTGGTGACCATATCCTTCAGCTGCCCGGGATGACGTCCCGACTCCAGTACCATCCTGGCAGCCCCCAGCATGGTCTGGGCGCCCAAAACAGAAGCCACCTCTCTGGGCAGACCCATCCTTACCCCCGCATCGGCCAGTGCCTCCAGCATGATGAACATGTAGGCCGGGCCGCTGCCGCTTAAGCCGGTTACCGCGTCCATAAGGGTCTCGGGAACCTCCACCGCCCTTCCCACTGCGTTAAACACGGCCAGAGCCCTCTCCATATCTGCCCTGCCCGCCCCCGATCCGGCACACAGGGCGCTGGCGGCTTCTCCCACCAGGGCAGGGGTATTGGGCATCACCCGGATAACAGGCACATCCTTACCCACGGCATTTTCCAGCATTGCGGTGGAAACTCCGGCCGCGATTGAAATAATGGTCTGTCCGGGCTTCAGTGAGCTCCCCACCTCCCGGACAACGGGCAGCACCATGCCCGGCTTAATCGCCAGCAAAACAACGTCCGATACTGCCACCAGTCCCCTGTTATCACTTAAGGTATTAATATTTTGCGAGGTCTTTAAATGTTCCAGCCGTTCTTTGCTTACGTCAGATACGTACAGGCTGCCGGCGTCCACCGTCCCACTGGAGATAAGCCCGGTAATGATGGCCCCGGCCATGGCCCCCCCGCCCAAAAAGCCTATTTTTAATCCTTTCAGGGGCATGAAAGTTCACTCCGATCGTTTTATAATAGAGCTTTCAGACTTTGCTCATCCAGGAAAAAAGCCCCCGCTCCTTCAGCTCGTCACCTATTTCGCTGGATATATCCATATTGCTGGGCACGATGAGGAATATACCGCTGCCCACCTTTTGCAGGCTGCCGTTTAAGGCATAGGTGGCGCCGCTGATAAAGTCCACCACTCTCTTGGCCAGCTCGGCATCAGCCTTTTCCAGGTTGACCACAACCGGCCGCCGGTTTTTCAGATTGTCAGCCAGACCCTGTACATCATCAAAGGCCCTGGGCTCGGTCACCACAACCTTGAGCTGCCTCTGGGCGTGCAGGTTCAGTACCTGTCCCTTGCGCTTACTGGCCGGCATGCTTTCCTCTTCTTCCCGGTACCTGGAATCCTGGCCTCTTTCTTCGTCTTCCATGGCTTCCTCTTCGAAGCCCATTATTCCGAGAACCTTGTCCATTAGCTTTCTCGACAAAATAAATTCCTCCTCTCTAAGGTATGGGGACACACCTCTCTAAAAAGACTGCCTCCGGTGGTCAGAGGAATGTCCCCGATTGGAAGGCCACCGATCGTTTATCATTACCTTCTCCCGAAAATACCAGTCCCTATCCGCAAAAGGGTAGCGCCCTCCTCGACAGCCACCAGGCAGTCATTGGTCATACCCATGGAAAGATGGGTCAGTGGAACCTCCGGCATCATTTTTCTTATATCATTAAACAGGCCGCGCAGTTTTGCAAAAACCGGCCTGACTTCCCCGGGATCGTCCGTGAAGGGGGCTATGGTCATCAGCCCCTTTATGGAAATCCCCTTAAGGGACATTCCCTCCCTGATAAAATCAGCGGCCTCCAGTGGCCCCAGCCCGTACTTGGTCTCCTCACCGGCCACATTTACCTGTACCAGCACCTCCGACACAATCCCGGCCTCCCTGGACCTGCCGTCTATTTCAACAGCCAGCCTCCAGGAGTCCAGCGAGTGTATCAGGCTTATTCTTCCTATTACTGCCTTAACCTTATTTGTCTGCAGGTGCCCGATCATATGCCAGCGCAGCCCGGGATCCAGCAGCGGCTGCTTTTCAAGCAGTTCCTGCACCCTGTTTTCGCCAAGATCAGTCACACCCTCCCCCAGGGCGGGAACTATCCTATCCACCGGAACATTTTTGGTCACCGCTATAATTCTTATATCGGCTGGGTTTCTTCCCGCCTGTACTGCGGTCCTGTATATTTCCCCCCGCAGCCTTGCTATATTTTCCTTTACCATTAACAATATCACACCTGCTCAGTCTCCGGCAAATATAAGCCAGCGGGGATTAATAACATAACGGCCGCCGGGCGCCAGGTCCGCCCCGGAAACAGCGGTTCTGTCACCTACCGCGCCATCGACCTTGACCGGAACCCATTGTACCTCATCCCTGTCCATCAGGTACAGCCCCTGGCGCCCATCCTTTGCCGCCAGTGCATCTGAGGGAACTATAAACCCGCTTACCCTTTCCCCCACCAGCTCAATGGATATTTTTCTTGTACTTAAAAAATCCGCCGGGTAATTAAACACTTCCAGCACCAGCTGGGTCCCACCGTCATAGCTGCCCGCATCAACTATTCGCCCGCTGGTTTCCCTGCCTTCACGGACAATGGACATATCGCCCTTTTTGCTTACCTCCGGAGGCAGCCCGCCGGGAACCCGGGCACATATAACCAGGCAAGACAGGTTGTCTATAATTTTCAGTACCGGCTGTCCCTTACTGCACTTTTTCTGCCGGGGGCCTTCCACCTTGATTTCCGGCAGCCTGGCGGCATCAAATATATCGGTCTGACCGGGCTTCAGCACACCTTCCAGGCCGTCCACCCGAAAGCTGACCAGGCCGGTCCTGGTGGCCCTGACCAGGGCGGTCAGCACAGGCACTCCAGGGTCGGCGCCGGCGGTTTTTATCTCGGCAACGCTGTCACCGGCCCTGACTCTGGCACCTTCTTCCACCAGCATGACCAGCTCCCCGTCAGCCGGTGAGTTTATAACTGTTTCATCCCTTATAATTATACCCTCGGCAGAGTACGTTTTTTTCAGTTCCCCCCTGCCCAGGTCCCCGGTCTCTATCATTCTGAACATGGCCCAGTGCAGTGCCTGTGCCGCTATTAAATATAGTATTGACATTCCAACGGCAAACAGTACCGCTTTCCTGGCCACTGTTGCCAGCCGGCCTTTTTTAACGGGCCGTCCTTTTTCAGCCAAAGCCCGACCCATAGAAATTACCACTCCCGGAATACAATAGTTAACTAGGCTTATTCGACGCCCATACGCTATCTCCTGCGAAAAAAACACCCAAAGCAGGGTGTTTTCAAAAAAATACTGACTTTTTTTAGTATTTTGCAGCCAATTCGAATGGTATTGACTTAAGATTTTATGTCAAAATATGATCACAAGACGTAAGGTTATCAATTGGTTAGGGCTTATAATTTTTAACCAAACCTTCCTGTGATATAGTCCTCCGTCCTTCTGTCTCCGGGACGGGTGAATATCTCCTCGGTATTGCCATATTCAATCAGCTCCCCATTCAAAAAGAAGGCTGTGATATCAGACACCCTGGCGGCCTGCTGCATATTGTGAGTTACTATAATAATTGAATAATCATGTTTGAGAACCTGTATAAGCTCTTCAATTTTAAGTGTTGAGATGGGATCCAGGGCTGAGCTGGGCTCATCCATCAGCACCACCTCGGGCTCCACCGCCAGCAGCCTGGCGATGCAAAGTCTTTGCTGCTGGCCTCCGGAAAGACCCAGCGCCGGCTTAAAAAGCCTGTCCTGGACTTCCTCCCAGAGGGCTGCCCCCCTGAGGCTCATTTCAACTATTTCATCCAGCTTCTTTTTATTCTTTATGCCGTGAATACGGGGGCCGTAGGCAACATTGTCAAAAATGGACATGGGGAAAGGATTGGGGCGCTGGAATACCATGCCCACCCTCTTGCGCAGGGACACAACATCATTACCTGACTGGTAAATATCCTGATCGTCCAGCAAAACCCTGCCCTCCACCCTGACTCCCTCATAAAGGTCGTTCATTCTGTTAAGGGTCCTCAAAAAGGTGGATTTGCCGCAGCCCGAGGGGCCTATCAGGGCGGTGATGTGGTTTTCCTTTATATTGATGGTCACATCTTTTAGAGCCTGAAAATCCTTATAATAAAGATACAGGGACTCTACCTCTATCTTATTGCCAATCACCTGGGCCCTCCCCCAATAAACAAGAATTTCAAGTCATATTAACAAAAATATATTAGGGGCCTGTTAGGCCTTTGTTAAAATTGCATTAACTGATATCCTTGAAACGGTACCCCACACCCCTGACAGTTTCTATATACTGCGGGCATCCCGGCACCTGCTCAAACTTCTGCCGAATGTGGCGTATGTGTACATCGACGGTCCTGGAGTCCCCCAGATAGTCATAGCCCCAAATTTTTTCCAGCAGGTATTCCCTGGAGAAAACCTTCCCGGGCTCCAGGGCCAGAAATCTTAAGAGCTCAAACTCCTTGGGGGTCAAATCCTGGCGCTCCCCATTAACGGTAACCAGGTACCTGCTCTGGTCAATGGACAGCTGCCCGTGGACAATCACATCACCTCTGCCCTTTTCCGGCTCGCCGGCCCCCTCCAGCTTGCCCCGCAGCCTGGCTTTAATCCTGGCCAGCAGCTCCCGGTTGCTGAAGGGCTTGGTCACATAGTCGTCAGCCCCTATCTCCAGTCCCAGAACCTTGTCAAGTTCCTCACCCCGGGCGCTGATCATTATTATAGGTATTTTTCTGGTTTCTTCATTCTGCCTTAACAGCCTGCAGGTGGACAGCCCGTCCACACCGGGAAGCATGACATCCAAAAGGATGAGGTCCGGCTTTTCCCTTCTGGCCATCTCCAGGGCATCGTTCCCGTCGGAGGCTGTCAGCACAGTATAGCCGTCCTTCTCCAGATTATACCTAATCAGTTCCAGAATATTAAGCTCGTCATCCACCACCAGTATCCTGTGCATAATAACCTCCCACTTTCCGGATCGCCGGCAGCCCCTGGCAAACATTATTTAAGTGCCATCAGCGCAGCCATTCGGCCGCATTTTCCCGACTGTCCCCGGTACGAGAAAAAAAGATCCGGGCTGCATGCCGTACACATTCCGGCCAGGCCAATACTGTCAGGCTTTATTCCGGCCTCCACCAGGGTTATTCTGTTGGCCTCCTGCAGGTTCAGCTTCCAGCGGCCTTCCCCCGCCGGCTTTGTAAAGGGCCCTGGATCAAATCCGGCCCCTTTAAAGGACCAAATTACAGGCTGGTCCACTTCATAGCAGCAGGGCCCTATCGAGGGAGCGATAACCGCCAGGCAGCGGCCCGGATCGGTCCCGAAGGCGTCTGTCATGACCTTAAGGGTGGTGGCGGCAATCCTCTTCATGGTGCCCTTCCAGCCTGCATGGGCCAGCCCTATGGCTTTCCTCACCGGGTCCAGCAGCATTACAGGGACGCAGTCGGCATAATAGCTGGAGAGCAGTATGCCCGGGAGGTTGGTGACCAGGGCATCGGCATCGGGAATAGCCCCTGAAAAGTCCCGGGCCCCCCTACCCCTGTCTTCCTTCCGGACTATGTGCACACCATCACCGTGAACCTGCTGCCCCACTACCATGTCCTCAATGCCGAAGCCCAGGGCTGAGGAAATACTTATCCTGTTTTCCACCACCGCTTCGGGGTCGTCCCCGACATGGGAGGCCAGATTCAGCCCCTGGAAAGAATCCCTGCTCACCCCGCCCCGCCGGGTGGTAAAGGCATGTTTTACCAGCCCTGTATTCTCAAAAATATCAAAGGTGATGTACCTGAGATCTCCGGCAGCAACGATATTGTACCCCGCCAACAGCCTCTTCCCTTCCCTGAATATATTCAGGCTTTCATCCTTTATCCTGCAGTATAAGCTGCCTGTCAGTAGTGCCTGGACTCCTGTCTCCGGTCTCCCGACCGGAGGTACTACCCTCAAGCAGTCTCCTGTCTCCCTACCCTAAAAACCAGCCTTTTAGCAGTCTCATCCGGCCTCTTTGCTGCTCAGCCTTTCTATCAGTCCGTTCAAGTCGTTGAGCTGTTTAATGATAGCGGCGTAGTCGCCCTTTACCGATCCGTCCCCCAGCGCGCGCTGCAGTTTGGCTGCCACTACGGAATGAGCCTGCAGCACCTGATCCTCTGTAAATACTATGCCCGGTGTCAGCTCGATTGACTCCAGCCACTGCGGGATAATAGTTTCCACATCAAACCTTTCCTTTATAAGCCCGGCTAAGGTGGTGCAGGACTGAGTTTCACCATGTACCAGGAATACTTTTTGGGGCAGGCTGGTGAAGGTTCCCAGCCAGTCCAGCAGGCCTTTCTGGTCTGCATGGGAGGAATACCCGTCAATCTCTCTTATATCTGCCCTGACCTTTACCTCCTCGCCGTGAATCCTGATAAACTCCGCCCCGTCCAAAAGCTGTCTCCCCTTGGTTCCGGGAGCCTGGTAGCCAACAAAAAGAACGGTGCTTTCAGGCCTCCAGAGGTTGTGCCTCAGGTGGTGCTTGATACGGCCGGCATCACACATGCCGCTGGCCGAAATGATAAGCGCCCCGCCCTTCATATTATTTAGGGCCACAGATTCTTCGGTGGTCCTGGAATACCTGAGGTTGGGCATTTCAAAGGGACTGTTGGTCCCGCACATAATGGCCCTGGTCTCATTGTCAAAGCATTCCTGGTGCAGCTTGAAAACCTCGGTGGCGGCAATAGCCATGGGGCTGTCAATATAAACATCCATGGGGGGGAAGCGGCCATCCCTTACCAGCAGGTTGATGTCATAAAGAAGGTCCTGGGTGCGCTCCACGGCAAAGGCCGGAATAACAAGGTTGCCACCCTTGTGGTGCGTCTCCCAAATTATCTTGTGGAGCAGGTCCAGCTTGTTGTCCGAGTCCTCGTGCAGCCTGGCCCCGTACGTCGACTCCATAAACAGATAATCCGCCCCGGCCACCACTGCCGGGTCTTCAATATAAGGTTTTCCCGGTGTTCCCAGGTCACCGGAAAACACCAGCTTGGTCTGCTCGGATCCCTCCCTTATCCATACCTCCAGTATAGCCGACCCCAGTATATGACCGGCGTTAATA
>Ga0209347_1006550_pt1 | contig 10245 bp, 8 predicted proteins | sample AutmiccommuBRH23_FD_187382 | JGI IMG/M metagenome (GOLD analysis project Ga0209347, IMG submission 187382) | Deep subsurface microbial communities from Mt. Terri, Switzerland - Autotrophic microbial communities BRH/23 (SPAdes) (version 2) | ecosystem: Environmental > Aquatic > Deep subsurface >... | reverse complement strand
CAATGTCCGTACAGCGGAAGCAGCGAAAAACGGATTGGCCGCTGGTCTTAAAATGGCGTTCCGCGGTGGTTCCGTGACCGGTATGCTGGTCGCCGGACTGGCCCTCACTTCCATTTCCGGTTTCTACATGGTGGTCCAGGATGTCTATCCCCTGGTGGCCCTCGGCTTCGGTGGAAGTCTGATCTCCATCTTCGCCCGGCTCGGCGGCGGTATCTTCACCAAGGGCGCGGACGTCGGTGCGGACCTTGTCGGTAAAGTCGAAGCCGGTATTCCGGAAGACGACCCGAGAAACCCGGCGACCATCGCGGACAACGTCGGCGACAACGTCGGCGACTGCGCCGGTATGGCAGCCGACCTTTTTGAAACCTACGCGATCACGGTTGTGGCGGCCATGCTTCTGGGGCACCTGTTCTTCCCCGAAACAATAATGGCGATTTACTACCCGATGATCCTCGGCGCCATCTCCATCATTGCATCAATCATCGCCATTTTCTTCGTTCGTCTGGGAAAGAGCGAATATATCATGGGCGCCCTGTACAAAGGGATGTTCGGAGCGGCGATCATTGCAGCGGTTGCGTTTTATTACTTCACCATGACCTTGGTTACGACCATTGGCGGCATTCCGGCGATCAACCTGTATTATGCCTCCCTGGTCGGGCTCGTCCTGACCGTTCTCATCGTTGTGATCACGGAGTACTACACCGGTAAATACGGCCCCGTCAAACACATCGCGGAAGCCTCCACCACCGGTCATGGCACCAACATCATTGCCGGCCTGGGCGTCAGCATGCAGTCCACCGCTGCCCCCGTTCTGGCCATCTGCGTGGGGATCGCCGTCGCTTTTAACTTTGCCGGTCTCTATGGCATCGCCATCGCGGCGGTCGCCATGCTCTCCATGACCGGTATGGTCATTGCCATTGACGCCTACGGCCCCATCACGGATAACGCCGGTGGCATCGCCGAAATGGCAGGGCTCGATGACAGCGTTCGCGCCGTCACCGATCCGCTCGATGCGGTCGGCAACACCACCAAGGCCGTTACCAAGGGATATGCGATCGGCTCCGCCGGCCTGGCGGCGCTGGTCCTCTTCGCCTGCTACACCCAGGAATTCGCCATCGTTGCGGGTGCCGAGGGCGCGGCGAAGATCGCGTTTGACCTTACCGACGTGAATGTCATCATCGGTCTCTTCATCGGTGGCCTTCTGCCCTACCTGTTCGCCTCCATCGCCATGAGCGCGGTCGGCAAAGCCGGCGGCGCGGTTGTCGACGAAGTTCGTCGGCAGTTCCGGGAAATTCCCGGGATCATGGAAGGGACCGCGAAGCCCGATTACGGCGCCTGCGTCGACATCGTGACCAAGTTCGCGTTGAAGGAAATGATGATTCCCGCCCTTCTGCCGGTCATTGCACCGCTGCTGGTCGGTTTCTTCCTGGGCAAGGTTGCCCTGGGTGGTCTGCTCATCGGCAGTATCGTCACCGGTCTGTTCGTGGCCATTTCGATGACCACGGGTGGTGCGGCATGGGATAATGCCAAGAAATACATCGAAGACGGGTTCTTCGGCGGCAAGGGTAGCGATGCTCACAAGGCAGCCGTTACCGGCGACACCGTCGGCGACCCCTACAAGGATACTGCCGGCCCGGCCGTCAACCCGATGATCAAGATCCTGAACGTCGTGGCCCTGCTGATGGTTCCGTTCCTGATGTAATTTTATTTGCTCAATAAAAGCAAAGCGTTAAAAAGGGCCGGTGGTTACCACCGGCCCTTTTTTGTTGATCTTCAATTACAAAATTGTTATAGGTATATTCTTGTAACACAGATTTGCATCCATAATCGGTCTTTGGTGATTTAAAATGGCAATTGAAGCAGAAGTTCAAAACATAATGTCCAGGGGATTCCGTGTTGGTGATCTTGCGGTGTACCCGGCCCACGGGGTCGGCCGGATCGAATCGGTCGAATGCCGGGTGATAAACGGCGACAAACATGATTTTTATATCATGAAAATCCTTGAAAACGGCATGGTGATCATGATTCCCACCCGTAACGTCGACTCGGTCGGCTTGCGTACCGTCATCGAGGAAAACGAAGTCCCGGCCATCTATGCGGTGTTGAACGTAAGGAAAGATGACCTCCAGGACAACCAGACCTGGAACCGGCGGTACAAGGAGTATATGGACAAGATCAAAACCGGTTCCCTCTCCGACGTGGCGGAAGTTTTCCGCGACCTTTTCACCCTCAAGACGACCAAGGACCTTTCCTTCGGCGAGCGGAAACTCCTGGATACGGCGAAAAGTCTTCTTCTTCGGGAAATCTGCACGGCACGGGACGAAGACGAAGAAACTATCTGGGCGGAAATCGAATCTTTTTTCAACGACAAATCCGAAAACACGCCTGATCAACCTTCAAACGGATGAACACGGGCTCTGATCCTGATCCGGGCGAGCCGATCGACCTTATTGTGAACGAGGAGGACGCAGGTCAGCGCCTCGATCATGTTGTCTCGGTCCGCCTTCCCGGATGTTCACGGAGCCGGGCCGCACAGCTGATCCGTTCCGGTATCCTCCGGATCGAAGGCTCCCGTAAAAAGCCCGGTTATCGGGTCAATCCCGGCGAGCGGATCACCGGGTACCTCTCCCCTCCCGAACCTGTCCAGGTTTCTCCCGAACCCATCGCTATCGATGTGGTCTACGAGGATGCGGCCATTATCGTCATCAGAAAACCACCCGGCCTTGTGGTTCATCCCGCGCCCGGACATACCGGCGGAACACTGGCGCACGGGCTGCTTTCCCGATTCCCGGAACTCCATCAGGCAGGGGACTCACCCGAGCGACCCGGCATCGTTCATCGACTCGACAAAGATACCTCGGGACTTCTCCTGATCGCCCGGACACACTCCGTCTACCAGCACCTGAAATCCGCGTTTCAGAATCGCAGCGTTGAGAAGACCTACCTGGCATTCGTATACGGTGAGCCCAAACTGGCGAGCGGTTGCATCACCTTGCCGATTGCCCGGCACCCGGTCCATCGAAAACGGATGGCCGTGAAGGAAACCGGGGGGCGAAACGCCGTGAGCCGCTGGCGGATCGTCCAGCGCTTTAATGGGATAAGCCTGGTGGAATTTGTCATCGAAACCGGAAGGACTCATCAGATACGGGTTCATTCCGCGGCCATCGGGCATCCGGTGGTCGGGGACGCCACCTATGGATTTCGCAATCCGGTAAGGACATTTTCACTGGGGCGCGAAACCGTCCGCATAATTCAGGAACATGTGCATCGGCAATTGCTCCATGCCTGGAAGATCGGATTTATCCATCCGGAGTCCGGACAAGCGGTTCATTTCGAGACCCCAATGCCTCCCGATATGGCAGTCTTTCAAGATTCCCTTGAGACGTTATCTTTTATGAAACATGAGTGACGTCGTTTTGGGATGGCATTAAGCGTCGTTTTTCCGGTTTTTGATCTCCAGGGTACACCGCTTTTCATTTTTATCGAAGGTCATGACGATTTCCTCGTCCGCCTTTTTTTCGGCTGCCAGTTGGCCATATCGTTGCTTTATCCGCTGGACAAAGGCGGTTTTGTCTTCAGGTTCCCGAACACCGAGTTTCCGCAATTTGTCCTGTTGAATATCCCATAGTCTATCGACGGAATATATGCCGCGACGGTCGGGACCATCCCCTTCCTCGGCCACGGCGTCCTTCTTTGCGCTGTTCGCCCGAATCCGGTGCATGGCTTCGGCGTTTTCCCATAATTGGCGCCAGGAACGATTATAATAGTATACCTTCCATTGCAGGTTATCGAGCATGGTTTCGAGTTGCCTGTTGGTCAAGGACCGATCGATCCGGAACAACTGGATTCGAGCAACGAATTCCTGGAAACGGGGATGCGGTTTGTTTTCCCGGTCCGCCAGGTAAGCCCTGATTTTCGTATCCATTTCATCGACCTGCCGCTGAAGGTTCAATATCTCCATCTCGATTTCTTTTCTTCGTTGCTCGATGGTAACGGCCATACGCCCCCCTCTTTTCAGTCACATCAATATCCCTGTTTTTTGTCGGGCGCGCGTGGAATTTATCGCGCCAATCAGCACCGCTACCCATGCGGGACTGGTGCATTTTAAGTCAGAGACCACTTATTTGTAAACTTGTTTCCCTATAAAAAAACAGCCATCAGTCCCGGTTAACGGAACTGATGGCTGTTATAATAAGTTTCAGGTCTTTCAGGGGCAGAAGCGTTCCCGCGCTTCTCTATCTATGCCGCCGGACGTGATTCCGGCCGGATATCGGGATCGTAACAAAGCCGGCAGCAATTCAGACACCGGTTTGCTTCCGTCTGTGCATCGGTTTCCGCGATAACAAGGTCGACTTCGGTAAAGTTGGTGATCCGCTCTTTAACGGGAAGTTCCGGCATGTCGACCCGTTTGCGCGTTTGGATACCCGGTACCCGTTCGAAAATGCTTTCGGAAATGTGACGTTTCGAAAGAAGGGCATCCGGTACGCCGGTGACGGGTTTGCCTCGCAGGAAAAGATCAATGGCCCGGGCCGCTCGTCGCCCTCCACCGATCGCCTCCACCACGGTTGCCGGGCCGGTCTGTGCGTCGCCGGCGGCAAAGATGTAGGGAACATTGGTCTGGTAGGTTTCCGGGTTGACATTAAAGGTATTCCACCGCGTGATATCAATTTCGTCGAGCCGGGTTCCTTCCTTCTTGAACGAAATGTTCGGCGCCTGTCCAACGGCCGTGATGATCATGTCCACGTCAAGTACCGTCTCGGACCCCTTTACCGGAACTGGCCGTCGGCGTCCGCTGGCATCGGGTTCGCCGAGTTCCATCTTAAGATATTCAAGGCCGGTCACATTTCCTGCCTCATCTCCGACCACCCGATTTGGTGCAGCCAGAAAGACAAATTCAATCCCTTCATGTTCAGCCGCGATGATTTCCACCTCGTTTGCCGGCATTTCATTTCGGGTTCGCCGATAGACAAGGTAGATCTTGTCAAGTCCTTTGCGGACCAGGGTACGGGCGCAATCGATGGCAGTGTTACCGCCGCCGATGACAGCGGCGCGCCGTCCGATCCGGACCGGCTCGTTATTCCCGATTTTCGCCAGGAAGCTGATGCCGGTATAACAACCTTCCAACTCTTCGCCGGGGATTTTGAGCTTGTGGTCGTTCCAGGCGCCGACACCGAAGAAGACCGCATCGAAACCTGCCCCGATCAGGGATCCGAGATCGAAGTCGACCCCCAGTTCCACATTGGTATGATGGTCGATTCCCAGGTTGAGAATTCCTTCAATCTCCCAGTCGAGTACTTTTTTCGGAAGACGGTATTCCGGTATTCCGTAGCGGAGCATCCCGCCGAGTTTCGGCATGGCTTCGAAGATATTAACACTGTGACCGAGCCGCCGCAGAAAAAAAGCAACGCTCAAACCGGCAGGTCCGCCGCCGATAACCGCCACCCGCTTTCCGGTGTCCGGGGCGACTTCAACAGGAATCCGTTTCCCGGAATTCATTTCCAGGTCCGCCACGAACCGCTTGAGCTGGTTGATGGAAACCGGGTCATCCTCAATGGATCGGCGGCAATATTCTTCGCAGGGATGGGGGCAGACCCGTCCGCAGGCAAGTAAAAGCGGGTTTCGTTCGCGAATGGTGTCGACCGCGGCTTCGTATTCCCCGTTTTTAATCTGGTTGATATATCGGGGAATGTCGATTTCCGCTGGGCACGTCTGCTGGCAGGGTGCGAGTGCATCATTTTCCGTATTGAGGTGGAGCAACCGTTTTGACATGGGACGGACTTCGACGATGGTTTTCGGGCAGACCCGTTCACAGGCGCCACAACCGACGCACTTTTCCCGATCAACAACCGGTACGCCTTCCGGACCGATTTCAAGGGCGTTGAACTTGCATGCCCGTACACAGTCCCCGAATCCAAGGCAGCCGATGGTACAATCGCGCTTTCCGCCATAGAAGGCAGCAACCGCGTTGCACCGGTTCAGCCCGAGATACTCGAACCGGTCGGTCGCACGCACACCACCGGCGCAATTGTTATAGGATTTCAGAGTTTCTGCGGTACCCGCCTCCGCACCGATAACGGAGGCAATGGCGGCCACGTTTTCCGGACCGACCAGGATACAGGCATTTGGCGGCGCCTCACCGGCAATAACCGCCTGGGCCACAGCCGAACAGCCGGCATAACCACATCCACCGCAGTTCGCACCGGCCAGAAGGCCTTCCACTTTTGCAATCCGTGGATCTTCATATACGTAAAAAACTTTGGAAGCCAGGCTGAGTAAGAGTCCGCAGACCCCGCCAAGCCCCAAGGTGAAAAGTATCGCTTCAAACACGTTTTGTCCTCATCAGTTGATAATTTAATACCCGGATGTATCAGCCAGATTCAATATTGGTATACGGAAGGCTTTGTCAAGGCATGCGTTCCGCTCGCTTCGCCTACACCAGTCCCTTGAATGCAAGGAACGTCAAAGCGAGCATTCCGGCCGTGACCAGGCCGATGGAGGTGTCCTGGAGCGGTTTGGGAACCCGGCCGATGATGATCCGCTCGCGGATGCCCGTAAACAAAATCAGCGCCAGCCCGAACCCGGCGGCATAGGCGCTGGAAGTGACCAGGGATTGCAGGAAGGTGTATTTTTCCTGAATATTGATCAGGCAAACCCCCATTACGGCGCAATTAGTGGTGATCAGCGGAAGGAAAATTCCGAGGCCGGCATACAGGGCGGGAATCGATTTTTTCAGGAACATCTCAACAAACTGGACCAGCGAGGCGATGACGAGGATAAAGGCAATGGTGCGGAGAAATTCGATCTCCAGCTTCTTTAGGAAATAGACGTCGATGGCCCAGGTGAGCCCCCCGGCCAAGGTGAGAACAAAGACAACCGCCGCGGCCATGCCGACCGCCGTTTCCATTTTCTTCGATGTGCCGAGAAAGGGACAATTGCCCAAATACTGAGCAAGCAGAATATTATTGATGAAAATGCAGCTGATAATCAGTACCAGGTATTCGCCCATGCCATTCTCCTGTCAGAAGACTTTCGCACCGGTCTCCCGGGCTTCTCAAAAATTAATACGAACGGTTTATCGGTTTCCGAGCATGTTCATAATGGCCAGCATGAGTCCGAGACTGACAAACGCACCCGGCGCCTGCACCATGAAGGTAAACGGTTCGAATGCAGGGCCGAAAACCGGATACCCCAGCAATGTCCCATTCCCGAGAGACTCCCTTAAGGCGCCGAGAACGCCAAGGGCGAGCGTATAACCGATCCCGATCCCCAAGCCATCGGCAATTGACGGAAGGATAGGATTTTTCGAAGCAAACGCCTCGGCCCGCCCCAGCAAGATGCAGTTCACCACGATCAGCGGGATAAAGATCCCCAGGCTCATGTAGAGCGGATAGGCAAATGCCTGGGATAACAGTTCCACCACCGTCACGAACGTGGCGATGATGATGATGTAGCAGGCGATCCGGATTTTAGAAGGGATCACGTTGCGGAGCATTGCGATGAGTATGTTGGAGCAGACCAGCACAAAGGTGACGCCTATCCCCATGCCGACGCCGTTGACCACGGACGTGGTGACGGCCAGGGTGGGGCAGATGCCGAGGACCAGCCGAAACGGGGGAATTTCAGTCCACAATCCCTTGACAAACTCCTGAGCAATTGATTTTGCCATTATCTTTAACTCCTAACCGGAAAAGGTCTGGGCCTTGTCTTTGATTTTGGATTGATTCTGTTCATAAATTTCACCAGCCCGGGTCACCGCCACTGTCGCCGCACGGGATGTAATCGTCGCGCCCGACATGGCGTTTATGGCTCCGCCATCCTTGTTCACCTTGGGGGCCGAATTAACCGGAAGGCCGACAAACTGCTTATTAAAATCCTTGTCGGTTTGGATCCGGGCGCCCATTCCAGGGGTTTCGTTATGAGTCGTAACACTGACGCCGGAAAATTTTCCGCTTTCCAGGTCGACGGCCACCATCATGCCGACATCTCCGCCATAGCCGGGTCCCTGTGTTTCAAAAGCAACCAGCTTGGCTTTCCCATCAAATTTGCCGACAAAGAAATTCTGTTCTTTCCCATTAATCTCCAGGGTGAACCGGTCGGTAATCGGGTCGTTGGACGCCCCTGCCATAATCGAGCGGATGGCCGGTCCCTGGACGAACTGCAGGACCTGTCCTTTAATCCGCTCCTGGGTACCGCTCCGGATGGCGGCGAGCAGGCCGCCCGAAAGGCTGCTCAACACCGTCAAAACGAAAACCAATTTAATCATTTCACGCATAATTCATTACCCTTTTTTTCGCTTTGGGCCGAATTTTATCGATAAGCGGATTAATGAGGTTGATGACCAATATGGCGTATATTACTCCGTCGATATGAGGACCAACATTTCGGATCAATACCGTCATTATTCCTCCTATAACACCATAAATCAGCATTGGGATGGTGTTGACGGGAGACGAGGAATCCTCGGTGGCGAGAAAAAATGCGCCGATGAGCGCGAAACCGGTCAGGACGTGAAAGCCGGGGCCGGCATACAGGTCCGGGTTGTACAGGTTGAACGCAACGGAAGTACCGGCGATACCGACGAGAAAAGCCGCCGGAATTTCCCAGCGAATAATTCCCCGCAGGATCAGGTAAACCCCGCCGATAATCAAACCGAGCCCGAACGTGGCGCCGATGCCGCCGGCCTGGCGTCCAAGCAGCATATCCATGAATGAAAACGACTCGATAGCGCCGGGACCATAGGATTTATAGAGCACCAGGGGATAACCGGCATTGAAATCGAACTGGTAATTGACGAGCGCCGCATTGAAATCGAGATAAACGGGCCAGGCGATCTGCAGGATGGCATAGGAGACGATCACCGGGTTGAAGGGATTCCCCCCGAGTCCGCCGTAAATCTGCTTTCCAATAATCACGGCGAAGAAGGTCCCGGTGAGAACCACCCACCAGGGGGTCGTCGCCGGAAGGAGCATGGCAAAAAGAAACCCGATCAACGCAGCGTTTCCGTCACCGATGGTCACCGGCCGGCGCGTCATGAGGTTCATGACCATTTCCCACATCATTGCGGTCGCCACCGAAAAGGTCACTACGGCCAGGGCCGGCAGACCATACTGGATCAGGCCTGCGATCACCGCGAGGGACGCCGCTCCCATGATCTGGTAATGTTTGGTCGATAACCGGCTCCCGTCATGCCAGAACGGAGCATGGGAAACCGTTAATTTCACCTGATTAGGCATTCTCTTCCTCCGCGGTTTTCATCCGTTCAAGGGCGTTCTTCGCAAGCCGGATATACTGGAAAATAGGGATCCGCCCCTCGCATACATAGGTGCAGTAGCCGCATTCGATACACGCATCGAGGTCGGTCCGCTCGGCCGCCGCTTCGTATTCTCCCGCGTCCAGGTAGCGGATCAATTCGTTTACCGGTACATTCGTCGGGCAAACCCGCACACACTGGCCACAATTGATGCAGTAGGCATCCGTGCTGGCGACGATTTCCGCCCGGTCCTGCACGATAATGGTGTCCGTATCCGGCTGGACGGGATGCTCCAGGGAATAGATGGCGCTGCCGGTCATGGGGCCGCCGAAGATAATCCGGTCGCCGGGGTCGACCTTCTCGCCGAACGTTTCCAGGATATCCCCCACATGGGTTCCGATGGGAGCGGAAACCAGTTTGCGGATTCCGTCCTTTCCGACAAACGTGAACCGTTTGTTCGTCGGGATACGTCCGGCGCCGACCGCGTTTCCGATTTCAGATACGGCCTCCGCGGAGAAAAAAGCGATTCCGCTGCCGACCGCGCCGCCTTCTTCGCCCAGCAGGCGAAAGGCGATCACTTCGGGATGGGCTGCCGGATAGTTATTCCCGACCGTCTTGACACCGGCACTGGCCGCGCCCGCCACCTTGACCAGATGGGCGGGTACGACCAGAATGACATTCTGGATACCGGTAATCTTCCGTAGAATATCAATACCGGCTTTCACGGATGTGATACCGGTCTTGATGACAAACTGATTGGTGATCGTCAGCAGGTCATTGTCCGCCCCGAGAACGACGATTGTTTTTACCGGCTTACCGGCTTGAGTGATCCGGGAGAAATCCGGATTCCCCGGAATCGTGGCCAGATACCCCCGCAGGGTCTCCATGTCGGGGGTTTTCGCCGCTTTCCGGAAGGAATCGTCCTCACCCGATCCGCTGGCTTTTTCCATCCGGACGGTGATGGCGGTCATCTTCTTTTCCATGATGCCGATGAA
>Ga0209347_1006549_pt1 | contig 10245 bp, 9 predicted proteins | sample AutmiccommuBRH23_FD_187382 | JGI IMG/M metagenome (GOLD analysis project Ga0209347, IMG submission 187382) | Deep subsurface microbial communities from Mt. Terri, Switzerland - Autotrophic microbial communities BRH/23 (SPAdes) (version 2) | ecosystem: Environmental > Aquatic > Deep subsurface >... | reverse complement strand
TATGAAAAGTACGGGTACCAAAAAGGTTATTGACCATCTGCTGGAAGAGATGAGCAGGATTGAAGCGCCTGTAACTTTCAGCGCATATACAATCGCCTTACTCGTCGCTTACCTGAAAAACCTGGGTTCCAGGAGCGCCGATGCACTGCGGCACCTGCTGACGTTGCCGTCAAAGCCCGAAATGACATTGATTTTCTTTGCCGGAACGGTGATCGGGATGACAAAGAACATGAAGGAAGTCATTAACGGCAAATCTTTTCCTTTTATACGAAGGTTTCACCAGTATCTTTCGGAATGTGACGCAGGGGAAAAAAAGCTTCTGCTGGGTTTCCTGAATGAAGCCCTGGAACGCACCTTTTAATTTTTTTACAAAGATATTTGGCCTTTTGGGTTAATTTGGGCAATTGGGTAAAAAATAAAGGAGGATGGAGGTGGTGCGGGTAAAGTTGATTTCAGGGGAAAATGGCACTGATGTTATTCCGTTAGATATGATGGGGGATTGGGGGTTAAAGTAACGTGGATTTAAAAAAGATATTGATCCTATCAGAGGCTGTAGGAGCCGGCCATGAGCGGGCTGCCCAAGCTTTAGTCAGGGGACTGCATGAAATATATCCCGCGGTAGAATGTCGGGTAATCAACACCGGTCAATATCTCAATCCCTGGCTTGAAAAACTGTTTGTTAAAGCATACCTTGAGACCCTCCAGCTTACACCGGAACTGTGGGGTTTTTTATATGGGCTGACCAAAAAAAATGGTCAACCTGCAACGGTTAAAAACTTCCTTGGCAAGCTATATATGACCAAGTTAAAAAAACTGCTTTTTAATTACCGTCCCGATTTTGTTATTTGTACCCATCCTTTTCCTTGCAACGCTATGGCCGTTATTAAGGAGCAAGGTTATAATGTTCCTACTGCTGCTGTAGTTACAGATTTTGATATTCATTCTTTGTGGGTCCAGCATAATTTGGATGCCTACTTGGTGGGTAGTCCAGAAGTAAAAGACCGTCTGGCTGAAAATGGAATTGACCCAATTAGGATTTATGTTACCGGGATCCCAATCAACCCTGCTTTTGTAAACCCTAAAAACATTGTTTCCATCAGAAGAAAAATTGGGCTAACGGAAGAAAAACCGGTTCTTTTGGTTATGGGCGGAGGTCTGGGGATGGGACGTTTTACAGAGATTATCCGGCTATTGGATCAAGCCCCAATAGAAATACAAGTGATCGCGATAACCGGGAAAAATCAAGCTTTAAAAGAAGAACTGGACCGGCTGGCCGATCAGCAGGTTAAGTCGCTTCGGGTGTTTGGATATGTTTCCAATGTAGAAGAGTTTATGGCTGCCGCTGACTTAATCATTACCAAACCGGGGGGTCTGACGAGTTCCGAAGCCTTGGCAGTTGGCCTGCCTATGGTTTTGGTGAACCCATTGCCGGGGCAGGAAGAGTATAACTGCAGGTTTTTGGTAGAAAAAGGAGCAGCTGTTATGGCCGATACTCCGGATTTGGTTCCCCGGATAGTAACCACACTCTTCCGGGAACCGGACAAGATGATGCGCATGCGCCAAAATGCCCTTGCCCTGGGGAGACCGGCAGCTAGCCTGGACGCTGCAAAACTAATCATGAAAACAGGGAAGCGGAAAGATTACCTTTATGCCCAGGGGACATAGGTTATAACTTTTTCCAGGAGTTACATCGAAAGGGGGTGAGATAGGTGCTGCAAATAGCGGAGAAAACCTTTTTAACTGGACTCGGGGCGCTCTCACTTGCCAGGGAAAAGGCTAAAAAGGTTGTGGACGAGTTGTCCAGAAAAGGCGAAACTGCCAGGGATGAAATCGGGGAGTGGACCCGGAAGCTGGAGGACAGGGGGAAGGCCGAAAAAGAATCTTTGTGCGAGTCCATCGGCCAGAAGTGCCCTGAGCAGTTGAGGTTTGCCACCAGGCAGGACATTGAAAGGCTGGAACAAAAGCTGGATGAATTGAGAGAAAAATTAAGTTAACCGATTATGGAAGGGTACGGAAAAACGGAGCAGTTTTGCGTACCCTTCATAATTTTCTACTCGTCCCATAAATAAAGGGTTGCCGGGGTAAAATTGAATAAGGCGAAGGATGATGCTGGCATGCAGCTGCGCAGACGGTATAAACATATCAAGCGCTACCGGGAGATAGCAAATGTTTTGTTGAAACACGGCTTCGGGCACATTGCGCACCGGCTGGGGCTGACAAAATTTTTGTCTGCTTCCGGGAAAATCTTTTTTAAAAAAGAGTCCGGTACGGAGATATTTTCCCTTGCTGAGAGGGTCCGGACGGCACTGGAGGAACTGGGGCCTACTTTTGTTAAAACGGGGCAAATTTTAAGCACCCGTTCCGACCTGATTCCTCCGGATTTTATAACTGAACTGGAGAAACTTCAGGACAGGGTAGCGGCTTTAAGGTTTGAAACGGTCAAACAACAGATAGAAAGGGAGTTGGGCCGATCCCTGGAAGAACTTTTCGCCGGGTTTGATCCCGAACCGCTGGCCGCCGCCTCCATCGGGCAGGTGCACCGGGCCGTGCTGCCGGGCGGCCGGGAGGTGATTGTCAAGGTTCAGCGCCCTGACATTGAAAAAATCATCGACGTTGATCTGGAGATTCTGTACGATGTGGCGCGTTTTCTCGAACGTTCGGGCTGGTCGGAGACATACAGCCCCGTGGAGGCAGTGGCCGAATTTGATCGCGTTCTCCACGAGGAGCTGGATTATAACGCCGAGGGCCGCAATGCCGACGCTTTCAGAAAAAATTTCGCCGGCGATCCCGACGTGATCATCCCCCTGGTCTACTGGGAGTATTCCACCGGAAAAATACTGGTCATGGAATATGTGCGGGGGATCAAGTTCAACGACTTGCAGGAAATTGAGCGTTTGGGCCTGGACCGGCCGGCCCTGGCCAGAAAGTCGGTCATGGCGCTCTTTAAACAGATTTTGATAGACGGCTTTTTTCACGGGGACCCGCACCCCGGAAACCTTGCGGCCCTCCCGGGGGAAAAGGTTGTTTTTATGGACTTCGGAATGGCGGGCTTCCTTACCGACAAAACCAGGATTGAGGTCGGAAACCTGCTCATGGCCCTGGCGGGCCGGGACACCCGGGCGGTGGCCAGATCTCTTTCTCAGCTGTGGGTGGTGCCCGGAGACGTTGACAAAAATATATTGCAGCGGGATATCAACTTTCTGCTGAGGAAGATTTATGAGGTTCCCTTAAGCCGGGTCAGCCTGGCCAAGACCTTAAGCGACATCATGGGCATTGCCTTCAAACACCATATCAGTGTACCGGCGGAATTTGCCCTGCTGGTGAAAACACTGATCACCATGGAGGGGGTGGCCGAAAGACTTGATCCCGGGTTGAGCATAGTTAAAGTGGTCAGTCCTTTCAGTAAAAGGTTGATCATGGAAAGGCTCTCGCCTCAAACGCTGTCTAAAACTGCCTGGAATAATCTCAGGGAGCTCAGCGGGGCCCTTTCCCTCCTTCCCGAACAGGTAGGAGAAGTGCTGGGCCAGGCCGCCGGGGGCAACCTGAGGCTGAAACACCAGTTTCCCCAGGTTGATGAAGTGCTGGTGAGGGTTAATAAAATGACCAACCGGCTCGCCTTCAGCATTGTGATCACCGGCTTGATCGTCGGATCTGCCTTCCTTGCCCGGAATGGAAGCATTTTATCCGGGCAGGCGCCGGTGGCGGAGGTGGGGTTCCTGGTGGCCGGGCTGCTGGGTTTCTGGTTCCTGGTTTCCATCCTGAGGTCCGGCGGTTTCTAATGACTGCCGGCTTACTGCTTTTTTCCTTGCAATCGCCGTTTTCTAGCGCTCACCCACCCGCACCTGCCGCAGCCTGCGTCCAGCAGCCGCCGGCCAGATCCCGGCGCCCCGCAGGCTGGGCAGACTTCCACTTCGTCGCCTTGTAACGACTGCAGAGTATCCAGCCAGAAAGACAGTACTTCCTCAGGGCCGGAAAATAAGACAGTTTCCGGGTCATGCCGGGCCAGGCAGTGGATCTGGAGGACGGGCATGTTATTCAGCCCCGTACCGGTGTCTTTGCGGAGCAATTTGCAGTCCAGCAGGTCCGGCGGCCAGAGAGAAAACTCCGGGCGTTCTTTCTCCCCGGCACGCCAGAGCAGCTTGCCCTGCTCAACGTAAAATATTCCGGGCCGCCATGCGCTGCCAATTCTTCTTTCGGTCCAGCGCCAAACCTTGAACCAGCTGGCCGGCAGTAGCACGGGTTGTTTTTCGGGCAAAGGGCGGATGCTTATTCCTGTGTTCCGGGACAGGTGCTCCACAACCCGGTTGATCTCGGTGGCGTGAACCCTTTGCGACTCACCCGAGCGAAGCAGGAGGTGCAACTCCTCCCGCTCCGCGCCGGTAAAGTGGGTGTTGCGCTGGATCTCCAACTTTTCTATTTCGCTGAAGGGCACTTCGAACAGCACCTCACGTGGTTCGCGCCGTATAAGCACCAGTCTGCGGTCGGTGAGGCACATCGTCCCCGGCCGCCAGGCGGTATATATGCCACGTTCATACCAGTGGGCAGCAAAGCCTGACCAGGCCAGCCTTTCACCTTTCTCCAGGAGCAAGTCCTCCTGCTTTCGGCGATGCGCCGATTCCCAGGCGCGCGTAGCCTCATCCCAGTCCCGCATAAAACCGTACCTGAGCATGGTTGACATCCCGGCCAGCGCCAAACGCAAATTAACGCCTAAAAGGGGTATGCCCGCCACCCCGATGATGAGGTCGGTATTGAGAAACAAACCTTTTTCCAGAAGCCTGTCGATGAGGTCATTCAGGGTAGCCTCCCGGCGGCGCATAGGTGCAAGAGGTTTAACAGCCTCAGTCATGCCGGAATACTCTCCTTACAGGCAATTTTGAGTGAGTTCACAAAACTGTACGGCGGCCAGGGTCCGGTAAAACGCACCTGAAATCCCTCACGATCGTTGATTTTTGCCAAAACACCACTGAGTTCTTCCACCTTTTCCTCCGGTAAAAGGCAGGAGAGATTGACCATCATGCGCCGTCCGTCCTCCGGTTTCTTGATCTTTTCGACCTCAACATCTTCACTTACGGCCAGTGCCGCCTCGTAAACTTCGCGGAAGCAGCGCTCACACGCTTCTTCCAGTGCTTCCTTGGCACTCTTTTCCAGTGTCTGCCGGTACATAAAGCGGGCGCCTTCTGGTTTCAACTCCATTTCCCGTTTCAGTTCCTGAAAGCGGGGGTTTTCCTCAAACACAGACCTTTTTAACGTCTCATCGTCTACAAAGACCTGTATCCCGTACTCGTGCTTCCCCCGTACCCGTTCAAAAAGCTCTCGCAATCTTGTAGATTCTTCCTCAAGCCATCGTTTGAGGGTCTGGACCGGGTGTTCCCCCCCTGTATGGATAATGGTGTTAAATCCCAGCGGCAGGACGGTGCCGAATTTATCGTGCGCCATATCCAGCACGTTTTGTTGAGTAAAAAGCCACTGCTTGACTTGTTCGTCATCTTTAGACTCGTATGGTTCAGGCAGGCAGTCATGGACAACGGCCAGCAGCCCGCCGTGGGATATGGTATAAACCTCGGCCTGCCCGATGCCGGCCGGGCCGAACCGGGCATTTCCCCGGCCCTCGGCAACCCCGTATATATATATGGCCGGACCGGGGGAGCCGGTAACCTCCGGAGTTGGTTCGTCCAGGGGCGGGGTTTCCGCACACACCGGCCCGCAGGAGCCTGTTCCGCCGGCAAGCCCTAAAAGGGTCGAGCGGACAATGTCGGCCACTGTTTCCCTGATTGTCTTGACGACCAAATCCTCTAGCCCCAGATCCGCCAGTTCCTGCAGCACAATCTGTTTAAGGCCATCTTTCGGCCCTTTATCGCTTTCCATCGCGTTACCTCCTCAGATATTCTTCCTCCGCCCAGCGCCTGGGGTTTATAATCCGGTCCACCACGTCGTCCACTATCCTGTCCAGGCCGTCTCTTACGCTTTTTACCGACTCGGCAACCCCCTGATCGTATTTTATTTCCTCTATGGCCTGATCCAGTTCCATCAGTGCCTTGCCGAGACGTTCGATCTCTTTTTCGGTTATGGTGCCGTCCTCCATTCGCCGGAACGCCTGCGTCTTCAAGGCGTCCCTGATGATCTCCACCAGGGCCATAACCAGCCCCAGCACACCATGTTTCAAATTATCCTCATTTATATTAAGCAAAGCTTACACCTCACACTTTTCAAGCTCAATTTCAAGGATACCGTTACGGTATCTCTGCCGCCTCACCTGCCTGACGGGGCAGGGCAAATCCACCCGGTGCTGCAAATCCCTGCCATGGCTGTACAGCAGCACCCGGAGTCCGTTTCCCGACAGTTCAACCTGTATGCTGCCGTCCTCTGCCCCCGGTAAGTCCAGGATTACAACCAGGTATTCACCCTCGTCGAAGATATCCGCAGGCGGCCCTTCCCGCTTACCGGATTCACGTCCTTCTGTAATAATTCCGTCTTCCCCGGCCAGCGTACGGGCAATGAAGGAGGCCAATGCCTCCGGTTGCTCTCCGCGGCTTCTTCGGGTTTCCTCCGGCCGGTACTGTACTTTGGAGCCTGCCTGCCCCGGCCTTTCCTGCAAAGCCCCGGACCCTGCCGCGTTCTCAGCCGCCGGCTGCTCATTTTGTTGTATTTTCGGCAGCCTTACCGTAAGGATTCCGTTTCTGTAGCCGATTTCGGCACGGCAGGCCTCTATGCCTGGCGCCTCGGCCACCACCGTGAACGTCCCGGTGTCTTCAAACAGATCAACAATCGGTTCCTTCCGTTCGCCGTCTGACAGGGCGTCAATACCCAGCCACCAGTTAAATAACACCTGTTCCCCTGTTTCCCGGTTCAGCCTCAAGCGGTGGAAAACAAGGGCCGGCCGGCCCAGATACTCCTGGGCGCGGGGGTTCAGAACCTTTCTGATATGCATCAGCGCGTCCATATCGTTCTCAAGATCCGCCACGGCCCGGAGTTCCGCCAGTCCGGCATGTCCCTTTATCCAAAGATACCAGAACATAGCCCGGCTGCGATTATCCAGGCATTTCAAAAACGAACCGAGGCTTATCTTTAAATCGCCGGAGGTATTGTTCATTTTATCAACCCCGACTTAACTCTTATTTATATGGACAAGAGTGCTTGATTTGTCAGCTTTTTGCTCTTGGCCGATGTCCAGCCGCACCAGGGGCAGCCCTCTGCCAGGAGTTCCTCCCGATCCACCCTTTTTTCGCATTGCGGACAGGACTCTTTACGGATTGTGGCCTCCTTCCAGGCGGCGGTTTCATAGTTTGTTCCCGATGGAAATTCGAGCCCGTACAGGGCGGCGGTTTCAAAGGACGCCAGGGCGGCCCGGATTTTTATTCCTAAAAGCTCCACACCGGCCACTGATACCGCAATGTCGGCGTTAATCACCAGTCCCTTGTCCAGCAGCCGGTCCACCAGCGCCACCAGTGTATCGTCATCCCTCTGTCTTTTTGGCTGTAATGCCATCATAAAGTTTTATTACCCCTTTCGAACTTGCATTTAAAACTTGCCAAACTTTTGCCTCCTTCCGTTGATATCACATACTTTCAACTTCCTTAAAGTAAAAAATGCAAATTGCGTGCCGCACGCACAGAAAGGAAAACCCCTCTAATTACGGGGGCTTTAGAGATGGGATGGATTATTTTTAGAGCGGTTTCGCCCACCTTCACACGCACCAACGCACAACCTATAACAGACCGTGTTTTTTCAGCCGCCGCCGCAGGGCGTACCGGCTTATCCCCAAAATTTCAGCCGCCCTGGTTTGGTTGCCGGCAGAACGCCCCAATGCATCTTCCAGGACCTTCTTTTCCACGGCCCCCAACATACCGGGAACCTCGACACCGGCCGGTGTTTGCAGGTGTTCCGGCAGGTGACGGGATAAGATAGTATCTCCGTCTGCCAGGATAAACGCGTGCTCAATGGCGTTTTTCAGCTCGCGGACATTGCCCGGCCAGCGGTAGGTTCGCAATAACCGGTAAGCAGCAGGGGAAAGACTCCGGATGTTTTTTTGGAATTTGTGATTGTTCCGGGCAATGAAGTGCTCCACAAGCGGTATGAGGTCCCCGGGACGTTCGCGCAGCGGCGGCAGGGCTATGTTAAATACATTAAGGCGGTGGTACAGGTCCTCTCTGAACCGCCAGGAGGCGACCTCTGACCGGAGGTCCCGGTTGGTTGCCGCTACCACGTTTACATCCACTTGTATATTCTCCACCCCGCCCAGCCTTCGCAAAGTCCTGGTCTCTATGACCCGGAGGAGTTTTGCCTGTACTGATGGCTGCATTTCGGAAACCTCGTCTAAAAAAAGCGTACCGCCGTCAGCCATCTCCATGAGGCCCGGCTTTGCGGCCTTAGCGTCGGTGAAGGCGCCCTTTTCATAACCGAAAAGCTCGCCCTCCAACAGCTGTTCCGGCAGGGCGCTGCAGTTTACGTCTATAAAGGGTTGCCGGGCGCGCCGGCCGTTGTAGTGAAGCGCCCTGGCCACCAATTCCTTGCCCGTGCCAGTTTCACCCGTGACGAGAACGGTGGAAACATCTTGGCGGACGGCTCTGGTCATAAGGGCGAAAACTTTTTCCATCCCCGGACTTTTCCCGATAAAGTTTTCGAACCGGTAAGGGTCGGGCTGCTTTTCGTGAAACAGGGCAATGAATTCTGAGACAGTCCGGCTTTCCAGCCTGACTGCGTCCGGCGTGAGAGCCAGGTCGGCTCTGTAACCGAAGTCCTCAATCGCCTCTACCTCTTTTAGCAGTTCCTCAGGCAAAAGCGGCGCCGCCACAGTGACTTCCTGCATAAATTCCCTGACCTTTCGCAGGCAGTTCAGCGTAGCGGTGTCACGCTGCTGTCTGCCCAGGAATATAAAGTCGAAAGGGCTCTTCCGAACTGTATCAACCATTTCTTCGGGTGAAGAAATGACGACCACTTCCAAGCCAGCCTTTTCCAGCACTCGCCGCCAGAAACGGCGGAATCGCTCGTCTTTTTCCACGAGAAGCACAATCCTTCTCACTGCAGCCTCAACTCCGGTATTTTCAATATTGTCAAGGTGGTATATGGGGAGGAGATTCTGCCTTGAAGTTCTGTGCAGCAGATGTTTTTACTCGGGCAACCCACTTGAATTCCTTACAGAGAAACTGTATAATTTTATACTGTACGGTATAAAAAATGTATTCATTAGTATAATTATTTATGACATTTAAGAATTTTGCTGCCTTTTTTCCGGCTTTTTTAAAAAAGTATCCTCTTGAAACCAGCGGTGGCATCAGAAAAATAAAGTTTTAGCAAATTTCTCCGTCGGAGGCTTGCCATGTTTTTAAAGTGGGAAAAATGGCTAATCCTGGTTGCCATAATTATTGCCCTATCTGTGGACCTGCTGGATATGACCATTGTTAACGTGGCCATTCCCAAGCTTATGGCCGTATTCGGGGTTGACGTAAACCGGGTGCAGTGGGTGGTCACTGCCTATATGATAACCATAGGCGTGGTGATCCCGATAACCGCTTACCTTGCCGACACTTTCGGCACAAAGAGAATCTTTATAGCCAGCTTAATCCTCTTTACTGCCGGTTCTGTCCTGTGCGGCCTTGCGTGGAACATAAATTCCCTCATCTTTTTCAGGATTATCCAGGGTATTGGCGGCGGGATGATTATGCCTCTGGGAATATCCATAATTTACAAAACCTTTACCGAGGAAGAGAGGGGCCTGGTTATGGGCATCATGGGATTGCCCCTCCTGGCCGCGCCGGCCGTGGGACCGGTGCTGGGCGGCTACCTGGTGGAACACGCGGATTGGCGCTGGATTTTCTTCATTAATATCCCGGTCGGTATCTTGGCGTCTCTACTGCTGCTGTTGGTTCTGAAAGAATTTGAGAAGCACCGGCCGGCGCTCGACTTTCCCGGCTTTATATTCTCTGCCGCGGGATTGGCCGGTTTGCTGCTGGCCCTTAGCAAAGGCCCCGTCGACGGCTGGGATGAGCCGTACATAGTTTTTCTGCTGATAATATCCATATTTCTGTTGATTATTTTTATTATCTGGGAACTGGGACAAAACCAACCCCTTCTGGAGTTAAGGCTTTTTACCAATCCTGTTTTCTGCTTTTCTATGCTGTTGAGTGTTCTTTCCATCATGGCAATCATGGGCAGTCTTTTTTTGCTCCCGGTCTTTCTCCAGGACCTGGGGGGTTACGGCCCGGTGAAAACCGGACTTTTGCTGGCGCCCGAAGCGTTGGCTGCAGC
>Ga0209347_1006548_pt1 | contig 10245 bp, 10 predicted proteins | sample AutmiccommuBRH23_FD_187382 | JGI IMG/M metagenome (GOLD analysis project Ga0209347, IMG submission 187382) | Deep subsurface microbial communities from Mt. Terri, Switzerland - Autotrophic microbial communities BRH/23 (SPAdes) (version 2) | ecosystem: Environmental > Aquatic > Deep subsurface >... | reverse complement strand
GCGGCCTCGGTGGGCTACTGGATGTCGCCCCTGCACCTTTGCCTGATCCTGACCCAGGAATACATGAAATCCAACTATGCCGGCACGGTGCGGATCATGTTCTGGCCCACCCTGTTCACCGCCCTGGCCGGGGTGGGGGTTTACCTGCTGGCCCGCTAAAGGCCCGGCTGAAGACACAGTCTGCAGCATTAGCAAGAAAGGGAAAAAGAAACCGATAGAACCGATCTATAAGTGCCGCCCTGTCGGCGGCTGCAATTCAGAATTCAAAGGGGGTAACGGCATGAACCAGCAGACCTGCCCCAGGTGCGGCGGCCGCGGCATTGTGGTCATCGACCAGTCCACCGCCAGCCCCTGCCAGTGCTCCGGCAAAATAAAAATAAACAACCTGGCCCGCTCATCCCACATGACCGAGTCCCTGAGGAAGAAAAATTTCCGCAATTTTTCTCTGGACTATTACTCCAGGTCCCGGGCCTTTGAAGATAAAACGCACTACGAGGTGGCGGCCAAAGCCCTGGAGACCTGCCGGTACTTTGTCAAAGACTGCCTGGCCGGCAAGACCCCGAACGGCCTCTACATCTTCGGGCGGGTTGGGTCCGGCAAGACCCACCTGGCCTGCAGCATCGCCAACGAGCTGATTAAAGGGGGCCTGGAGGTGCTTTTCGTGGTGGTCCCGGACTACCTGGAGGAAATAAAGCATTCCTGGGAGCCCGGCAGTGACTACAACGAAAAGGAGATCCTTGACCGGGCCAGGGAAGTGAACGTGCTGGTAATGGATGACCTGGGGGCGCACAGCTATTCGGAGTGGACAAAAAACAAGATTTACGCCATCATAAACCACAGGATAAACAACGGCCTGCCCACTGTAATTACCTCCAATCTTGAGTTCCTGGAGATCGGTGATTACCTCGACAATCGAATAAGCTCAAGGATCACCGAACTCTGCAGGCCTGTGCTGCTGCTGGTGGACAAAAACGAGGATATCCGCCTGAAAAAGCTGATTGAAAACACTTAATACCCGGCTTAAATCTGCTGGCTTAAATTTCCTGCCGAATTCGTCTTGACTTTTACAGCCCACTTTGTTAAAATAATTTTTGCTGACAGCGAGTATGTCTTCAGCGGATTATCCATAAAACGTGGTGGGTGTAGCTCAGTTGGTGAGAGCACCAGATTGTGGCTCTGGGGGCCGTGGGTTCGAGTCCCATCATCCACCCCATAATACACTGGGGCGTAGCCAAGCGGTAAGGCACCGGTCTTTGGAATCGGCATTCGTTGGTTCGAATCCAGCCGCCCCAGCCATTTTTTTGCCGTTTAACGGCAAAAATCCGAGCCATTAGCTCAGTTGGTAGAGCACCTGACTTTTAATCAGGGTGTCGCTGGTTCGAGTCCAGCATGGCTCACCATTAAAAACAGCGTCCGTTAAATGCGGGCGCTGTTTTTTTCCGCGCTGTGAGGCCCGTCACACCGGGGCCGTGATAAATATAATAACGCCGCCCTTGGAAAGGTATATAATTTATAGTATAGAAAACCGTTGGAGATGACAATCATGAACGACAAAACCGGGGCTAAAGAGCTATCCGGGGAAAGTTCCCAGCCCGTTCTGAATGTTTGGCTCAGGGGCTACTTATGCAAAATGAAAGGGGGCAGGTGCAAAGACCTCCCCCGGCTGACCTGGTCCGGCCTGCTGGTGACCGCCGTGGGGAGCCTCGCCGGGCTGGGTCTGGTCTGTCTTCTTTCGTCATACTACCAACTGCCGCTGCTGCTGCCCTCACTGGGGGCCTCGGCTGTGCTTCTCTATGCCGCCTGTCATGTACAGATGGCACAGCCCAGAAATGTCCTGGGCGGGCACCTGATTTCGGCCTTCGTAGGAGTCTCTGCCTACCAGCTGTTCGGCGGCCAGTGGTGGGTCATCGCCGTGGGGGTCACCACGGCCATACTGGCCATGACGGTCACCCGGACCCTCCATGCTCCGGGCGGGGCCACCGCCTTTGTGGCCATATACAACGGCCAGGGCTTTGATTTTATTATCGCCCCGGTGGGAATGGGAGTGGTCTGCCTGCTGGTCATTGCCCTGCTGATTAACAATCTGGCCAGCCAGCGAAAGTATCCCGATTACTGGCTTTAACCCGCAGCCAAAGGGCCTGCCCTGATTTATCTCATCCGCCGGCGGCCAAGCGGCCGGCGATGCCTTGACGCCTCCAACCATCCATGCTAACATATAAAATGCGGCTAAAGAAAAAAGTATTATAAACAAGCGGGCGTGGCGGAACGGCAGACGCGCTGGACTTAGGATCCAGTGGGGCAACCCGTGGAGGTTCAAATCCTCTCGCCCGCACCAAAATCAATACTTTCAGGGGTTTTTACGAATTGGAATTTATTTACACCCACTGGATTTAAGACGAATCCAATGCGTATATTTTAACCCCACTGGATTCCCCCTTTTACTGCTTTTGTCGGGAAATACTATAGCAGCGAAAGGGGTTTATTATATTTTGGCGAAAGGAAAGGTTTTACGCATCAGGAAAGATGTGCCGGATACCTGGGAAGAAGCCCTGGATCAGTTCTGCTTCTGGAAACAGGCGCAAGGGCTAAGCCAGAGAACAATAATAGACTACCGCACCCAGATAAGCATACTGTTCCGGCGCTTCCCCCAAGCCTACAACCCCAAAAAGCTGAAAACCTCCGTCCTGGAATACATGGCGCAGCAGGTGAAGCCAGCCACTTACAACATCCGCCTGGTCAACCTGCGATCTTTCTTTGAATGGTGCGTCCGGGAAGGCATCTTTCCCGAAAACCCCCTGGAAGGCTTTAAAAGGAGAAAGGCCGAGGGAAGGGTAGTCAACATAGATGAAAACACCCTCACCAGACTGCTTAAAATGCCCGACAAAACCACTTTTGCAGGTCTAAGAGATTACACCCTGCTCCTGCTTACCCTGGATACCGGCATCCGCCCCAAAGAAGCCCTCTCCCTCCAGGTGGACGACATAAACCTTCGCGCCCTGGAGATATACATACGTTCGGAAGTAGCCAAAACCAGGATTAGTAGGACGCTGCCCATATCGCCGCCAACGGCTAACTCGATCAGAGAATTGATCCAGACAAGGCATCCGGCCTGGAAGAAAACAGCCCCGGTATTTTGCTCCATTGAGGGAAGCATGCTGGGAACCAACTCCTGGGGTGACCGGCTGGAGGTGTACAGCAGGCGGCTAAATGTATGGATTCGCCCCTACGATCTGCGCCATGCCTTCGCCCTGCAATTTCTTAGAAATGGCGGCCACGCTCTTGCCTTACAACGCACATTAGGTCACACCGATTTAACCATGACCAAGCGATACGTGGCGCTCACAGAGTATGATCTACGCCAGCAGCATACAGTCGCTTCCCCGCTGAATACCCTGCTGCCGCAGAAGCACAGGATGAGAAAAATAAAAAAATAACACCACAGCCTTTATAACTCATCAGCTTTAATCTGGTATATTACGCTATACCAGATTTTTTATTCTGTTCCCCATATGCCCTTCATTTACATAATACCAAAAACCATTCCAATAATTTAGCTTTGACATGAAGCTCATAATTGGGCTACAATTCACGTGTCCCATAGAACTACTTACAGCAAAAACATACGGTTTAACACCTTACAGCCAACAAATTTTACAGCAAATCACTTCACGTTAAACCCACTTACAGCCAATCTTCAAGTTCCAACTCTTCACATTAATTCCTTATTTAACATTACCAAGATTTCTTTGCTCTTTGACAACTTAATTAATGTACAGCCCAGGTTGATTTTTACCATTTCAAAAATGCGAGCATAAGGGGGTATTTTATTATCCACTGAAATATTCCTTGCTGATATTTTTGGCGATGAACTAATCAACTTTAGGACAATGGGCGAATATAACCGGGAAATCCGTGGTTCTTACTCTGAAGCAGCAGACATTCTCTGGGATTTAAACCAGCAAAACCATAACATTTATTTCGCTGTAAACAGTGGTGGTTTTAAAGACTGCGAGATAACCGGAATAAATGCCGTGTTCATAGACTTAGATTGCGGCAAGGATGAAAACAAACAATATTTTCCGCTTGAAATCGTAGATGAGTACAAGAAAAGTAAATTGGAAGAGTTAAATGGTTTTGTTAATAAGCCTTCGTATGTTATAGAAACAAGAAACGGCCTGCATGCATACTGGCTGGTAGAAAACGCAACAGTAGAGCAATTTACAGAGTGCCAGCTAAGGCTTATTACCCATTTCTCTGCCGACAAGGCGTGTAAAAATCCAGCCAGGCTGATGCGTACCCCCGGATATTACTGGTGTAAAGATCCGAAGAACAAATATTGGGTAGATATTATTCAAAGAAATGATGTCAGATATAACATTAAGAGCTTGATTGACAGCCTTCCTGATATAAGCGGCGATGGTAGGCAGGGTTATGTACAGGATAAAAAAGATACCCTAAATAGAGACAATAATATAATTTCTGTTTCTATTGCGGGTACTCAAAACCTCACCCCTAATATTCAGCATATCAAGCAGAGGGATATCGAAGTATTGCAGGCTATAGTAAAGCCTGAGCCAGCATTATTCAACTCACATGATGAGGTATATCACCACCTAAAACGGCAGGATTTAAACGCCTACCTGGGTTTGCCTCATAAATTTTGCTGCCTGTTCCATGATGAGGCTAATCCTTCTGCCAATATCTATGTTGATCCAAATACCAACTTCTATTGGTATAAGTGCTTTTCCGAGTCGTGCGGTGTAACCTGGGATATAATCTCCGTCACCGAAAACCTCTTAAAATGCTCCAGGATAGAGGCATTAAGGTTTCTCCGGAGGGTTTATAAGATTGGCTATCATGAAACCTCCTGGCAGAAAGAACACAGGGAGATATTCCAAGAGAACACCAACCTTTTAAATGAAGAGAAAACGCTTATCCAGTTAGCGCCGGAGACACACAAAAGGATTAGGAATTACCTTCGGCAGCTTGTATTCATTAACGAGTACGCACAATCCCATATCAATACTGATAAATTCACTGACAGTAACGGTGCTCCGGTGTTCTATGGAAGCACTAGATTCCTGGCTGACAAATGCCGGAAAGACGAGAAGCAATTCAGGAAAGTATTAGCCCTGTTTGCCTACCTCGGTTTGCTGAACAAGCTTCCAGACAATGAGATTCCGGATTTCTTGCTTAGGGATGCCAAACGTCAAGCGGCCAAAAGGAAACAGCAGTACCGAGTTGGCTTTTATTCTATTCCTCAATATAGTGAAAACACTCTGGCATTCTCAGAAGCAAAAGCTATGGAATTTAAGGAGAGGGGTTTCACCATGAAGGGGTGGGGTAGAGAATTGCTGCTCAGAACGCTGGGCGAAAAAGAAGCTGATAGGGTTTTCCCCCAGTCAAAGGGAAAAGAAATCCCAAGCTTTAACGATTATATCTCATCCCAAATGGAACTTGTTGCCATGAGGGAAATTACCTCTAAGGGATGGACAACTGAAAAGGAAATATTAGAGCAGCTCAATTTAAACTTCAGAGGGCAGCAGCAGTATAAGGAGAGGCATATTAAAAGGATTTTGCCTGAAATGCTTGAGAAATACTGCGTGAGAAGGGTAAGAGTTAATAATGGTCTAAAAAGACAGCTTGGTATCAGCCTGAAAGGATTTCCTTTCGTGATTATCTCTCACCTTGATATATAAGGAAGGAGTTATTTAATTGGGACAAAATGCACGTGTTATGGTTAGAAGCAAAATTAACCAGATGACTGGGAATTCCGCAAAGGGAGTTAAATATAAGATAACTCATTATAAAGGTGACTATGGGGTTGAGGAGATAGATGTTCTCATTAGTGACGCCAAAGGTTGCCCTATAACACAACTTCAAATTGAGCTAAACCCCTATAAAGGAATCCCTTGTGACGTAGGATGTATCGCCAAGGAAGGCGGCTTATGCCATATTGAACCAAGCAGGGATTACATTTATAATAAAACCCATTCAAAAACTAAAAAAAACACCAAGGAGGAAATAAAGTGAAAATTTCTTTTCCCATTACGGAAGCTGAAATAAAAATTAAAGATAAATTTGTTAGTTGCTATACTGATACAGAAGACAACCTATTCTTTAGTCATGCTCAAATCAAGAAAATGCTCAACAGCGATATACCTGCCGAATCCTTAATCAGAATCTACTATGATAACTATTCAGCACTTGAGGATAAATCAGTATGTGTTAAAAATGCATATGATATTCTCTATAACGAGCATGGCACCTGTATAATGGTATCGCTTGTATATAAGGAGCATGAATTCAAGGAAACAATGTATCTCTATAAAAGAATTATGAACACTTTGGTGTGCAATGAGAATAAACAGCTTATCGGTGAATTTTGTTTCAATTTTAATATGGGTATTTCAGATGTATTTAACAGTATTAATCAATACAATGAAAGCAAAATTGGACAAAATATATCAATTTTTCCTCCGTTTAAAGACAAAAGTGAATTATTTAATGCATTACCAGAAATGTATAAGAAGTCTTGTGAATATCTATCCCAACAGGTACTAGTAACATCTCTCTATGAGATTCCTTTTGATAAAAAGCTTTTTCCGATAACTGGCAATAGGAGAGTTGACATGAATAAACATGAGTCGAAAAAAATTTCAACTTTTGCTAACCAATTTGAAATTTCAGGGCAAGAGTTAATTGATATCCTCAAAGATGGGGGAATATTATACGAGGATAACCGTTCAAAACAGGAATATATTGATGACGGCTACTTTGAAACAGGATATCAAAATATTGACAATTCATCTGAAGAATTAGATATTAAGGTTTTTCCTGACCCAGATCAACTATTTGATAATAACTTCCACAATCAATTAGTCTACCGAACTGACGTATTAGATAAGGTAAAACCCCTCCCCATTGATGAAGAATCCTATTGCGTAAATATTTCAACAACTGCCCATGAACGTGGTATAAGTCTGGAAGATGCTGAATTAATGTTAAGGAGCAGGGGGTTACGCATTACCTACCCCAATGATAAAGCAGACAGATGGCTTTTTCGTAAACCTGAAGCCAATAACTGAGACGATACAAAATTTAAGCCGGGGTTATATGCCCTGGCTTTTTTCTTATTTCAGTGTAATACTGAAGTTAGCATTTTTTCTATCTCCTCCGGCTTTTTATACTTTATAAGTCTGCCTGGCTCCGGAATGCTGGCGGTTTTTCGCTGTTCAGCTTTGGCGGTTTCTTTAGCGGTTAATTCGGGGATAGGCGTAATTCTATAACTGGTAAATCTTCCCGCACCTTCCCGTTTAAGGTTAAAAGCGATATCCTTAAAACGATTTGGATGTTCAGTGATGACATTCCTAACAGCTTTTAGGTGTTTTTCCGGCACATCCCAGGCGAGGATGTATTCATTTTCGATATCCCAGAGCAATATTATAGTCTGCTGTCTTCTGGCAATTTTTCGACTGCAACTTGGACACGCGACTCCTGTAGGCTCTAGGCAGGCATGTGTGGTCACATTCTGACTTCGGCTGTTGTGCGCCAGGTAGGTTACAAACCCTTCCTCCCCGGCTAAAAACATTACCCGTCTTTCTTCGCCATCTCTTAACCGCAGCCAGTCAAAATCAAGGCTGCCGCTCCTGCTGTCATTAAATCTTCTGGCATCTTTACCAATGGCGACAAAGACAGTCATAGTATTTTTCATCCCCTCGGGATAGCTTTTTACTATTTATCCCCCAAAATCCGTTGAATATAAAATGAAAAAACCTCCTGGGAAAAAAGCACTGCGGAGTGTTTCTTGGTTAAATCTCGGTTGACACCCGCAAAATAATCCGTAAAATTATACCCAGGAGGTGTTCAGAATGAATATTGACACAGACGCAATGGTCAGCACTACAGCTATTTCTAAATCATTTGGCAAATATTTGGCGAAATCTAAAAACAACCCTGTTTTTATTCTCAAAAACAACGAAGTAGAGAGTGTTCTGCTTGACATAGACACGTACAAAAAACTGATGGAAGCCTACGAGCTGGTACAAGATACCATATTGGCGAGGGAAGTTTTTCAACAGCCCACCAATAATCCTGACAATCAAGATGTATTTGATATAATGCGGGAAATTGAGGCCGAAGGCAATGCAGGTAAAGCCTAAAAACGCCAACCGTTTCCGGCATGGATTTCAGTTACTGGAACGCCAGGACAGAGAGCGAGTTTTTGAGGCATTAAAAATTCTTGCAGAAACGCCCGTTCCCCCCAACGCCATTTGCCTTGAGAAAAACTACTACCGGCTTAAAACAGGAAACATCAGGGTTATATACCAGCTGATAAAGGATTGGAAGCAGTCTTTTAAAAAATGATCACCTTTAAAATAGGCCATGGGTAATTACCCTGGCTTTTTATCTGTATAGAAACCAAGTCATAGATTCTGTTGACATAACAGGTAAGTTCTTTGTCAGCAGGAACCGTCAGACTGTGCTAAAAATTACCCCAAAAACTCTGTTTAAAAGACATTTCCAACCCCTAGCCAAGACATATAAGCACAGAGATTGAGTAAGAAAGGGGGATAGATGCCTTAAACCAGTACCGGCTTTCCTCTTTCTCTCAATCTTTTTAGTATCTCTTGGTTTCCAAGGATACTCATTACCCGTTTCAGGTTATAAACCAGAAACGAGAGGGAAATCTCTGCCGTCACAGATATTTTTCTCTTAGTAAGAAAGTAATACGCTCCCCAACTCCGTTTTATAGTGCCGAAGGGATGCTCTACTATCATCTGACGAAGCTTGTATTTTTCCATATTCAGTTCTGTTTGCAAATCAATGGTGTCAAGAAAGTCCTGGTCTACATGGCGGCATATTGTTCTGCCTTTTTTGCTCTTGGTACATCGGTCTTTTAAATCACAACCTTTGCAGGCTTCATAATTTCTGTATTCATAACCGATTACCTTGCCGTCTTTTTTCCTTTCTTTATGGTAATAAAGCTCTTTACCAGCAGGACAGATATAAAATTTTTTACCTCGGTCATATTTGAATTTATCAGTGTAAAAATCCTTGTCTCCTGTCCCATTGGAGTATATTTGTTTAGTGACGTAGGGGGTTACCCCTTTTTCTACGCATTTTTTAAGGTCTTCGGCTTTGTAGTAACCCTTGTCTGCCAATGCTTCAAAGTCTTTTCCGCCAAAAAGCCTTTTTGCCCTGAGGGCCATATTGTCAAGTTCGCCCAGGTCATTGGGTTTTTGTGAAACTTTGAAATCTGCAATTAGTTTGTGTTTGGAATCTACTGTTGTCTGAACATTATAGCTTACGTCAACATTATTATTGTTGTTACACATGAGTCGGGCATCGGGATCAGTGGTGGATATTTCGTTTACATCATTTTCTTTTAGTTGTTTATCGTATTTTTGATATTTTTGCTTACGGTCACGAAGTTCTTTAATCCTTGACTTTATTTCATCTGCTTTTGGCTTCCTGTCATGGGCTTCGGCAGCATCTGTTTCCTCCAGTTCCTCCATGTATTTGTCTATCTTTTCATCAATATATTTGATGTGCCTTTCCAGCTTTTTGGCGCTATAGTTATTTCGTTTGGAATTGCATGCCCGGAATTTCGATCCATCAATGGCTACTAGTTCTTTGCCATACAGGTCCCACTCATCGCAAAGCTTTGTAAAATCCCTGAAAACTCTTTTTATTGCTTTTTTGTTGTCCTTTCTGAAATCTGCTATTGTCTTGAAGTCGGGGGTTAGCTTTTTAAGAAGCCAGATTACTTCAATATTCCTTATTGCTTCATGTTCCAGCCTGCGGGATGATCGTATTCTATTCAGGTAACCGTATATATATAGCTTCAACATGTCTCTAGGGTCATATGGGGGTCTGCCGATTATAGGAGAGCTGTCTTTCTTAAACCCCAGCACTCCTATATCAAGCTGATTAATGTATTCATCTATTACACGAACTTGACTATCGTCATTTATATAGTCATCTATGCTCTCGGGAAATAAGATTATCTGATTTCTATCCTGTCCTTTTATGTAGCCCATATAACCCATCCATTTCTTGTACTTATGGTTAGATTATACCATAGTTTTGGGTTTTTGGCTATAATTTGGCTCAGTTTTCACACGTTCTGACGGTATTGACTACCTCACCGTGATGGTGGGAACCTACGCCCTGGCCGAGGTGTTATCCCGGTTGGAGCAGGGTTTTGTTTCGCCCAACCTGCAGCAAGTGGGAAAGGTAAAA
>Ga0209347_1006547_pt1 | contig 10250 bp, 8 predicted proteins | sample AutmiccommuBRH23_FD_187382 | JGI IMG/M metagenome (GOLD analysis project Ga0209347, IMG submission 187382) | Deep subsurface microbial communities from Mt. Terri, Switzerland - Autotrophic microbial communities BRH/23 (SPAdes) (version 2) | ecosystem: Environmental > Aquatic > Deep subsurface >... | reverse complement strand
GGGCTAATGGTTAAAAAAGTAGGCTCAAGCCTACTGAAACACACTGAACCCGCTTCAGCGGGTTTCCCTTTCTCCCAGCCTGGGACCTTCAGTCCCAGGTGGGGCTGTGTATCATCCCCTTGACCAATACAGAACAACACGAAAAATGTACTGGTCAAGACCAGATTGCGCACTTGTCCCAAGGCGATCCCGCACCAGCGGCATACAGTCGCCGCAGCCTGCTACGCCCAAGGCCAGCGCAGTTTGGGCCAGCGCAGGCTCGGCCCGTGCAAGGCCAGGTCCACGATGCGCTGATACCCCTCGGTAAGGATCGCCTCGATCTCTTCTTTGCAGTATTGATACCCCGCAAGATTTCCCCCATAGGGGTCGTTGATGTCGTAGCTTTTGCCCACCATCTCGCTCAGCAGGTAGATTTTGCTGTCCGTGCGGAGAAAACGCTGCTGAATATCCTCTCGATGGGCTTTGGTCATCACCAGCACCAGTGCGGCCTGATCTATATCTCGTTGGTTCAGGTTACGGGCGCGGTGGGGAGATAGATCGAGGCCATCCTCCAGCAGAATCTGGCTCGCCTCGGCGCTGGCGGGTTTGTTCACCAGTGCCCACGTGCCTGCCGATGCCACCATCAGTCGCTCGTCGTCCCCGGCCTGTTGGATCAGGCGACGCAGCAGGTGCTCGGCCATCGGCGAGCGGCAGATATTGGCGGAACAAACGATGAGGATGAGTGCCTTATAGGCCATCGACTACTCCCTGAGAAGTACGACTGATCAACGGGGGATAAAGAAGGAGCAGGGCTTGTGGCCCTGCTCCTTGAGACTGCGTGTCAGGCTAGTTCGGGTTGCAGGAGACCATACCCACCATCACGCCGTTTGTAGATCACGCTGAACCTGTCGTTGTCAGCTTCGTAAAACGCGAAAAAGTCATGTCCCAACAACTCCATCTGTTCAATTGCTTCATCCACCGTCATGGCGTGGGTCCGGAACCTTTTGACTCGCACAAGGTCATACTCTGACTCTAGCTCCACAGGGGCGACCTCATCGCGGGCCTGGATCCTGTTCAGCGAGCGCCAGTGTTTACCCTTGTATCTCTCGATCTGGCGAGTCATCCTATCAATAACGACGTCAAGAGCAGCTTGCATATCAGACGAATGTTCTTCTGCACGTAATACCGTACCATTGGCATGTAGAGTGAGCTGTACCACCTCGCGGTCGCCCGCGCTCTTGGTGCTCTGAGACGCGAGGTCAACCCGGGCTTCGCCGATGTTCGGCAAAAAGCGATCTAGCTTGGTTACCTTTTTCTCGATGTACGACCTTAGCTGGTCTGTAACCTCTACGTTCTTACCATTGATCACGATTTGCATGGCACGAGCTCCTTTCTCCCTATATCGATCTACCATATCAAGAGAACCACTGCCCCTGAACGGGGCCTGACACGGGTTCTGTCAGCGGAGCATGCACAGCGCAGCGCAGGTGACTCATGGTAGCATGTTTCGGAGGCCATGTCAATCGGCATTTCGTGGCAGGCAGGCCCATACGCTCTGACACGGTCCTCCCAGCAAGATGAACCGGAGGGTGGTTGTGTCAGAACGCACGGGTGTTCTGTGGCAGGGCTATCTCAATCTTGGGTGCATGGACTGTTTGGCGGCGCAATCAACGGCAAGATGTGAGGGATGATCTCGACTTCCAGGCGATGGGCCTCATCGCAGAGAATCTCGCCATCCACATGGATATGCAACGGGTCATCCGAAGTGATCACCACATTGCGGGCTTTTTGCAGGCTGACCATCCGGTGGGTGAGATGGGTGCCCTTGAGGAAGCGCGGGATCAGAGCCAACATTTCCAACTTGGACATGCTGCCGGCAATCATGATGTCGAACATGCCATCGTCGCAGCGTGCGTTGGGCGCAACGAGAAAGGCGCCGCCCTCTCTGGGGCCATTGGAAACGACGGTCATCAGCGTGGTGGTTTGCACCGAGTTGCCATCATAGACGATCTTGGCTTTGGGCGGACGCATGCTGACAAAGATGGTTTTGAGCACAGCGGGGAGATACAGAGCGATGCCCCGGAGATTCTTGAGCCGTTTGGTTTCTTTGACTACCAATCCATCAAAGCCGACGCCGATGGTGTTGTCGAAATAGCGGGTAATGCAACCGTCAATGGTGACCCGGCCAATATCCACTACTCTGGGCTGGCCCTCTACCACCAACTGGCAAGCCGCTCGCAAATCGGTGGGGATGCCGTTCATGACGGCGAAATCGTTCCCCGACCCTGTGGGAATGCAGCCCAACAACCCGTTGACATGGCCGTTGCGGTCGGCCATGAGGCCGTTCACCACTTCGTGCGAAGTGCCGTCGCCCCCCACGGCAATGATGCGTTCAAAGCCATCTGCAACAGCCCGTTGCGCCAGTTCAATGGCTTCCCCTTGTCGGCTGGTATGGACCAGATCAAAATGGACTCCCATCGCCTGGAGATATTCGCCAATGAGGGGAGAAATCCTCCGGGTATAGCCGTGTCCAGCAGACGGATTGATGATGACCTTCATTTTCGACATGCGTGTTCCCCGCTAATCTCGCGTGATAAACAAAAAGTATTCAACATTGTAACGCGAAAGCTACCAGAAGCCAAAGCAGCCATTCTGCGCAACTCCTGCACTTGTTACAACACCACTGGGCTTGCAACGTGACGCAACGCGTGTACAATAGACATTCGAATGTGCGCACGCTCCACTGGGCGCACGCTCCACTGGGCGCACGCTCCACTGAGCGCACGCTCCGCAGAGCGCACGTTCCACAGAGCACACGCTGGAGGCCATCTTGAGCAAACGCGAGTTCACCGTTGCTACCGAGCACCAGTACAATCGTTCCACACCCGTCAGATGGATCATCTCCCACATCATGCGCTATCCCTATCTGCCGTTGGGGATGGCCGTAGCATCCACGCTGGAGCATGTGCTCATGGCGTACGTGGCGGTCTTGATCGGCCAGGCATTCAGTTGGATAGGCAGTTCCCAGCCAGTGCTTGGCGACCTGGCCAGGATTGCGGTGAGTGTGGCTGGATTGCGGGCAGTGCATGCCCTGTTAGGCATTGGCCGCAGCTATTCCATCGAGTGGCTGGCTCAGTTGCTGGAGCGGGATTGCCGCGATGAGCTGTATATCAGCCTGCTGGGCAAGAGCCAGACCTTCCACGGGCGCCAGCGGGTGGGCGATTTGATGGCCCGTGCCACCAACGACGTGCGCCAGATCAACCTGCTGGCCAGCCCCGGCATGGGTATGATCTTTGACTCGGTGACAGGTGTGGTGATCCCCATCGTGACCATCGCCCTGTTACGCCCCGAGTTGGCAACAGTCCCTCTGATCTTTGCCATCCTGTTGGTTTTTACCCTGCGGCAGTACAACGCCAAGCTGACCCCGGTATCGAATGCTATGCGCCAGCAATTCGGCGTGATGAACGCCGGTCTGGCCGAAGCGATTTCCGGCATTGAAGTCGTCAAAGCGTACGCCCAGGAAGAACAGGAATATGACAAATTCTCGGGCAACGCCTCTCGCTTCCGCGACCTGTTTGTCGAACAGGGGCGTATCCGTGCTCGCTATATCCCCTTCCTGGTGTTCAGCGTCGCCTTTGGCGCGGCCCTGCTGCACGCCTTCCTGGTGTACCGACGTGGGGTCGGCTTTGGCGTGGGGGAGGTGATCACGTTCATGAGTCTCATGAGCCAATTACGCTTTCCCACCTTTATGTCATTGTGGTCCTTCTCGCTGATGCAGTTGGGCGTAACCAGTGCCGGGCGATTGCTGGACATCATCAATACCGAGACCGAACTGGATGAGAACGAGCAGGGAATCACCAGGCCCATCCACGGCGAGGTCGTGTTCGACCATGTGACATTCGGGTACTCGAACGGTAACTCGGTCTTGAAGGACATCTCGTTTCGGGCCGCTCCTGGCGAGACCATCGCTATCGTGGGGCAGACCGGCTCCGGCAAGAGCACCCTCACGCGCCTGATTGACCGCATCTTTGACGTGAATGAGGGGCGCGTCCTGGTGGATGGGGTGGATGTGCGCGAATGGAACCTGGAGAGTTTGCGCTCCCAGGTGTCGGCCATTGAGCAAGATGTGTTCCTGTTCTCGCGGTCCCTGGCCGAGAATATCGCCTTTGGCCTGGGGCAGCGGGCCACGCAAGAGGAGATCGAGCATTGCGCGCGCGAAGCCCAGGCCCACGATTTCATCCAGACCTTCCCTGATGGGTATGAAACCGAGGTAGGCGAGCGCGGTGTGACCCTCTCCGGCGGACAGCGGCAACGCATCGCCATTGCGCGGGCCTTTTTGTCCAATCCTCGCATTCTGGTGCTGGACGATTCTACCAGCGCCATTGATAGCGCGACAGAAGACGAAATCCAAAAAGCCATGTACCGGGTGAAGGAGGGGCGCACCACGTTCCTGATCACCCACCGCCTGTCTCAGATTCGCTGGGCGGACCGCATTTTGGTCATGCGGCGCGGCGAGCTGGTGGACCAGGGCACGCACGAGGAGTTGATGCTCCGCTGTGAGGCCTACCGCCACATCTTTGCCATGTATGACGACAATGCGGTTGCTCCGGCAGTGGATGCCGCGAGCTAGGGAGTATAGTCATGCGACATCATAAGGCGGAATACGGGAAGGAGCGGCAACTTTGGGTTGGGTAATGGGTGGCCTCGACAGGGATTCGTATGATCGACAGTACAAGGATAGCGACCTGGTACGGCGCATCCTGCAATACTTTCGTCCGCGTGCCCGTGATATGGGCATTGCGGCTGCTGCCATTTTCATCAACTCGGCCTTTACCTCGGCTGTGCCCATCATCATCTCCCGCAGCATTGACCTGCTGGCGACGGATGCCACGACCCTGAGCCTGATTTTGCTCTCCATCGGGGTGATGCTGCTCCAGTCGTTGGCCTGGTTGCTGAACTATACCCGGCAGATTCACTCGGCACGGGCCATCGGGAATGTGGTGTTGCAGTTGCGGCAGGATGTGCTGCGGGCCGTGGTGCGGCATGACCTCTCGTTTTACGATGAGCAGCCTTCGGGCAAGATCGTCAGCCGCGTGACCAGCGACACGCAGGACTTTGCCATGACCGCCGATCTGGTCATGAACCTGGCCAGCGAACTGCTCACGGTGGGGATTATGACGGTCATTGCCATGAGCGTCAACGTCCGGCTGACCCTGATCATCCTGGCGATGAGCCCCATGTTCTTTGCCATCGCGCTGAGCTTTCGCAAAATAGCCCGCAAGGTCACGCTGAACGCGCGGCGCATGCTGGCCAAGGTGAATGCTAACATTCAAGAGTCGGTGAGCGGCATTGCCGTCGCCAAGACGTTCCGGCAAGAACAAAAGATGTACCAAGAATTCAGGGACCTGAACCAGCAGGCCTACCGGGTAAACGTGGTCCGTGGACTGACGATGCAGAGCGTCTTCCCGCTGATTCGGATGGCTTTTGGCGTCGCGACGGCGGTGGTGCTGTACTTTGGGGGGCGCGATGCGCTGGCCGGCTTGAACGCGCCCGGCGGGGTGTTGCCCGCGGGGGCGATCACGGTGGGCCAGTGGTACCTGTTCATGCAGGTGATGATGTTCCTGCTGTTTCCCATGACCAGCATCGCCTCGTTCTGGAGCCAGTTCCAGGATGGCCTGTCGGCCGCCGAGCGTGCCTTTGCCCTGATCGATGCCGAGCCGCGTGTGGTGCAGACCGACCACCTCCCTGTGCCGCGCCTCCGGGGGCGGGTCGAGTTCCGCAATGTGCACCTCACCTATACCGGCAAGGAGGTCGTGCTGCCCGACTTTTCGCTGACGGTGGAGGCTGGGGAGAGCGTGGCCCTGGTGGGGCATACGGGCGCAGGCAAGACCAGCATCGGGCGGCTGCTGGGCCGTTTTTACGAGTTCCAGGGTGGGCAAATCCTGGTCGACGATCAGGACATCCGCACCTTTGATTTGCAGCAGTTCCATCGCCAGGTAGGGTTTGTGCCCCAGGCTCCCTTCCTGTTCTCTGGCACGGTGTTGGACAACATCCGCTACGGCAAGCCAGAGGCCAGCCGGGAGGACGTGGAGCGGGCGGCCGGGCTGGTCGGCGGCGGGGACTGGATTCGGGATTTGCCGGAGGGGCTGGATACGGACGTGGGCGAGCGCGGTTCGCGGCTGTCGATGGGGCAGCGCCAGCTTGTCGCCCTGGCGCGGGTAGTGCTGCAAGACCCGGCCATCTTTATCCTGGATGAGGCCACGGCCAGCGTGGACCCGTTCACCGAGACGCAAATCCAGCAGGGACTGGAACTGGTGATGAGCAAGCGCACATCGCTGTTGATCGCCCACCGGCTGTTTACTGTGCGTAATGCCCATCGGATTATCGTGCTCAAGGATGGCGGGATCATCGAGGAGGGCAACCACGAGGCCCTGTTGCAGCAGGGCGGGCATTATGCCGAGTTGTACGACACCTACTTCCGCCATCAATCACTGGAATATATCGAGCAGGCCCGCGACCTGGGCAAGGTGGACGCCGAGTCATCGGATGACACCGTGACGCTGAGCGGCTCGGAAGCCGTGGCGGAATAGTATGGTAGGCACCCCGCAGGATATCGTGGACCTGTAGCCGCGGCATCCTGCCGCGTGGAGTAGGGGCGCGCCAGGATGCCGCGGCTACACCGCAGGGCTGCGTCAAAGTCACAAGGAAGCCGGGTTTGGAGGCTTCCGCACTCGAAGCAAAGTGACTCATTTACATTGGTTTGCCGCCAGGGGTGGCGGCAAACCAACTTGGACGCAGCCCTTGCTCCTCCGGACCGAATCTTGACCGAAACCGAGTTGTAGGCTATAGTATAAGCAACTGAAAACTGGTTCTCCGAACCACATGGCCTAAAGATCTGTTCTATGGTCGTGTGGTCGAGTCTCACGCGAAAGCGCGAGCGAACGGTGTGGGTGGAAACGCCTACGCCCCCCGTATTTGGAAAGGAGAACGGCCAGCGCAGTCCTACCTGGACCGACGTTCTCCTATGGGGAGTCGTCGGTTTTTTGCTGTCTACTAACAAGGAGTATGGTAGGTTGGAGATACGTGCGGCAGTTATTACCGTCAGTGATAAAGGATACGCCGGGCAACGCCAGGACCTCAGCGGCCCTGCGCTGGCCGAGGCCCTGGTGGCGATGGGGGCTACCGTTGTGGCGCGCACCATCGTGCCCGACGAAGAAGCGCAGATTGAGCGGGCGATGATCGAGTACGCCGATAACTTGAAGGTGGACCTGATCATGAGCACCGGCGGGACCGGCGCGGCCCCGCGCGATCGAACGCCCGATGCCACCCGGCGGGTCATTGATCGGGAGATGCCGGGATTGGCGGAGCTATTGCGCTGGCAAGGCTATCAGAAGACCCCCCTGGCAGTGCTTACGCGGGGGATCGCCGGGCTGCGCGGGCAATGCCTGATCGTCAACCTGCCGGGCAGTCCGAAGGCGGTGCGCGAGGGGATGGAGACGCTGGCCCTGGTGCTGCCCCACGCCATCCAGATGATGCGTGGAGAGAACCTGGAGCATGGAGCAGCCCCGCATGCCTGAGCGCGAAGCCTATTCGATCCTGAGCGTAGAAGAAGCATTAGAGCGCATCCTGGCCTACGTCCACCGCCTACAGCCAGAGAGCGTGCCCATCCTGGATGCGCTGGACAGAGTGTTGGCCGAGGATGTGCTGGCCGATAGCGACGTGCCGCCCCTGGACAACTCGGCGATGGATGGCTATGCCGTTCGAGCGGAGGATGTGGGCGGGGCATCGCAAGAGCAGCCCGCCCGGTTGCGTGTGGTGGGCGAACTGCCCGCCGGACAGATGGCCGAGCAGGCGGTGGGCGCGGGGGAGGCGCTGCGCATTATGACCGGCGCGCCCATCCCGCAAGGGGCCGACACGGTCGTGCGCTTTGAGGACACCCGCAGCGACGATGGGTGGGTCGAGGTATTGGTGCCCATGAAGCGGGGGCGCAACGTGCGCTATGCCGGGGAGGATGTGCGTCAGGGGAGCGTCGTGCTGCACGCGGGGAGCGTGGTGCGCCCGCAAGAAGTGGGGATGCTGGCGAACGTGGGGCGCACGGTGGCGCAGGTCATCCGCATGCCCAAGGTGGTGATTCTGGCCACGGGCGACGAGGTCGTGCCCATCGACGCCCAGCCCGGCGCGGGCAAGATTCGCAACATTAATAGCTACAGCAACGCGGCCCAGGTGCGGCGCTTTGGCGGGGTGCCCCTGATGCTGGGGATCGCCCGCGACCAGTCCACCGAACTCGGTGGCAAAATCCGCGAGGGGTTGAACGCCGGGGCGGACCTGTTTGTCACGTCGGGGGGCGTCTCGGCGGGCGATTTCGACCTGGTGAAAAAGGTGCTGGCTGCCGAGGGGCAGATCGATTTCTGGTGGGTGAACATGAAGCCGGGGCGCCCGATGGCCTTTGGAACTATCGGGGGGATTCCCCTGCTGGCGCTGCCGGGCAACCCGGTGGCGGCTATGCTCAGCCTGGAGCTGTTTGGCCGCCCGGCGATACGAAAGATGTTGGGCTATGCCGATTGGGAATGGCCCGCGGTCACGGCCCGCCTGCGGGATGCCGTCGCGCGCAAGGACAACCGCCGCCATTACCTGCGAGTGTATTTGCGGCAAGGGGCGGATGGCCTGGAGGCTGTGTTGACCGGCGATCAGGGGTCGGGCATCCTCACTTCGATGGTACAGGCGGATGGGCTGGCGGTTATTCCGGAGGATTGCGACTATCTCCCGGCGGGCAGCTCGGTACAGGTGTTGTTGCTGCAATGACGATGAGCGCAGACGAACGCATCCTGGCGATTGACGTGGGCGCGGGCACGCAAGACATCCTGGTGTACGAGCCGGGGGTGTCTGTCGAGAACAGCGTGCAGATGGTGTTGCCCTCGCAGACGGTGGTGGTGGGGCGGCGCATCCAGCAGGCTACCGCCGAGGGGCGGGACGTTTTTCTGACCGGCAACTTGATGGGCGGCGGGGCGTCGGTGCGGGCGATGCAGGCCCACCTGGACGCCGGGCACCGGGTGTATGCTACCCCCCTGGCGGCCAAGACGATTCGCGATGACCTGGAGCAGGTGCGGGCGATGGGCGTGCTGCTGGTGGATGCGCCACCAGAGGGCGCGATGCCCGTGGCGACGCACGACGTGGACTTGGAGGCCATCGGCGGGGCGCTGGCCTCTTTCGAGGTGCCGCTGCCCGCGCGGTATGCCGTGGCGGTGCAGGATCATGGCGAGTGTTTCGGCTGCTCGCAGCGCAAGTTTCGCTTTCAACTGTGGGAGCAGTTCTTGCAGCAGGGCGGGCGGCTGGTGGACCTGGCGTACACGAATCCCCCGGCCCACCTGACCCGTATGCGGGCGGTACAGGCCGATTTGCCGGGGGCAGTGGTGATGGACACGGCGGGTGCGGCCATCTGGGGCGCGTTGCAGGATGAGGTGGTGGCGGTCCGGCGGGCGGAAGGCGTGGTCGTGGTGAACGTGGGCAACGGGCACACGGTGGGCGCGCTGGTGCAGGGCGAGCGGGTCTGGGGCTTGTTCGAGCACCACACGGGGCGCATGACGACGGCCAAGCTGGGCGATTATGTGGCGCGGCTGCGCCAAAGCACGCTGACCAACGCCGAGGTGTATGACGATGGCGGGCATGGCTGCCAGGTGCAGGAGGGCTATAGCCGGGCGGATGGCTTTCAGTTTGTGGCTATCACTGGCCCCCACCGGCGGCTGGCCGATGGGCTGGGGTATTACCCGGCGACGCCGCACGGCGATATGATGATCGCCGGATGCTTTGGATTGGTGGCAGCGGCGCAGGCCAAGACCCTCACCCCCGGCTAAAGCCGGACCCTCTCCCAGAGGGAGAGGGCGGTCTGGTCCCCTCACCCACCGACCTTCGGTCGGTTCCCTCTCCCCAAGGAGAGGGAACGGGATGCCGCCAGGGGTGGTCAATGGCGCTAACATTTGGTTACACGGGAAAAAGAGGTGCAAGCCCGCGATAGAAACGGCTTTCAGCCCATTCGCCCGTTAGGGAGCATTAGAGAAGAGAGGCCATATTGCCCGCCACACCTGGGACTGAAGGTCCCAGGCTGCGGAAAGAAGAAACCCGTTGAAACGGGTTAAAGAGCTTTTAGTGCACTTGAGTGGACTTTTTAATCACTAGCCCAGCACTTGAGTGCTGGGTGGGGCGCGGCCTACATACCGAGCGGCGAGCATTAGCTGTTACGGAACCCAGCCCTTTCATCGGTAGTACGTACACGA
>Ga0209347_1006546_pt1 | contig 10251 bp, 9 predicted proteins | sample AutmiccommuBRH23_FD_187382 | JGI IMG/M metagenome (GOLD analysis project Ga0209347, IMG submission 187382) | Deep subsurface microbial communities from Mt. Terri, Switzerland - Autotrophic microbial communities BRH/23 (SPAdes) (version 2) | ecosystem: Environmental > Aquatic > Deep subsurface >... | reverse complement strand
ATATAATAAACAAAAACCCTGGAATAAATGACGACCTCAAAAGTCTGCTTTTATCATTTGATTCATGATACTCTCTAACGAATGCCAGATCTAAACCAAGACTAAAAACAATAACCGAGAGGCTACTAAATATTTGCAACATAGTTATCCGGCCTATATCCTCTGCCGAGAACAGCCAAGCCAATACCGGCAAACTTATAAATCCAATGAAAGCCGACCCAATTGGCCCTAGAGAAAATCCTATAATCCGGCTTTTATTCATTCTTTACTCGGTAATTCTTGCTCATCGCGCGGCAAGTCTTTTATTTTTTTAGCAGGCACTCCGCCCCATATCTCGTATGGAGGAATATCTCTAGTTACAATGGCTCCTGCGGCTATGATTGATCGATCACCAATGGTCACACCTCTTAGTACTACAACATTTGCACCTATCCATACACCATTCCCGATCCTTGGTGGCGCTACGTCTTTTATTGTTACGCCTTGCTTTAGGCCCATGCTCACCGCCTCAAACGGAGAGGTAGTAACAGAACTTACTACGTGCTCAGTCGGACCAATTAAAACATTATAAGCAATAGAACAATATTGCCCTATTTCGCCCGAAGCGATTATTCCGGAGTTCACATAGGAACCAGTTCCCATCTTTACTTCCGCGCCTATTGTAGCGGCCCCAATGTACGCTACTCCTTCCACGTTACAGCGCGGACTTACATTTGCGCCAGCTCCCAGCCGAACCCCCTGCATGGAAGCTCTCACCCAGCCATACCAGTAATAACTTCTAGCAGCAACAATAGCGTATAAATTTAGAAAAATCATAAATTCACTTTATGCCCATCAACATGGCGATCAAAGATCGCTATCATAAAGACAAAAACCATGAGTACTAAATCACAAAAATCACCAATTTCCCCGCTCCATAATAGCTGAGACAATATATTGTTGATTATCTATTTCTATATAAGGGTGCATAGGCAGGCTCATTACATTTCCTGCCATTTCATCCCCTACAGGCAACGATACACAGGCATCTGCCACAGCGGGTTGCTTATTAAGCGGAATGGGGTAATGCACTGCGGTTGGAATACCGGCTTCTTTCAACTGCTGCTGAACTTGATCACGGTTTTCAACCCGAACGGTGTATTGTGCCCACGCAGAAACATTATGCGACTCGACAAATGGCGTGCTGCTGATACCGGCTTCGCTCAACAGTTCGGTATAGCGTTGGGCTACGAGGTTACGAAGTTCGATTTCTTCTGCAAATATTTCCAATTTCGGTAGCAGAATGGCCGCTTGCAACGTATCTAGCCGGCTATTCACACCCACCCGAATGTGGTGGTAGCGTCGGTCCTGACCATGCCGGGCGATTTGGCGGATAATCTTTGCCAGTTCTTCATCGTTTGTAAAAATGGCACCACCGTCGCCGTAGCAGCCGAGCGGCTTGCTGGGAAAGAAGCTGGTACAGGCTATAGTCGTCAAGTTGCAGGAGCGTTTGCCCTTATAGCTGGCACCGAAGCTCTGTGCAGCATCTTCGATAACCGGGATACCGTATTTTTTTGCGATGGCGTTGATTGCATCAAAGTCCGCACATTGGCCATACAACGACACCGGAATAATCGCTTTGGTACGCGGCGTGATGGCAGCTTCCAGCAATTGCGGGTCAAGGTTGTATGTGCGTGGATCAATATCTACATACACTGGCTTGGCGCCAAGCAGAGCTACGGTTTCAGCTGTAGCGATATAAGTGAAACCAGGCGTGATGACTTCATCGCCTGGGCCAATGCCCAGCGCCATTTGCGCGATCTGCAAAGCATCAGTGCCGTTGGCACATGTGATGCAATATTTAGCGCCGACGAAGGCGGCCAGCTTTTCTTCCAGCTCCGCCACTTCCGGCCCGAGGATGTATTGGCCGTGGGCGAGGACGCGCTGAATGCCAGCGCCGATCTTGTCTTTGATGCGGGCCTGCTGGGTTTTCAGGTCGATGAATTCGATCATTTACTGCGCATCCACTTTGTTGAGTATGTTGCCGGTCAATACATAGCGGGCGCTGGTATGGGGGCAAGCGACTTCGCCCTCCCCGTTTACCGGCAGCTCCAACTGTTCGCCAAATTCGCTCATCCAGCCGATCTGCCGGGCCGGTACGCCAACCATCAGCGCATAGGCAGGGATGTCCTTGTTGACTACCGCGCCGGCACCAACGAACGCGTATTCACCGATGGTCACGCCGCAGACGATGGTGCAGTTGGCACCCAGGGTGGCACCTTTCTTTACAAGGGTGTCGCGGTATTGGTCTTTGCGCTCAATAAGGGATCGAGGATTGTAGACGTTGGTAAAAACCATGCTTGGGCCGCAGAACACACCCTCTTCAAGGGTGACGTTGTCGTAGACAGAGACGTTGTTCTGCACCTTGCAGTTGTCACCGATGACGACCCTGTTGCCGACGAATACGTTCTGGCCAAGGGAAACGCCCTTGCCAATACGTGCACCGCCGCAGACGTGCACGAAATGCCAGACGCGCGAACCTTCGCCGATCTGTGCGCCCTCATCGACGATGGCGCTGGGGTGTTGGTAGTAGGACATGGGGGTTTCCTGTGTGATCGAGCACTTTTCGCCGGCAAGCTGGCTCCTACATTTGACGGGTCAGACCAGGCGGTTGAGGAAGGGGTGACCTTCATCGTTCTGCGGGCTAACGCTGGAGGCGGAGCGGATGGTGTTGACCGTTTCCACGCAATGGCGAGCGTCTTCGATGCCGTAACCGCGGCCCGCGAGAATTTCTTCATAGCTCGTGGTATGCAGGTCGGTGAAGCCTTCGGAGAACTCCATTTCCTCGCCATTGACGGTGATGGAACGGTAAGTCGGCTTCTTACCCTTCACCGAATCCGGCAAGTCGTTGGCGTCGATGGACAGGAACCAGCGCACGCGAGCCTTTTCGTATTCTAGGTAGCCGGCCGCCTTGTACTCGGAAGCAAAGTGCACGACGTTGCGCTGCAACTTGCCGAAGATGAAGTGCAGCATGTCGTAGAAGTGCACGCCGATATTGGTGGCGACACCGAAAGACTTGCGCGGATCGCCCTTCCAGCTCTCCATGTACCACTTGCCACGGCTGGTGATGTAGGTCAGCTCGACATCGTATTTATGGCTGGCCTTTTCGCGGGCGACTTTTTCCTTCAGGTCGAGAATGGCTTGGTGGTGACGCAATTGCAGAATATTGAAGAGGCGCTTGCCGGTTTCTCGCTCAACCAGCGCCAATTCATCTAGGTTCTCTGGGGTGGGTACGAGCGGCTTCTCGCAGATCACATCGCACCCCAACCGCAGGCCGGCAACGATATGAGCGTGGTGCAGGTAGTTTGGCGAGCAAACAGAAACGTAATCGAGGGCAGTCGCCGGGGCGCGCTTGAGGCGGTATGCATGCTCCTGAAAACGCTCGAATTCGGTAAAAAATTCGCTTTGCGGGGAGATGCTATCAATGATGCCGACCGAATCATTGATGTCATAGGCGGAGACCAGAATGTTACCGGTGTCCTTGATGGCACGCATGTGGCGAGGAGCGATGTAACCGGCAGCGCCGATCAGGGCAAATCTTTTCATCTGAATTCCTTGTGACGCCTCAGCGCCCAGCAGTGACCAATCAAACCTACCGGGCAATGTAATGGAAGATCTTTATCTTGATCAGGCCTTGATGATGTGTGGAGCCGGAGCTCGGTATTTTCCACGACTATCAACGATCAGCTTGGCGTGCTGTTTGATCAGCTCGTAATCGAACTGGTCATGGTCGGTGGCCAATACCACTGCATCGAAATGGGCAAGGTTCTCGGCAGTCAACGCTTCACTACTCAGCGTGAAGTGATGCTCGCGCATTTTGGGGAAGGCGAGGACATGTGGATCGCTGTAAGCGACCACACCACCCTTAGCTTCGATCAGTTCCATGATTTCGACGGATGGCGATTCGCGCATGTCGTCCACGTTTTTCTTATAGGCGATGCCAAGAATGAGCACCTTACTGCCTTTCAACGCCTTGCCATTGTCGTTCAGGCCATCCATCAGCTTACTCAGAACATACTCCGGCATGGCACGGTTGACCTCGCCAGACAGCTCGATGAAACGGGTATGCAGGCCGTATTCGCGTGCTTTCCAGGTCAGGTAGAAGGGATCGATTGGAATGCAATGACCGCCCAAGCCTGGGCCAGGGTAGTAGGCGGTAAAGCCGAAGGGTTTGGTCGCAGCGGCATCAACCACCTCGAAAATATCGATGCCCATGCGATCAGCAACAACCTTCATCTCGTTGACCAGACCTATATTGACCGCACGGTGGATGTTTTCCAGCAGCTTGGTCATCTCGGCAGCTTTGGTCGAACTGACCGGTACGACCTGATCGATGGCCTGATCGTAAAGAGCAACGCCGACCTCCAGGCACGCCGGCGTATGGCCGCCAATCACCTTCGGAATCGTGCGAGTCTCGAAGTTCGGGTTGCCCGGATCTTCGCGCTCGGGGGAGTAAACAAGAAAAATGTTCTCACCCACGACGAGGCCGCCTTGCTGAACCCGAGGCAGAAGCTCTTCTTCTGTCGTACCGGGATATGTGGTGCTTTCTAGCGAGACGACCTGACCAGGACGAAGATAGGGTTGAATTGCATCTGTAGTGTTGATCACGAAGCTCATATCCGGCTCGCGATACTTGTTCAGCGGCGTCGGCACGCAGAGGATCAACGCATCGCATTCGCTGGCGCGGCTGAAGTCAGTCGTTGCGCTAAAGCCGCTTTGCTGGGCCGCTGCAATGCTTGCTGCCGGAATATGCTCGATGTAGCTCTGGCCCGCGTTCAGCTTGTCTACCTTACTTTCATCGATATCTATGCCAAGTACACGGAACCCAATGGCGTTATAGCGCAACATCAAGGGCAAGCCCACATAGCCAAGGCCGAGAATGCCAATCAAGGCTTCCTTGTTCTTAAATTTTGCAATGCTGGCTTGTTTTTGCTCGGACATCTAACTCGCTCCGTAGAATGTAATGCCGGCAGGCGGCTTAGGTTATAACTGAGATATTTAATTAATTTGGAGTACTTAGGCTGTGAAAGCGACCTATTCAACTCAAGTAATTCGCCCACTCATCGCCATGCACATGCCTGATCTTACCAAGCCATTCCGGCGTTCCTGTCACGAACTCCACCACCAGACCCTGCTGATCCGCATGCTCCAAGTAGCCGCGAATGCTGGTCACCTTCGCCCCGAATAGCGAAACGCTCGCCCTCCAGATCCCAAAAGGCCACACATTTCCCCAGCAGGCCTTTGGCCTTGCAATCGCCGCGAGGGCGCGCCTCCCACCTGCGGGCGGTGAGAGCTTGCCGCTCATTCATGGCAAACATCCTGTTCGGTTGCATCCCCTGCCCCACCGGTCGCCATTACGGCAGGCGACCTGTCGCTTTGCTGGTAAAGCTCCTGGAAACGGGCGGCCAATGCCTCTTTGGCTTTTATCTCACCATGCACCACCCGTATCTCTCGCGGCCACTCCTGCATCCCCGTCACGAACTCAACCAAGTCTTTCTGATCCGCATGCGCCGAGTATCCCCCAATGCTGGTCACTTTCGCCCGGATTTCGAAACGCTCGCCATCCAAATAGACATAGCCTCCTTTGGGCCCGTGCTGCTGAATGGCGTGCCCGGGAGTTCCCTGCGCCTGGTAGCCGACGAATAGAACATCGTGCCTGGGATCGTGCAGCATGGCCTTGAGGTAATTGACGATGCGCCCGCCGGAGCACATGCCGTTGCCCGCAATGACGACTGCCGGGCGTGCAGTTTGAGTCAGGTGGTTGAGCACGGCTATGTGGTCGGTGTGGCTGTCGATCTTGATCAGGTTGTCGAAGGCCAGCGGGTTGCGGCCGCTTTCGACGCGCTCGCGGGCTTCCTGATTCCAATAAGACTGCAGGCCTCGATAGGCTTCGGTGAAGCGTGTGGCCAAGGGGGAATCGAGAATGATCGGGAGTTGGGGCCAGTTTGTTTCAAGGCCGTATTCGGAGCTGTCGTTATTGCCCCTCACCCTAGCCCTCTCCCCAGGGGGGAGAGGGGATTGGACGTGCGGGTTGTCAGTGTTTTCTACGCTCTTGCTCGCGTGTTCATCGGCGTGGAGAACGGAGTGACTTGTAGAGGTCTGCAGTTTGCTGTGAATGATCTCTTCCAGCTCGTACAGTAACTCCTGCGTGCGGCCAATGCTGAAGGCTGGAATCAGTACGCTGCCTTGATCCTGTAGCGCATGTTCGATGACGGCTTCGAGACGTTGACGGCGGCTTGTGCGGCCTTCATGCAAGCGGTCGCCGTACGTGCTTTCAAGGACGAGGATATCGGCTCGCTCGGGTGATTCGGGCGGCATCAGTAGTGGGGCATGTGCTGCCCCAAGGTCCCCGGAGAAAACGATGCGCTTGCTTACGCCACTGGCGGGGTACGTCAGGTCAATTTCCACATAGGCGGAGCCGAGAATATGACCAGCTCGCTGTAGCCGTACACGGGCGATGAGCTCTTCGGTTTCCAGCAGCGTTGACCATCGCTGGTACGGCAACGGCCGCAACCGCTGCTCGACCAGCTTGAGGTAGCGCTCGACGGCTTTTTGATCACGGCTGAAGCCTAGCTTGAAGGCATCTTCAAGAACGATAGGCAGTAGTTTGGCCGAAGGCTCACTACAGTAAATCGGGCCTTTGTAGCCGGCAGCAAGCAGATAGGGAATTCGCCCCACGTGGTCGATATGCACGTGGGTGACGACGAGTGCTTGGACGGTGGCCAAGGAGAACTCGATATCCAGCCGTTCTGTAGCAGCGCGACCATCGCTCGAAGTCTCGTTACCCTGGAACAGCCCGCAATCGACCAACAAGCTATGGCTGGCATCCATGTGTAGCTGATGACAGGAACCGGTTACGCCATCCTTAGCGCCGTGGTGTTCGATATCTGGATAGCGCACGGTTATTCCTTTAACGATGTCAACCAACGCACTCGCGACATGCCAGCCACGAGCCACTTAAAAAAATAAGCGGGAATACTACCGTCTTTCCGGGCCGTTGAGGTCTCAACGGCACGCCGACGGATGGATGGTCAGATCGCGGCGACCGGACGGCGAAGGTTGCGCACCAGCGCGACGAACACTCCGAGCATGCCGCCCAATACCAATGCGAGAGCAACAATCAAAGTCTTCTTGGGCTTGATGGGCTGACGGGGCTCAACTGCTCGTTGATCAATGGCGACCAGCTTGAGCGAACCAGCATCGAACTGCAGGGAGCGCAGCCTGGCTGCTTCCTCGCGCCAACCGGCCAGATCTTTCAGGAACAGGTCTTCGTTCTCTCGGCTTTTTAAGACCTCGATCTGGCGGTTGTGTTCAAGCAGCTTCAGCTCCCTGGCAATCTGTGCAATGCGCGGCTCGGTGAAGTCGTCGGAGCGACGAGCCAAGAGCGCCTTACGCTCGGCTTCCAACGCTTCGCTGCCCATAAAATACAAAGGTATCTGCTGGTTATTGACCTCGGTACGGATCACGCTGCCTTGGCTCGTGATCTCAGGCGCTCCAAGGGACGATGGTGTGGTGGGCTTGCTTATACCAAGCGAAGTCGCGATTCGAATCGCTTCGTTGAGCTGATTGATGCGGTTATCGCGACGCGTCCGGAGCTGCTGGCGCAGAGCAGCCAACTCATCATTCAACTCTGCACGCTTAAGCACATCAGCCTCGGTCAGTTTGGCGATCTTGATTTCCTTGCTGGCCTCATAGCTGGCACGAGCAGCAGCAATCTTCTTGTCAAGCTGACTAAGCCGGTTGCCGATAAGAGTATCCAGATCAGCCGCTATCTCCTTTTGGACGTTAGTCAGGGAGAAATTCACAAAGCTGTTGACGATCTCAACCCCATCCAGCGCTTCAGGATAGGTGAGCTGGAGGCCGACATACGGAGACGTCCCCTCAGGCTTCTTTGGATCTGGTTGCAGCAACTTGAAGGCCTCATCGTTGAAGGCTTCAAAAGTTTGCTCAAGCGTTCGCCCAGGCTGGGCCAGATCAGCGAAAAGCTGCGGATGCTGACGGAAGAAAGCTAGTCGATTCTCGTACGAGTCTAGCGTTGCCCCGACCTGAGCCAGCGCTTGTTTCGGAGACAGCTTGTAAATACCAAGATGATTCAACTCATCGAGATCTTTGATAGCGGCCGGTCGTAGCACGCTTTGAACGGTGTAATAACGAGGTGCCAGCAAAGCGTAGAGCAACCCGAAAAGCGCGCACACTCCAGCTATGCCGCCAATTAGAAGCTTTTGCTTCCATAAAGAGCGAAAGAGTTGGATGAGGTCGACTTCATCAGGCGTTGCCGAAGCAAGGACTTGCGGAGGAGTTACTGCGTTCACTTGAGGTCCGTCTCGCTGAATACGGCGACGCAGAGCGCGCGCCAGGGACTATACCGCAAGCACACGGAAAAGTTCCGTCATGCTGCGGGCCGCCATTTTGCCAGCCAGCTCACAAAAAACAAGTGACCCGCATCAACTTAATTTGGCGATTGTGAGCGCCTATAACATCGTGCTAGCTGCCCGCCGACCTTCAGTTACGCTGCCAGGCAAAGCGTTCAACGCCGTGCCTGGCTCTCGCAGAGGAAGTAACGCGCCTACTTATGACGCCGATGGGGTTTGCAGCTCGCGACCGCGATTTGCAAGGCTGCGTATCAAGGCGGCGAATGCGCCAAGCATGCCGCCAAGCACAAAGCCCAGTGCGAGAATCAGGGCTTTCTTGGGTTTGATTGGCTTGGACGAATCCAGCGCAGGCTGATCCAGGCGCACAAGCCGCAACCGATCGGTATCGAGTTTGATTCCTTTCAAACGTGCGGCCTCTTCGCGCAGCTCGGCGAGATCAGTCAGATAGAGGTCTTCACCCTCTCGCTCTCTGAGAATTTCCACCTCGCGATTGTTTTCTAGCATTGCGAGTTCGGATTGGATTTCGGCAATTCGAGGCTCGATAAAGTCATCCGACTTGCGACTGGCGAGGGCATCACGCTCTGCGGACAAGGCCTCTGTTCCCATGAAATACAGCGGGGTTTCCCGGCTGTTTACCTCCGTCCGAATGACTTGCGCGCCGCCTCTTGCCGAGTCGGACATGGCGGACGGGCTTGTTGGCTTACGAATACTCAACGACTCGGCTATGGATATCGCCTCAGTCAGTTCCTGAATTCGGTTGTTCCGTCGTGTTCTGAGCTCTTCGCGCAAAGCAGCGAGCTCGTCCTGAAGCTGGGCCCGCTTCAGCGCGCTTTCTTCGAGCAGCGACGCAATCTTCGCCTCCTTGGAGGCTTCATAGTTTGCACGCTGCGCCTCGATATTCATCTCCAGGCTGGCCAGACGATTATTGACCAGGCTTTCCACATCCTCCGCGATTTCGCGGCGCTCCAACTCCAACACATAAGCGACAAAACCATTGACTGCCGAAGCACCGGCGACACCCTCGGGGTAAGTAAGCCTCAGCCCCACGAACGCGCTGCGGTTCTCCGTGCGCTTTGGGTCAGGGAACAGCATCTCAAACGCCTCTTCGTTGAACTCAGCGAATGCCTGCTCCAATTGCTCGCCCCGCTCGGTGAGATTCGGAAACAGCTCCTGATTGTTCATGAAGAACTCCAGACGGTTGTCATAAGACGACAGACCGCCTGCCACACGATTGATGGCCTCTTCCGGAGTGAGCTTGTAGATGCCCGTTTCATTGAGCTGGTCCAGATTGCTCTGCGGCACTGGACGAAGGTAGGTTCGAGCTTGAAAGTATGGCGTCGCCAGGAAGGCGTACAGGGCCGCCAGCAGCGTAACGAGAAGGGTGATGCTAGCGATCAGAATCTTCTGTCGCCAAAGCGCACGGAACAGTTCGACCAAGTCAATTTCATCGTTAGATGAAGTGGGTTGCTGCACGATCATCCGAAGTCCTTGTTATGTGTGCTCTTCACTGCGGAGCAAGCGAACCGGATTTTGTACGTACGAACCGCAAAAAGTCCAGCCGAATGATGGCTTTTAACAACTATTAAGGCTGATGCCTCTTTGCTACAGAGGAGAGCAAGCCTAGCCGCTCGTCAGTCCTCATCATTCACCCGATCCCGCAATTCCTTCCCTGGCTTGAAATGCGGGACGAATTTTCCGTCAAGGCTGACGGACTGGCCGGTTTTGGGATTGCGGCCTACGCGGGGGGCGCGGTAGTGCAGGGAAAAGCTACCAAAGCCGCGGATCTCGATCCGGTCGCCAGTGGCCAGAGCCTGAGCCATTTGCTCAAGCATGGTCTTGA
>Ga0209347_1006545_pt1 | contig 10253 bp, 7 predicted proteins | sample AutmiccommuBRH23_FD_187382 | JGI IMG/M metagenome (GOLD analysis project Ga0209347, IMG submission 187382) | Deep subsurface microbial communities from Mt. Terri, Switzerland - Autotrophic microbial communities BRH/23 (SPAdes) (version 2) | ecosystem: Environmental > Aquatic > Deep subsurface >... | reverse complement strand
GAGGGTGCAGGTCCCGGCAACGTCGGCAAGCCCGCCGCGCTGGCAAACGCCAGCGTGCGGATGATGGCGTTGTGGCCCCAGTAGTTACCCTGGTCGCGATGCCAGACAGCGAGACCCGCAGCGACCGTCGGCCCATAGACGTTGGCGGCGTACTGCTGAAGGTACTGCAGCAGCGTGACGGCACCGGTCAGTCGCGGCACGGTCTGGATGAGCCCGGCCTTCTCATCGCTCTCCATGGCGCGCGCCAAACGCACGAGCGTGGCACCCGACATGACGCTGTCGGCATCGAGGATGACGAAATGCTCGTATGCGGCGCCGAACCGGCAAACCCAATCCTTGATGTTACCCGACTTGCGCCCATAGTTGTCGTCGCGGCGGCGATAGTAGACGGGGATGATCTTCTTCAACCGACGCGCGAGCGCGCCGTAGGCCGCCCACTCTTCCTCGGCCACGTCCTCTTTGCGCGTGTCGGAGAGGATGAAGACATCGAACGATTGTGCGCGCCCCAGCGAATGGAGCTCGAGCGCCACCGCCTGGATGATGCCCGCGATCTCGGACGGGCGCTCGTTGTAGACCGGAAACAGCAAGGCGGTGCGCTCGACCAGCGGACCTTCGGGCGGCAGCGCAATAGTGTCGGCCTTCTCGCCGGCGACGAGCGGCAGGAATCCCAGCGCCGCGCTCAAGGAGCCCAGCGCGATCCAGCCGAATGCAACCGTCGAGAGCACCAGGAAGAAGCACTGAATGGGCGTGAGCTGCTCGAGCCCCAATACGTTGTAGAGCTCACATCCGAAAGCCGCGGTGAGGACCAACGTGCCCGCAAACAACGCCGCTCGCGGGATCCAATAGCCGCGACGCACGCATTGGTGGCGTGCGGGAACGCGCGCACCGAAATCCTGGTCCGGCATTTCCAACCGCGCCTCGGGCGGCAAGAGCGTGCGGTTCTTCCCAACTCGGCGGCCAATGCGCTGGCCTGCGACCATGAGCTCGCTCATGCTGTGGTCCATCGATAGAGCCAACTCTCAGAAATCTGACGGTCACCCAGACTCAACGACATCCGCAGCTCACAGAACTCCGAGCCCCGCGGATCGAGCTCGAAGCTGACCCGCGTGCCTTCGATCTCGGGATTCTCGTGCACGCTGACGTTGGCAATAGTCCCTGGATTTGATGTCACCATTGCGATGGGACGCTCCTTCTGGCCCGCGACCGCTGGCCCAGAAAAGTCGACAACAAACAGAAACGTTCCATCTCTGCGTCCGTTCCCCACCCGGGTGGCAACGACCTTGGCGCCACTCCATGCAATGGGAATGTCCTCGCCCCAGTACATCTTGTAGCCGAAGGAGAACGGCGCGCCCGGCTCAGGGCCCTTGGCGGGCTTCCAATAGGCGACGATGTTGTCGTGAATTTCCTCGGAGGTCGGAATCTCGATGAGCTCGACGTAGCCCTGCCCCCATCGCCCCTTGGGCTCGATCCAGACGCTCGGGCGGCGCTCATAGCGCGCTTCCAAATCCTCGAACTCGTGAAAATTGCGCGCGCGCTGGCACAAACCGAACCCTCTCGGGCTGCGGTCCATGAAGGCGCTCGCCTGCAGCGTGCGCGGATTGGTAAGCGGGCGCCAGATGCACTCGCCGTTGCCATTCAGGATGGCGAGCCCGTCGCTGTCGTGCACGGCGGGGCGGAAGTCGTCGTCGATGCGATGATGGCCGGGGCCGTGCAGGAACATGCTGGTCAGCGCGCCAAGGCCAACGTGCGTAAGCACACGCCGAGGAAACAGCGTCGCCTGAACATCGATGATGGTCGAGGCCCCCGGTTCGATGACAAGCTTATAGGCGCCCGTCGTCGACCGACTGTCGAGTAGCGCATGCACCGTCAGCGCGCGCTGGCCCGCCTCCGGCTTCTCGATCCAGAAGCTGCGGAAAATCGGAAATTCCTCGCCGCCGGGGCGAGCGGTGTCGATGGTCAGGCCGCGTGCCGACAGGCCGTGGGTCTGACGCCTGCCGACGGCGCGGAAGTAGCTCGCGCCCTGGAACACGACGCACTCGTCGAAATAATCGGGCCGGTTGATCGGTCCGTGCACGCGAAATCCGGAGAAGCCGTAGGGCGCTCCACTCCCGACGTCTCCAACGAGCGGTCCGAAGGAGAACAGGCTCTTGTCGACCGCGACGCGCCTGGCTTGCAGGCCCTCGACCAGCCAGATCTCGACGGGAACCTCGTACAGCCAGCCCATGGGAAGCAGTTGCAGCTCGAAATCGAGCCGTTCTCCGCGCCAAATCGCCTGGTCGGTACGAAAGCGGATGTCGCGATAGCGGTCATAGCCGATCTGGCGATACGATTCGGGCAGAGGGATCGACGGTTTGACGAAGTCCTGGCGCGAGAGCTGCTCGGCCAGACGACGCACATGCCCGGCCGTGAAGCTCTCGTTCTGGTCGAACGCCAATGCGGCGTGAGCGGAGCGAGTACCGAACGACCCGGGCAGCGCGCCGAGCGCGGCCAACGCGCCAGCCCCCCGAAGGACCGTCCGGCGCCCCATCTGCATACTTGCCATTTCGTCGTGATCTTCCGTGCTGTTGTGCGTTACCGCGCAACTCAACGCGCCATGCACCCCTGGCGTTCGCTGCCATCCACATCCCCCCGCAGATTTCCCCACAGTGAGACCCGAATTCGCAGCCGCCAGTCAGCCTCTTCTCGGATTGCTTCTTCCCGGAAATTGTCCGGAGCGTGTTCGCCTCTGCCTCCAACGAACAAGCGGACCGCAAACGTACCGCCTGCACTCTCGAGAGCCGTGTGCCTCGCTCCGATTGGCGCCATTTGTCGCGCCGCAACAATCTACTTCGCCCGCGCGAACCGAGCAAGAGGCTCTGATGCGCGCAGCCTCGCAAAAGGCTGTCTCGAGGTTGCTTCAAGTTTGATGCAAACAGCTATGCGACGCGGCAGCGCAGCCGTGAGCGGCGGCGCCAATCGCCTCGTACGATGTCAAAACGATGGGTCCGAGACAGCGCGTACGAAAGAAGTCGGGCCGCGAGCGCCGGGAAAGGGAGGCGCACTGAAGTCGAACCAGATCCCCGACGTCCCCCCTTCCGATCCACGCGACCTGGAGGCACCGCGGGACGATCCTCCCGCACCCCAGGACGCCGCGCTCGACCACCGTTTCGTCGTTGTCGCGATGCATCTTCATGCCGACACAAAACCGTAAACGGCGGGTCGTGACGGGCGAGTTATGACTCTGTCCTGCCCAACACACATACGCCGCATTTGGGCACAACGCCTGCCACAATAACAACTGTGAAACCAAGAAAATATTTTTGATTCAATGCGTTAGGTCCGATCGCGGCGACGTTGCACAAGCGCCACAACGACCGTGGATTCCGCGATGTTGGGCACAAAGCCCGTTTCCTGAGCACCGCTTCTCTGCTTATGTTTTGCCCCGAGCGGTGATTCGAATTTGATTGCGACCGCCGCGGTCCAAGCGTTCGAAGCGTGTGTACGCGTAAGTAGAGTGCATGGGGTTGGTAGGGAGTAGGCGGCTTCTGTGCGTGGCGTCGCCGACAGAAAGTAAGCAGACGGGAGTAGGTCAATGAGAAAGTCTAGCATGGGCGCCCTCGTGGCAGCAGGCCTGCTGATCGGCGGGTTCTCCGCTGGCAGCGCGTCCGCCGCCGATCTCGGAGGGAACTGCTGCGCAGATCTGGAAGAGCGTATCGCAGAGCTCGAGGCCACAACGGCTCGCAAAGGCAACCGCAAAGTATCGCTGACGGTTTCGGGCTGGGTCGGCCAGCAGGTCATGTGGTGGGACGACGGCTACGAGTCGAACGTCTACGTCGGCGACCTGGGCGCTACGCTGTCCTCGCACTTCAAGTTCACGGGCCAGGCCACGATCGCGCCAGGCTGGACCGCCGGCTACGTCCTCCATGTCGAGGTTCGTAACAACAACTCGCTGGGTATCACCCAGGATTACTACGAGAATGGCACCAACGTTGCCGACGGCGTCCAGCTGCTGCAGTCGTTCTGGTTCGTCAAGAGCGAGAAGCTGGGTAAGGTTGGCGTCGGTCTGCAGTCGCAGGCCTCCGATAACACTGCGATCCTGGTCGACGGCTCGGGCTCGCTCGTTCCGGCCAACTGGGTGGCGTTCGACTACGCCAGCTTCTTCATTCGTAACTCGGCCAGCGCGGTGACCACGGATGGTCCTCAGTACATCGGTGTCGGCGGCTGTTTCGGTGGCGGTGTGATCGGCGACTGCAACGGCGGCACGCAGAACGTCGTCCGTTACGACTCGCCGACGTTTGGTGGCTTCTCAGTGTCGGCCTCTTGGGGCGAAGACGATATGTGGGACGTGGCCGCTCGTTATGCGGGTGAGCACGCCGGCTTCAAGGTCGCCGTCGCCGGTGCCTACAGCGAGCTGACCGGTGGCTCCAACACGCCGCAGTTCTTCGACGACACCTTCGAGTACTTCCAGGTTGGTGCCTACATCCAGCACGTTCCGACCGGCCTGTTCCTCTATGGCGCCTACGGCAACGCGCAGTATGACATCCAGACTGGCGACGCCGACACCTACTACGTCAAGGCCGGTCTGCGCGAGCGCTGGACCCACCTGGGCCACACCGTCGTCTACGGCGAGTACGAGAAGAACGAGTCGTCCGGCGCCTTCGTGCAGAGCACCTATGCGACCGCCCCGAATGCTGATCCTACGGACAGCGACTTCAACCTCTGGGGCGTGGGTGTTGTCCAGGAGATCGACGCGGCTGCGATGTCCATGTGGCTGTCCTACCGCAACATCGAGTACAGCGACAACTCGGGTCTCGACTACGAGGACTTCCAGTACGTGAAGTTCGGCGCGCTCATCAACTTCTAAGCTGATCGAGCAAGCGTAAAGATCGGAAGCCGCTCCCTCGGGGGCGGCTTCTTCTTTTGTGGGGACACTCATAATTTGGGCGCCTTGGTCGGGCGCTTCCTGATTTCTTGCCCCGGTCTTCACCGGCGCCCTCATCTTGCCCGCCCCCGACCAGCCCATCTTGGCGTCTCGGCGCCGGGCGTCCTCCCATCATCATGTCCGCGCTGTCATTATAATGATGTAGGTCCTGGGCCATGCCGCCCCTCGGGGCTTCGGCCGGCGCCCGCGGGACCGGCACCTGAGCCGGCAACCAGTCCGCAGACCGAACCCGACCAAACCTCCGTCGACCGAGCACCCGGCCCTGTCTCATCGGCGGATCGAGCCGCCGGCCCGCCCCGGCCGTCCCGCTCCCAAGCCGCAATCTCCGCGCCGCCACCCCTGAACCTTGTCTTTCCACACTCTTTCCAATACGGCCCACAGCCTTTCGAGTTGCCCATCCTCCACGCCATCGGGCCCGCTGGAACCGGCCGCAAAACACCCCTCCGATCCGTCCACTGTAAAGCCGCGAAAGCTCCCCTTAATCCATTGAACCACCGAACGAATCCGGATCCCATCCGTTCGTGCATCAGGGGGGAGCGGTTGCCGTCCCTCCAGAGGGGGCCTTCTGTGGCCGTGCAACCGTCTCGTGTCCCCACCGCCACACTCGTGGATTCGTCACCACGAAATAGGCGATGCCCAATTGTTGCACCGACGCGAATCACAGCAGTGTCCGCTTGGCACGCAGCGGTCCAGAGGGATTCGCGTTGCGCATTGCTAAGGGCGGTTTTGTCTCGCGTACCTAAGTTCAGCGTCCGCCACACAGCTGAGATGAAGACGGGAGACTAATGATGAGGAAATCCAGCCTTAGCGCCCTGGTGGCAGCAGGCTTGCTGGCCGGCGGTCTCTCCGCTGGTAGCGCGTCCGCAGCCGACCTCGGGGGGAACTGCTGCGCGGATCTTGAAGAGCGCATTGCCGAACTCGAGGCAACCACCGCTCGCAAAGGAAACCGCAAGGTTTCGCTGACCATCTCCGGATGGGTTGGTGAGCAGGTTATGTGGTGGGATGACGGCGCTGAGCAGAACGTCTACGTGACGGGCCTCGGCTCCACGCTCGCTTCCAACGTCAAGTTCACTGGTCAGGCCACGATCGCGCCAGGCTGGTACGCCGGTTACGTCCTGCACATGGAGCTGATCGACAGCGACTCGCTGACGATCAACCAGTTCACGCAGCAGGGCCCGAACGCCGTCAACGGCGGCAACCAGAACGTGACGACGCTGCAGTCGTTCTGGTTCTTGAAGAGCGACCACCTCGGCAAGGTCGGTATCGGTAAGCAGTCCTCTGCTTCTGATAACGCCGCGATCCTGGTCGATAGCTCCGGCTCGCTCGTTCCGGCGAACTGGGTGCTGTTCGACACGAACGGCTTCTTCCTGCGCTCCAAGTCGGCAGGTCTGCTGGTTGCTCCTAACGCGCTCGGCACTCCGGCTGGCCTGAACTGGGGTCAGTTCGGTGGCTACTGCCAGGCCGGTGGCGGTACGGGCGGTGACTGCTTCGGTGTTCCGCAGCAGGCTATCCGCTACGACTCTCCGACCTATGCTGGCTTCTCCGTGTCGGCTGCCTGGGGCGGCGACGACTTCTGGGACGCTGCTGCTCGCTACGCGGGTGAGTACAACGGCATCAAGCTTGCTGCCGCTGTCGCTTACACCGAGTACTCCGGCAACTTCTGGTTCGGCAACGGCCAGCAGTACGCAGCCTTCGTGCCTCAGGTCTTTGCCAACAACGACGACGCGAAGACGATGAAGTACTTCCAGCTCGGCGCTTACATCGAGCACGTGCCGACGGGTCTCTGGCTCTATGGCGCTTACGGTCATCTTGAGACCGACGGCATCACGGCTGCCACGACTGACTTCACGACGGCTTCGGGTGTCGACATCTTCACAGCTGACGCCGGCAACCGCGCCGTCCCGGATGGCAACACCTACTACATCAAGGGCGGTCTGCGCGAGCGCTGGACCCACCTCGGTCACACGGTGCTCTACGGTGAGTACGCCAAGTACAACAACAGCGTGAGCGACGTGTTCATCAACAACGGTTACGAGGCCTCTACGCAGCTCTGGGGTCTGGGTGTTGTGCAGGAGATCGACGCGGCAGCGATGTCGCTCTGGCTCTCCTACCGTCACCTGTCCGCGGACGTCGATTGTAAGAACGCTGGTCTTTGCGGCCTTACTGCCGGCGGCGAAGCAGCGCTCGGCGATCTCGAGGACTTCCAGTACGTGAAGTTCGGCGGCCTGATCAACTTCTGATCGTCGGCGAACCTTCTATCTCTCTCTTGACTGAACCGCCCTGGGTCTCTCCCAGGGCGGTTTTTTTATGACTGGCACTCGTGCGTTTCGCTCCACCACCTATTTTCGCTCTCCACAAGTGGGTGGGATCGGTGCGGGTCTGCGAATCGCTCTGACGTGTACTCTCCATGGCTTCCGCGTGCGAGCGTTTCACTCAGAAGGCTGGTGCGCCATCGTTTCCCCGCAAGCTTTGAACGGACTTTGGTCTCGCGTGGGCCTCACGCGGGTTGGCGTGTGCGCGCTGGTTGCAGCCATGGTCGGCGCTTGTGCCTATCCGAGCTACCCGTCGATCGACGCCCATTATCAGCGCTACAAGGCGCAGCTTCCCGACGGCGACAAGGTCTATGTGTGCAGCGCCTACGGATGCCGCACGCAGACGCCGTTCCGCTTTGCTGCAGCAGACATCGACAAGCTGAAAGCGATGATGGCGCCGGCCAAGACCAAGACGGCCGCGGACGAGCGTCGCGCCACCGCGGAGGCGCTCGGCTGGATGGAAGGCCACGTTGGCGACGCCATCGGCACCTCGGCGGATCGCCCGGCGGACGACCTTGCCGGCAACGGCGATCCCACCCAGATGGATTGTGTCGATGTCGCGACCAACCTGACGAGCTACCTGTTGGTTCTGGAGCGGCACAACCTGCTACGCCACCACACGGTCGCGCCGCTGTACATCAAAGAGGATCTGCGCCGCGGCTTCTCGGGCTGGCCCCATTACGCAGCGATCATGAATGAGTCCAAGACCGGCCAGCGCTTCGCCGTCGACGGCTGGTTGATGGCGAGCGGCAAGCCGCCCGAGATCGTCGAGACGCAGAAGTGGTACATCGACGACTCCGACATCGTCATGGGCGCCAAGGACGAGATCGTCAAACCGGCGATCGCTGCCACGGGCTCGATCGACAAGCTGCCGGCGGCCGAGAAGCCCAAGTCGGAAACGGTGCCTGCAGCAAAGGTCAAGGCCGCCGCGGCGGGGAGTTAACGCCCCTCATCGAGCGTGCGCTTTTTTCATCTTGCGGCGACAGCGCTCTCCGACCGACCATGGCGGCTTAAGACCAACGGATGCGCCTCCATGTTTGTTGCCTTCTTCCATGAATTGAAACGCGCGGGCTTGCCCGTGTCCCTCAAGGAGTATCTGACACTCCTGGAAGGCCTCGATCACGACCTCGCAGGGCGGCGCGTCGAGGACTTCTACTATCTTTCGCGCGCATGCCTGGTGAAGGACGAGCGCCACCTCGATCGCTTCGATCAGGTGTTCGGCCACGTGTTCAAGGGGCTCGAGGCGCTGCCCGAAGGCATCGAGGCGGAGATCCCCGAAGAGTGGCTGCGCCTCGTCTCCGAGCTTCATCTGTCCGAGGAGGACATGAAGAAGATCGAGGAACTCGGCGGCTGGGAAAAGATCATGGAGGAGCTCAAGAAGCGCCTCGCCGAGCAGAAGGAGCGCCACTCCGGCGGCAGCAAGTGGATCGGCACCGGCGGTACGTCACCCTACGGCGCCTACGGCTACAATCCTGCCGGCGTGCGCATCGGCCAGAAGGAAAGCCGGCATCGGCGCGCAATCAAGGTCTGGGACAAGCGCGAGTTCAAGGACCTCGACGAGAACGTCGAGCTCGGCACGCGCAACATCAAAGTCGCCCTTCGCCGTCTGCGCCGCTTCGCGCGTCAAGGTGCCGCCTCCGAGCTCGATCTCGACGGAACCATTCGCGGCACGGCCGAGAAAGGCTATCTCGACATCCGCATGGTCCCGGAGCGCCACAATGCGGTGAAGGTGCTCATGTTCTTCGATGTCGGCGGATCGATGGACTGGCACATCAAGAATGCCGAGGAGCTGTTCTCGGCCGCGCGCAGCGAGTTCAAGCACCTGGAGTACTACTACTTTCACAACTGCCTCTACGAAGGTGTCTGGCGCAACAACGCGCGCCGGCGCAGCGAGCTCACGCCCACGTGGGAGGTGCTCCACACCTATCCCCCCGACTACAAGGTGATCTTCGTTGGCGATGCTTCGATGAGCCCTTACGAGATCACGCATGCGGGCGGCGCCGTCGAGCACATGAACCCCGAGCCCGGAGCCGTCTGGCTCAAGCGCGTCCTAGACACCTACAAGCACTGCGTGTGGCTCAACCCTGTTCCCCAGGAGCATTGGAACTGGACCCAGTCGATCGGCATGATCGAGCGGGTCATGGAGGGCAGGATGTACCCCATGACGCTGGAAGGCCTTGATTCAGCCATGATTGAGCTGATGCGGTAGGCGGGAGCGCCGTCACCTTGCGCCCGCATTTGCACGCTTCAATTGATAGGCAGGGTTGACGCGGCCATCCGCCTGGTGCGATGGACGAAATAGCTCAAGGACGCCGGTCCAAGTCCCGGCGCAGGGGAGATCGAGGGCTCGTGATGAAAGCCGCAGGAGGTATGCTCTTGCTCGCGGCCATGGTGCTTGGCGGGTGCTCCGGCGCGCCAAGCCTGACCACGGCCTCGGTCTTCGGCGGCGACGACAAGCCCGCGGCACCGACCGTCGTCAACGACCCACCCATGCGCGCCTTCCAGGTCGGCACCGTCTCGGCCCGCGCCATCAAGTGCGGCTTCAACTTCGACCCCGCCAAGCTCAAGGCCTCCTACCTGATGTACGAGAGCCAGCAGCCCGGCGGCACGGACCTGGCCAAGCTGGAGAAAATCTACGACGTCTCCTTCAACGGCGTTGCCAAGGCGGTAGCGACCCAGAATTCCTACTGCACGCCTCAGAAGACCAAGAAGATCAAGGCCGACCTCACCCGTCACCTTGCCGGTGACTATACGCCGAGCCCGCCCGAGCCCAAGCAAGAGGAAGAGGGCATCTTTTCGGGCTGGGGGTCTGACAGCAGCGATCCCGACAAGCGTGTCCGCTCGACCATCTCCACCAACAACGACGACATCTAGCGCGCCCCGCACGCCGTCGATGATGCGTCCGCACGTGCCTTTCTCGTCGCTTGGTTAATGCCGTGCAGCAACTTCTCTGGATCGAGACCCTCCTGAAGTTCACCGCCGGGATCGTCCTCGTGGCGGTGCCGGGCACCATCATCAAG
>Ga0209347_1006544_pt1 | contig 10255 bp, 11 predicted proteins | sample AutmiccommuBRH23_FD_187382 | JGI IMG/M metagenome (GOLD analysis project Ga0209347, IMG submission 187382) | Deep subsurface microbial communities from Mt. Terri, Switzerland - Autotrophic microbial communities BRH/23 (SPAdes) (version 2) | ecosystem: Environmental > Aquatic > Deep subsurface >... | reverse complement strand
ACCGATGACCGGATTGACGAAACGACGATCAAGCCAGCCGGTTTGCCGCCTGCTTCCGTCTTGGCGCACCGGGTCGACATTACGCTCTCGGATGGACGACGGGTCGTGGTCGAAGGGCCCACGGCGCTGTCGTCGGTTGTGGGCCTCGTGGAAAGTCTGATGGCATGATCCCGGTTCCGAGCAATACACGGATCTGGCTTGCGGCCGGGGTGACCGACATGCGGCGGGGTTTTAACACGCTGGCGGCGCAGGCCGAGGAGGTCCTGGCCGAGAAGGTCCTGGCCGAGGATCCGTATTCCGGCCATCTGTTTGTGTTCCGTGGGCGCCGGGCCGGTTTGTTGTCCGCCGGATCGTGCGCCCGCGCATGGCCTGCAACTGCTGCGAGACCTTCGCGCAAGCGCCGTTGCCGGGCCGCCCGATCGAACGGGGCCGCGCCGGTCCCGGCCTTCTCGCGCATGTGCTGGTCGGCAAATACTGCGATCACCTCCCGTTGTATCGTCAGTCGGAGATCTACGCCCGCGAGAAGCTCGACCTGCACCGATCAACGCTCACAGATTGGGTCGGCCGGTCGACAGCACTGCTGGAGCCTCTGGCCGATCACATCGGCAAGCTGGTGCGCGCGGGCCCTGCCGTGTTCGCCGACGATACCCCGGTCAAGATGCAGACCGGTGCAAAGACCGGCAAGGCGCACACCGCGCGGCTCTGGAGCTACGTGCGCGACGAGAGGCCATGGTGCGGACAGGCGCCCCCCTGCGCCTGGTATCAGTTCAGCGTGGATCGGAAAGGTGAACACCCATCGGCCCATCTCTCAGGCTACAAGGGCACGGTGCATGCCGACGGCTTCACCGGCTTCAATGGCCTGTTCGGCGAAGGGCTCGCCACGGAACAAGCCTGCATGGTCCACGTCCGCCGCAAGTTCGTGGATGTCTTCGAACGCGACGGGTCGGTTATCGCCAGGGGCGCCATCGAGCGGATCGCCAGGCTCTATGCCGTGGAAAAGGAGGCGCGCTACAAATCCCCCGATGAACGCGCCGCCCTGCGGCAGGCGAAGGCCAGGCCGGTCTTCGATGAATTGGACGATTGGCTGAGGCAGCAACTGCCGAAAATATCCGGCAAGACCAAGCTGGCCGAAGCGATCCGCTACGCGCTCGGCCGCATGCCAAAGGCGCGGCCATACCTCGAAAACGGACAGCTGGAACTGGACAACAACATCTGCGAGCGGTCAATCAGGCCCCTGACTCTTGGCAGGAAAAACTATCTCTTCATGGGTTCGAAAGGTGGCGGCAAAGCTGCGGCGATCGCCTATACGCTCATCGAGACCGCCCGCATGAACGGCGTGAACCCCGAAGCATGGCTCACATGGGTTCTCGAGCGCATCGCCGATCACAAGATCAATCGCATTGGCGAACTCGCACCCTGGAATTGGACGCCGAGATAGGCGTCAAGCGCTGCGTGGCCGGACGCATACGCTTGATCAACCGCTCGGCGTTTTCCAGCTGGCTGTCCTCCAGTTGCAGCCCCTGTTGTTTCAGGGTGCGGAAGAATTGCTCGATATGCCAGCGCTGCCGGTGACCTGCCAACCACGCTGCCCGGGCCATCGCCGCATCCTCGACCCGGTGGGTGGTCAGAAGCCGCCACAAGATGGGCGCGGCGCCCGGGGGCGCATCCACCTCGCAGACCTCGACAAGGCTGACGTCCACTGTCTCGGCCAGCCCCTCCTGCCTCGCCAGAGACTGGCGGGGCGCTTGAGCGTGACCGGGCAAAAGCGGGTCACGAGCCTTTTGCGGTGCGGGCCGGACGGCCAGGGCGTGCGCGCAACGCGACCAAGGCCGTGCCCGCCAATTGCAGCGGCGCCGAGGAGAGCTTGCCGCCCCCTTCCATGATCGAACGATCCGCCATGGCGCGGGTCAGGATGTGAAAGTCCAGCTCCGGCAATCGCGCCCATTTCTCATAAATGTCGCCCTCGCGATCACTGATTTCGGTCACCATTTGCGCCCGGGCCAGAACCGTCTTCGCGGCCTCTGCCGTGCTTAGCCACCGCTGCGATTCCTTCTCGGACAACGGCCGGTGCCGATGAGGAACCGTAACCCGGCCATCGCGGGTCCACACCCGGCCCGCGGCCAGGCCCAGAATGCCGCCCGTCTCGGCATCCAGCCCCAGCATCGCGTGCAGCAGAACACCGCGTCCCGAACCCTTGCCGCGATCTCGCCCAGACCGCGACTGCGCTCTCTGGTCGTCGTGAAATTGATTTCGCTGGTATCCTGGATCGCCAGAATATGTCGGCCCGCGCAGCCCTGCGACAGCTCCGCACCCCAGCCATCGAGCAGCGCCTCAACCGTCACCCGCGGATTGGCCAGAAAGCGCGAAAATCCGACAATCCCGCTGCGTCGGCCACCCGCCAGCCGCCGCAGGCAGATGCTCGTGCGCGCCACCATTCCCGCGAGCAGCAGACCCCCCTTTTTGCCAGGCGCTCGTCTCCGAAATCGCCCAGCACACAGCCTTCCAAAGTCATCACCAGCCGCCCTCCATTCAAGGTAGGACAACTGAATCATGCCACACAAAACCCGTCAAGCCCACCGGGGAAATCAAACCCGACGATGTGTGCATCCCCTAGTTAATTCCGGGGGGATTACCCCTCCTCGAAGCCGACCGCCCCGCACGCAACTTCTTCGCTTAACCCCCTTGCCCCGCCGTCCAAAGCCAAGTAAACGCGCTCACCAGACCCCCGTGGAGAGGTGCCGGAGTGGTCGAACGGGGCGGTCTCGAAAACCGTTGTGGGGGCAACCCCACCCAGGGTTCGAATCCCTGTCTCTCCGCCAAAAATCTTCCCCTGTTTTAGCATTAAACCAAATGATTTCAGGCACTTAGGTGCCTGCTCTCTAAACAGGCGGTTGACAATTGACCACTTATTTGTCCACATTTTTGCTACATCGTCCGCCGCCGAGGTGTAGTCATGGCACTCAAGAAGATCGGGAAGACCTACCATTTGCGCCGCCGGGTGCCGAAGAGGTTCGCGCCCATAGAACCGCGTGAATTGGTCTCCCAGAGCCTCCACACGGACTCCGAGCAACTGGCAAAGCTCAAGGCGGAAGCCGCCTGGGCGGAGCTTATCGAAGCCTGGGAGGCGCGCCTTGCCGGGGATACCGAAGACGCGGAACGCCGTTTCGAGGCGGCGCGGGAGTTGGCCGAGCGTCGGGGCTTCCGCTTCCTGCCCGCCGCCAAGGTTGGAGCCCTGCCCGTCGCCGAGCTTCTGGAGCGTGTCGAGGCCGTGCCCGAACACAAGGGCGAACCAAACCCGGTGGAGGCGGCGGCGCTCCTGGGCGGTGTCTCCGAGCCGCCGGTCACGGTCACTCGGGCACTCGATCTCTATTGGGGACTGACCAAGGACAAGACCCTGGGCAAGAGCGAAGACCAGCTTCGCCGATGGAAGAATCCGAGGATCAAGGCCGTTAAGAATTTCGTGGACGTGGTGGGCGACAGAGCACTGCCCCAGATCACGGGCGACGATATGCTGGCCTTCCGGGACTGGTGGATTGACCGCATCGCCGATGAAGACCTGACGCCCAACAGCGCGAACAAGGACCTGATTCACCTGGGCGACGTGCTCAAGACCGTCAATCGCATGAAGCGCCTCGGGCTGGTCCTGCCCCTGTCCGACCTGTCCTTGAGAGAAGGCGAGGCCAAGAAACGCCCGCCGTTCTCGGCGACGTGGATTCGGGATCATCTGTTGAAGCCGGGGGCGTTGGACGGGTTGAACGATGAAGCTCGCGCAATCGTGCTGGTCATGGTCAACACCGGGTGCAGGCCGTCGGAGATTGCCGCGCTGACGCCCGAGACGATCCATTTGGAAGACAACGTGCCCCACATCTCCATTGAGCCGGTGGGGCGGCAACTCAAAAGCCGCCGCGCGCGCCGCCGGATCGCCCTGACTGGCGTGAGCCTTGAGGCCATGCGCGGCTTTCCGAACGGTTTCCCGCGATATCGCGACAAGGCGGGCTTGTCCGGGGCGGTGAACAAGTATCTTCGGGAAAACGGGCTCTTGGAGTCGGACAGACATTCTCTCTACTCATTGCGACACGCTTTTGAAGACCGCTTGCTTGCGGCCAAGGTGGACGAACGGGTTCGGCGGGACTTGATGGGCCACCGGCTCACCCGTGAAGAGTATGGTGACGGGGCCACGCTTGACTATCAGCGGGAGATTCTTGCACCGCTTGCCTTCTGAGCGACGGCCCGAGCGCGCGCCACAACGTCTTCCGCCGCCTCGGCCTCGGCGATCTCGGCTTCCAGGCGCTGGAAAATCGGCGCATAGACCGCATCGGCCACCACCAGACGCGCAACCTTGTCTCGCGCCCGGTGAAGGCGCAGCAGGTTGGGCCTGCGGAGCGTTGTGATCTTAGCAGCGAGGCGTTGCGTGGAACCTTGCCCACCATGACGCTGAGCTTCACCGTGGTGAGCATCGCACGATCCTTCGCCCTGCGGCGCCTGTTCGAGGCAATCCGGATGCGGGGCGACTAGATGGAGTAGCTGCCGAAGGGTTTTCCGAACTTCTCGACGCCGGACTTGCCCAGCAACGTCAGCTTGTTGTGCAGCTTGTGCCCGGGAGATGCGTTTCGGGCCTCGCGAGCCCAGACCTTGGCGTCAATTTCCCAGACATCGAAGTTCGTTCCGTCCGGGGTGAAAGCACAGAGAACGACATCGATCCGCTCGAGAAGAGTGTTGAGACATCCACGCCGGATCGCACAAGATCGACGCGAACCCGTATCAGCCCCTGCCCGAAGCCGTGCATGACCAGATGCAGCGCGAGCTGGAGGTCGTGCGCTTCCTCTTCGCGGAAACCGTCGCTGCCGGTCGCAGTGATCGGCTGACCCATGCTGCGGCGCTGGCCACCGAAGCCGCCGTCTTTCGCGGGGCCGATGCCATTGCCGCCGGTCTGGCCGACGAACTCGCCGATCCTGTCACCGCCTTCCACGCCTTCGCCGCCGCACCCCGCGGCTCCACTTCCCCCAGCAGAAAGGGTCCACAGATGACCACCACGCCCACAGAAACCACGAACCCGGCTCCGATTGCCGCACTTCCTGCCGCAATGCCAGCGGTCGCGGCAGCGCCAGACGCACCGGCTGCGACGGCCGATGCTATGCCCGCGAACATGACCGCCGACGCCATTCGCGCCGAGGCCGCCGAGGTGGCGCAGGTTTGCGCGCAGGCCGCCCGGCTCGGCGTGCATATTGATGCAGCCGATGCCGTCACCAAGGGTCTGAAACCCGAAGCCCTGCGCGCTCGGGTCTTGGCCGATCTCGCCGCCCGCAGCGACGCCGCAGGCATCATCGCCACCGCCCCGGCTGCGGCCGCCGCCAAAGACAGCCCGATCATCGCTGCCGCCCGGAAGGCCGCGACCGACGCCAAACGCTGAACCATCGCCCCTATCCCTCCCCCAAACCATGGAGACTGACCAATGCCCGTCCTGACGGAACCGCCCAGCATGGGCGATGTCCTCAAATATGAGGTCAATCCGAACTATACCCGCGAGGTGGTCACCCTGCTGATCGGCACCAACTACCCCTCCGGTGCCGTCCTTGGCCGGATCACCGCCAGTGGAAAATACACCCTGTCCGCCGCAACCGGTGCAGATGGCGCACAGGTCGCCGTCGCGGTCCTGCTTTACCCGGTGAACGCCACGCTGGCCGACGCCGTTGGTATCGTCGTCGCTCGGGGCCCCTCGATCGTGTCGCGCGCTGGCCTGGCCTCGCCAACCCGAGCGCGGAAGGCAGGGTTTGCTGCGATCAAATCTGCTTTGCGCAGGTGGTCGGGATTTGGATTGGCAATCGGGAAGAGAGAGGGCACCTTGTTGGTCGCGATGCTGCGGATGATCTGGGGCGTACCATCGACCGCCTGGAACAGCGCCGCATCATCGGCTTCGATCAAGGCTTCCGGATCGGCCGCCTCCAGATCGAAGAAGGCCGCATTTGTCGGGTTTCCAGCAGCAGTGCCGCAGAAGCATCCTACATAGGCACGAGGTGGGCCACCGCCAAAGCGCAGCACCAACTCCACGGGGCGGAAGGTTTCCAGCGTCGCCATGACGTTCTGCTTGTCGCGGTTGTGCAGGATGGCCGACCAGAGCGCAGGATCGCCGTTGGCAATGAGGCGGGCGATATGGATCGTGGCTTCGACGTCACCAAGCGCATCATGGGCATTGTGCGCGTTGAAGCCGTTGGCAGGGGCCAGACGATCCAGCTTGAAGGAAGAGCGGCCGGTATCGTCGGTCGGCCATTGCATCAGACCGGGATTGCGACACCACACAGCATAGACGGCGGTCAGGATGTCGAGCCGATTGTTGCCGTTGAACTGGGTGGCATAGATGTTCGGCTGCAGGTTCTGGTAGAAGGCTTGGCGCAACACCTCCTCATCAAACCGGATGGTGTTGAAGCTCACCCATGTCGCAGGCGCCCAACGTTCAGTCAGATCCATGATGGTCTGGGTGAACTCGAACAAGGACGGCAGCTCGGGGTCAAGCAGCTGCTCGGGCGTCACGCCGGTGACAATCAGCGCCTGAGGGGACGGGATGATGTGTGGCGCGACCCGGCAGCGAAGGTTGACGCGCTCGATCTCGACAAAACTGTCATCCGTGCGGATCGCCGCAAACTGAAGCGGCTGATCAAAGGCGGGCGATATCCCGGTGGTCTCAAGATCGTAAAAGACAAATCCCATCAGAGGACCTTTTCAAACAAACAAGTGGCCTCTGCCCCATTACCGGCTGCGCGCGCTGCTGCGCATGGCCCAATCCGCGCCGCCATAGGTGACAGCATAAACAAGCACTTCGGCGGCGTCATCGTCAACAACGAAGGCAACGACGGCTTTGCGCCCTGCCGGGATGGCACGCATGCCAGGGGCGATTTCATCTCGTAGACTGCCCTTGTGCGGCGTGGCCTTCAGCGTGGCGATGGTCGCCTCGATCTCGGCCAGCTTACGGGCGGCCGCATCGGGGCCGGCATAATCGAGAATCCACTGGGCGATGGCGTCAAGGTCGCGCGCGACGAGTGGGTGGAAACGAATGCGGTAGTTCACGCTCCGCGGGCCGCCCCGATGGTACGGCGGGCAGTGGCGAAGGCGTCGTCTTGGTCGATGAACTCTTCGCGCGGCGTTTCCATGCGCGCACGGATTTCCTGCGTGAGGGCAGAGAGGGCCACGTCGCGTTCCTGTTCATCCTGCATCATCTGTTCCAGCGCGGCCGCGACTGCCGCGCTCTGGGTCGCAAACACGCCCTGCCCGACCTTTTCAGAAAGGAACTGGTGGTGGCGGTCGGTAAAGCTGAGAGTGGTTTTGACGGTCATCCGCGCCTCCATGGTATGACTGAGTCATATACCGGATCGGAGCGATGGTTTCAACTGGGGCGGATGCAGCGCCGTTGTTGAACCCGCCAAAATGCAAAAAGCCCCCTGGGTTTCAGGGGGACTTGCAAAACGTTGACTTGGCGTTGACTCGTTTTTGCGCGGGGCATACACAAGTGTTTTTGTCGGATTCTAACCGTTTGTATTGGTTAGGTATTTTGGTTGCGGGAGTAGGATTTGAACCTACGACCTTCAGGTTATGAGCCAAAACCCAAGCGATTCCAATAACTTAGGAAAGAAAATGGCTTAACCGATAAGCCTTTGTTCTCACGCATTTTGTTTCACGGCAACCGGCAACATTCGCCTGCACTCAACCGCGCTGGATGTGCTCAAAACCGCATATGTCCGTTGACTCAGCGTTGACTCGAACCGGCGCGATTACCATCACTCCTGATCGCATCTTACCGCGAAACACGCACAATTTCAGCTGACGCTGTGCGGACCTTCTGGTCGTTCACTCCGGGTGCAGCGAGGGCGGACCTGAGCGGCGACAATGCGCAGCAACCGGACGGACGGTGCCCCCACCCTCTCTCCCTTATCGACGCGACACCGCACGGAGCAAGCCACCCGCTTTCATGACCCGAACAGATAGAGGTTGTAGAAGCGGCGAGTGCCGAACTAGGGTTAGCCTGAATGCATCGAGGAAAAACATGAAACAAATCGCGATCTTTAATCACAAAGGTGGTGTGGCCAAGACCACCATGACCTTCCACCTCGGTTGGATGCTCGCTTCCATGGGTAAGAGAGTAATGGTCGTTGACTGCGATCCTCAATGCAACTTGACTGGCGTGTATTTGGGAGATGTGGACGCGGAAGACTATCCATTTGAAAGCGAAAACCCACAAAAGCCCAGAAATATTCGGGACGCGGTACGTCCCGCTTTCGAATCTCGCCCATACATGATCGAGCCGACAGAACTTTTTCCTTCGGAGAAACTAGAGGGACTATACCTTTTACCGGGCCACGTCGGTCTTTCAGAGTACGAAAGTCAGCTTGCTGTGTCGCATGAGCTGAGTAACACTTTGTCGGCTCTGCAAAACATACCGGGTGCCCTAAACCATGCCATTCGGCTGACAGGGAAAGCCAACGAGATCGACTATGCATTGATCGATATGAGTCCCAGTCTCGGTGCGATCAATCAAAACCTATTCATGACCAGCGATGCATTCATTATTCCGATGGCACCGGACTTGTTCTCGTCAATGGCGCTTCGTTCGCTCTCGAGGACGTTGCCCAAATGGGCAGAATGGGGAAAGAAGGCGGCCAACAACTCTTTGCTTAAGTCAGCCGACTACCCCTTTCCGGATGCGCAGCCGAAGTACTTAGGCTCGACAGTGCAGAATTTCCGCAAACGGGCACGTGGTGACGAAGAGGCGAAACCCACGCAAGCATTCCAGAAATGGTTTGATCGGCTGGCGGAGACTCGAGAAACGGCACTTTTACAATCGCTTAAGAACGCAGATATGTTACTGCCCGACCCCGTTTATCTGGATGCCAATGCTCCAACCAGCGAATTCCTCATGGAGATCGGATCACTCGACGGACTTATTGCAACGGCACAAGAGTTGTCCAAACCCGTCTTCGCTATCAACCTCGAATCTGACACTACATTTAGGGGTACCGTCGCGGACACTTACCGGGGTAAGATTGCAGACGTCGACTCCGGGTTCCGGCAGGGCGCAGAGAAGGTTGTAGCACTGACAGATGGTTTCTGAAGCGATGGAACGCTTTAACGACGCCATTGCCACCTTCGAGCATGCGATCCAGCGGGCACAGCAGATGGTCGCCTTGTTCGACGCCCTCACCGCCTTGCGCCCGGGAGACGCTGCGAACGATGACGCGCTTAGATCGTCGTATATTCAAGCTGTTAGTTCATTTGATTTTTTCGCTCATGAGCTTGCAGTTATCGAAGCCAAGCATCGCTTTCAGAATGCCGCGGCTACGCGCAACATCAATCTTCCCATGGAAGTAATGACGATAACCGATGCGAACGAAAGGCTTTCCGCAGCAGAAGTTCAAGTACGGCAATCTAACTCATATAAGGCTTTCGTTGACCCCGCCAAACTTGCGGAAGTGCTTTCATGTTACTGTACGAAGCCTTGGGACAAGATATGCGAGAAGCTGAATGAAGGAGCCGCTGAGGAGGAACGGTGGGCTACGGATCAACTTAAGGGCCGCTTAAAATCAATATGGAAAAGGCGAAACCAAATTGCACATGAAGCTGACGTAGACCCTACTTTTGCAGGGATTGGGTTGTGGCCGATTGACAAAGTGGACACAGAGTTGACCATCACGTTCATGTCCGAAGTTGGTCTGCAATTGCCGCACGTGATCTCGTGCGAGCTTCGCGCCGGAGACGACGAGTAAAGTCCGATGGAATCATCGCTGACCGGAAGAGGCGAAGATACCCCTAACGGCAAATCCGACACAGGCGCTGCGGCTTGGCGGGGAGAACTACCTCTTGTTCGCTTTTGCTTAGTTGCCTCGCGTCATGCTGCGTTTTGCGTGAAGGGCCGGAAAGGGCTGAGACCGGTCGACTGCCCCCGCAGCATCTGTGTCAACGGAAATGGCAGCAGTGGGCTCGAAGCAGCCCTTGGCTTGCCTGGGATAGTCGTCGCAGAGTTCCGCCCACCATTGCAGAACAAAAAGGGACCGGCACCAACCCTCATTTCCATTTGCCGCTTTATGCCACCCTGCCACCCTCTCTGTCGATGTTTGAGTTGAACTGCAGCGCGGATCACGCCTGCGGCCGTGGCTGACAGCGCGCGCGTCCCGTTAACTGATTGGTATTGCCTATTGGCATAATATGACTATATTGGTGCCAAAGGAGAAGCCCATGCAGTTCGCGACCATCCAGCCCATTGCGGCCC
>Ga0209347_1006542_pt1 | contig 10260 bp, 7 predicted proteins | sample AutmiccommuBRH23_FD_187382 | JGI IMG/M metagenome (GOLD analysis project Ga0209347, IMG submission 187382) | Deep subsurface microbial communities from Mt. Terri, Switzerland - Autotrophic microbial communities BRH/23 (SPAdes) (version 2) | ecosystem: Environmental > Aquatic > Deep subsurface >... | reverse complement strand
CGTGGCCTGGTTGATGTCGAGCAGCGCGCCGACCTGGCGACGCGCCTCGACCTTCGCCTCCCCGTGCTGCTCGAGCCGGTCCAGGTACATCCGGACCGCCCGCTCACGGGTCGCCTCGTCGAACTTCTTCGGTGCAGGCATGAGAACAGTCTCCCTTGCTAGATCAGCACCCTCCGGGAAACTCAGGACGATTCAAGGTCGTGCACGACGATGGTCTTCAGGTCCGGTGAGAGGCTGATCTGGGGCTGACCCGCTGGGTCGGTGATGCCGAGCGTGAAGGCGCCGGCGGCGTTGACCGTGAACTGGACCGGTTCTGCGAGCAGGACGTACCCGTCCGGTGCGGTGACTTCCTCGAGCCAGTAGGTGCCGATCGGTAGCGCGCCGAACTGGAAAAGTCCGGTGGAGCCGGTGGGGGACAGTGCCTGCGGGGCGGAACCGTAAGGGGTTGGTGCCGGGGCACCTTCCAGATCCTGGTAGATGGCGAACTGGGCTCCACCGATCGGGCCGGATGCCCCGTCTTTGCGGAGGAAGAACATTTGGAACCGGTTCGTGATGGTGCACGTCACGTTGGTGCCCGGTTGGGCGATCACCGAGTTCCCGTTCGGTGACACCACGGGCGGGGCGCCGCCCGCGCCAGCCACACAGATCCAGGCGTCGGGCACGTAGTAGCTCGCGTCGTTCGAGGTCTGCGCGAGGGTCTCGCCGAGCGCGTAGGAGGTTCCGGAGCTGATGAGCTGGTTTGTCACCGCCGCCGTGCCGGTGGCACCAGCGATGCTTTGCCCGGAGGATGCTGCGGACAGGGTCCACTGCGCCGGGAGGGCAGTGCCGCCGACGACGGTCTTGACCAGGGTGAGCGTGGTCCTGGGCGTGTTGGTGAAGACGCACGTGATGTTGGGTGCGGCGCCGCCCGTGATCGGCGAGGGGAAGCTGCTCAGGGTCAGGCTGGTGCCGCTGCCGGAGATGGGCCACCCGGTCAGAAGGACGTCGCTGGTACAGGTCCAGCTGGTGGTGTATTCGCTGAGGTTGGCGTTGACGCCTGACTCGGTGATCGAGTAGCCCTTGCCGGACATCGCCAGCGTTGGTCCCGCAATCTCGGATTCGACCTGGGTCTGCAATCCGCTCTCGGCACCGGTGGTGGTGCCGGTGCCGAACACCGTCGTGGCGATGTCCACTCGGCGAATGTCGAGTTTGAACTGGTCATCGCTGCCCACTCGCCCGTCCGGCAGGTTCTTGATCGCCTTGATGGTGGGCGGCGACATGCAGCTGGCCAGGTCGGTGCCAATTCCGTGCATCGGCGGGTTCGCGGGTGAAGCGCTGATGGTCACCCAGGCGCCCGCGCTGAGGTCGAGCGTGTTGGGGTCCACGGACTTGTGCGAGGTCGTGGTTCCCGCCTTCTCCACGTACATGAAGCCCTGGGCGTCGAACGCGAGCCCATTGACGGACTCCGTCCCGGTGTTCTGGATCGGGCCCGCCTCGGAGGTGATGATCTCGGTGGTCGACGGGTTGCTGACTGCTGCCGACAACGACGCCGACGGGACTGTGATGATCTGGGTTTGGCTGGCAGTCGAGACGTTGTAGAGCAGGTACAGATTGCCCTGCCCATCGAACGCCATGTCCCCGTTCTGGGTCGCGCCCGCGCCGGTGCTGATCGTCGCGTTGACCTGTCCGACCACGGTGGCGCTCGGGGTGGGATTGGCCGGGTCCCACACATACAGCTGGAAGTAGTCGGGCGTGGCGTTCACCCAGCCGCCGAAGTAGTACTTCCCATCCGGGGCCACCGAGCCACCGATGATGGACAGGGTGCTGGGCGTGAATGCGGCGGCTGCCGTCATCATCCATGTGTAGGAGTCGGACAGCGCGTCGTAGCGGGCGATGCGGTACGTCGTGGCGGTACGCATGATCGCGTAGGCCTTGGTCCCGTCGGCGCTGAGGGCCAACGCATTCCATTGGGGGTACCCGCCCGCAGTCCCAAGGGTGAGGCTGCCAAATCCGTTGGTGTCTGCGGCCGCGGTGTTGCCCTCCACCATGGTCGCCGTCCCGGTTGGCACACCGCTCGTACTTGCGCTGACTTGGCGCAGGTCCCCGACCTCGGTCACCATGTAGTAGGTCCCGGACGTGCACTGCAACGGCTGCTGGGGTGCCACCGAGTTGGTGATCGTGCAGGTCACCGCGAGTGCTGTCGCGGGGGCAACGAATTGGAATGACACGCCGGACCCGGACGAGTACGTCGTGCCGTCCGGTCGGAGACACGCCCACGAGGTTACATACTGACTCAACTGTGTCGTCAGCCCGGACGGGGCCTCGTTGATCGTGTACGTGGCCCCGGTGGTCAGCAACGCCTCAGCCGTGACCGGCTGGACACCCGTTGCCGTGCCCGTCGTGGTCGCCCTGGCCACGGGGGTTCCAGACTCGGTCGTGCCCGCGTACACGTTCAACTGGAACTGGTCTGTGCTGTTGACTCGGCCGACGACGTTCTTCTTGACGACCACGGTGGGTACGTTGAAGCAGTTCGCAGAGTCAGTTCCATAGGAGACGCCGGTGAGTGCAACTGGCGCGGTCATGGACCACGACGTCGTGGGATTTGCCGTTGCGATAGTGGTCGTGGGGTCGCCGGCGGGTTGGGCCAGCGGCGTGCCGGACTGGAGGTAACCGACGGTGCCCGAATCCCAGACGAGCCCGTTGTACTCGCCGGTGTTCTCGGTCAGATTCGAATTGATCACAGTGGCGGCGATCAAGCCGCTGCCGGCGGCCGCGTCCAGGGTGGCGCGCGCGACTCGATACATCTGGTCCGCCGAGCCGACCGAGTAGACCAGAAACAGATTGCCCTGCGCATCGAAGGCGATATCCCCGTTTGCCGGGGAAGTGGGGCCGAAAGTGAGCGGGTCAATGTAGCCGAGGTATTGGACCGTTTTCGCGACCGGGTCGTATTCGTAGAGCCAGAAGTCCTCGCCGCCGAACGCCGTGTAGCCGCCGAAGTAGTAGTGCCCGTCAATGGGGCTGACCGCACCCGCGACCATGTAGGACGAAGAGCCGTTCGGCAGCGTGTAGGTTCGGTCGATGGAATAGACGTCCGTTGCCTTGTCGTACTTCAGGATGTTGACCGTGTTCGTCCCGTAGGGGTCAAGCGCGAACGCTGTGGTCCCGTTGGGAGACACGCCCAGCGCGTCCGCTCCGTACGTGCCCACCTGCAGCGTCCAGCCGTTGTCGTCAACTGTGACCACGGTTGGGCTCACGACACGACCGATTCGTCCGGCAGCTGTCAAGGTGTTGAATTGACCGGACGTGCAGGTCAGGTCAACTTGCACTGCCGCGACGAGCTCTTCGCCGGCGGCGGGTTGCGCGGCCACGGGTGTCGGCGCCCCGGGTTCCGACGTCGGAGTTGCCGCGGTTGCCGGTGCCGGGGCGGCCGGGTCGGGCGAATCGACGCGCGCCGTGAGGGTGGACTCGCAGCCAATCGAGGGAATGGCACCCTGCACGGGGGCTGCCGGCGCCAACTGGTACACGCCGTTGCCGACCTCGGTGGTTGCCACCTCATCGGACGTGCCGGACTTGGTACAGACCAACCGCGAGGAATACCCCTGCAGGTCGGCACCCCCAGCGTTCGACACCCGGAGCGTGAATGCCTCCTCAGCCGTTCCCAAAAGGGGTCCGGCGGACGCGGCCTGTGGTCCAGACCGGTCCCCGGTGGTGGTCACACTCGCGACACGGGAACCCGAGGTGATGCTCAAGGTGAATTGATCGCTCGAGGTCTCCCGCCGATCAACCCGGGTCGTGAGCGTCACGGCCCCCGAGGTCTGGACGCAGCTGGCCAGGTCCGTGACGCTGGTCAGGGTCGAGTGCGCTCTCCCGGCAGGGCGCGTGATGGCCCGCCCGTTGCCGGAGCCACGTAGAGATAAGTCCCCCAAGGCGGACCCATAGACGAATTCGTCGCCGATCCCCTCCACCGTCGCAACGCCCTCTGTAGGGCCGCCCTCACCGGCGCCCTCCCCGAGCGACGTGAAAGGAAGTAGATGATGGCGCCCCTGCGTCGTTCTGGGCAGCTCTGGACCATCCACCTGCACCAAGCTCGTTGCAGCTGCTTCCCCGCTCGAGGCAAGGAAGAGGTCGCCGTTCGCGCTGAACGCCAGATCCCCGTGAGGCCCCGCGCTGGCGGTGACCTCGCCAACGAATCCGATGGGGACCCCGCGGGCGGGATCGAATGCGTATAGTGCCCAGGCGTCACCCCGTGCGGTGACGTGTCCGTAGTAATACAACCCGTTAACAGGATTGATGGCGCCAGCCCTGATTCCGGGCTGATCCGCACTGCCCGGATCGACCGTCGGAGCACCCCTCAGTGGAGACGTCTGTCCACTCATCAACGAGATGCGATAGATCCTCGGGCGGTCGCCCAGCAAGAGTGGCTCGTCGGTCGCAACGATCGCCTCGGTTCCCGAAGACGTAACGCCGAGCGCGTCAGGGATCACCCCCGAGGCCAGCCCGTCCAGCACAATGGCGTCAGTCGTCCGGCGAGTGGGCGCATCGGTTCGCACGATCGAATAGTCGCCTGTCGGCGAAGCACCGAGCGCATACACGTCTTGTGCACGACACGACCCAGCGGTGCGCTGGAACGAGTCCTCCATCCCAATCACCGACGCCGACGCGACCAGTGGCGACGAGGCCAGCGCGAGGGTGCCCGCGACCACGAGCGCACGCCTGCAGGCGCCCATCAACTGGGAGCGTCGCCGGGGCTCACGACGCGCTCTCTCGCTGAGCCAGTTGGCCACAGGAAGAGATGGACGCGCTGGATTGATCAAGGGGTGTCCATCTGCCGGGGTGACGCACGAACTTGAAGTGGAGGGGTCCGGCTGAGAGGAGGCTAGCCGCAATGGCGGCGCGACGTTGCGTTTTGACAAAGATTCAATCAACGACTCCTTCCCGCACCGGAACAGGCACGGGAGACGCTGACCCGCTGGGCCGAAGCCGGCCCCTGGCTCACATCCGACCCTCGGGTGGTCATCGTCGGTACCTCGCGGACGAGGGAACAGCTCGCCACGGTCCAGCCCGCGGCGTTCAGCGAGCGCTAGGGCCTCTTGGAGCAGGGACGGGGCCTCTCCACGGTAGGCGGCGACGGGCTCCCGACGACATTGAGCTATGGAGTTCAGCCGTTGTCCATGGCCAGGTGAGGTCCCCGCTGGTGGCCAAGTAAGAGTCCCCACCCCTCGCTCGTCGTGTCGACTCGGAGCGTGCAGCCCTGAGCGGTGATGGTGGCGGTGTCTAGCTGTGATGCCCAGCCAGGTTGTTCAACCGCGTGATGGGTGGAAGGCCACCGACGGCTGAGTGGGGCCGGCCGGTGGTGGTTGTACTGGTGCAGCCACACTGCCAGAGCGTCACGACGGATGTCTTCGGAGCGATAGAGTTTCTTGTACGCCCAGCCGTCGGCTAGCGTGCGGTGGAAGCGCGCGATCTTGCCGTTGGTCTGGGGTCGGCGGGGTCGTGTCCTCGTCATCGCGATTCCCAGTTCGGCGCAGCTGTCGCGCCACAGGAACGACTTGTAGGCGCTGCCGTTGTCGGACAGAACCCGCTCGACGCTGATGCCCCGTTCGGCGAACCAGGCCACGGCCCGGTAGAGGACGCCGGGCTGCGGTGATGGCCTTCTCGTCGTCGTGGATCTCGGCGTAAGCCACCCGGGAGAAGTCGTCGATGACGGTGTGCACGAAGCAGGTGCCGATCCTGGGGCTGGTACTTCCGGGCCTTGACACCGGTGCGGTCACGGGTGCTCTGCCGGTTCCGGTCGCCTTGGCTCTTGCCGACGAATCGCCAGCCGCCACCGTCTGGGATATTGCCGAACTTCGTGAGGCCAACGTGGATCAGCTCGCCGGGACGTTCGCGCTCGTAGCGTCGGGCCGGCTCGCCGGTGACCCGGTCGATGTGGGTTAGCCGGTTGAGTCGACAACGCACGAGCACTGCGTGGACGGTGGAGGCGGGCATGCCCAGCTTCGCGGCGATCGGGACGGGTCCCAGTCGCTGCTTCCAGCGCAGGTGAACGATCTTGCGCTTGAGGTGCTCGCTGGTCTTGGCGTGCTGGGTGTGGCGAGCTGAGGACCGGTCGCGCATCCCCGCCATGCCTTCCTCGCGATAGCGGCGAGCCCACTTGTCCGCAGTGCGCCATGAGACGTTGAAGAACTCTGCTGCTCGCGCGGGTGGCCACCCGCCCTCAACGATCAGCCGCGCCAGCCTCAGCCGGTGTTGCGGGGTCAGTGCCGCGTTAGCGTGAGTCATTAAGGCCTCCTTGGTGGAAGTTGGGTCCTAGACAGCTCCACTTCACATCCGGGAGGCCTTCACCTACCTACGGCACGCCGTAACCGATCGCACAACGTGCCTGGGCATCACAGCTAGCCAGTCACTTCCACCGCTCAGGGAGCTCCATTGAAGAGCAAGAGGGACGAAATGAACATTGTTGCCGCCTACCGGCTGCTGGGCACCTACCGTGGCGCCGCGGAGATCTGCGGCGCCCCGCACAAGACGGTCAAGCGCGCCATAGAGCGTGCCGACGCCGGGGCGGAGCGCCCGGTCCGGGCGCCTCGCCCGGCGAACACGAGGGCGCGCGGACCTTGGCCGCGGACGCGGTCAAGGCCGGCCGGGGCCTGGCCAGCGCGAATCGGCTGCTGCCCAGGACCCGGACGGCGGGGTACGCCGGGTCGGACCGCAACTTCCGGCGGCTGGTCGCGCAGGAGAGGAAACGGTTCCGGGGCGAGCGTGGCCAGGGCCGACGTCCGGCGGTGTGGGCCCCCGGGCGAGCACCTGGTCATCGACTGGGGCGTGATCGGCGGGGTGCACGTGTTTTGCGCGGTGTTGGCGTGGTCACGGATCAGGCTCATGCGGTTCGCCGCCGATGAGAAGCAGGCCACGACGCTGGCGATGCTCGCCGAGTGCTTCGAGGTCCTCGGTGGGTCCCGAAGGTTGTCCTCGCGGACCGGATGGGCTGCCTCAAGGGTGGGGTCGTCGCGAATTGGGTCGTGCCCTCGCCAGAGTACGTCCGGTTCGCGACTCACTACCGGTTCCGGCCGGACTTCTGCGAGGCGATCGACCCGGAGTCCAAGGGCATCGTGGAGAACCTCGTCGGGTAGGGCAGAGGACGACCTGCTGCGCCCGCTGCTGATCGACCACGCCCTCGACCATCGCCGGCGCGGCGGCGGCGGGGACGGCACTGGTGGTGAATCGTTCGCTGCAGCAAAGGTTTTGGCGGACCTGCCAGCGGCGAACGAGCGCGCCGTGGCGTGGTGTTCCGAGGTCAACGCCGCGCTCCACTCGCAGACCTGCGCGGTCCCGGCCGGCCGGCTCGAGCAGGAGCGGGAGCTGCTCACGTCGCTGCCGTCGCTGCGCCCGAGCATCGGCCCGGCCCCGGTGACCCATAAGGTCGACAAGCTGTCCACGGTCCGGATCGGCTCGGCCCGTTACTCGGTGCCGACCTGGTTGGCCGGGACCAGGGTGGCGGTCGTGGTCGACGGGCCGCGGCTACTCATCCTTGACCCGGGCACCGGCGTGGTCCACGCCGAGCACCCGCTCAAGGCTCCCGGTGAGGCCTCGATCCTGGACGAGCGGGCGATCCGACCGAAAACCGTTGCCGAGCAACAGTTCTGCTCGTTCGGTCCGGTCGCGGAGGCGTTCATCGCCGGGGCCGCAGCGGCCGGGGACACCCGCCTCGGGCCGGAGCTCGCCGAGCTGAACACCCTCGCCGCAGCCCACGGTGAGGATACGTTCGTCGCCGCGCTCGAACGAGCGGTCGCGTTCGCCAGGTGGAAGGCCGCGCACGTCCGCTCGATCCTCGCCGGCGGGGTAGGAACCCCGCAACCACGCCCGGACGGGGACGCCCTCGTGATCGATCTGCCCGTCGCCACGGTACGACAACTAGCCGAGTACACCCCAGCCAAGCCAGCACCACCTCACGCGAAAGCCGGTGGCACGACAGCGAATCCGCGTGCTGGAGCAGCCGATGGTCCCGATGCCACGGCGGTGACGTCATGACTGCCACGACCCGGCCCGCACTGACCGCGGGCCTGCGGCGGCTCAAACTGTCGACCATCCACGAGCTCGCCCCCGAGCTGCTCCCGACGGCCAAGACCCAACGGTGGGCGCCCGAGGAAGTCCTCCGGACCCTGATCGAGGCCGAGGTCGCCGCCCGCGACGCCTCCAAGGAACGAGCCCGGCTCTAGGCCGCGACCTTTCCCGTCCTGAAGACGATCGAAGAGTTCGATCTGGCCGCGTCCTCGATCCCGGCACCGACCTGGGTGTACCTCACCTGCTTGGAATGGGTCGCCGCACGGGAGAACCTTGTCCTGATCGGCCCCGCCGGCACCGGCAAGACCCACACCCTGCTCGCGCTCGGGCACGCCGCCGTCACCGCCGGCCACAAGGTCCGCTACCTCACCGCGGCCGACCTCATCGAAACGCTCTATCGTGCCCTCGCGGACAACATCGTCGGCAAAACCATCGAGACCCTGCTCCGCAACGACCTACTCCTGATCGACGAGGTCGGCTTCGCACCCTGGACGACACCGGCGCGCAACTGCTCTTCCGGCTCGTCGCCGCAGCCTACGAACGCCGCGCCCTGGGCATCGCCTCAGACTGGTCATTCGAGGACTGGGGCCGGTTCCTGCCCGAACACACCACCGCCGTCAGCATGCTCGACAGGCTCCTGCACCACGGTGGTCACCACCGGCCAGTCCTACCGCATGCGAGAGGCCAGAACCCGGACAGGAGGACGCCCCACCCAGAGCTGAACAAACCGCGAGGGCCGGGGACTTTCACTTGGCCACCAGCGGGGACCCGAGCTTGGCCATTGACAGCCGTTGGTAGGCGCGACCTACGGAGGCATCCGAGACGATTCGGAGCTCAGCCATACACGGTATCAAGGACTCGATTGACACTCCCCAGGAGGTTCAGAGGCGTTCAAGTTCGCCCATCCTGATGGTGCGTGGCAGAAGATAGTCCATCTGAGTTCGGGGTGTCAGGAGTTCGGGCCACCTATGCTCCGCCTGACTTCATTGCCCGCCCAACGATCGCCGACGTCGTAGGAGCGCTCATGGGGACCTCGCTGGGCGAACGATCAATTCCTGTGGTCGAGACGACGTTGACCCCAGGCCGAGGCGGTCCTGCCCTCATCGGGGGGTTGAGGGCAGGACCGCAGCATCGGACTCGACGTAACCGAGATCCGCGTCCCAGTGGAAAGATGTGGCCCCCCGGCCGTCCGCAACCTCCGATGCTGTCCGGACGATACCGGACGGCGGGTCATGTTTGGGCCGAATGTCGACACTCGGCATATGCCACGAGTTGAGCGTCTTGAGTTGCGTCCGCAGCGTTGGTGTATGACGTCATCGGTGAGCGTGTCCTGCAGATGTAGGGGCGGCCACGCAACTGGGTGGTTCGGTACCCGCCGGGCCTGACGGTTCGTGACCTGAGAGACTGGGCGATGCTGCAGGCGGAGGTGTAGGGTCCGCGCTGGCTAGCAGCGACCGAGCAAGTTCTTCACTACGAATCACTGGCCGGCGAACTCGCCGAGCGTTGCGAACTCGTCCCTTTGTGAGTAGTGGATGAGATCCCACAGTTCCTGGTGAACCAGCTCATGGACGTTCTGCGCGTCCTGCTCGACCAGGCCCAGACCCATGCACGCGTCGAGGGCGCGGCCGCAAGTTGTGGAGGGTGTGTGTCATGAATTGTGGCTCTGATCGTCATAGGTGTAGTTCCGGCGGCATCGGGTCTTCGGAGATCACGATCCAGGAGATTCCCCATGGCAGGTCGGCATCGGGCCCCTCGCAAATCCTTGGGCCAGCGCATTGCGTCGCTGCTCAAGCCCTCTCCATCAGCGGTGAATCAGCGGGAGACCTGTCGCCCCGACGCGCAGGCGCTGCTCAAGCTATTACAGGCGTGACGCGGTGACCCCGCAGGGCAAACGTGCAGGCCGGCGGGGTTGGGAACCAGTGAGTCGATGTAGCTGCGGCGCGTGGGTGGTGTCACCCTCTCCTGAGGCTGATGTTGCCTGTCCGCATACCCTGGCGGTGATCGTGGACCGCTACGAGCCGCGCCGTCCCGGCCGCGATACCCCGCAGAGCCCGGAGGGGCCGGTCCCTGCAGGCGATGGACCGTGACCGTGTCGGGTCGGGCATGACATCTCACGGCGCGTCCTGACGCAAGACAACGCCCCTGACCGACTAGACCCCCGGTGCGTGGTGGCTCCTCGCCTCGGCCGACAAGGCCGGGGGTGCAGGTTGCCGGCTTACGCCT
>Ga0209347_1006541_pt1 | contig 10261 bp, 3 predicted proteins | sample AutmiccommuBRH23_FD_187382 | JGI IMG/M metagenome (GOLD analysis project Ga0209347, IMG submission 187382) | Deep subsurface microbial communities from Mt. Terri, Switzerland - Autotrophic microbial communities BRH/23 (SPAdes) (version 2) | ecosystem: Environmental > Aquatic > Deep subsurface >... | reverse complement strand
CGTCGGTCGAGATCAGGATGTCGATCTCGTTCTCTGAGCCGAGGAGGTCGGGTCGTCCATTTGCCCGCGGCGCGAAGTGCTGGACGGTGCGGACTCGTTCCTTCGCGTCTGCTCCGCTATCGAGCCTCCGGATCGTCACGTCGCCGAGTTCTTCACGGAACGCCACTGCCGCCTGTTGGTCTGAGCCGAGCTCGCGAAACAGATAGCGGGCTGTGTCGCGGTAGTAGGTGAAGATGAGAACCTTCTTTCCACGCAGCTCGTTCTTGAGAAGATCCTTCAGCCGGCCGAGCTTCCGATCCTCGTCGGGTGTGATGTCGCGAATCCGGTCGAAGATTGATTCGAGGATCGCGACGTCACGCCGGACATCATCGTGAAGCCGGCGAAGGTCGTAGGACGCCGGGTCAACCGTCTCCATCGAGTTCAGCAACTCGCGGACATCTTCGGTCGCCTCCATCGCGCTGGCCAGCGAACGGAAGGATGCATCGTCCTCCTCACCTTCCTGCTCGACGTACCGGAGGGCCTTTTGGAAATCGGTGCTTCGCAGGATCCGGCCATCCAGCATGTACGACTCGAAAGTCTCGAGGAACTGCAGCGCGCGCCGGACGCTGATGCGGAAGGCCTCGACGCTGGACTCGAGTCGCTTCAGGTAGCGGCTCTTGAAGATGCCGACGAGAGCCTGCTCGCGCCCTTCCTCGAACTCGTCCTGCTTGACCTTCTTGTATGCCTCGAGGTGGTACGGGGGCAGCTTGAGGGCGTTGATCCCCTCGACGATCTCTTCGTAGATGCCGTTGTACGTCCCCTCGAGGTTGTAATCGATCGTTTTGAGCTTTCGATCCGGAAACCGAATCTTCTCCCCTCGGATCGTGGCATCCGGATACGCCTTCCGGATGAATGGACGGGTGCGGCGGATGACGATCTCTTCGAGGAGGTTGTAGAGGATCGTCGCCTTCGGATCGCGGCGTGCGGCCATGAAGAGCTTGTAGAGGTCTGCGATGCCGGCGGCGGCGAAGAAGGAGCGATCGTTCTGCGTGATCAGAAGCAACTGATTGTAGAGATCGAAAACCGTGTTGCTGACGGGAGTGGCGGTCAGAAGAACGATCTTCTTGCGTGCACCGGCAGCACCCTTGCCGCCGTTTGCCGCTATCAGCGAAGAAAGCGAGTCGTACCGCTGCGCATTCGGGTTCCGGAAGTTGTGCGACTCGTCGACGACGATGAAGTCGGCGTCGCCCCACGCGCGCCAATCGAAATCTTCCCGCCCCATCTCCTCATGCGAGAGCACCGTCGCAGCAATGGTCGCGCTCCGAAGCTCACCCTCCCACATCTGGCGGAGCGCAGCGGGACAGACGACGAGCGCCTTCTGCCGCATGTGATACGCGAAGTCCTCGAGAAGCTTCTTGCCGATCCAGGTCTTCCCGAGACCAACGGAGTCGGCGATCATCACCCCGTCGTAGCGGCCGAGGATGCGCCGGGCCTTCTTGACCGCGTCCTCCTGGAACTCCGCGAGATCGACAGCGGAGCGCTTGCCAGCGGCCTCGTCGTCGCCGAGGTCGTCTCGGAAGTATTCGAACAACGCCTTCATGTAGATCTGCCACGGCGTGTACTCCGTCTGTCCAAACTTTGACGCGTCGAGCAGTTCGATGAGATCGTCTTTGAAATCTCGGCCGTCGTCCCATTGGCGCTGATACCAGCGTTCCAGGTCGATGATCGCGCGCGCGCCGACTTCGCTCTTGAGCAGCTGCCGGTTCTCGGGCGTGATCGTCTCGCTCGCACGCGAGTCGCTGAGCCACTCGACAGCCTGTGCGGCTGCAGTGTCCATTGCCTCGGTCTCATCGAGGAGCACCTTGTGCGCGAGGTTCAGCTCGCGGTTGGATGTGAGTCCGGGGATCGTGAAGTTCGACGAACCGACGACCGCAAGAATGGGGCGGAAACGATCGAACAGACGTTGCTGGCCGGGGCGATCGGAATAGAAGAGCCAGGCCTTCGCGTGCAGGAACCCCTGCTCATGCAGCCGGACGCGAACGTGTCCCTTGTGCAGCCAGGCAATCAAGTCTTCGACGGCGCGCAGCGTCGGCTCATCGAAGGGGAGCGTCTCGAGATCGCGGCGCAGAAGGCCACGGGTGCGGATCGGATCCGGCCGGAGGCCGAGCTGCTCTCCGCCAGAAGGTTCGGCGCCGAGAAGAAGCCGGAAGCTCCCAAGGGTGCGCAACTCGTCACGGAGGAGGGCGAAGCCACCGACGGTGAAGTAGGCCGTCGCGACGTCCAGCGAGCGTCCTCCGTGGGTCTGCAGCACTTCGCGCAGGACATCGCGCAGCACGGACGTTTCGTTGTCGATGACGTACGGGATGTTCAAGCCAAGTTCCTCCATCGGGGCGATTTCCATGTTCCGGGACCGCCAACACCATTCTCTATGGATTGCAGGAGAGGGCGCAAAAAGACGCGCAGACGTTTGCCGATTTCGCCGAAGTCTTCCGGCGCCTTGACGTCACTCTTGCGGAGGAATGCGCGCCACTGCGTCTGCCTCTGACGATCGCGGTAGAACTCCTCGGTCAGTGCGAATGGAGTGGCCGGCACGGCCGTCTTCCGACGCCGGAATGTGCGCGTCACCGCTTTGACGAGCAACTCCCCGTCGAACGAACGTTCCTGGGAGAGTACGTACACATCGAAGAAGTCTTTCATGCGGCTGTTCGCGACGCCGAGCTTCACCATCGCGTGGAGCTTCTCCGCGATGATGGTCTCCGGTGGGTAGACCTTGATTCGCGGGGCGCTGAACGAGTCGAGCACTACCGGCAGGGAAGCGTGCCGTGCGGCCGGAGTGACGATGTCACCGACCGCGATGTCGAGTTGCACGCGGATACGCGCCGTATCGAGGCGTGCCGTCAAATGGACACGAACTCCGTGGTACTCGTCATGGTCGCGGATCGCTTCTGCAGTCACGCTCGTGGCGTCGAACAAGAGGCCGTCGTCCATCTCGACTTCGAGAATCTCCCGGGTGATAGCGACCGCTGCCTCGGGCGTGAACTCACCGAGTCCAAGAAAATCGAGGTCGCGTGTGGCGCGAGGTGCGTCGAGCCACAGCATGAAAACCGTCGCGCCTTTGAGGATTAGGCGATCCTTGTGCGGCGATGTGGCGAGACGGGCGAGAAACCGCTCGCGGGCGTAGAGCGAAGCGATGTAGTCGAAAGAGGTCCCGCGCTGCTTCGACTCGTTGAGCAGCCGCTGCCGGACCGAAGCGGGAAGGTTCTTCGGCGGCTTCACCCGACGAGCGCCTCGAGGTATGGCCGCATGACCTTCGTGACGCGACAGACGCGGGCGAAGGTCCAGAGCTCATCCATCGTGAAGCGCCGCTTTCGCCATCCTTCACGGAGCGCGGCGACCGCCACCTCGGTTCCGATGAGGCTGCGGAACTTGAAGCAGTCGGCGACGGTCTTCGCCGGAGAGAAGACGGGCAGCGTGACGCCGTGCTCGACATGTTCCTCAATCCCGCTCGTGAGAGGAGCAGGGGAGAGGCGGACGACTTTCAGCGGCGGCGTCTCGAGGGCGGGCGTGCGTGCCTTGAGTGAGAGGGCGACCCAGACCGCGTGGGGCATCTCCGTCGTCAGCCCGTGAAACGCGAGTGCAGTCGAGAGACAGAAGACCGCTTCCGGTACGCGCGTCGCGACGATGAGCAGATCGCGGTAGGGGGAGCGCGCCGCGGTAGGAGTGAGGTAGACGCCGCGTGCCGGCCGCTCGAGGACGCCCGCGCGGGACAGACGGCTCAGCCCCTCACGGGAGAAGCCGCGCTGCTCCAGCTCCCCTGTTCTGGCGACACCCTTTTTCGTCTTTCGTGAACTAGATGTCATGTGACAAACCGTCGGACATTGTGCGCAATGTCCGACGGTTTGTCACGCGCAGCCAAAAACCTGTCGAACCAGCTTGTTCAAACGATCGAATAGCGATGGATCGTAGGAGTCACCTATCTCTGCGCGCTCGGCGAGCCGTCTGACGCAGATTCTGAGTTCGCTGGCGACTGTTTCAGGGATCTCTGTAGGGAAAGGAAGCATTTCTAGCTCGGCGGTCCCAACATTGTTGTTTGTACTAGTGATTCGAAAGCGCCAGTTGAGCAGATCAGAGTTGAGGATTCCGAGAAGCACATCTGGATCGACGCCGTTCTTTGGTAGAAGTGCGTTCGTAGAGTCCGCGAAGTACGCGCCATTCCGAGATCGCGCGCACGTGATTCGGCGAGTATCGTCGACGCCGCTAATTCGCTGGGTGGCAATGCGATCGAGTGGAGGCCGCATTGGCGAATGCTCTTGCTCGAAAGCCGGCTCGTCGAAAAATTGACGTTCGCCTTGGGACAGGCGGCTGTTGAAGCCGAAAGGTCGAAGCTCGGCACCTTTGAGCAGAGGCTTGTGATCGGGATTGGTCGAAATGTATTGACGATAGACCGTTTGATTGATCTCGCCGCGACTGACATCCGCCACATCTCTGATCCGGCGACTCCCTCGATGAAGGTCGAGAGCAAGAGATAAATCACCTTGTGTGCATGTGGGGATGGGCACGCAGATCGGATCCAAGAGACGCAAATCCCCTGGCGAGACGACGCACTCGAGCGGATCGTCAGAGAATGAGTTCCAAGGGTACGTCTCAATTTTCGTAAGGGTGCTCGTGCTACGGCACCTGACAACGGGGATGCATGTAGATAGCTTGGCTTCTGCGAATACGCGCCTCGCTGAATCGTCCTTTTGCGGAAACGCTACGACTCGTTCGAGCGAGTGCTCGTCTAAGAGTGAGGATCGTAGGCGGGCCACGGAAACATCTGCCATCAACGACATAGGAACAATCTGGCTATATGTCCCGCCCTTACGTGAGATCGCCAGCGCCCGCGAGATGAACGGGCGATAAAGGTTGATCTTTCCCCCAATAGCATTCTCATATGATGGGTGCGAACGAACGAACGCCAAGAGTTTCTCGTGCGGCTTTGATGACTCCAAACGATCTTTCTCAAGAACGTCGTACGGTGGATTTCCGACGACAGAATCAAAGCCCGACGCACCGCCTCCGAGGAAGGCTTCCGGAAACTCAAGTTGCCAGTGAAAGAACTTGAGATCAGCGGCGTCGGCCAGGGCCGTGTCTACAACGTCCAGAAAGCGCGATTCGATGTTGGACCCATTCGGATTCTCGGCCCACTTCGTGGAAGTTGTGTCGCCCAAGAATTCCAGTACACGGTTGACCTCGCCTCGCTTTGTCTGGCGGGGCGGGTTCCCGAACCACTGACTGGTATACACATCCAGTAATCGTTTAGCCCAGTCCGTGGCAGCGGCAGCCCGCTTGTACTCAGCTTGCGAGTTCTTCACCTGATCCGGTGTGATGTCTGGCATGTCACCGACGGCGATCATTCCCGCGACCGAAGTCTTGACTCCAGCGAACTTGTTGCCAGAGAAGAGCAGCGTTTGAGTGCCTTCCCGCAGTCGGCGGTCGACCTCTTCGACGGTCACACCGACGAGCGAGTTGCCGCAGCGAAGGTGATGGTCGAGGAACGACAGGGGGGCTCCGAGCGTGAAGCAGTCGAGCCAGAGCGAGACTTTCGCCAGCTCGACCGCCATCGGATTCAGATCGACGCCGTAGATGCACCGTTTCAACACGTGTCTCTTGAGCAGATTGACATCGGTTAGCTTCTGCGGGTCGATCGTCACGTTCTGCTTCTGCATCGACTCCAGGATCTGATTGCGCGTGTAGCGGAGGTGGGCGGTGACCGGATTCCAGCGGAAGGCGTTCAGAAAGTCGATGACATGATCGGTAATGAAGTCGACCGCCTCGACCAGGAAGTGCCCGGACCCCATCGCTGGATCGACCACCTTGATGTCGAACACGGCGTCGATCAATTCGCGCCAGTGCGATTCGACGGCCGGACCGAATTCGTACTTCGTGACCATTTCGCCTTTGGCCTTGGCCAGGGCGGTCTGCTTCTTCTGCCACGCCTCCGCTTCGCGCATGCGAGGCCGAAGGGCGTCGAGCTTTTCGTTGACGACCGGGCCGACGGCATGTTCGACGATGTACTTCACGATGTAGTCAGGGGTGTAGTAGGAGCCGGTCGCCTTCCGCTCGTGTTTGTCGTTCTCGAGGTAGAGATCACCCTTCCTGACGAACCGCGTCTCGCGCTCGAGCTGCGCCTTCTTCTTTTCCTCGAGTTCGCGCCACGGTTTGTACACGTCGCGTTTCTTCTCGCGGACGATGCCGAGGCGCTCGGTGGCGAAGCGGAGACGGAACTCGAGGAGTCCCTCGTAGATGGAGCCGAGATGGCGGACGCCGAGGGACTTGTAGTCGACGGAGATGCGCCCGGTGCGGAGATCGTCTTCACGCGAAAGGAGATCGATCGCCGCGGCGAGATGCCGATCCGCCACGGCGTGGTCGCGCAGGAACCGCGCAGCCTCGGCCTCCTCGGAATCGTCCTCGTCATCGGGGGCCGTGGCGAAGAGACCGCCGTTGTAGGCGGGGACGTTCAGATCGCCATTGCCTCGATCGACGATGGCAAACAGCTGGACCAGCCGGTCATACAGCTCGGTGGTTTCGGAACCGAAGTGCTTCTTCAGCTCTGCCTCGACGATGTCTTCGTGTGCCCCCGCGCGTTGCGCGACCTCCTGCTTCAGATTCGTGAGGCTTTTCTCGAAGTAGCCGCGGATCTCGCGCACCGGCAGCAGATCGCGCGCCTCCGCATAGAGAAGGAAGAGAAGCCGATAGAGGAGTGTCAGCGTTCCGCGATAGGTCCTCTCGAGATCCTCGTCCGTCGGTGTTCCCTCCCATCTCGCGATGAAGCCGGCGGCGAGGTGGGGGAAAACGCTGGTGAAGATCCGCTCCTTGAGGCGCTCGCCGAGCTCTTTGGCGTAATCCGCACTCTCGAGGAGTAGCCGGTCGAGGAACGGGACCCGCTCTTCTTTTCCCTCTCGGGTGAACGCGACGAGCTCGAACGCCTGGCAGCGGAACAACAGATAGAAATAGCGGAAGGGATCGGCGTCGCTCGAAGCCGCGGACGCGACGACTTCCTCGAGGTCGAGCTCGAAGTAACTGGTGGCGCGCGAGTGTGTCCGCTTCGAATAGAGGCGCCAGAGCTTGCCGTTGGTCACGATCACCCAGGGGACGTCGCGCTTCTGCAGTAGCGAGACGACGACGGCGCCCGGATTCTCGTCTGGCGTTTCGGTGTCCCGCGCGGCGTCCTTTCCGTCGAGGTACCGCATCCAGGGATAGGTGAGGCAGAGCGCCAGTGGTTCCGTCGAAGAGCTGTCTGCGTACAGCTCATAGTCCGGCGCTTCGACGTCCTGCGGATCGCGTCTGCGCGCTCGGGCGTCGAATCCGAGAAGTTTGAGTGCCGGGACGAAGAAGCTCCTGTGAAGCGTCGTCTCGTCGGTAGTCGCACCCTCTGTGCGCGCGACCAGGAGATCGCGGAAGTCACGGTACGCAGCAGCCGGTGTCTCGTCACGCCAGACGGCGTCCTCACGAAGCCGATTCTTGAGGTAGTGGTCCGAGAACAGCGCCCGGTTGTTGAACAGCCCCTCTTCCTCGGACCACTCGGCAACCGCGTAGGCCGAAAGCATCTTGTCGACCTGGGCGAAGCTGTCAGGTTCGGTCCAGGTGAATCGACGGAGAACACGGAGGGCGACGGTCGATGGATTGCGCCGGTCGACCGTCAGCACGCGCGGTCTGGCACTGCCGGCCGTCGACGCAATCGACTTCGGGGATGGAGTCGTGTCGTCCCGGCGGTCAAGCAGGACGAAGTCGAGCCGGCTGTAGTCCCCGCTCGTGATGACGAACAGAAAGTCGCCGGCGCGATCGCGAAACGCCCGAGCAAGCGCGCGCGTCGCCGCGACCGTGACGCTCGTGAGCTCGACGAGATACACCTGAAACAGGTCGCCGCCCGCGATCATCTCGATCCGCCGGATTGGTTTCGCCACCGCGTCCGAGAGACCGAGGCTCGCCGCGCTGTGCGGCGTGCGCGTGCTCGTGTCATAGCGCAGGCGCGCGAAGAAAGCGGTTAGCGCGCCGGGGGAGGAGAGGTCGAGAAGGTCTTTTCGGGTCAGTTCGATGTCGAAGCGAGGGTCTTTCGTCACGGGGGCCATTCTCTCATCAGCGCGCGGGGCTGGCACACGAAGCGCGGAGTGAATGCGGCATGAAATTACGTGCGAGACCAGCCGTGGTTGACCCCTTGAACGCAATCAGCGAGAGTTAGGTCGATGGCCAGACAAACCCCCGAGCAAGATTTCTCGCCCATCATCGACGCGTTTCATGATTTCGCACGGCGATGCCTCATTGATGACGGCTCGATCTTCACCGATCGAAGACTCTGGGCTCCTGAAATCATCCTCGAGGTGAAGACAGCCTTCGTCGACCGTCCAGATCTTTCGGACAAAGACTTCGTGACTAAATTGAAGGGGCAGTTGAGCGACTCCTCGCCAGATGCGCAGCGGCTGATGGCAGAGATGCTGTGGGCGTTACTCCTCTTCCCGTTCAGAGGGAACATGAAGGAGGCGACGAAGAGGAGCCACATTCGTGAGATTTGGGCGATGACCGGCGACGCCGTGCCCGACTCACCGTATCTTGCCGACCCTGTTCTTTGCGGTATCGGATCGGCTGGTCCCGGGTTCAACAATCATCGTTGGCGTGAGCTTCGATACCTGATTGTTCTGGCGGGCCGCATCAAGGAGCTCGAACGCACTGAACGCCAGAGAGTTCTCACCGATTACGACGCGTTTATGCGTTGGATTCCCACGGTGCCCGACGAGGGCCGCCGGCAGTTTCGCCACATGCTTCGGTACCTGCTCTTTCCCGAGCGAGTAGAGCCAATGTCTTCGCTAGGTGAGTGGCGCAAGGTTCTCAGCGCGTTCGGCGTGGCATGGGACAAAACCTGGACCGATCGGCAGTACGACGATGCCATCTTCGCGGTTCGAGAACAATTGAGCCAACAGTATCCAGGGCAAAAACTAGATTTCTACCATTCGCCAGTTTTTGAGCTCTGGCAGTCGGAAGCTGCGGTACCCACGGTCGAGCCGGCTGCGGCTGCTGCCGCGTCGTCGATCATCCGTGACGTCACTCTCCAGCCGAACGTCCTCGCGCAAAACCGCATCTTCTACGGGCCCCCGGGGACAGGGAAGACTCATCAGTTGCGACTCGAGCTGGAGCGATATGTCGACGCGCCGGAGGAAGTGGATGAATCCGTATGGCGCCAAAGCCTCGTGTCGGAATTCGGCTGGCGTTCCGCCATCGCAGCTGCTCTTGCCGCGATTGGAAAACCGGCCCGCGTGGCGGAGATCGCGCAGCACCCCATCGTCGAGGCGAAGGCGCGGCAAAGAGGTCGAGCCAAACATGTGGCAAACACGATCTGGGCCACGATGCAGCAACACACCCCGGAAGAGGTGAAGACGGTGCAGTTGGCGAACCGACGGCCGCCTTTCATCTTCTCGAAAGACGAAAGCGGTGTCTGGAGCCTGTTCCAGTCGTGGAAGGAAGAAGACCCGGAGTCGGCGGAGCTTGCGCAGAAGTTCGCGAGAGGTCCTCAACACGACCGGCAGCCGATTCTCAGGTACCGCTCCGTGACCTTTCATCCATCGTTCAGCTACGAAGACTTCATCCGTGGAATCCGACCCGTTCCCACCGACGACGGCTCGACTCAGTTCCAACCGGTGGATGGCGTGTTCAAGCAGATCTGCGATGAGGCCCGCGCGAACCCTCACCGCCGCTATGCAATCTTCATCGATGAGATCAACCGGGCCAATATCGCCAAAGTCTTTGGTGAGCTCATCACGTTGATTGAGATCGATAAGCGGGCGAGATACGACGAGTCGGGGCGGTTGGTCGGCGGGCTGGCCGTGCAGCTTCCGGGTGGCTTTAGCGACGATGGTTCCGAGGAGCCGTTTGGGGTTCCAGACAACCTCGACATCTTCGGTACGATGAACACCGCGGACCGATCGATCGCGTTGCTTGATGTCGCGCTCCGGCGCAGGTTCGAGTTCGTCGAGATTCCCCCAAACTACACCGTCCTGGAATCAGTCGATGACATCGATATGGGCCTCCTGTTGCGCCGAATCAACGATCGGCTGGAGTTCCTGCTCGATCGTGATCACCGGATCGGGCACGCGTACCTGATGCGTGTCCGATCTCTGGACGACCTTCGCGAAGTGTTTCGCCTGCAGATCATTCCGTTGCTCCAGGAGTATTTCTTCGACGATCTGGGCCGAGTTGCCATGGTGCTGGAAACGAGCAGCGGCGCGGCCCCCATGGTCCGGGCACAACG
>Ga0209347_1006540_pt1 | contig 10261 bp, 9 predicted proteins | sample AutmiccommuBRH23_FD_187382 | JGI IMG/M metagenome (GOLD analysis project Ga0209347, IMG submission 187382) | Deep subsurface microbial communities from Mt. Terri, Switzerland - Autotrophic microbial communities BRH/23 (SPAdes) (version 2) | ecosystem: Environmental > Aquatic > Deep subsurface >... | reverse complement strand
CCGGCCCCTTTCCGGGGAGGTGGCCGGCGAACCGAAACGCGAGGTTGTCGCGGCGACGCGGTGATCGCCGACGGCACACCGCGGAACCTTGCCGCGGGCGCCGCGGCGGGCATAGGGTGAGCCATGAGGTCGAAGGTGCTGACGGTGCTCGCCGCGGCCCTGCTGTGGCTGGGAGTCACCGGCGCGGCCGCGTACGACACCGGGCCGCACGCCGATCTCACGCGCGACGCCCTGATGGCGGAGGGCTTCTCGCCGTCGGCGGCCGACGTCGGCATGGTGAACAACTGGTTCGTCGACTACTACACGAACCCGGGCAAGAACCCGTACTCCGGCCACGCGAGCTGGACGATCGGCCTCACCCGGCTCGGGCTGCCGCGCGAAAGCTGGCCCGCCTACCAAGTCGAGGCCGCCCAGAGGATGCACTTCGACTCCGGGCGCCTGAGCCTGCCGATGGCCGACCTGTCGCGCACTGCCGGCGTGGAGCAGGAGTGGGATCGGCTCATGTTCCTCACACGCAAGTGGGCGCAGTCGGTCGGGCGCAGGAACGACCCGTACCTGCTGATGTCCGTCATCGGAATCTCGCTGCACTCCGTGCAGGACTTCTACACCCACTCGAACTGGGTGGAAGACCCCCACGCGGAACCCGGACGCGGCGGACCGGGCATCGCCTCGCTCGGCCACGGCGACCACCCCACCTGGTTCGACATCCCGCCCGAGGTGCGGGCGACGCTGGTCGGCGACAGGGCCGTGTACACCGGCGTCGTCGGCGTGCCCCGCGGCCACAGCCACTGGCGGGAGGACCTCAACCGGAGTCTCTACAACGGCCTGAACAAGGACTGGCCGGGACGGCCGAGGTACACCGAGTCGTACATCACGTCCTACTTCGCGACACGCCAGTGGATCCGCGCGGTACGGACATGGCTCGGCAACGAGCCACTGTGGCGGCGCGCGATGGCCCTCCCACCGACCGCCGCCCTACGGCGCGATGTCGAGGGCGCCACCGAGATCTCCCGTCACTCCGGTCACTGGCAGGGCGGCGGCGAGCCCTGCCTGCGCTACTTCGGCGGCTGCGGCGAACGCAACGGCAAGGCGGGCAGCCTCGCCAGCCTGAAGCTCGCGATCGACGAGTTCCACCTCGGGGGCCCCAGCCGCTACCGGCGCGCCTTCAACACCATGATCGGCGCATACCGGGACTACCCCGACCCGCCGCCGGTGATGCCGGACCTGCCGTCGACGCGCACCGACCAGCTGCTCACCAGGTTCGTGCGGCTGGAGATCCTGAACTACGCCGGGATCGACCTCGGCGACCCCGTCGGCCAGGCCGACATCTACGCCAACGCGCGCATCCGCGGTCAGGGATACACCTCGGCGATCATCAACGACGCCGACTCGTTCTCGTTCCCTCGGGCCCGGTTGGTGCCGACCCCGTTCGGCGAGGCCCTCTTCGGCGGCTATCACGCCTTCACCTGGATCCGCTCGGTGCCGGCGCCACACGCGCAGAGCATGCCCGTCACCTCGATGACCGTCCGCATCGAGACCGGGAACCGGCGTGGGGCGGGCACCGACGACGACGTGTACCTGCGCATCAACGGGCGGCAGCGCTTCAGCCTCGGGAAGCGCGCCTACGACGACTTCGGGCGCGACGACGACGACACATACAGCGTGCCGATCGGTGACGCCACGCGCGCGGGACTGACCGTCCGCGACATCGACCGAGAGGTCATCGAGAAGAGCCGCGACGGCGTCGCCGGGGCCTGGCTCCTGAAGGGCGTCACACTCGTCGTGAACGGCCGTGCCGTGGTGCGCGAGCGGTCGATCAACCGCTGGCTGAAAAACAAACGCCGCACGTGGACGGCGCCGCGCCTTGTGCGCGACCGTCGCGCCGGGGATGTCGTGCCGATATGGCTGCAGCTGCGGGAGGACGACTTCGGACCGCAGGACGACGGCGACGTCAACCGCTACGACCGGGTCGGCACGCAGGCGCTCGCCTACCGCCCGGGCCCGCCGGTGACCGGACGCCTGCGCGGCGGCTCGCTGCTGCGAGGCCGGTTGCCGATGGGCAACGGCGACCGGGCCCGCCTGACCTACCGGCTCAGCACGCTCGCGACGGTGGCGCCGCCCCTGCCGGCGCCCGCCGAGCCGCCGGTGACGACGCCGCCGCCATTGCCGCCCGACCCCGCGCCGCCCCCGCCGGGCCCCCCGGCAGCACGACCGGATCTGGTGATCACCGCGCTCGACACGCGTACCGTGACGGTCATGAACACGGGCACCGCGGCGGCGGGGGCGTTCAACGTAACCGTCGTGGGCTGGGGGGTTGTGCGCGTCCCCGGCCTGGCCGCAGGCGCGTCGGAGACGGTCACCTTCTACACCGGGACGAACTGCGGCGGCGACTACCGCGCGTTCGCCGACTCGCAGAACGAGGTGGCCGAGGACGACGAGCTGAACAACACCCGCGAACTGCTCGGGGTGATCTGCTAGCCGGCGGAACCGGGCGACGACGACCGGTGTCACCCTGGCGGCATCCTGCATCGACACACGATCACCTGGAGGTATGACGCGTGACCGCCCCGCAGCCGCGGATCACCATCGCCATCCCCGCGTACCGCAACACCGGTCTCGGCGAGTGCCTGGACGCCATCGCCGCGGTCGATCCGACGGTCCCCTTCGAGACGATCGTCGTCCTGAACGACGCGACCGCCGAGGTCAGAGATCTCGCGCTGGCGCGCTCGGGCGCCATCCGTCTCGCCGAGGTGCCCGTCAACCTCGGTGTCGCCGGGGCGTTCAACCACGGGTTCGGCCTCGGCACCGGCGAGTTCCTCCTCGAACTGCAGGATGACTCCATTCCGGCGCTCGACCTGCTCACCGTCCTGATGGAGAGGGCCGAGGCGGAGCCCGATGCGGGCGCCATCGGCGCCCTGACGCTCAACCGGGAGGGCGAGGTGAGCGACCCGGGCTGGGTGGTGCGACGCGACGGCGCGACCTTCCCCGGTCTCGTCGACGGATCGAGGAACCCCGATGACTACCGCGAGTGCAGGGCGATCGACTACCACGGCTCCGCCGGGATGCTCATCCGGCGGACGGCGTGGGAGTCGGTCGGTGGCCTCGATGACGGCTTCTATCCCGCCTACTACGGCGACGTGGATCTCTGCTTCCGTCTGCGGGAACGCGGCTGGCGGATCCTTCTGGAGCCGCGTGCCCGCGTCCGCCACGCCGGAGGGGCCAGCACGAGCTCACCGTTCCGGGTGTTCCTGGGGATGCGGCTGCGCGAGCGCTTCCTGGAGCGCCACCATGCGGCACTGGAAACTCCCGCCGAGTTCGATCAGCCGACGATCGCGGCGGTGAACGCGGAGGTCGCGAGGGCCGCGGCCGCCGAGGCGGGCACCCCGCCCCCGCCTCCCACGCCCGCCGAAATCGCGCAGCTGCGCGCCCGGCTGGACATCGACGCGCTCGGGATCGCCAAGCGCGAGCGCGATGTTCAAGCGGACTACGCGCGGCACATCGAGCGTGCGCTGCGCGCGGAGGAGGAACACGGGCTCGCGCGGATCGAGGAGGTCGAGCGACGCCTCCTCAGCGAGCAGGAGCGGCTGACAGACGCCCGGCGGCGGCTCCGGTCGGCAGAGGAGGAACTCGGTCGCACGCGGACCGAGCTGGTCGAGACCCAGCGGGCCCTCCACGATGCGATCGAGGCGCTCGACCAGATGAGCCGCAGCAGATCCTGGCGGTACACGAGCTGGCTGCGCCGGCTGCGACACCGCGGGTAGCGAACGGCGTCCGCGCGGCGGGGCTCGCCGCGCGAGCCGGGCCGTCAGGCGGTGACCTGGATCGGGTAGTAGGCCCGGAGGTCGACCGGGATCTCGGTCGTGTCCCATGGCAGCAGGCGTCGGTCGGGGCGCGCGTAGTCATAGGGCTCGGTCGGGTGGTTCATGACCACGCACTCCTGCGGCCCCAGGTTGATGTTCGCGTGCCACACCCCCGGCGGGGTCGACAGCATCCGGATCCCCTCCGGCGCCAGGACGACCTCCTGCGCGAGGCCGTGGGTGGGAGAGTCCTCACGGCCGTCCCACAGGACGACGAGCATCTCACCGCTGATGATGCAGTAACGGTCCCACTTGTGGTCGTGGACGCCCCAGCCCTTGATCGTGCCGTGCCGGACCGTGAACACGTACGAGTGGACGACCGGGCCGGTCCAGTAGTCGTCCGCGGGGTTGAACACCTCGAACAGCCGGCCGCGGTGGTCGACGTGAACGACGGCTCTCTTCGTCTTCAGTCCGTGGATGGCCGGGGCGAGGGACTCGCCCCGGCTTGAGACGGTGGCCCGATCGGGCGTGCCCTTCGCGCCGCCGCCATCGCGTCCATCGTCAGCCATGTCGCCGTCACCTCCGCTATGTGCCGCGGTCGTCCTCAAGCTACACCCAGCCCCGCGATCCCGTTCCAGGTGAGGACGACCCCGAAGATCAGCACCAGCAGGACGACGATGAGCGCGTTGTTGCGCTCCATCCACTCCTTCGGCCCCCGCAGCAGCGCCACACCGCGCTCGCCGAGGGCGAGGGAGAGCCCCAGGGGCACCGTGATACCCAGGGTCCCGAGTGCGACGAAGACGACCAGCGCGACCAGCTCGGGCCCCGTCGCGAGATCGACCTGCGCGATCGCGCCGGCCCCCGCCAGGGCCAGCACCAGGTTCTTCGGGTTGAGCACCGAGACCACGACGCCCAGGCCGGCCGCACGGGCCCATGTGAGGGTGTCGATGGTGCGGATCCATCTCGGCGGTTCCGCCGGCTCGCCGCGCCACGGCCGCGCGCGGAGCTTCCCCACCCCGATCACGAGCAGCGCGAGACCGAGTACCAGCCGCGACCAGCTGACCCATGCGGCGGGATCCCCGGCGTCATCCGCCGGGTATCCCGCCGACACGATCAGCACGATCGCGCCGAGCGCGAGGAGCCCCAGAACGGACGCCAGGGCGAACACGGGAGCGTTCACCGCCCGGCGGGGACCCGAGAGGATCATCACCATCGCGATGAGAGGGAACGGGCTGAGGATCAGCCCGATCGCGAACGGCAGGCTCTGGAGGAGAGCCTCACCCATCAGCCCGGCGCGCGGGCCACGGCGAACAGCTTGCAGTAGTCGTAGACGAACCCGTCCGGCCCCGACCGCGCGTGCAGGGCCGCCTCGATCCGCTGGTCGAGCTCGCTGAACCCGCCGGGCGGATTGCCCAGCAGGTGCGCGGCCACCGAGCGGGTGCGGGCCATGAACGCGTCCGGCGGCGTGCTGCGCCGGCGGCGCTCCATCCAGACATCGATGGGATCGAGACCCGCGGCGCGGAGGTCGTCGGCGATCTCGTCGACATCGCGCTGATTCCGCGCGAACCAGCCGGTCCAGGCCTCCGGCGCGCCGATGTCGGCGAGGAGCTGCTGCCATGGCTCCTCACCGCCGCGGCCGGCGGTGAGGATGCCGATGACACCGCCCGGCCGCAGCGCCCGCGCCATCCGGGCGACCGCTCCGGGCTTGTCGGGGAACCAGTGCAACGCCATCGCGGTGATCACGGCGTCGAAGCTTTCGTCCTCGACGCCCATCTCCATGACGTCCTCCGCGCGGAGCTCGACCCGCACATCGGGGAACTCACCGAGCTTCGCGGCGAAGACCCCCAGCATCCCCTCGGCGGGGTCCACACCGACGATCTCCGCGACCGCGAAGCGGCGGAGCATCGCCGCCGACGTGAAGCCCGTGCCGCACCCCACATCGAGCACCCGCCCGTAATCGCCGTCGGGCAGCGACATCACAAGGCGCTCCGACCCCGCGATGTTGTGCCGGACCGCGGCGTCGTAGGACTCGGCGGCCTTGCTGAAGCCCTCCGGCGCATCGCCTGCGGTCGTCGTCATCGTGTCGCGGCTCCTCGGTGGGCGGTGCGGTGTCCCGACCAGTCTGCCGGACACCGCACCGCCGCCGCGAGGCCGTCGCCGATCAGGCGATGTCGAAACGGTCCAGGCTCATCACCTTGTCCCACGCGGCGACGAAATCCGCCACGAACTTCTGCTGCGCGTCGTCGCTCGCGTAGACCTCGGCGAGCGCCCGCAGGACCGAGTTCGACCCGAACACCAGGTCGACGCGGCTCCCGGTCCACCGCAGCTCACCGGTCGCCCGGTCGCGGCCCTCGAAGGTCTCCTCGGCCTCCGAGGCCGGGCCCCAGACGGTGTCCATATCGAGCATGTTCACGAAGAAGTCGTTCGTGAGTGTCCCGGGGCGGACGGTGAGGACGCCGAGCCCGGACCCGTCCCGGTTCGTGTCGAGGACACGCATCCCGCCGACCAGCGCGGTCATCTCCGGGGCGCTCAGCCCGAGCAGCTGCGCCCGGTCGACCAGCAGTTGCTCCGCGGGCCGGTCGTGTCCCGCCCGGAGGTAGTTGCGGAACCCGTCCGCGGTCGGCTCGAGCACCGCGAACGACTCCACGTCGGTCTGATCCTGAGACGCGTCCGTGCGCCCCGGCGTGAAGGGGACCTCGACCTCGTGCCCGGCGTTCTTCGCGGCGCGTTCCACGGCCGCGCACCCGCCCAGCACGATCAGGTCGGCGAGCGAGACCCGCGTGTTCGAGGCACCGGCCTTCGAGGAGTTGAAGTCCTGCTGGATCTTCTCGAGCGTCGTGAGCACGGTCGCGAGCTCGACCGGGTTGTTCACCTCCCAGTCCCTCTGCGGCACGAGGCGGATGCGGGCGCCGTTGGCGCCGCCGCGCTTGTCGGTGCCGCGGAAGGTCGAGGCGGACGCCCAGGCGGTCGAGACCAGCTGGGAGATCGTCAGCCCCGAGGCGAGGATCGTCTCCTTGAGGCCGGCGATGTCCGCCGCGCCGACAAGGTCGTGGTCGACCGCGGGGACCGGGTCCTGCCACAGCTGGGGCTCCGCGGGCACCTCCGGGCCGAGATACAGCGGGGTCGGCCCCATGTCGCGGTGCGTCAGCTTGAACCACGCCTTCGCGAACGCGTCGGCGAACTCCTGCGGGTTCTCGAGGAAGCGGCGCGAGATCTTCTCGTAGGCGGGGTCCATGCGCAGCGCGAGGTCCGTGGTGAGCATCACCGGCGCGTGCCGTTTCGACGGGTCGTGGGCATCGGGCACGGCGTCCGCCGCGGCCGGGTCGGTGGGCGTCCACTGCCAGGCCCCCGCGGGGCTCTTGGTCAGATCCCACTCATAGCCGAACAGGGTCTCGAAGTAGCTGTTGTCCCACGTCGTCGGCGTGGGCGTCCACGCGCCTTCCAGTCCGCTGGTGATCGTGTCGGCGCCCTTCCCGCTGCCGTGGCCGCTGGTCCAGCCCAGGCCCATCTCCTGGAGCGGCGCGGCCTCCGGCTCGGGTCCGACGAGCGCGGCGTCGCCGGCGCCGTGGTTCTTGCCGAAGGTGTGGCCACCGGCGATCAGGGCGACGGTCTCCTCGTCGTTCATCGCCATCCGCCGGAATGTCTCGCGGATGTCGCGGGCGGCGGCGAGAGCGCTCGGGACGCCGTTGGGGCCCTCCGGGTTCACGTAGATCAGGCCCATCTGGACGGCCGCGAGGGGGTTCGCGAGATCGCGCTCCCCGCTGTAGCGCTCATCACCGAGCCACTCGTCCTCGTTGCCCCAGTTCACCTGCTCGGGCTCCCAGACGTCCTCGCGCCCGCCGCCGAAGCCGAACGTCGTGAAACCCATCGACTCGAGGGCGACATTGCCGGCGAGCACCATGAGGTCGGCCCACGACAACTTGCGGCCGTACTTCCGCTTGACCGGCCAGAGCACCCGGCGCGCCTTGTCGAGGTTCGCGTTGTCGGGCCAGCTGTTGAGGGGGGCGAAGCGCTGCTCGCCCGACCCGGCGCCACCGCGGCCGTCGCTGATGCGATACGTGCCGGCGGCGTGCCAGGACATGCGGATGAAGAGCGGTCCGTAGTGGCCGTAGTCGGCGGGCCACCAGTCCTGCGAGGTGGTCATCACCTCGTGGATGTCGCGCTTCACGGCGTCCAGGTCGAGGCTCTGGAACTCGGCGGCGTAGTCGAAGTCCTCGCCCATCGGGTCAGCGGCGGGCGGGTTCCTGTGGAGAACCGACACATCCAGCTGGTTCGGCCACCAGTCCCGGTTGGTCCGGCCGTTCCGGCCCGAGAACGGGCACTTGCTCGAGTTCTCCACGGTGTTGTCACCTTTCGTTGAAGCGTTCTTTTCGGTCATTGCGGATCAGGTGCGCGCTGCGGTGGCGCATGCGGGGCAGAGCCCCCAGTGGGTGACCTCGGTCTCGTCGATCGAGTAACCGTGGTCCTCGGACGCGGTCATGCAGGGTGCGTCACCGACCGCGCAATCGACATCGGCGATCGCGCCGCACGAGCGGCACACGAGGTGGTGGTGATTGTCGGCGACCCGTGATTCGTAGCGGGCCGCGGAGCCCGCGGGCTGGATGCGCCGCACCAGGCCGGCTGCCGTCAGGGCACGCAGCACGTCATAGACGGCCTGCGTGGACACGTCCCCGAATTCGTCACGCACGACGCCGATGATCGCGTCCGTATCGGCGTGCGGATGCCGGTACACCGCATTCAGCACCGCCACGCGTGGCCGCGTCACCCGCAGGGAGGCCCCGCGAAGCAGGTGCTCGGCATCGGACGGCGAGATCACGCCACCAGTCTAGGCGCATTTTCTGGAATGAATCAAGAGAAGGAGCGCGATCGACGTGGAGCGGAGGCCGCAGGCCGCACCGAACGGCGGACCCCGAATTCCGCCGTATACCGGATGTAACAGCGGTGTTAACCTCCCCGGACGATGGACTCGAGCGCATCCGTGGTGCGATTCCGCCGGTGACGGGCACGAAGATCGGGACGCAGGTGATCGCCGACGGCCGGACGATCACGTTGGACGGCGATGCGGGCGAGGTACTCATCGGCTGACGCGGCCACATCGACCGGCGAAACCGAGACCCGGGCGGTGCCGGCAGGCCTCCTGACGGCCGCCGCCCTGGTCCCCCTGAACTCGACGATGATCGCGGTGGCCCTCCTCGACGTCGAGAACGACTTCGACGTGTCGGTGGGGGCGGCCACGTGGCTGGTGAGCGGCTACCTCATCGTGATGGCCGTGGGCCAGCCGATGGGCGGGCGCATCGGCGACGCCCTCGGGCACCGCCGCACATTCCTGGCGGGCCTGATCGGGTTCCTGGCGGCCTCGGCCGTGGCGACGCTCGCCCCGTGGTTCGCGGCGCTGGTCGTGCTGCGCATGTGCCAGGCGCTCTCCGGCGGGCTGATGCTGCCCAGCACCTCCGCGTTGCTGCGCGAGATCGTCCCGCCGGGACGCCGCGGCCGGCTGTTCGGATGGTTCGGCACGGTGATGGGGCTGGGCGCCGCGACGGGGCCGGTGATCGGCGGGGTCCTCGTCGCCGGGCTGGGCTGGCGGGCTATCTTCGTGGTGAACATCCCGGTCGGTCTCGCCGCCCTTGCCCTCGCCTGGCGGGGCCTCCCCGCAGACGGACCCCGGCCGTCGGTCCGCGGTGTCTCGTTCGACCTGCCCGGCGCCGCGACGTTCACGGCGTTCATCGCGGCGCTCGTGACCGCCCTCTTCCTCGTGGGCAGCGGGGCTCAGCGGTGGTTGCCGGCCGCCCTCGTCGCCGCTGGGCTGCTGGTCGTGTTCGTGGCCGTGGAGCGGCGGGCGCGCACCCCGTTCGTGGCCCCCGGGCTGTTCCGCAGCCGGCCCTATGCGGCGGCCACCGCGACGGTGCTGCTGCACAACCTGGTCCTGTACTCGCTGCTGCTCATCGTCCCGATCCTCGCGGAGAGCGAACTCGGCCTGGGGCCCTCCGGGGCGGGCCTGATGATCGGGGCGATGACGGCGGCGATGATGGTCGTGTCACCCATCGGCGGCCACCTCAGCGACCTGCTCGGCCGCGGCGTCCCGGCGGTGGCCGGGTCGACGGTGGCCGTGCTGGCCACCGCGGGTCTGGTCCTCGACGCGGGGTCGCCCGGCGTGGCGGCGACGGTCGCCCTCGTCGCGCTCGCCGGGGTCGGGGCGGGCCTTGCGGGGGCGTCCCTGCAGACGGCGGCAATCGAGTCGGCCCCCGTCGGGATGGTGGGGGTCGCCGCCGGCGTGTTCATGACCGTCCGCTACACCGGCGGTATCGCGGCGACCGGCCTCGCGGCGGCAGTGGCGTCCTCCGCGGCCTTCGGCACGGGCTTCACGGTGCTCACCGCCGCCGCAATCGCGTCGATGTTCACCGCCGCCGCCCTCTTCCCCGCCTGGCGCCGGGCCGCGCGGGTCGCGGGCTGAGCGGCGGCGGGGG
>Ga0209347_1006539_pt1 | contig 10261 bp, 9 predicted proteins | sample AutmiccommuBRH23_FD_187382 | JGI IMG/M metagenome (GOLD analysis project Ga0209347, IMG submission 187382) | Deep subsurface microbial communities from Mt. Terri, Switzerland - Autotrophic microbial communities BRH/23 (SPAdes) (version 2) | ecosystem: Environmental > Aquatic > Deep subsurface >... | reverse complement strand
CACTGACAAGTTTTTTACAGATATCGAAAATCGAGCGGGCGGTCTGTTCGAATCCACGGCCATGGAGAAGAGACCGCACGCCTTGCTTATACGCGGCCATCTCCACTTCCAGTGATTCGATTCCGAGCTTCAGCTCGTCCAGGGTTGCATTTTCGAACATGTGCTGGCTCCACCTAAAATTAACGGCAGCCGATTGGCTTGATCCGATTGATGCCTCTTTAACCCCCGGTGTAAGGGGGGGAGGTATAGACCGGAGTCGGAAGGAAGGTGTTTTATCCGAACCTCCGGTCTATACTGGGGGAGTTGGGGAGGGAGGGGGGCGGGAGTAAAATCGTTATCTGTTCATCATGCGGCCTGGCTCAAGACAGTCACTTCTTCGGAGGAAAGAATTTTATCGATCTCCAGCAGGATCTTGACCGCCGATTCGGTCTTTGCCATTCCCAGAATAAAATGGGTGTCCACCCGGGCACCCAGGGAGGGGGATCCCTCGATCTGGTCCCTGGATATATCCAGGACTTCGGAAACCCTGTCCACGACAATCCCCATGATCAGGCGGCTTTCCTCCCGTTTGACCTGGACCACGATGATACAGGTTTCACGGGTAAATTCCAGGGGATCCATCCCGAACTTCAATCTCAGATCAATCACGGGAATGACTTTGCCCCTCAGGTTGATCACACCTTTGACGTAGGCGGGCGTCCGGGGGATCCGGGTGATTTCCTGAATGCCGATAATCTCCTGGACCTTGAGGATTTCCAGGCCGTACCCCTCGTTTCCGAGATTAAACGTCAGGTACTTTCCGGCGAGTTCCGCCAGGTTATCCTGTTTTTCCACTGCCTGTGAATTGATATGCATGCTGTTCCTCTTTGTATAATAGCGGATTCAATCCTTAGAAGTCCTTGAACTCGTCTTCATCCAGGGGGATTACCTGCTCCGGTCTTGTCCGGATTTGTTTTACGGCCTGATTCGACCTGGGAGATATTCTGCTTTTATTCATCGGCTTTTTTTCGAACCGGCGGACCGGTGTCTCCGGCCGGGATCGGGATGCCCGATCATTTTCATCTCTTTGAGCGCCGCTGATGACCGTTTCGAGTTGCGCCACCATTTTCCGCATCTCTTCGGCCTGGGCGGAGAGTTCCTCCGCGGCGCTGGCGGATTCCTCGGAATCCGCCGCATTCTGTTGAACCACCTTATCCATTTCCGAAACCGCCGTGTTCACCTGTTCGATCCCCTGGGCCTGCTCCCGGGATGCCGCCGCGATCTCGGCGATAAGCGTGCTCACCTTTGCGGAACTTTCCTGAATGCTGGCCAGTTGTTTGGCCACTTCATCCGCCACACTGACACCGTTATCGGCATTCTCCTGGGATCTGGCGATAAGCTGGGAAGTGTTCTGGGCCGCTTCCGCGCTGCGCCGGGCAAGGCTCCGGACTTCTTCGGCCACCACGGCGAATCCCTTGCCGGCCTCGCCGGCCCGGGCCGCTTCCACCGCGGCGTTCAAGGCCAGCAGATTGGTCTGGAACGCAATTTCATCGATGGTCTTGATAATTTTCGAGGTCTCTCCGGAGGATTCCTTGATTTCCGAAATGGCCGCACTCATCCGCCGCATGGACGCCACGCCGCTTTCGACCATTTTGGAACTGTCCTTGACCGCCCGGTCCGCCTGATCGGCATTCTCCGCATTTTGACGGGTCTGGGCCGCCATTTCCTCCAGGGCCGAAGATGTCTCTTCAAGGCTGGATGCCTGCTCGCTTGACCCTTCGGCCAGCGATTGGCTGGAGGACGCCACCTGGCCCGACGCCGAGGCCACCTGTTCGGAACCGCCGTTTAACCCCTCCACAATCCGCATGATCGGCCGGCTGATGCTGTTGGCGAAAAAAAACATACCAACAAGCGTTAGCATCAAAAAAACAACGGTCATAAGGCCGATGAAATTTCGGATGGAATTGGCGGCGCTCATGAATTCTGCTTCCAATTCGGTAGCAACTACGCTCCAGCCGGTAAGCGCGACCGGCGAGAAACCGGCAATCTTCCGGTCGCCATTATATATGTATCCCTCGACGCCGGTCTGGCCGGCAAGGGCCATCCGGCTGATATCTTCCATTCCGGGTAATTCTTTTATGTTTAATTTCAGTACTACCGATGCATCCGGATGAATGACGATCAAACCGGTCTGGTCCACCATGAAGGGGTATCCGGTCTGACCGATTTTGATGGATGCTATTTTTTCCGCCAGAAAATCAAGTTTCGTTATCAGCACCAGGACGCCGGCAAAGTTCCCCTTTTCAACATGCAACGGGACGGCAATCGGAATGACCGGTTTTCCGGTGATTTTCGACTCAATCGGGGTGCCGATCAGGTTTTTTCCCTGCCTCGCCTTCTGGAAATAATCCCGGTCCGCAATAGAGACCCCTTTGTATTTCCCTGCATTTCCGTCGGAATAGATAGTGCCGTCGCGGTCCGCCACAAACAGGCATTCATAATCCTGGCCGATTTCTCCCATCACCTGTGTCAGCTTCCGGTCCAGGGACTCGATTTCGGACGCGGCGTTTTCCATACCGATTCCGGCGACCTGCCCTGCTGTGAATGTCACTGTTTCATCGATGCCATTGACCGATGCCAGTTTCAATTCTTCTTCCATTACCAGTTGCACCATGCTGGATAGATCTCTGGCCAACGTCACCACCTGTTCCCTGGCGAGTCGATCCAGGGCCGTGGAAGAACGGCTTACGGCGAAATAGCCAACGGTCAGCAACGGTAAAATAACAACCAGAATGCCCCCGGCAATCAGTTTGAAACGAAGTGACTTTTTTTTCATGCCTGTTTTCCCTTATACAGCTTTGACAGTATTTCTCGATGTCCCGTAACCGGACGCCTCATTCCTTCAGCATACTTATCGGACATCGGAGGAAAACAATTAGCTGGTCTAGAAAATTTACCGTGGGTTCCGGGCCGGGGCGAAAACCGGGTCCATTATGGAATTGATTTCACCGGTTCAGTGGCGGAGGTTCCACAATCAATAATGCAATTCACGTGCCGACAATACTACCGGGAAAGGCATTTAATGCGTTCGTGCTGCTCGACGACAATGTGGAGCAATGAAGGACATGACCCTTCATTGGAGTAGCGGAGGGCGTTATCGAATACGCAAAGGAGATGGCGATTCCAGGCAGCAGTAGTTCAAACAGGAGCCTTAAAAGTCGACTTTCCGACAGGCGATTCAATTATTTGACACAACTGGATGCTCGGTAGGGGCAATTCAAAACCTTCCCCGAAGGGATCAGACAAGATTCATTTGATCTTATCTTAAAACGGCCCTGTTCTTCTTGAACCCGGAGGGTTCACACCATTAGCCGATGTTTGAAGCATAATTGATGAACTCGTAAAAAATCGGTTTTTGATGACAAAGTAAAAAGCTCCAAATTCAAGGCGCGCGAATCCCGAGGAACGAGGCGTACTTGTCGTACGCCGCAGTGACGAGGGGTGAAGTGCAACGCAGAAATTGGACTTTTTACGAAGCCATCATCTCATGGCAAAGGGGTCCGGGATAAATACCCACCATGGTCCAGAACGATCTGAACGGCCCGGTCCGTCTTTGGGGTATAGACAACAGGAGCAAGAAGGTTCAGGGTGACGCTCTTATCTTTATGGAAGGTAATGGTGGTAAGAACGTAGCAGGGGTCATCGGGTAAAATACCGAGTTTCTTTATAACCTGCGGATCGGGGGACACCCGATAATTCGGAAAAAACCGGGTTGGATCGATGAGCAGAAACAGGATATGGGGTTCTTCCACGCTCTGAAGGCAGAACAGGGGATCCTCCGGATTTTTGCCGGGAAGGACCACGAAATCCCGGAGTTGTTCGAATCCGATCAGCCCTTCCGGAAAACGAACGACTTTGTCCGGGTTATAGGTCACTTCTCCGAAACGGGTCTGAATGGTTTTCATTCCGCCCCTCCCTTCCCGGAAAGAATTGTATGAAGGGCATCTATTTTTTCCACATCCCATTGACTGGCTTCCCTGTTTTCCTGGCATATGCGCTCGTAAATTTCCTGTCGGTAAATCTTTTTATCCTGGGGGGCTTCCACTCCGACCCGGATCCGGCCATCCTTGCTCTCCAGAATGATGATCCGAATGTCATCTCCAATGAAAATCCCCTCGCCGATTTTTCTTGTCAGTACCAGCATCCGCCCTCCCTGGCGCCCGCCTGTTTAATTTAAGATTTGGTATCATTTACAAATAAAATTAAAAATGGAACGGTGCAAGGGCGGGTTTGAAACCCACCCCTACAATGTTAAAGGTGATGAACTCGTAAAAAGTCGATTTTCGATGGCAAAGTAAAAAGCTCCACCAAATCTTATAAAATTGGCAAGGCACGCGAATCCCGAGGAATGAGGCGTACTTGTCGTACGCCGCAGTGACGAGGGATGAAGCGCAACGCAGAAGTTGGACTTTTTACGAAGCCATCAAAGATGGCCAAGTTAAACGGTCCATATGCAAGGCGCGGTGATTTTTCATCCGCGAAGGCATACATCGGGTATGTCGAGCGGATGAAAAATCGCTGCAACGCAGCAGATGGGGCCGTTTAACGACGCCATTTACATGAAATCCAGTATCGACAGCTTGGAAACCCTTGCCGTCACATTCAATGCGGCTTCAAAGGCGGTTTCCTGCCGCACGAGATCCGAATAAACCGTCAGAATATCGGCATCTTCGTATCCGGAAAGGATCTCCCGGAACTCAAGGGAAATATTCTCCAAATGCTGATTTGCCCTTTCGATCCGCCAGGCGTTGTTCCCCATTTTTCCCCGGAGCCGCCGCACCTGCTCCGCCCCTTTTTCCAATTGATCGAGTCCGCTGTCCATGGCGGCCCGATCATTGGTTCGAAGGGCATGTTCAAAATCCTTCAAAACCGCAAACAGATCGATGCCGCCGGTATCCGTTTCCCCGCTGTTATCCGCGTCGCCCAGAAAGAGCTCGCTGCCGGCAAGGCTTGTCTGGATCCGTTTCTCCGGCGCGATTTCAACGGTTTTCACATGCGCGTCGCCCGAATAACCCACCGGCCATGTGGCAGGATCAGCGGGATCATGGGTCATCGGATCATACCCCGGATGTTCCGAAAAGGGGGTCGTTGCTTCATTGTACCCGGCAAATATAAACTTGCCATTTACCTCGGCGTTTGACGCCTGCACCAGCTCATCGAACAACTGGGCGATCTGGTCGGCGTACGTCCGCAGATCCGCGTCACTGGAAGTGCCGTTCATGGCCGCCAGCGCCACTTCCTTGGCATTGACCATCAGGTTTTCGATCAGATCCATGCTGGAATCGAGCACCTGCAATTCCCCCGAGGCAACGGCCATATGATCAAGGTAGCGGTCCGTGGTCTGGCTTTGAACCCGGTAATTGAGCACCGGGCGGATAGCACTGGGGTTGTCAGAAGGCCTGTTCATCTGTTTCCCCGTGGCGGCCTGCTCCCGGAGGCGATACAGGTTCTTCGACATGGTCTCCAGGTTGGTGGCCAACAGGCGATAGTTCATTCCCAAAGTGGCTTTCATGATTCCTTTACCTCTTTATTCCGATAATCGTCGTCATCATCTCATCCACGGTGCTCACGAATCTCGCGGCAGCTTCAAACCCTTTCTGGAACATGGTGAGGTTGATCATTTCCTCATCAATGGAAACCCCGACAATCGCCTCGCGCAGGTTTTGAAGCTGGTTCATGGTATCTTCGGCCCCGCCATGAGCCATGGTGTTTCTCCGGGTCTCGGTTCCCACCGTGGCGGCCATCCGGCCGTAGCGGTCGATAAAACTTTCCTTTCCGCCCATTATCGGGGAATCCTTGAGGGAGTGGATGGCAAGTGCGTTTTCGTTGTCGCCGGGTGCGCCCTGAGTCACGCCGGCGGAAGCGACAGCCTGGACGGAGGTGATGGCCACTGCCGACGCATCGGACCCCTCCTCATGGTTGAACACAACCGGGTCACCCACCGACGATACCAGCCCGGTGATCAGGGGTTCCATCCCTTCCGTTTCCGGCGTGACCGAGAGGTGGTAAGTCGCCCCGTCGTAAACCACCGAGGCCAGAACACCGGCATCGGCATTGTTGATCGCATCCCGCAGCCCGTTCAACGAATTGTCGCCGTCCACAAGGGTTACGTCAACGCCATTGATCGCCAGGGTTCCCGTGCTGAAGACCAGCGCTTCCGGATCATTGGACCCGGTGTCGCTCCGCCAGGATTCCGGTCCGGAAAAAAAAGAACGGCCGGTTAACCCGTCCAGGCCATAACCGGCCTCATGTCGGGCATTGACCTCGGTAACCAGCGCGTATTGCAAGGCATTCAGATCCTGCGTCAGTTCCGGGATGAAGCCGTCCCGCACATCCAGGAGCCCCCGGAACTCGCCACCAAAATTACTTCTTTCCGCCTGCAGTGCGAGATCACCCGATTTCACCTGGAAACGCAATGTATCGCCGGCGTAATAGGATTGAAATTCGAACGCCGTGCTCCCCTGGACCAGAGGAATTCCCCCCGGAAGCTGGACCCCGACCTGATTGCCGCCGATATCGTACGTCTGGATGCCGATGGTATTCGACAATTCCTTTATGAGAAGCTCCCTTCGGTCCAGGTCGGTATTGGCCGCATGCCCCAGGGTTTCCTTGCTCTTGATGCTCTCATTGAGCGCCGCGATTTCCCGGAGCTTGAGATTGATGCCATTGACCTCCGCATTCAGGCTGTCGTTGATGTTCTGTCCGACGGAGACCAGTTCGGCCCGGGTACTCCGGAAGGAATCGAGGAGGTTTTCCCCCATGTAAATCACCTGCTCCCGCTCCACCGTCCCGCTCGGATTCTGGGACAGATCATGCCAGGCACCGAAGAAACGTTCGATATCGGAGGCCAGGGAATTCTCCCCGATGCCGATGACCCGTTCGATTTCGGCCAGGGGACCGCTTTTAGCGCTTTCCCGGCCCAGGATATCGCTCTGGTCGAACAGCCGTCCGGAAATGAACCGGTCGTATTCCCGGTTAACCGATTCGACATTTACCCCCTGACCGAAATACAGTCCCTGGATCTTCACGGCGGGTTGGGGCGACAGTGTGGCGGATTGGCGCGAATAGCCGGGGGTGTTCACATTGGCGATGTTGTTGCCGGTAACTTCCACCATTTTCTGGTGGGAGAGAAGACTGGTCAAGCCGGAATTCAACGCGGAGATAAGGCCCATTTTTAAACCCTCCCGGAGAGAAGCGTGCCGGAAAACCGGCCTTTGATCACCCGTCCGCTCTCCCCGTAGCATTCGGGATAAATTTTATCCCCGATAAAACCCATCGACTCGCGAACCCATTTCAGCGCGGACAGGAAAAAATAGGCATTCCTGAGGTTTTCCGAATTGACGGCTTCCGCCAGATCCTTCTCGGTTGCCGTCAATTCATCGACGGAATCGACAAGCGGCTGCATCTGCTTGAGCAGACACTCTTTTATTTCCGTCATTTCGAGCATCCGGTCGACTGCCAGCGCTTTTGCCGCCCGGCGCTCTTCCAGTATCACCTCGTGCAATTTTTTCAGATGCTCGATCAAAACCCCGTTATTCATTTTTTTACTTCCTTCCGCGTCTCAGGCAATCCCAGGATCTCCCTGCATTCTTCGTATCGGCTGAGTTGCGATAAAATTTAATCCGCTTATTTGACGGCTTCGCAAAAAACTCCGAACTCCGCTACGCAGCGTTTTTGCGGGAAGTAACTTCCATGCGTAGGTTGGGCTGAGCTTGCGAAGCCCAACAAATCTGGGATATTGGGCTTCGCAAGCTCAGCCCAACCTACTCCGGATAGCCGACATCATCAGGAGGTTCCTTGGAAGCTAAACTCCGTCGAGCAGCATTCTTTTGCAGAAAGGAACATGTGGCTGGGGACTAAAAAGGGTTTTTCTCCTGGGAGCGCCGCACCCCAGTGCGGCTCAAAATTGCCGCACTGGGGTGCGGCGCTCCCAGATCAAGCTCCTTGGAAGCTTCCGACCCCGCTGTGCAGGGTTTTTGCAGGATGGAACTGATCAAAAGCCCCCAAAGGGGCGATATATTTCAGCCCAGGGCATCGCCCTGGGACGGGTGGCCAAAAAACAGATCGAGCCCTGAAGGGGCGATCTACACCATGTAATATGATTTTGGATGGAACGCCCCTTCAGGGCTCGATAATTGGTTATCTTTTCTCTGCCCCAGGGCGATGCCCTGGGCTGGGATGGGAAGCCCCTTCAGGGCAGGAAAAATAAGAAAAATGAAAGATGATATCAGACGGGGATTGTATCGGAAAGAAAGCGGGGAATACCTTCCGGCAGGGGCGCGGCCGAAAGTATTACAAACATAAACCGGAACCAAGGGAATGCGGCCTATTTACCGCCGCCGGTTCCGTTCACGATATATTTCAGCAGACTGGTGGCCACTTTCAGCGAATCCGGAGCGTAGGAATTATTTTTAATCTGTTCCTTGACGTCCTGTATCCTAGCATTCCGGGCCGGGTCCGTGGTGGGTGTTTTCTCCCGTCCCTGGGCCTGCTGCAGTTCTTTTGAAAATGCGACCTTGTCCCCCTCCACCGGCCGGTGGGTCTTTTCGGCAGGGCTGACAGGCTGCTTATTAATAGTTTTGTCAAGCGGTTTCATAATTGGACCTGGGTAAATTTTCATCACGACCGTTCCTTTATGCCATATTGAAAATCCTTTTTCCTCTCTATCATTTTATCGGCGGCAACGTAAAAAAACTTTAAGTTTTATTTTTGCCGAGCCCTCCGAGCTGTTCATACAACAGTTTTCCCAGGCCCAATCCGCCTTTTCGCGCCATCTCCCGAGCCACTTCCATATCCATTATCTCCTGGAACAGGTCCATGCCCATATCCGCCTCCAGAAAGCCGTCTTCCGGAACCGTTTTCCGCATCTCCTGGAACAGCGAATTAATAAATATTGCCTCGAAATCCTGGCAGACCTGTTTCAAACCTTCCGGGTCATTACGGTCGGAACGTTTTTCCCCGGTCGTGATCCGGGGGTACATGAGCTGTGGGTCAAAGGCCATTTTCATTACAATTCCCCTTTGATGGCTTCGTAAAAAGTCCAATATCTGCGTTGCGCGGCATCCTCGTCATTTGCGGCTTACGCCTTGTAAACATACACGTACCGACAATACGCTGCAATTCCTCGGGATTTGCGCGCCTTGATCTTGAACTTTTTACTTTGCCATCCTTAAATCGACTTTGTACGAGTTGGTGTATTTCTGAAGTCTTTATCGTGCTCGTGCGCGTAAGCGTAATCGGGTTTTAAGCTCCGATTACGCTTACGAGCACGAGCGTCCACCTTACAAAATAATCAGTTCGGCCTGCAGCGCCCCGGCCGCCTTGATCGCCTCGAAAATCGTGATCACGTCCCGGGGCGTCGCCCCGATGGCATTGAGGCCCGCGGCCACATCCCCGACACTCACCCCCTGCTCCATGAGGATGAAGCGGGCATCTTCTTCTTCGATGGCAAGTTCCGTGTCCGGGATTACGACTGTCGATCCTTTACTGAATGGCGCCGGCTGTGATACCTCGGCAAATTCCTTTACGGTCAGCTTGATGTTGCCATGGGCCACGGCGACGGTGGACAGGCGGACATCGGCCCCCATGACAATGGTTCCCGTCCGCTCGTTGATCACGATCCTGGCCTTGCTGTCCGGTTGGACCTGCAAATTCTCCAGGCCGGACAAGAACTGGACCGGTCGGGATGCATAGGCTTCCGGCAGATGGACTTCCATGCTCTCGCTGTCCATGGCCCGGGCGATATTTCCGAACTCGGAATTCACCACATCGACCATCCGGGCGATCGTAGTGAAATCGGCATCCCGCAGGTTGAAAATATATCGGCCTTTTTCAGGAAGGACAAATCCCACCTCCTGCTCAACAATTCCCCCGTCGGGTATCCGCCCGACAGTGGGGTGATTCTTCTCCGCGGAGGCCGCCTGACCGCCCAGGGAGATACCCCCGACAATTATGGATCCCTGGGCTACGACATACACGTTCTGATCCGGGCCGAGCAGGGGGGTGCGCAACAGGATTCCCCCAAAGAGGCTTTCCGCGTCGCCGAGGGATGAGACCACCACATCAATTTCGGTTCCGGGTTTGGCAAACGGCGGCAGGCTGGCAGTAACCATAACCGCGGCGACATTGCCCACCTTGATGGCATCGCGGTCCAGGGTCATGCCCATATATTCCATCATGTTGGCCACGGTCGGCATGGTAATCCCGTTCTTCGAGCTCTCAC
>Ga0209347_1006538_pt1 | contig 10263 bp, 9 predicted proteins | sample AutmiccommuBRH23_FD_187382 | JGI IMG/M metagenome (GOLD analysis project Ga0209347, IMG submission 187382) | Deep subsurface microbial communities from Mt. Terri, Switzerland - Autotrophic microbial communities BRH/23 (SPAdes) (version 2) | ecosystem: Environmental > Aquatic > Deep subsurface >... | reverse complement strand
GGTTCCCACATCTTTGTGTTTGCGCATGTTGAACTGGATTCATTAGGTACCGGGGTTCTTCAGTTTAAATCAATAGCCAATTCCCATTATACCAATATCGTATTTAAATTTGGGAGTTATGATTAGGGAAAAGAAGAACAGTAGTTAAAAGGATCGGGCAACTATGGAAATACAGGAATTTTGGGATACTAAATTCAAAATAGAGAAAACAGCCTGGGGTTTTATTCCCTCTGATTCTGTTATTTGGGCAAAAGATTTTTTCCTTGCGAAAAAGGTAAAGGATATTTTAATTTTTTATCCAGGTTTCAAAACTTTCAGAGATGTTTGGTTTGGGCAGAGCTTTAAGTATCCCCACCCTCTTTTTCGTGGGATTTTGTGCTTTTTGTGTTTTGGTGGTAAAATTTTTCTGTTTATGCCTCAATTGATGTTGCTGCGGACCCACGGGACTATGACTTTCCAAGTCAAAGATTCTTGTTTTTTTCGTTGTTAAGGATTTATGCCACATAATTAGCTTGCTGTTATTATTGTCGGACTTGGAAAGTCCGACTCCCGGCAGCTGGTGGACCAGAGCATCATAGGAGAAAAGCTTCTGCACTAAATCCTTTGGTGGGATTTTGTGCTTTTAGTGTTTTGGTGGTAAAATTCTTTTGTTAAAGTCGATTGCGCCCCCTTGGGGCTGAGCATCCTGCTACGTTATCTAACCCGGGGCTGCCACCCCGGGCTATTGATTTCACCCCCTTGGGGCTCCATCTCTCTGCTCCCTTCCCTATGCCTTCTGCTCTTGTCTGCCTCAATCCCCCTGGCTCCATTGCCGTCAACTTAAGAGAACCTGACAAATAATCATAGTTCACCCTTCCTGAATTTCTCTATCATTTCTCCGGCAATACTAAGGGTTGAGGGATGTTCAGGTAAGTTATCGCGGGTGAACCAGGCAGCATCGGTAATTTCAATTTTATCAATTGTGACAGGTTGTTTTTCATCGGCTTCAGCAACGAATCCTATCATCATTGAACCCGATAAAGGCCAGGGCTGGCTTTTATAGTAGCGGATATTCCATACATCCAGTCCCACCTCTTCCTTCACTTCACGGATCAGGGCATCCTCCAGCGATTCTCCTATGTCGGCATATCCGGCTACAAGAGAATACCAGCTTCCCGGAAAATTTGCATTGCGTGCAAGCAGAATCTTACTGTTGCTTATTATTGCAACAATAATGGCAGGTGAGATTTTAGGATAAACTGTTGCCGAGCATTCCGGACAAGATAATGCACGTTCATCAGGTTTATGTTTGTTTTCTGTTCCACATTTCCCGCAAAATTTATTCTGCATGTACCAGTTCATCAGGTGGAAGGCAGCAAGCATTGCCCAGGCGAGTTCCTTTTTTCCTGTTGAACGGAAGAACTGAATCTCCTTCAAAGTACATTCCGGATTATTTGCCTGGAGGTCATCCATCACAAGAAAACAAGGAACATCATCCAGGGAAAACAGGAAATAAAATTCAGTAAACTCAGAATCAACCCCGAAGTCACTCTTCCGGGGCAGTTCAAAGTCATCGCCACAGTTTTTCAACAGCAACGAATTACCTGTAAAATGGAAAACAAGGTCATCTTCTCCAACCGCCGGGCAGTGGATGTATTGATTGTTAAAACGATGAGGAGATATTTCGTGAATCATAACTGTATACCAATTTAATAACTGGAAGTTTTTTTCAAGAGAATGATGAACAGAATGAATTTTATTCCTGCTAAAGATTCATTTGACTTCATTGCTTTAAGCTTTGTTCATGATTCTACAGGAAATCTTCCCTCAGAGGTGTAAAGCTGTCGATGAGCCGCACATTTTTGGTAAGCAGTTTTACGGTATGTTTTTTACCGGGAGGAATAGCATACATATCCCCCGGTTTCAAATGCTGATCAGGTTCATCTTCGCAATAGAAGATGATTTCACCGGCGGCAACATATGAAGTTTGTTCATGCGGATGAGAGTGCGGCGGATCGGGTTCTTCCCATGGCCCGTTTGTGAAATCTATCAGCACGCACATCAATTGTTCAGTATGGATAATTTTTCTCTGTAGGCCCTCCTTTACCTTTTCGTAAGGAACGTGGTCAAATTTTAAAACAGCCATAAATCAAATATTTTATTTTACCCAAAAGTAAAAAGATTTGAGCTATTCGCCGTATTTTGAAGGTTTAGCAAATGATTTATTAATTTCGTACAAAAAAAGGAACCAAATAAATCGGAGATGAAGGATAAACTTAAAATAAAACTGTTTTTATTCTTACTGGTTTTTCTACCTGTATCCTTAGCTGCGCAAAATTTCGAATACCAGGTATTGTTTGAAGGCATTGGCGACAACCGGGAATACTTCAGCGGAAAAGCTTTGCCACAAACCATTTTGGGCAGCCGTGGCGCCTTTGAATTAGGTGTCAGCCACGGACAGCACAAAATGATGGGAGGACTGAGCCTTCTGCACGAGTTTGGCAGCAACCTTGATTACCACAAACCAAGGCTTACGCTCTACTACCAGTTCTCAGATGAAAAAAAGGATTTTCTTTTTGGTGCTTTTCCACGCAGGGGGCGGATTGATTTTCCATTAGCCATGCTTACCGATACATTACTGTATTATCGTCCCAACATAGAAGGGTTATTTGGAGAAGTCCGCTGGGACTGGGGGCACCAGAATGGATTTGTTGACTGGGTGAGCCGGCAGACAGACGTAAACCGTGAAAACTTCATGGCAGGCTTTTCAGGAGAGATATTTCACAATAGCCTGTTTTTCGAAAACCACCTGTTGCTTTTTCACGATGCAGGGCCTGCCATTGATATTACGGGCGACCATATAAAAGATTACCTGGGTTTTGCCATGCAGGGTGGTATCCGTACTTATGCCGACCCGGTCAGGAGCGGGTATATTAAAGCAGGAGTTCTTGGTTCCTCGTTCAGGGAAAGAAGCGTAACAAATGGATTCATCAACTCAATGAGTTTATTTGCCGAAGCAAACGGCCGCTGGCACAATTACGGATTAAAGACAGTGCTTCATTCAGGAGCCGGCCACAGGTTTGCCTACGGCGACTTTTTTTACCGGCTTGATAATTACTGGCGCACGGATGTAATCTGGTACTTTATCAACCATAAAAATGTACGCGGAAAGTTTAACCTTTCGTTTCACGTGATTGACTGGGATGATCTGGACCAGCAGCAGCAGCTGACTATCATTTACATTTTCGGAAAATAGGTTTTGCTGATGCAATAACAGGTATTTCAAAAGATCTTTAATCCGGTTCAGGAGAGATTTTTCCCGTTCGAGCACTTATTCGTACCGCCGGTACACTTTTGTTTTTATGAGAATGTAAATACCCTGATTTTTGAATCATGAAATCAATACAAGATTTTAAGTCATGAAAACAGGGTTAGTTATTATTTTCCAATTTATCATGGTATTTGGCCAGGCACAGGTTAAAATTTCAGGGACAGTTATTACAAAGCCTGAGAAACCAGTTCAGGGGGTTAATGTATTCCTGCAGGGAACTTATGACGGTGCCACTTCAGACAGCCTGGGCAGGTTTAGTTTCAAAACCACAAGCAGTGGAGAACAAACACTTATTGCAAGTTATATTGGCTTTGAAACACAGGCAGTCAACCTGCAGGTAGAAAGTGAGGATATAAATCTTTTGATAACCCTCAGGGAAGAAATCAACGAACTGAATGAAGTCACCATCAATGCAGGTGCTTTTGAGGCCAGTGACACCAAAAAGTCGGTTATGCTGAAGCCGCTCGACATTGTACTTGCTGCCGGCACCAATGCCGATATTTATGGCGCTTTTGGAACATTGCCGGGTTCCCACAAGGTAGGTGAAGAAGGAAGGCTGTTTGTAAGGGGTGGAGAAAGTTATGAAACGAAAACCTTTATGGATGGAATGCTCATCAGCACACCCTACTTTTCAAAAATGCCTGACCTGCCCACACGAGGCCGGTTCTCCACCATTCTTTTCAGCGGGGCTGTATTTAGTACGGGAGGCTACTCTGCCGAATACGGACAGGCTCTTTCATCTATTGTTTCATTAAACACCACAGCTCTGGAACCTGAAAGTAAATCCAGCATATCACTGATAAGCGTAGGCCTGCAGGGTTCCCATGCAAAGAGGTGGAAAAATACTTCCCTTGCGCTGACGGGTGAATATCTTCATTTAGGCCTCAGCAATAAAGTTTTCAAACAGAATATCCAATGGATACAGGAACCGGCGATAACCGGGTCCACCCTCTTGTTCAGGCACAAAACCAGTGATACCGGCATGCTGAAAACTTTTGGAAGTTTCAGTCACAACAGCAGCAGGCTCCTGCACAACAATTTTCAGCAGTCGCTTCTCCAGGAAATCGGACTCGGCAATACCAACATTTATTTCAATACAACCTGGAATGAAATGCTGAACGACAACTGGATGATACATACAGGGGCAGCAATTAATGCCGACAGGGACAATATTCATTTAGACAATACTAAACTTTTTACCTCTAAAAACAGCGGCCAGGCAAAAGTGACATTCACAAATTCATCTTTTAAAAAGATCACTACAAAATTTGGAGGCGATTGGATTTATAATGATTACAACCAGGAAATCATTATGTCTGAAAATTACCTGCTCTCTTTTTTCAACCATCAGTTATCGGCTTTTGCAGAATCGGAACTGAAGGTTTCAAAATACCTTGCCCTGAAAGCAGGAGTTCGTGCCGAGCATAATTCCCTCCTCCAACATTCAGAAATAGTTCCCAGGGTATCAGCTGCAGTCAGGACGGGTAAGAACAGCCAGGTGTCGGCCGCGTATGGTGATTTTTTCCAGAACCCGTCAGATGATTACCTTAAATTTTCAGATAATCTTGCACCTGAAAGATCGACCCATTCCATATTAACCTGGCAATACATGGATGGATCGTATACATTCAGGGTGGAAGCATACCATAAAAACTATTCTGACCTTGTGAAATTTAACGAAGAATTTTCAATGGTGCCGGGCAATTACACAAATGAAGGAAGCGGTTATTCAAGAGGAATCGATGTGTTCTGGAGGAATCAAAAGGAATTTGGCAAAAGCGATTACTGGATTTCGTATTCATGGAACGATTCTAAACGCGATTACAGGAATTTCCCTGTACAGGCAACTCCACGCTATGCATCGGAGCATAATTTTTCAGCAGTCTATAAAAAGTTCTTTCTGCCCCTGAATTGCTTTTTGTCAGGCAGTTATTCCTTTGCCAGCGGAAGGCCTTATTATAATCCCAACAACACGGTTTTTATGTCGGACCGTACAAAAAACTTCCATGATGCAAGCTTGGGAATCACACATATTACGTATCTTTTCAACACTCAAACCGTGTTGCACCTGATCGTTAATAATGTATTCGGGTTCAACAATGTTTACGGGTATAATTTCAGTGAAGTTCCGGGTGAAAACGGAATTTATGCCTCACAACCTGTTACCCCCACAAACAAAAGATTTGCTGTGTTTTTGATATCATTTCAATTATAACAAATAATATTCTTTGGTATGAAAACTTTATTGTACATTTTTAGCTTACTGTTTGTGCTGAATGCACAGGCGCAGATCCAGGATTCCAAGTATACAGAGGCAATGAAAAATGCCATTTCACGTTTGGATGAAGCCACTACAGGTGATGATTTTACCGATGCAGCAAACACTTTTGAGAGGATTGCCATGAATGAAAATAGCGAATGGCTTCCACTGTATTATGCTGCCTTCAGCTATATTACTGTTAGCTTGTCGACTGAAGATTTAACTACCAGGGATCAGTACCTCGACAAGGCGCAGAAGTTTATCGATTTGGCACTGGAAAGGGCACCACAGGAATCGGAGTTGTATTCCCTCCAGGGTTTTCTTTATCCGTCAAGGATTATGGTTGACCCCATGACACGTGGGCCGGAACTTGTTGGAAAATTGTACGAAGCATTGGATATGGCAGAAAAACTGAATCCTGAAAATCCCAGAACCTACTTTCTCCGGGGTATGATGCTATTAAACATGCCGCCTGAGTTTGGTGGCGGAACCGAAGTTGCCAAACCCATACTGTTGAAGGCAAAAGAGAAATATGACAGCTACCAGCCAGCTTCGCCTTTTGCACCTAAATGGGGAAAAGCAGAAACAGAAACTGAATTAAACAAGCTGTAGATTTCAGATTTCTAAAGAACCATAGAGGTCATAGTCTTCAGAGCCGGTGATTTTTACCAGATAAAATTCACCGGTTTTTAATTCTCTTTCGGAGGTAACAAATACTTCTCCGTCAACTTCAGGCGAATCAAATTCTGTACGACCGACAAAAAAACCATTTTCCCTTCGATCAATAAGCACTTTGAAGATTTGCCCTATTTTCAGAAGGTTCAGTTCAGCGGATACCTGTTGCTGCAGTTCCATAATTTCATCGGCACGTGCCTGCTTTACATGTTCAGGCACATCATCAGTGAACTTTTTGGAAGCATAGGTACCTTCTTCATGCGAATAGGGAAATACACCCAGCCGTTCAAATTTTGTATCGGCAATAAATTTTTTCAGCTCATTAAAATCATTTTCGGTTTCACCGGGAAAACCAACCAGCATAGTAGTTCTGATGATCACACCAGGAACTTCAAGCTTAATTCTATGAATGAGTTCTTCAGTTTCTTCACGGGTAACATGGCGAAGCATGTTTTTCAGTACGGGGTTTGAAATATGCTGGAGTGGCATATCGAGGTACTTGCAAACCTTTGGGTTTTCCCGCATCACAGGTAAAATTTCATATGGAAATTTAGATGGAAACAGGTAATGAAGGCGAATCCATTCGATACCCTCGATTTCAGAAATTTTCTCAATCAGTTCAGGAAGCTGATTCTTCCCATAAATATCGGTTCCGTAATAAGATAACTCCTGTGCTATCAGGAGAATTTCGCGTACCCCCTTTTTTGCAAGGTAACGGGCTTCCTTAACAAGGCTTTCAACTGTCCTTGACTTATGACGCCCGGTCATCATGGGTATGGCACAAAAGGAACAGGCACGGTTGCAGCCTTCCGATACTTTCAGGTATGCAAAATGTGAGGGGGTTGTAATTTTCCGTTCATAAATATATTCGGGTTGATAAGTCACCTTCAGCTCGTCAACCATTGCCTTGAGGTCAAATTTTCCAAAGTAGCGGTCTACTTCAGGTATTTCCACTTCCAGATCTTTCTGGTATCTTTCGGAAAGGCATCCCATAACATAAAGCTTTCCGATATCACCCCGCTTTTTTGCTTCGGCATAATCAAGGATCATGTCAATCGATTCCTGCTTGGCATCGTGTATAAATCCACATGTATTTACAAACACAGCATCAAAACCGGTTTCAGAAGAGTCATGCACGACATCGTACCTTCCCTTTTCCAGTTGGTTAAGCAATACTTCAGAATCCACAAGGTTTTTCGAACAACCCATTGTCACCACATTTACCCGCTTCTTTTCCATCAAAATCATTTTTATGCAAAGAAAAGATTTTTTTGTCTGAAATAAAAAAGGATACATGAATTCAGAATCATATATCCTTTTTAACGAAAAACGGTGGTTAACCCAACCGTTTATAAACAATGCCAACCTATTGTTTGGTTTTTAAAGGATTATCCGCCTCATTAAAGAATTGTTCCTGAAGTGCAGGAACAACTTTATCGGCCTTCACCTGCCTGATCATTTTTATAAGCTGGTCAACCGTATCGTTAATAAGCAGTTCACCTGCCTCAGCTGTGGCTTTTGACCCATCACCCCCATAATGATTAGGGAAACTTGCATACCACCATATACCGGTATATACATATTCAAGGTGTTTCATCCTTTCCTGGTCAACACCCGATTGCTGTCCGGACCGCTCAGGATGAGTCAGGTCGGGTACAACAGCTTCCATCATGGAGGTTTCACTGTTACCGCCATGCGAGTCAAACCTGTCGGGCTGGGACAATGCTTCTGCCTTTTTTGCTACTTCCCTGTTTCTCTCGGGCCTGAACCAGTAAAGAGAGTAATTTCTGCGTTCAGATAACTGTGCCATTCCAAAATAATTCAGGAATGCATTGTTGCCACCGTGACCGTTTACTAGGATAATCTTATCGAACCCGTTACGGTTTAGTTCATCAAGGGTTTCCTGCAGAACCTTCCATATCAGTTCAGGACTGTAGGAAATGGTTCCCGGCTGATGGCGGGCTTCATTAATCTGGCTGAAATAATACCATGGAAAGACAATAGTATATTCCTTTTCTGCAGCACGCAGGGCATATTCTCGTGCCATATATAAATCGGTGCCTAAAGGAAGCTGAGCCCCATGTTTTTCAAACACACCTATTGGAATGATACATGTGCGTGAACTTTTTTCAACTGCTGTAATAAAATCGGGAGCAGTGAGTTCCTCCATCCGGTAGGATAAGCTTTGTCCAATGACATTCAATGTAAAAAACAGAATAAAAAATAATCCGAAAAATTTCTTCATCACAATCTGGTTTTATATTAATACTGACTAAAAATACACAAAAAAATATTTCCGCAGCACCTGACGTTTATTTGAATTAAAGAAGATACTTTGCTATTTTAGGCGGCCAATTTAAATAAATATGAGGAAAATTTCAATCCTGTTGTTTTGCCTGTTGTTTATGGGACTGTATGCTGTTCAGGCTCAATTTATTTCAGATCAGACTTCACAGAAACCCAAAGTAGTGATAGGTCTTGTTGTTGAAAACATGCGGCCGGATTATATAAATCGTTACTGGAATAAATTTGAATCAAACGGATTTAAAAAATTATATAATGAGGGTGCAGTATGTGTAAATGTGAATCTTACACAGCATAATCACAGCTACGCAGCCGGCACGGCATCTTTATTTACCGGGGTAAGCCCTTCAGTACACGGCATCATTGGTAAAAAGTGGTATGACAGGTTAAGAAGGAAAGAAGTGGAATGCACACAGGATGATAATTATTTCACTTTGGGTTCCGACACCAAATTTGGAAATGCTTCTCCCAGAAAGCTGCTTACAAATACAATCACAGATAACCTGAAGATATTTTCAGGTGGAAAATCTATGGTTTACAGTGTAGCCATGAACCGTGAGTCGGCCATATTTGCAGCAGGTCATTCGTCTGATGGTGCTTACTGGTTCGACCCTGAATCAGGAAGAATGGTTTCAAGTTCATTTTTTATGAACATCTTCCCCGACTGGGTGCGGAATTTCAACAGTGAAAATTATCCTGAACGTTTCAGTTATCAGAACTGGGTTACACTTCTGCCGGAGAAAGAGTATACAGAAAGCCTGCCCGACAATTATCATCTGGAAAAAGGGTACTACGAGGGCTGGAATACATTTCCGCACGTGATTGGCAAGTATACGCGAAGGGCTGAAACTTTAAATCCGCTTAAAACCACTCCTTTTGCCAATGAAATTATTAAGAATTTTGCGCTGCATCTTTTTGAAAAAGAACCTGTAGGGCTCGATGACCATACTGACTTTATTACCCTTGTTTTTTCTTCGATGGATTATGAAAACAATAACTTTGGCCCCGCATCACTTGAGATGCAGGACAGCTACCTTTACCTCGACAGGAATATTGCAGAAATTATAGCGGCTGCAGAAAAAAGATACGGTAAAGAAAATGTCCTGTTTTTTCTCACGGCCAACACTTCTGCGTCCTACCCGGTTAATTACCTGAAGGAAGCTTTCAATCTGCCGGTAGATTATTTTTCACCTGAAAGCGCACTGGCACTGCTTACATCCTATATGAATATAACTTATGGACAGGAGAATTGGATTGAATATGCTTCAGATTTACAGGTTTACCTGAACCATGATCTGGTCAAAAAGAACAAAATCAATTTACATGAACTCAGGGAAGATGCTTCCAACTTTATAAATCAATTTGAGGCAGTACAGTTATCAATGACAGCCCATCAGTTGGAGCAGGGAAGTTCAAACAACGGATTGCTGGCAACGCTATACAAATCATATGCCCGGAACCGTTCGGGTGATTTCCTGTTTTTGCTGAAGGAAGGGTGGCAGCCAAACTATAAATTTTTAAAGGTGAATTATACTGATCAGTCTCATATTCCGCTGGTGTTTTACGGAAAGGGTATAAAACCACAAATAATCAGAGAGAAATATAATGCTGTGGATTTGGCGCCAACACTAAGTGATTTGTTACAAATACCTCAACCTGATAAAAGCCAGGGTACAGCCATTTCCCAGGTTCTGGGACAGTAATCAGTTATCAG